>Ga0247784_1000093_pt1 | contig 31355 bp, 18 predicted proteins | sample UWRJL169409R5_FD_179909 | JGI IMG/M metagenome (GOLD analysis project Ga0247784, IMG submission 179909) | Plant litter microbial communities from Arlington Agricultural Research Station in Wisconsin, United States - UWRJ-L169-409R-5 | ecosystem: Environmental > Terrestrial > Plant litter >...
GCCATTGATCGATCCGCTGTCGGCCATCGGTGCTCGCCGCGTAACGCTGCACGATCATCAGAGCGCATGCCGTCAGTCCGGCAAGCAACCATCCGTATTCAGACGCAAACTCGCCGATCCCCAACACCGCCTGAGTCGACCAAGGTAGTGGCGCTTCGGATTCGGCAAACAACGTCCGAAACCTCGGCAGCACGAAAGCAACGAGGATGACGAGAGTGGCTAACACGATGCATGCGAGAATGATCGGATAGATCAGCGCCGACTGAATGCGCTCTTTCACATCGAGATTCTTTTTCAACAGCTCAGCCACGCGAGCCAATGTCTGCGGCAACGACCCGCCGAGTTCTCCGGCCTCGACCATGCTGAAGAAATAGATCGGTAGCGTGACGTTGCTCTTGCGCAGCGCTTCAGCGAAGCTGGCACCGGAGCGCACGCTCTTCGCGAGGTCCGAGAAAAACAGCGCGGCTGGGCCGCTTTCGAGGCTCGCTGCAATCGTCAATGCGCGGTCGATGGTCAGTCCCGCCTTGAGCAGGGCCGCAAGAGATTGCGTCGATGACACCAGCTGACGTGAGGTCAGGCGCTTTTTGTTGAACAACGCGACCAGCGTCTCGCGTGCGCGGGCCAGATGATTTGCTCGTGCCCTCACACTGCCGTCAACGATGCTCAGGGGCACGAGCCCATGAGAATGCAGTGATGTAAGCACGGCATCGCGGGTATCCGCGTCGAGCTGTCCCGTGCGGACGACGCCGTTGCCATCGATGGCTTGGTATTTATAGAGCGACATGCGAGGCGCGCTTCAACCGTTCAGAGCGGTGACGCGTCGGACCTCCTCGATGGAGGTCTCACCCAGGCGAGCCCGTTCGAGTCCGTGATTGAACAGAGTGCGCATGCCCAGCCCAATGGCCGCATTTTCGATCACGTTTGCGGCGGCACGATCCAGGACCCTATCGCGAATCACGTTGCTCATTGGCAGCGCTTCGATGAGTGTCGTCCGGCCTTTGTATCCTGTGCCAGCGCATGCAGGGCAGCCGTTCGCACGAAACCACAGCGGGGAGGGCAGTGCGCCGACTCGTTCCAGAACCTCGGCACTTGGTGTGTAGGGTTCTTTGCACTCGCTGCAAAGTTTGCGCACCAGTCGCTGACCCAGCACGAGATGCAGCGTCGAAGTCAGCAGGTAGTCGTCGATGCCCATGTCGAGCAGGCGAGTGACAGCTGCCGCGGCCGAGTTTGTATGCAGAGTCGATAGCAACAGATGGCCTGTTAGCGCCGCTTGAATCGCTATCTCTGCGGTCTCGCGATCGCGGATCTCACCCACCATCAACACATCGGGATCTTGTCGCAGGAACGAGCGCAGCGCGCCCGCGAAGGTGAGACCCACCTGCGGGCGTAGTGGAACCTGGTTCACACCGTCCAATACATATTCGACAGGATCTTCGACAGTGAGAATTTTCTTGTCGGGCTGATTGATCTCCTTGAGCGCGGCATAGAGCGTCGTGGTCTTGCCGCTGCCGGTGGGCCCGGTGACCAACACGATGCCGTGAGGTCTCGAAATGGCGTCGCGCAATAGCCTCTGCAAATGGGCATCGAAGCCCAGGACGTCGAAGTCGAGAGCGATGTCGTCCCGGTCGAGGATACGTAATACGACGCTCTCGCCGTGCAGGGTCGGCGACGTGGCGACACGAAAGTCGATCTCCTTGCCCCGCACAGTGAGGCGAATGCGTCCGTCTTGAGGAACGCGTCGCTCCGCGATGTTGAGTCCGGCCATGACCTTGATACGGGAGATCACCGAAGCGCCGAGCTCCTTCGGTTGCCGTTCCTGCTCGCGCAGCAGTCCATCGGTGCGCAGTCGGACATGCAGCGCCTCGCCGGAAGGTTCGAGATGAATGTCGGACGCTTTGGCGGCGACCGCAGCGTTGATCACACGTTGCACCCATCGGATCGCCGGCGCGTCGCTGGCGAGATCCTTGAGGCGATCGATCTCTTCATCCTCGTGCGCACCCGCACTCACACGGGTCGGTGCGATGTTTCCTGTCGGATAGAGAGTGTCCAGTGCGGACGTGATGGCCGTGCGAGTGGCGATGTAACGAACCACGGAGCGTCCCGACGCAAACTGCAGGGCCCGAACTGCGTATTCGTCGAGTCCATCCCAGCAGGCCACTTGCAATCGTTGCGCATCGATTGCGATCGGCACGAGCTCGTGAGCCCGTAGAAATGCAGGGTTGAGATGAACGGCGTCGATCGATTGCTTCGGCAACCGGTCGCCGTTCAGTGGCGCAAGCGAGCAGAACTCCACGAAAGTGCGTGCCAAGTCGTCCTCCGACAGCAGCCCCAGCTTAAGCACGACCGCTGCCAACTTTTCCGACGTCTCGTTCAGCAACCGATGCAAACGTTCCAGCGCGGCCGAGTTGATACGGCCGCGCTGTTCCAGATGGCTGAGGAATTGCGAGTCCAATGGCGCGACGTAGACAAAGCCCGCGTCCTGCATACGTAACGATCTCCACTCTGCTGTGGTTATCGTTGGCAGCCGTCGAAAAGCGACATCGACATCGAAAATTTAATTTCCGCAGAAAAATATCCGCCGGTGGTGTCGGGATTTGCTGGCGATTTACGAAATAGGCGCCAGCGCGCCATGTCGCCAGGCGCGACCCACCATCAGCCAGCCTCGCCATCGAGCGTTAAAAAGTCACACCACCGGGAAAAACTTCCCAGTGACTCCAGAGCACGGTTGCTGTCATCTAAGCACTGGAATCGACTCTGTGCGCGTTGTCGCGCCGGTCGCGAGTGTTATCTGAAAGGAAGCAGACCTATGTCCTTGCGAAGAGAATGGTTCATGGTTCGATGGGTCGCCGGGATGGTCGGTGGGCTGACGGCGGTGATGTCCTTATCCGCGCAGGCGCAGTTAGCGCCGGTGGTGGGGACGCACTATGCCGCGCGATCGTCGGACACCGGCTTCGAGGGCGCTGTCAATTCACAGGGAAGTTATGGCGCATCGGTGCCGCTCGATCTGCCGGGCGCGCGCGGTGGTTTGCCGATACCGCTGCAGGTTATCTACGGTGGCAATCGTGTCGGTGCGGCGGGCCTGGGCTGGGACGTTCCGCTGTCGTACATCTATCGCGATACAACCATCGCTCGTCGTCGACCGGGGCGCGAGCAACTCTCGATGATGGTCGGTGGGCAACGCTTTGTGTTGGTGCGCAACGCTGCAAACACCGCCTGGCTGGCACAGCGCAATGGCGCACAGTTGGAAGTGCGCGATTTAGGCGATGGCAAAATGGTGATGTATGACGGGGAGGGCCGTACCTACGGTTTCAGTGCCCAGGGCGCCAGTGCGGGTAGCCGCCTCATCAACAGCAATCTGCTGCTGTTGGTGAACATCAAGGGGAGCGACGGCAATACGGTCGTTCTTTCGTATGGCATGACAGCGCCGACGCTGCCCGGGGGAGGCAGCGGGCTTGCGATCAATCTCGCGAGCTTGTCTTACAACCTGAGTTCAACCACGGCCAACTGCTACAAGACCCGCGTCCAGTTGAACTACGGTGCTGCAGCCAGTTCGCCCCTGGAGATGTCGGTGCTCGGCGGTACGGTGCTTGCCCGCATGCAAACGCTGTCGGGCATCACTGTGAGTAATCGAGGTGCGTGCGCCGACACTTCGACTGTCGCATTACACAGCTACGCTTTCAGCTACCAGTCGGATATCGACACGCAATTGCCCAGGCTGCAAGCGGTCACGAGGACGGGGCAGCAAGGCACATCTGAGGCAAGCGTCGTCCTGCCGGTCGCCGAATATTCCTATGGCTCGATCGGAGATCCGACGACTCGAAATATCACCTATCTGCCGAGGTCGCACCCGCGCGGGAAACCTATCAGCCTCGAGGTACATCACGGAATCAGTCATACCCTGTCGACGCGCTCTACCGAGCCGCATGATCCTGCCGACGCCCTGCTCGACCTCGCCACGACGCAGGCTTATATCGATCTCAACGGCGACGGTCGGCCCGACGTGGCCGAGCATTCGCGCATGACCCTGAATTCATCGGATGTCAATGCCACAACTACATTGTCCGGAACGTTTGAGTTTCCCTTCTCGTCGCCGAGCAACATTCTCTCTGTTGTCATCGGTGGGGCTGCTGCTGCGGTACCCGATAGGTTGAATCCGTCTGTCAACGATACGTTGAAGCAGTACATCGACATGAACGGCGACGGCCGCGTCGATATTGTCGAGACGGTGTTGCCCGATATCGACCATTGGATCATTCATCTCAACAAGCCCAATCCCACGATCCCGAAGACCAGCATATTCGTCGACATCAGCATTCCGGTCACCCGAATGCGTGCGGCGCTCAGCACGACCGGAGTGGCGTTTGGCCGCGTTCCTTTGGCAAGGCGGACGACGGTACCGGCGTTCGCTGAAGAGGGTCATTTCGAGAAGCGGACCATCACGGAATTCGTGCTCAAGGACATCAATGGCGACGGCTATCCGGACTTTCTATACAACGCTGCGCGCGTGAGACCGGGTGGCGACTCGGCACAGGACCTGGGAGCCGTCAAGGCGTTGATCAATACCGCCGGCGTGCATCTCGCCACGGGTGCCGATCTGTTCGCAGGCGCACCGATCGTCCTGGAGGTCGGCAGGTCATCCGGCGGGTCTGGGTGCGGCGTCGGCCGCTGGTCGGGAAGGCCGAACTTCGTCGCGGATGAGCTTCTCGATGAAGTCTGCTCCTTCGAAGATGTGAATGGCGATGGCATTCCCGATCGCATCAATTCGGTGTTCGAGAACGGCCAGTTTGTGGCAAAGGCAGCCTTGGGCACCGGCATCCCCACTCGTCCGTACGCCACCGACGCCATCATCACGCTGCCCGGGCCGCTCGCGCGCACCGAGACCGACCTGACCTGGAACGGTACTGCCTTCGTACCCGACAACTGTTTCCGTCGACTCCAGACTTTCGATCTGCACAGAACGCGGGGACTGCGGGACATCAACGGCGATGGCATTCCCGACTACGTCATGCAATTGCCCGCGGATGGATGGAGAGTGCAAATGGGCACCGGCACTGGCTATGCCGCTTCGGTGAGGCTGGATAGTCCTGTGTTCGAGCTATCGCTGGAGCGAAGCGATTGCCAGGCTGGGGCGGGCGCGATCTCTGGCACGCCCACCGGACTGTTCGATATCGATGGCGATGGTCAGCCAGAAATAATCCGTGTTACCGGCACGGGCGGCACGCAGCTATGGGAATTCATACAACTGCAACCGCCCGGTTCTCAGGCCATCGATCAAGCGGACGTCGGCGTGGTAGCCAGCGTGCCGGCGGCAGGGCGCCTGACCCAAATCAAGAACGGCTACGGCGCCGTCACTCGCATCGGCTACAAGTCGGCCAAGGAGAACCTGCGCAACACGCACAACCTGCCGTATCCGGAAATCGTCGTGGCCGCGGTGGCGACGACCGATGAGACGGGCGGACAGCTGCTGTCGACCACACGCTACGCCTATGACGGGTCGGAGTTGATATTCGACTCGGCGAGCGACGCCTTCGTGTTTCCCGGCTATCGGCGCACGGTGCAACTGGTGGGAAGCAACCCCGCATTCCCGAATGAAGCCGTGGCGACCATCACCGATACCTATCAGCTCGAATCTTTTTCGGCCGACGCTTTTCCGGATGCCCCCTCGCGCTTCAAGCGCTATCGGCGGGTGGGACAGGTGAGCGATGTGACGATGATCAGCGGAACCATCGGCTCGGATCCCTGGGCGCTGCTCAACACGAACATTGCGAATGACACCCAGCGCATCGCCGGCGCGCACTACGACCATGACGCGCGACTGTTGACCTCGGGCCGCCGCGACCCGGAGCGCAACGAAGAATGCGTGGACATGATGTTTCCTTACAGTTTTGACGACTCGACTTCGCGAACCAACAAGCTGGCGGACACCGACCCGGACCGTGACCCCTGCACCCAGATTGGATTTTCCTTCGTGAAGGAGGTCAAGTCATGGCGTGGCAAGCCGCAGGGGGATGATCCGTTTGCTTCGGCTGCCACAGTGAAGGCACGAGCGGTTGTGAATTCAGTCGATTCTCTTGGCCGCATCACTGAGGTTGCACTGTTCAACGATGTGGCTCGTAACGACGACGATCTGTGCGTGCGGACCGTCTACGCCACGCCGACGGGTACCAACGAACGCGTGCTGTTCGCACCGAAGACGCGCACCACGACTCTAGCGATCAACTCGGACGGAACTGCCAACACCGACCAGCCGTGTGCTTCGGGCGGTAGCTTTACGACGAGAACCTTCGCGAGCGAGAGTTGGGAATACGACAGGCTGGCCTCCGGCTCTGTAGCCGCCGGTTTGGTGACGGGGCAGACGGTGTCGCGGCGGAGAACCGACGACGGCAGCGTCATCAACACCAACGGCGTGAGCGACATTCGCCTCTTCGACGCCACCTACGATGCAGCGGGAAATCCGCTCACCGTCAGGACGACGCGTGAGGATGGCGCCACCAGCACCGTGACCATGGAATACGATCCGTTCGGCCTGGCGCCCACCAAAGCAAGAACCGATGCGACGAATGCGGATGGCACGACGCTGCCCTCGCTGCTCACGACCGTCACACGCGATCCGATCACGCTCGACGCGACGAACACGACGGATCCGAACGGCGCGCAAGCCGGCAATACGTTCGATGGTTTCGGCCGCGTGCGGCTATCGACCGTGACGCCCTCGGGAGGCGGCGCCTCCGGTGTGTTGTCCGCCATCGACTATCTTGGCTTCGCGGACGGCAGCGGGCGGCGAATCGTGCAGAAGGTATTCACCGACCCGGTGGCGCCTGAGAACGTTGCAACCGCAACGGGCCGCACCGGGACCGTGTTTCTCGACAGCCTGGGCCGTACGTTGCGTACCGAAGTGCAACTGGGCGCGGACTACGGGAACAAGATCATGATTGTCGGCGGGCGCAATTACACGGCATTCGGGCGGGTGCGCTTCGAGGCCGATCCCTTTCCCTCGGACCAGAGTTGGTTCGAGGCCAGTCCATTTCCGTCGAACCGGAGTTTTTCGACCAACTACGGCACGACCTATTTCTTCAACACCGATGGCACGCCGAAGTGCTCGATCCGTGGCCCGGGACAACAACAACTTGCCACCCGGACCGATGAAGCCAACGAGATGTATCCGACCTGCTTTAGCGAGCAGTTCGAGTCGAATCGAAACCTCGTCAGCGTCGTGGACCCGGCGAACCCGGAGGTTCGGCATCAATCGGCTTTCGACGCGCTCGGTCGGCTGCGCAGTCGCTATACGCGTGCCGTGGATTCGAATGGGGTGCTGGTTCCCGGTTTTCTCGAAGCGATGGACCTGGACTACGATCGGCTGGGGAACCTTAGTCATATGGGGCGCCTGCTCGATCTGAATACGTCTGCTTGGGTGAACACCGATTGGAAACATGATTCCCTGGGCCAGGTGCTGGAGCTGATCGAACCCAATAGCGAGACCCAGCCCCGCACCACGCAGTTCCGCACCTATGACAACTGGGGTGAACTGACGCAAGTACAGTGGACCGACGAGACGACCGACCGCCGTACCATCAGCCAGTACGACGCGCTGGGGCGCACTGTTCACAGCGAAGATCGCACCGGCAACGTGGTCGATGCGGAGACGATCAACGATTATCTCTACGACCAGCCGGTGAATGTCACGCGGCCCGTGGTGAACGCGACGAACGTGTTGGGACGCTTGTCCAAGGCGACCTCACCGACCAGCACGACGTCTTTCAGCTACGACGGTCTCGGCCGCGTCAATGCCATGGTGTTCACCGACACGACCGTCTCTCGCGATAACGTGTATGTGCAGAAGAATGCTTACCACGGCGACGGCGCACCCGACGGACTCGACCTGCTGTTGCCAGACACGGGCTTCGCCAAGACCGAGCATGTTGCCTACACCTACGACTCGGCCGGTCGCACGCGTTCGGTGACATACACCGACGGCAGCATCACTCAAAATGTTTATACGGCTGCCGGTGGCTCGGCGATCGATGTGTTCGGCCGGATCCGTCAAGCGCAGTACGGTGCGGCGACCTATACGGCAACCTATGCAGACGCCGGACGACGTCTGATCAACAGCATGAAGGTCGCTTCGCCGTCGGGAGCCACGCGTGAGATCGCGTTCCCGGCCCTGCCGGGGAACAGCATTCCGGCGTTCGATCCATTGGGTCGCGAGCGGGCACGGCGCGAATATAAAGACGGTGTACCGTCGCCCGCTGTAATCCTGCGGTCCTACGATTCGCTCGGACAGTTGCAGGCATCGCAGAAGCTGCTCATCGACTTAGGCGCAGTGCGGTCCGATCGATCCTTCACCTATGACCCGCTCGGCAACCTGCTAACGCAGACCGATCACACCTCAGGGAATGCGGGCAGCGTTACGCTGAGCTATCAGACTACGGATCGTGACCGGATCTGCAGTGTGGCCTACGGGACGGCCACGCCGGATTCCAGGTGTAACGTCAGCTACGACGGCGTGGGCAATATCACCCGGTACCCGTCGCGCAGCGGCAGCACACGCACCTTCACTTACTTTGCCGGAGGGCAGGTGAAGGAAGTGAACGACACGAACGGCAACGCGCGAGCGCGGTTCCGTTATGACGCGTTCGGCGTCCTACAGCAGTTGAATCTGACCAGTAACCTTTCGGGCGACACGCGCACCGATCGACACTTCGGCGAGTTGATCTCACAACGCGACGAAATCGTGGCCGGCGTGAAGAGACCTGTCGTCACGCGCACGATCCCCGCCCCGGGAGTGACTGCAACCCGGCACGGTTTCGGATCGATGGATCCGTGGACGTTCGCGTTCGGTGAGCAGCGTGGCAATCGATTCTTCACCGATCAAGGCGGTGAGTTCGTGCAGGAGGTCGACTATCAGCCGTATGGCGAAGCGAATTCCAGCTGTCCGCAGCCGAACTCGCCCACCTGCGGTAAGCCAGGCTCACCCACGTACAGCAGCGAGCAGTGGAACGGCGGTGATGCACTCGCCGCTCTGGGACTCTCGCAACTCGGTGCGCGGCTGTATGACCCTGTCATCGGCCGCTTCTTGAGCCGCGATCCACTCATCATTCCGCGCACCGCGGTGACGACCAATCCGTATGCATTCGCCAATAACGATCCGGTGAATCTGTCCGACCCGACGGGCTTGACGGTCAAGCAGACGGGCCCCGCCGAGACGCCGCCGGGACAGGAGAATCAAACGGGAGGCGGGGGTTGCTTCATTATTTGCGGCGACTTGGAAGGATGGGTGGATGCCATCGCGGATGCCGTCGTGGGTTCAATCACCGCGATCCCCTGGCCTGGCAGTTGGGGCCTCGAGCCGCCGCACCCCGAGGGCAGCTGGGAACCCACGCCCGGATTTGGATCGGGCAACCCCCCGAGCGGCTCTCCCAATCCAGGTAATCCCAGCAGTCCAGCCAATCCAAGCAATCCGGGCGGTGCCGGTGGTCAGGGCGGCGGCTCACCGGGTGGAGACCCCACCCAGTCTCCGCAGGGCCCCGAAAACAGGATACCTGCTTGGGTGCCGGATCCCGACGGAGCTTTGGCGTTTGCCGAGACGGCGCCCGACGCTCGAACACAAGCGCAGATCCTCTATCTCACTGTAAAGACCGCGAGGAATTTCTGGGGTTGCGTGACGGCCACTTACTGTGACTTTTCCACTCCTTTTGATGCCGACGCAAAGGGGCTTCCTGAAAATCCCACGATCCAAGATTGGCAAGACCTTGACGTCCCAGAGCGGCCACTAGGGGATGCTCAAAGGAAGGCCGAACAGCGAAAGCGTAGAGCCGAACGTCGGGAGCGTGAATCTCGCACAGGGCCCGATGCCCCTCGCGATCCAGCTGGCAATCCACAAAAACTATCCGGTGAAGGATACCGGGATCGAGTCAACGCAAACCGAGATAAAGTTAAACCTGGGCCCTCTGGCCTGCGCCCGGGCGGGCCTGATCGACGCAACAATCGCGAGAGGAATGTCGGTATCGACGACGAGCATTCCAGGAAACCGAAAGGGGGCATTCCGCGGCATTAGAATGCCGAGCATATGAAACTTATGGCGAAGGCTGCTCGCGCGATAACGCGCGAGTGGCCCGCCTTAATGAGTGCTCAATCCTTCACGCGCGTGTCGACTGCAATCCAGTTGACTTCCCAAGTCTTGCCGCCGTCATCGGAAAAGGACTGTTCGAACCGACACGAATCCGCAGTGATGTCCGACCAAATATTTCGAACCAGAATGGTTCGGCCAATCGATCCTGCGCCGGAGCGAGGAAAAATCACTTCGTGCTGAACAACTAAAAACACCCACTCTCGCATGCGAGGTATCGCAACAGACCGAGTCACCGCGGCAAGACGTGGACGGCTTGCACGATCCATGTGCAGGATTTGAAATTCGCCACAGACAGGTTATTTCATCGCGGAAGTGGTATCAGACCTTTATGCCGAAGCGAGAATTGGGCGACCTCGTGGATGTCATACCCGAGTTCGAACAGCCGGCTGATCGCCTCATGGCGCAAATCGTGAAATCGCAGATCCTCAATTCCAAGGATGCGGCAGGCACTGGTGAACGCATCGCTAACGCTTTTCGGGTTGTATGGGAAAACGTACCGGGTGTACTTGGGCTGAGCATGCACGATGTCCCAACCTTGGGGTGTGTATTTGAACCTCAGGTGATTGCCGAGTTTCTCACGCGGATGCTTCGCATCGCGAACGAGTCCTGACTTTGCCGTTGCGTCATTGTCCGCCCATTCGAGCCGGCAGATCTCGGACTCTCGACGAGCCGAATAGATGGCGAACCAAATGATCGGTCGCATTGGTACGACGGTGCATTGGTGACGATCGCGAATGCGAAAGTATTCATCCAGCTTCTGAAGCTCTTCATTGGTCGGCCGGCGCTCGCGTCGCTTGCTCCGGGCGATCAGCCGGTGCTTCACGCAATATTTTCGCGCCTCATCAATTGCGTCTAAAGGGAAGGGCAGGTTCTTGGCGGTCTTTGCGGCATCAACACGACCCCTATCCAGCAGAGGTCATTCCAGACGGTGGACGGACAAAGGCCGCTGAGCCGTCGCTGTCGTACATGATCAGGACATCCGCCGTCAGTGTGAGCGGATCTGTTTGGCCGATCGGGTGGCCTTCCAGGAACTCGAGGGCGCACTGCTTGGATCGCAGCCAGGGCGATATGGACTCGAAGGTCTCGATGTACCACCGAATGAGTGTCGCCAGAGTGAGGTCGCCGGCTTTTGCGGCCGCGAGTACTTTAGGATCCTTGAGCTGGACTTCCCGATTCTGGGCCCAGGCCTTCGCCGCGGTCTTTGTGGAGAAGGTTTTTGACTCCTTGTGGATGAGCCCGCCATCACTTGTGAGCCGCACCCGCGCCTGAAAGCTGGGCCCGCTTGCCCCCTTTCTTGCTACGATTGTCGCCATCACGACCTCCCAATTGTTCCAAGGCCATTTGGGGACAAATTTGGGACAATTGTCAGCGATGAACGCCAGGAATGCCCGGAAGTAGCGGTGAAATGACGGTGTCGGAAAGCAGCGGAAAAACCGGCGGAAAGCTCGATCTTTCGGCCCTGGAAGGGGCGAGGCGCATCAGTGTAGCCCCCATGATGGACTACACCGATAGTTGCCCTTTCGCTTAGTCGTTCAATCAGTTGGGTGATCTAAAAAGGTCGCGTACCAATTCCGTACCAGCCGATTTCGGGACTTTATTTGTGGCAGGCTCACGAGCATACGAGTCCTGACTTACCCCATTTCTATGCCCAAGGGATGGCGAGTTCAAATTTTAACAGTCGCGCACTGTCCGCATCGTGTTACGCGGCCGCTTGCAACGAGGGGTGCGACGTAGATAAGGGCGACCAGTGGTTCCGCAGCAATGTAACCAGATCTGCGGAACGCAGGAAGCGCTGACTCAAATCGCGGAAACTCCGTGTTGTTCTTGCAGTCTCAGTGCGTGTGTGATGACGGTTCTCAGCCAAGAACGAAAGATGGCTGCACGAAATCACCTAAACAGATCAGTCAGTCCGGTCGGCTTTTCCACTGCGGGTATCACACACACTCAATCTACGATTACCAGTATGGGCCTCGCGGGAGGTTGTTTGTCCAACTCGGTCCAGCCATAGATCGATAGCAATTCGTTACGTGCAGTCTTGCTGCCGCCAATCCAACATTTGCCCGCTGTGAGAATCTCAGAACTCCGCGGAGTCGCTTGAGATACTGCGGTGGTGCCAAGTAGGATGCAACCAAGCGTGTGATCGACAGTATTGCCAGAGTGGATCTGGATTGCGTCGCGGCCAGGCACGTCAAGCTGGATAACAGGTCCGTTGGCGCCGCTTAGTCGCGCCTTTGCTGAATACTTCCCGCTCGGAATCGCACTTATCTCATTTTGATTGCCCCGCTGCGGCAATTCCATCGAATAACACACTTTGGTCCCGGGTCTGTCGCTAAGGATATTGCTGGGATCGACGCTATACACCGTTCCTGGAATACACAACTCGCGTTGCATTAGCTGCTCCCAGCCGTTGCTCCGCACCAAGCGTATGACAAAGTTCTTTATCTGTGCCGATGCGTGCGGTGCCCACGTACCGGCCAGCGCGCTTGCGAGCGCATACTTTCCGAACTGTCTGCGATTCATGAGCCACTCTCTTTTGCGTTCTCAGCATATAAGGGATAGCGGTATCTAGGCACACGGGGCATAGCTTGCCGATCACAGCAAGTGAGAATGGAACCAGTTGAGAAGTTATGCCTGGTTTTCGAAGTTCTGATACATCCCTGGTCACCTTCGGATGTCAACTTTCGATTGAAGGTCGATGTATCTGCAAGTGGAGCAACCGTTAGCTCATAACTTTATCTTTGGTAGCTTGATTTTTACTTTGACCCCAGGGATCCCGGTGGGTACTTCCACCTTCTTATCTTTTACTCCCGGCACACCCGGCAGGCCGGCTGGAAGTGGAAGCGGAACGCTGTTTTTCGTTAGAGCGTTCACAGCATCTTCCACCGCCTTCTCGAGTTGATTCGGTGAATTGTCCGTTGACGCAACTGTCACGGGCTCTCGTTTCGTTCCGGGTACCACCGGAGGGGAGCAAATCTCACTGAGCGAAACAAATCCGTTCTCCTGACCCTGTCGATACATGTACCAGACATACCACTTTTGGGAGACGTAACACCCAGGCTTTCGCAGATACGTTTTGCATGAGAGACCGTTGGAGCCGCACCAATTGGTGGCGCACTGGGCAGTGTCGTCAGCCCGATCCTCCTCACCGCCCACCAAAGTCATTCCCGAGATTCCAGTAATGTCCGTGCCAGGGCACATCGCCGTCCCCACTTCCTTCCCTGCAGCATCGATTGCAACCGTCTTGTAGGCGCCGCCTGGGATCGGTTTGATGACCTTCTCCGGCGCCACAGAGGCTAGAAGCGTCACGTCCGGCGCGACCGAACCGTCTGTATAGAACACGTCCATCTTCGTAAGAAGAAAGCCCGAGTTCGGCGTTGCGATAACGCGCTGGTAGGCTGCGGAGACCTCAGACATTAAATCGTTCTCAGATAGGTAGTGGAGGTTAACTTTGGTGGGCACCCATTCACCGCTGTCGCTGCGGTTCCATTCGATGGATCGACTGTCGGTGAATTCCGCTTTCTGTTGATTTACCGTACTTCCGCCTATCCCACCGCCAGAGGACGCGGGCGCCGGGGACTGCCCTTCGGCGGGAGGGGCGGCCGCCGAGGCATCTGAGCTTCCGTAACTACCTGCAGCCGACTCAAAGTTCTCTCCTTTGAGCGAAGGATTGCCCGATGTTTTAAGAAGATCGCTGACCGTGCTTCGGTCTAGCGTGCGAGAAATCACTTTGTCGATAGTGACCGTCCAATCATCTCCGGTTTTGGTGAAGACTGCTTCCGCTTTTGCGGCGTTGGTCGTGATGAAGTTTATGAGTAGCGTCGCAATGGCGTTCTCGTCGAACCCCTCCGCCGCCATTTCCGCTCGATACGTTAGCGAAAAAACCTTTGCGTAATCTAGCGCAGCGTCTTGAATTAAATTACCAGTCACCGCACGGCGCCGGCTATCTACTGCCTCTCCGACCTGCTTCGAGGATGTCGTGCCCCCGAATACTTTGCCGAAGTTCAAACCGACTCCACCACTTCTGCCGCGCGAGGTAACCGTCTTTCCACCGCTTTGAGTTTCCTCCACAAGAAGGCTGTTAAGCGCCTCGCTTCGAAGAAAGCCTGAGTAACTTGCCATGACGGTATTTACTTTGATGGTATTGTTTTTTGAGAAATAGATTCCGTTGAGATTCCTTGCTGACTGCGCAATTCGCACTAGTTGTTCACAGGTATCCTCAATCGGTATCTCTTCGATCGTTGTGTGCGGAGTGATGCTAACAGCAACCTTGTCGTTGATTTGGTCTGGCGCGAGATTTGGGTAGGTCCAGCGATTCACAAGAGGAATGCCATCGGAGCCGCCGGTCCGAATCGACAGCATCACGGTGGGGAACGCGTGGATCTCTGAGGTGCTGGTTTTCACGTTCGCCTTCGCGAGATCCTCGACAACTTGTTCCGAAACCGCCTTCGAAGCAAGTTGCACCTTCAAATGGACTCTTGCGACTTCGTTTTCCGGACGGTCGTTGCAGGCGGCCGAAACTGCTGATTTGAACTCACCCCAAACCGGATAAAGATATGGCGGGATCGCATATCGGACTCTGCCGCCCGAACCCCGAATGTCTTCGAAGACCGTGATCGCATTGTTGTTCAATACCGCTGGATAGGAAACGTACTTCGCGGCGTACGGTAGCTGAGGTTCTGGATCGGCCGAATCGGGAGGCGTAGCGGATTGGGACTGAGGGACGTCGATTACTGCGAGCGCAAGAACAGAAAGGAGACGAGCCATCGGGTTCATAGAAATCCCTTGCCTTTATCTCGCCGCTTAGCGAGCTTGGTTACGAGACGCTGCGCTATTAGATCTTTATACGAAACCGTCAGGAAACTTGTGGATCTCCACATGCACCTAGTTGGACATCGTAAATCGTTTGTTTCGAAGTAATAGGTTTCCTTCGTAGTCGGCTTCCGCCAATGAATTACGCAGCGCAAGACGATGATCGGTTTGAATGACACGCCGCACTACTTGTGGGCCGCGCGTTGCGTTCGTCGAGCTTTGTCCTGGCGGTTCGATGAACAAGCCGGGCGCGATTGTGCGCATTGCAACGGGTGGACGATAAAACGGTGAACTCGGCTGTCACGAGTGCCAAAGTTTTAGCCTACTAGGACCCGTGTGACTCATTTCTTGGCACATATAGATCCGTGGCAGGATTAAAAGGCTGATGGGATGAGGCTGGGCGCGCGCATCTCGGGACTTTTCGTCTCCGAATTGAATAGAAAAAGAGCAGTCGTCGGCATGCCTATCAGATGTATTCACCCGTGACGTCGAAAAGAGATCGGCAATATTCTTGATGAATACGATTGAGCTTTCCAAGGCAATCGGAGGCTGTCGGCCGAGTGGCGGGATCATCTGCTAGCATAGTCTGAATCAATCTTCCCAAGTACATCCCCTCGCTGCCTCTTATGTCTCTCAAGGAAATGACGATATCGTCTGAAATTCCATTCGGCTGTTTTTGCGGATTGAAGCCAGTCAGCATTTCGTAGAACACAGTACCGAACTGATATATGTCGCTCGCTGTGGTGATCTGTACGGCGTCGCCAATGGTTCGCCGAACGAGTTCGGGAGTGCGATAGCGAAACGGCATTCCAGGCCACTGAGTTGCCTGAATCGCATCTTCGTCGTCGTCAATCGACTCCAGATCGTCTAATACCTTGACGAGTCCGAAATCTGCAAGCTTCGCACCAATATCGCTGATCAATATGTTTTCGGGTTTTAGATCACGATGGACAAGCGGCGGATTGAGCGTGTGTAAACATTCAAGAGCGGATAGACAATTCAAGCCAATTCGAATCGCGCGGAGCCTATCAATCTGATCGGCTATTAGTAGTTCTCGAACAGTAACCGGAACATACTCAATCACGGCGAAAGGGTATTCGGCGCCACTTGGAAGGCGAAACAAACCTTCATCAAAAATGCGGGTTATCGCTGGGTGATTGAGCGTCTGTAAATGTTTAATCTCCGCCAAGAATGCTTGTCTCCGCGAAGCGTCGCTTATCCTATGGAAGACTTTTAGAACGAATTGCATGCCATAGCACTGACCGGACGAGCAGGTGACCAAGAAGGCTGTGCCATTTCCGCCGCGACCCAGGAAACGCTGGTTGTAGTACCACGCATGAGTTCCTTGAACTGACTGCAGATGGCCAAGGAAGAAATGGTCTTGGTAGCGTGGGACGTTTGAGTCGTTGTTCGGCATGTGCTTGATACCCTCTTTGTGTGCTACACGAAGGCGCTAGTTCGAATCGCGGTCTTCGCGAACTGTCACATCGTGTTGCGCGGGCACCTGGGACAGTATGTTACGTAGATAAGGCCGCATTGGGCTCGTGCGGTCAGGGCGATCCGAAGCTGCATCCGTTTGCGACGGAGTGTGATCAACGTTAAGGCTTTCGGACGTTCCAATCTGTCGCAGGTTGTCGCGCTCGTATTGAAGACATGGAGGCTCATCGAGCGTGCAACGTCCTGCAACTCACGCGATAGATCTGTAGCTACTCCAATGCCATGCGTAGCTGGTGACCTGCTCCTCCATGTCGAGTGTCAGATGTGACCCGCTGCGCCTACCTCCTGGAAGCCATGATCGAGTAAGGCGGGCTGCAGTTCTGCCAATGCGTTCGCTGGCACACCGAGCCACAGAAGATTGCGCGCTCGGGTGAGGGCAACGTATCCGATGCGGCCTACCTCTGAGGTCACCCCCGCCAGCAGTGCGGTAACGTGCTCCTTGCTTGCCAGATAGAGCACGGCGTCCAGACTTTCGCCCTTGACCTGGTGAACGGTATCTACGCGAATGCATGTATCGTTCTCATCGGCCAAGTCGCTGGCAATCATCAGTGCGGAATTGGCCAGGCCCTTCTTCGCCAGCTTGTTGCCCAGATTGTCGGCACTCGACAGGCCGTGATGCTGTTTGATCGCCGCCAGTAGTACCTTTGTTCTCTTCACCAGCTCCGGGTGCCACTGTGTATCCGCCGTTAGGGTAGCGGTCGGCAATCCTGACGCGGCGTCGCGCGTGAAGCGCCAGATCAGCCGGCGCAGCGGTCGCAACTCGGGATAACGCGCTGGCTGCGTGATCATCGAGAGGAGGCCCGGCGGCGGACTTGCCAGCAAACCGATGATGCAGCCAGCCACCGATTTGAATGCGCCTAGATAGTCCTTGTGCTTGTCTCTGAGAATCGCCGCCTGTGCCAGTCCCTTGACGGTTCCCTGGCCGGGCGCGCCTTCGTTGCCGCCGAGCTTATTAGCAAGTTCACGTGCCCGGCAGAGTACCGCCGAACGCTCGATTTTCAGCCCGGCCGTCAGCACCGCAGCCTGGAATGCTGCGATGAGCTTGTGCCGGTCGGCCTGCTTGTATGGAACGAAGAACGTGCCGTGAGGTGAGTCAGGTGCGACTCGATCCGCGATATCAGCCCGTGAGGAGAGCCTGTTTGCGAGATCCAAGATAGCCGGGACGGACCGATAGTTACGGGTCAGTCCATAACTGCTGACGTTCGCCCGTTGTCCATACTGGCTCAGGAATATGCCGTTGGCGCCGGCGAACTCGTAGATGCCCTGGTGCGGATCTCCGATCAATGAGACCTGACTGCCTGCGCTGATCAGTTGCTCGATGATCGCCTCGTGCAGCGTACCGATATCCTGTGCCTCGTCGATCAGGATATGCGGATACCGGCGCGCCAGTGCGCGAAGGACAGCTGGCTGGTCCTGCAAGGTGCGATAGCACCAGTAGCGGCCAAGGTTGTGGGTATAGGCACCGGAACGTCCAAGGCGATGGACTATGCCGCTCGCATATGCGGTGTTCAGTTCTTCCGTCTGATCATTGTTCGAATAGTAGAAATATGCGACTCCGTTGCGGATGCCGACCTGCATCTCACCAACGCCGCGCGGGTAGGTGCTTGTCTGGAATGTGAAGCCGTTCAAGAACGACTCACCGCCCATCACGAGGAAGGCGGCTTGCTTCGCAGTCATAGTGCGATAAGCGTGGGGGCGGAGGACATTGCCAGTAATGAACCCGTCCAGCGTGTCTATCTCGACGCGGTTGCGAGCGAATCCCGTGGGCGCGTCCTGAATCTGCAGTTGATAGCTGTGCCGAAACGTATCCACGGCCACATTGGAAAAGGATAGCAGGGCGGCACGGCCTCTGTCGTGGCCGAGTTGCCTGCGCATTTGTGCGAGCCGCCGCACGGCCGTGAGCGTTTTGCCGCTGCCAGCGCACGCGATGACCGACATCGGAGAAAGCTGTGCCCCGATAATCGTCAACTGCTCATCGGATAGGCCGGTCAAGGCGCACCCACTTTGCTCTGGCAGGTGTGAAAGATGGCGTTGCGGATATAGTCCGGCGTGTGGCATGCCCCGCCATCGGCGAGCACTTGGGCCAGTGCTTGGCCGAAGCGTCCCTTCTGGACATTGTTCTGTTTGCGTTCGAACATTCCGGTGAACAGGGCGCGTGCCTTGGCTGCATCATCTGCGGCGCCGTTGACAGCGGCCTCGACGCTGACTGCGATCTTTGGGTGGAGTTCCTTGAGTGCTAACAGCATTGCCGCACGATTGTCCGAGTGCAGAGCCAAGTCGTACTCGAGCATTTTGAGGCCATGAAATACCTTGACGAGGCTGTCCTCGCGTTTCTTCATCTTTGCGGTGTTGTCTGAGACCGGCACTGCATCGCCCGGCGCTGGATATAACGCCTGGGGTTCGCTGCCATCGCCTGGGTCGTCCATTGGGTCGGCATCTGTGATTACCGCCACTGGAACACGCAGCGCCTGCTCCCCGAATAGCGGCAGGAATGAGTCGAAGTTCAATCCTTCGACGCTGATCAGGCTGACCCCGTGCTCGCGCAGCTTGAAGCCGCATCTCTCGGCCAGCACGCTGACCAACACCAGCTCGGCCGCGCCTTCAACGAAAATCACTCGCCGCGCAAAGAACAACTCTGCACGGGTGACGTCCAGATACCTTTCCAGTTTCTCCCGCTTGCCCTTGTCAAAGTTGATCGTTCGCGGAAAGAACGTGTCGACCTTTGTTCCGGTATCGACCAGGCAGGTGAGGCTGTCGAGATCGGCGATGCTGGCGAAATTGGGGGAATGGCTGGTGACGAAGAGCTGGACGGGCTTCTCGCCGTCGACGGCTTTGATGGTCTCCAGATAGCTGAGAAGAACAGCCTGCAGCTGCGGATGTAGGTGAGCCTCCGGTTCTTCGATAATCAGGCTACGGTAGTTCGCCTCCGGATTCGTGGCCAGTTCGCTCAGTACCACGGCCATGAAGATCAGGTTGTTAAAGCCCAGTCCGTTCTGCTCGATCTCGAAGGAATCCACGAGCAACGAAAGGCGTGATGCCAGACGTTGAAAGTCACTGCCGCTCAAACCGAGATCAAGTGCCTGTGCCAGTTGAGGTCCGAGCATGCTGTCGTGTCGAGACTTGATGGCTTTGTGCGTGTTGACGACGGGTTGGTGCTTCTTTAGTTCGTCATCGAGCTTTCTCAATGCCTCATCGATGCCTTGACGTCCTGCATCGTCCGCCAGGAGTTGAAACAATCGGGACAGCTGACTCGTGCGGCTGGGTTTCAGTCCCTGGGAAGCATCGCGCAAGGGCTGCAGATAGACGCCGCGCAAGTTCTCCATCATGTCCGCGGTCAGGCCGACATCCTCGTGGTCGCCGCACCAGCGCTTGGCGCGCAGCCGTCCACTCCTATCCGCATCGGTGTAGCAGATTGTGATGTGTGCTTCTAAGTTCCCACCCGCATCGGGCTTCAACGCCGCAAGAAAGTCTGCTTCGTCATCCAGATCGAGATCGCGAAAGACATACTGAAAAACGATATCACCCACGGGAGCGTCCCCGTTTGGGCAGTGCACGTCATCGCTGTCCAGGCGCGGGTAGGGTTCGTCATGGCCCGCGAGCAAAGCTCGAAGCGCATCTACCACCGCTGTCTTGCCTACATTGTTGGCACCTACAATGACGTTCAGACCAGGCTGGAATTTAAGCTCGACGCGTTTCAGTTTTCTAAAGTTGGAGATGCTCAGCTGCGCCAGATACACCAGTTTGCCTCTTGTCGGCGGTCTCGTTGTTGTTGCATCAGATGCTGATGTTCTTAATCTTAGCTGATCTGAAGAGGCTGATGGTGCGTGTTGAACGTTTCGCTGGAAACTTGGGCTTGCTGGATAGGCTTGGCTGTTGCTTGCGTAGCGGTCTAAGAGGCTTCCAGTGATGGCTGTAAGCCGGATTTAACGCAAGCAATATTCCGGAGGTCCCAACAGACAGGGTTGTGCCAGGAAGACGATTAACAATTTGTCAACGCACATGCACAGCAGGGTCAAGGCCGGTGAAGGGGCCGGTGCTAAAGACCACTCCATGGGAAATGTTCATCCCCCCGCTAAAAAATATAATTCTTGGCCCTTGTAGTGAAACTGGCCAATCCATACTGAGCACTACGTCTTCAGTACATGGTTGTTGATTGATCAGAGCCAGTAAACCGTCCTTTAACGTGATCACAGCGTCCATCTGGAGTTCTAAGCGGTGCGTTCCAGAGCAATTACTAGGAAATCGAGGTGAAGGGACGATGGCCAACGGCAGTTGGATCTTGCAACGCGGGTACGCATCGATCATCTATCCCACTAGGAGTGATGATGACGCCGAAGCCCCTGAAGCATTCGCACTGAGGACAGATACAAGGTTTCGCCAAGCACTCGCAGTGGCCACTGAGATTGCCGAGCGTCGCCCTATGTCCGATGTCGTTCTGAACATGAGCGATCAGCGCGAGCACCCTGTACGCGAGGCGCTGCTAAAACTCGCATTCGGTCAGACCCGCACTCCACTTGCAGCGATGATGGATCTCGCGACCCGGCTCGCCAAGTCGACGGATCGACGCACACAGCCCTCCCTCTTCGTTGTGACAGTGGACGAGAGGGCTGAGTCACGCCGCGTGTCAATGTATGTCTTTCCGGAGGAGAGTACCTTTGCTCTGAGGCGTTCAAACCAGGAGTCCACTGAAGCGTTTCTAGAACACGTCGACTCTTTCGTGCTCGAATCCAGACTTCGGAAAGTCGCGCGGTTTGAAGGCAAGAACATTAAGACGCACTTCATCGCCGGCAGGGTGGTGGATCTGCAGATCGGCTCGAGTCCGCGTGGCGTGGCCGACTACTGGGTCACTGATTTTCTTGATGCGGGCTTCGCCATTAACGACGTCAAGGGGACGACAATGGTGGCCGACGGTTTGAGATTGGCCTTTCAGAAAGCGGATGGCGAAGGTAGGCAGAGGGTTATGGAAGTCGCGATGGCGCTGATGGCGGATAGCCGGCGCGCGTGGTCACTAGAGCGAATCGCGAGAGAATATCTCCCGGAATCTCTCTCCTCAGTGTTCCGTAGCATAGCGCCAAACACAGACACGCTCACTGGAAGGTTCATGCTCAACAAGGATCTGCTTCGAGAGCGCATCAACTATCGAGTTTTTCAGTTAACCAGCGGCGTCTGGGTGTCGTCACCTTTCGATGAGGTCGGACGAAGTGTGAAGCTGGAAGGCGAGGGCAAGAAGCAAACACTCACAGCGCGAGGTGTAATTGAGTCGGAGAGGGTGCGGAGCAATGCGAAGAGAGCTTAGACAGATCAAGGCCGCCTACGAAGCTCGCGTCGAGCTTCTGAAGAGCGTCGCGCACACGTTAGAGAACGAGTTGGGCAGCATCCTCGCCGGTCTGCCACATATCGATCGCGTCTACTTCAGGAGTAAGAGCGTCGCTAGTTTTATTGAAAAGGCCAAAGCGATGGAGGAGGGCAGGCCGAAATACGATCATCCACTGGAAGAGATCGAGGATCAAATCGCTGGTCGAGTCCTCGTCTTCTATCGCTCCGACGTTACCGGAGTGCTCAAAGCGCTGGAATGTAAATGGCGGAAAGCTGAACATCAACATCGCCGCGCCGTTAGTATGTCACAGTTTGAGTACGAAACTACGCATCGGATTTGCGTCATTACGCCGGATATGTGTCCGCCAGAATGGGCAGACCTGGAAGATCCACCAGCAACGTTCGAGCTGCAGATCCGCACGCTAGCGCAACACGCCTGGTCAGAGCCGCAGCACGCCTTCTATAAGAACCGCGGCGGACTTAGGGAATCGAGCGAGCGCAAGCTTTATTGGGCCGCTGCGTCAGCATGGGGCATCGATTCAATCTGGGAAGAGCTGCAGCACGAGCTCTCGCAACTGCACGATCCCCAATGATCCATCCAAGCTGTGGGATCGTCCACCGCACTGGGCTGGATATGCATCGTTACGACCATCTATGATCGTTTGATTTTCTGTCGAGCTGTTGTGATCTCTGTTTCACAAAAGTAAATTTTGACTGGAACTTTGTAGTGCGTAAGCCGCTGTCGGCAGTGTTGCCGGATGCGCCGTGCGGCATCTTTCTGGCTGATGGACTGGCTCGAGAGTATTACTTGTGCTTTTACGATCTGCCCCATTACGGTATTTGCTTCACCAGTGACGACGACCTCTCGAACAAAATCCAATTCGCGGATCGACTGTTCGACCTCTGCGGGTGAGACCTTCTCTCCGCCGACTTTGAGGATGTTCGCAGCGCGCCCGCAAAATCTGATCCATTCTCCGTCAAGCTCGACCATGTCTCCAGTGCAGTACCAACCATCATCGTCAACTGGCGATGCTGCGTTCAGGTATCCGAGCATCGCACCTGGGCTGCGTATCCAGAGAATTTGATCTACCACCTTTGATTCGAGAGAATCGTCTTTGATTTTCAGCCACAAACTACTGTTGCCGCGCGAGTGACTTTTGGGCGAGCCGATCTCGGTCGTACCGTACTTTTGGATGATCTGAAGATTTGGGAATCGTTCGTTGAGCCATGTGAGCGTGACGGGGTCCATAAGGTCCGCCCCATACGTGATGACCTTCAAGCTCGACAAATCTCGCTTATCCGCGCAACCGGAAATACGCAACAGGCGCAGAAAGCTTGGCGATGCCGGAACTACTTCTACCGCAGCCGACTCAATCAGATTGACAATCGATTGCGGATCGCGGCGGCGAGCAAGAACCAATGTGCCGCCACTTGCGAGCGTATAGAGGAGCGTATCCAGTCCGGCAACATGATCGAATAGCAGAAAGGCTAGGGTACGAAAGCGGCGACCAGGCTTCTGAAATTTAAGTAGGAACCTCTCTCCACTGTGCAAGGCGGCCTTTGGCTGTCCGGTGGAGCCAGAAGTGAAGATGATGAGTCCACCCTCACCGGCTGCCTGCAATTGATCAAGCAGGGGATGAGATGACTCTTTCCGGTACTGCATTCGATGATCACCGCCGACATCCAGATCTAGAAGAACGCTGGCGTTTGCAGCGGACAAATATTGGTCGGCGTTGACGCCTTCCGGAATCAGCGCCGCCACTGACCTACGCGCGAGAAGGGCAAGCAGAACAGCCACTGAGCCGATGGAATAGTCCGACCGTATACCGACGACGGCTCCAGGTCCGATGTGCGATCGGTCCAGTCGCGCTTCCCAGCGCTCCAGTTCTCCCAATAGCTCAGCATATGTATATGAGAAGTGCCCGTCCAAAATGCATTTCAGCGGGGCGTGCTCCTGAAGTTTACAGAGATAGTGGTTGATGCGGCTCATTGGAGCGGCGAAGAGCTACCATATCTTTCCGACAGCGAGCTGATACGAGCTTGCGGACGCTCTGCGATGTCACTTGCGATCCGGCGAACATCACTACCGAACTGTTGGACGACATCCGGCGCCATTTGGCTCGGCCGGTAGTGCACGGTCAGGCCTATTCCCGATCTACTATCGTAGAAAAAGGGATGGAACCTCCCAACAAAGCCTAGGCTCTTGACAGAGTATGGCTGGATTTGCACTTCGCCATTTCCAATCTGTATGCGACTCACGGAATCTGCTGTCGTATGTGCCGGAAGCCAATTGAACTCAACCTCGGTAACTATCTTTGGAAAAGTGTCGGGTACCATAAAGTACTCTTGATGCTCCAGGGCGGCAGAAAACTCTTGAGACACATGTCTCAGCAAGAAAAGTAGCGTCGATTCTTGAGTAGTATCAATTCTTAGAAACGTCCAACAGGCCAGGAACCCGATCATGCCTTCAAGCTCCGGGCGATGATGACGTCCATGTGAAGCAAAACTGACGAGCAGATCGTGTTGATTGCACCACTGAGACATGACTATCGCATAAGCGGTTAGAACAACCGCTGGTAGCGGAATTCTCTCTCGCTGAGAAATTCTCCTTAGCTGAGCACTGAGCGAAGCTCCGAAGCCAAAATGCCGCGTGGCCACGACGGAATGCGCCGAGGGCACCGAATCCTCAACCTTGGGCAATCTCACTGTTGACACTCCCTCCAGGCGATTCTTCCAATAGCTTTCGTGTTTCTGACGCCATGATTCGAGTACTTGCTCTTGCCATACTGCATAGTCAGGAAACTGTAGCGCCAGTTTTGGAGACGACAATGGCAAACCCATTGATCCCTTTCCATATATATCCAAGATTTCTCTGGTTAGGATCACATTAGAAATGCTATCTCCAACGATGTGATCGAGTGCAAGCACAAGTACATGCTCCTGCTCTGATAGTCGCCATAGCTTCGCCGCGAACATCGGACCGACCGATAGGTCAACCTTCTCATCGAGAAACTCTCGAGTGACTGAATCCAGATTGAGTGCGTTATCGCTTTGAAATTTTTTAGTCGCTAGATCGACGGCTAACAATTCGAACGAACGTCTTGGGTCGATATGTTGTCTAGGAACTTCATCATCCGTGACGAAGCGCGTGCGTAACGATTCGTGTCTATTAACAACGATCTCAATACTATTAGCTAACAAACAAGAATCTAGCCGCCCAACGATGCGAAGCGAAGCGGCGCACATCCTCCTATTTGGGGGGCTACCTTGTTTTGAATAATGCCTCCAGGAATACAGCTGCATCGCAGTCAGTGGTACTGAGCAGCCTGATGGCCGCGGAAATATGGGTGAGTTAGCTGGCATGCGTCTGCTCTCCCAATGACGGAAATTATAACCGTTCCACAGATATTCAGGTCACGTCAAGATCCTTGTAGCGCACCAGTTGAATCGTTGTGGATCATGACGGATGCTAAGAATGTATGATGGGACACTTTTGTTTAGGAGCACGTCATGGAGAATTATACGAGTGAAGAGGGCAGTCGGGATCTGAAGCTCGGTCAAGTCGAGCAGGCGGTTGCCACGCTCTGGAAAGAGATATTGCAAACAGATAGATTGGTCAAACCAATGGACGATTTTTTTTCACTGGGAGGAAGTTCCATCGATATGGTTATGCTTCTCGTCCGTATCCAGGAGGAATTTTCTATTGAGCTGGCTGATGGGGCGGTCTTTCAGGCGCCGTTGCTGCATGAGATGGCGGGGCTAGTTGCTGCCGCTTGCGAAACCTCAACTAATGATACTGCTCTGCACGTGATCTAGAGTTCATCAATCGTGTAGCTCAAGATATCTAGCGACGTTGGGCGCAGTTTCATTGAGGTCGTATCTCGGTTAATAAATTGGCTGGCCAATTGGCGCTAATTTGAGTAGGTACCGGCGATAGAGGGCTCAGAACCGCCAACGCTGGAATCGTAAGGAGCCTTGATAGGCGCGTGCTTGAGAATAACGGCAGGCCGTCTTCTTTGTTGGAGAACGCGGCGGACGGCCTCGCGAATGGCGCAGAGTGTCTCCTCCGAGATGCATTCACGCGCCAGTAACACTGCGATAGTCCGCTCCTGAGGTCTGATTCGAAAGAGTGGAGTTCCATCGATATCGGTTACGACCTCGTCATGCGTTCTCGGTCGAATCTTTCGCCCTGGAACAGAAGCAGCAATCAGTTGCTGATAGACTTCAATGGCCGGAGGTCGTGGTAAGCGGGACGAAAGTGCGCGCGCGCGTGCGATCGTGGTGATCCTTTTTCTAGAATCCTCCAAAAGCCCCACTAGACTTGGGCCCCAGCTCTCACGTATCTCCATTGTGCTCGGGAAAGCGCTAATAATGGCAGTGGGTAAGCGGGAGAGGGCTAGCAAACGCGAGATCTGAGACTGTGAGATGTTCAGTGATCTTGCCAATTCATCCTGAGACTCAAAGCAGCCCGCGCGCAGGGCCCGGGCGAAGCTCATGCCGCGCTCGTAAGGGCTCACATCGCGTCGCTGTCGGTTCTCGATGTCCATCGCGATAACCGCTGCTCGGTTTGTCATGTCGCGCAGTTCGACTCTAAGAAGAACGTTAAGGTGGCGCGCGATGAACAAGCGTCGTGCACCGTAGATCAACTCGATGTCATAGTCGGGGTCACCCTGCAGCTGCCGTCCCAGTACTGCGACTAGCTGTCCGTGATCTGAAAAACTTTGGATTTCCGTGCGACATGTCTCCTCATCGATGAGGTGCTCATGCCGAACGTGCAGGTTCCAGACTCTGCAGCGGAAAGGATTTGCTAAGACAGTCTGGATCATATGTCTTTATCTTGCGTCTGTATGTGGAGCGTAGTTGCTGCGCGCCATTTGCCGAGAACGAGAGAAAGACACGGAGTTTTCTCGGAATATCGGCTAAAGGCTTGCGCTTACATAATTGTGCTGCTTGGTTTCACGTTATTTCAGAGTACTGTCGATTTTGATTGGCGACAACACGACGTACACGGAGCTCTTGGCGAGTCTGCGTTCAGAATTAACCAGTAACGGCAATGAGCAACTCCGGGTCAGTATCATGAGTTCTGCATGGAGTGATAACGGTTGCGTGCTGATGCAGTTGCAGCTTCTAAGCGGGTAAGTCAAGGCGATAGAGAGGCTATCAGCAGGCGGTATTTATGTTTTGAAAGGGTGAGGTCACAAGTTAATGTTGTGCTTCGCTTATTAGACGGTGGCTGAGGACGAAGCGGCCAGATATGGTGTGTGCATGCACGAGGTGTGTTGGATTTTCGGGAGAACGAACCGCATGTTACTTTCTTGCCAGCATCGCATGACCTGATACTAATGGTTCCTTGAGTGAAGGATTAGTGCTCATGACATCATTCAGATGATTTAACGATTGCATCGCGGGAATTGCGGGATGAGCGCACGATGAAGGTCAATCGTGTGTGGTTCGAGTGCTTGGACAAGGATTGATTTCTGTCCTCTAGGCCGAATACCCTAAAGTTGCTGCGTAACACACGGGGAGTACGGACTTACAATCATTAGATCGGGGGGCACAGCTACATCTTCATCTCCATGCAGACTGCATAGGCCCAATTAGCTGGTTTCTATGAAAGTTTTAGAGGTACACGAGGTGGTGGCTCGTGTGTCTGGTCCGCTGAGAGAACGATCGCTATAACGAATGACATGCAAAGGGGGGATTTGGACTTAATGGGAAACAGAATTTCTCTGAGCGAATTCATCGGCGCACGCGCGCTGTTTGAGTAAAGATCCTAATGCGCGCTATACCTCGATTTTGGAGAAGCGCCAAGCGCCTAGACCTATTGAGGTCACCGCAAGCGCTAGCAGCACTATTGCATCGAGAGTCGCAGAGAATTGCGACTGTCCGTTCAGTGCCCATCGCAGGCCATCGATTCCGTATGACAAGGGATTCAGGTGCGTCAGCAGAGTCAGTGCGTTCGGCAATGTGTCGAGTGGATACCATGCACCGGAGAGGAAGAACATGGGGACTATTAGGAAGTTGAGCACTAACTGGAAGTCAGGAATATTCTTTAGCCAGGATCCGATGATCGTTCCGACACCGGCGAAAGCAACCGCAATCAGGCCTAGAAACGCGATGCTCGCGGGCAGATCAGTTAGGCTTGCGGGTTGAAAGCCAGCGATGACACTGAAAACTGCCACGACTATGCCCTGCAGTAGTGCGACGGTCGCGACCCCGAGGGTCCGACCCAGCATGATGAAGGTGCGTGGCACCGGCGCAACGAGTGTTTCCTTCAGGAATCCAAACTTTCGATCCCATAAAAGTGAAGCACCGGAGAGCGACGCAGAGAAGATCACAATCATGGCGAGAGCGCCGGGCGTAACAAATTGCAAATAGCTTCCTCGTCCTGCTTCTCGGAACACTTCATTTAGTCCGAAACCCATTGCGAAAACTGTGAGTAGGGGTTGAGCAAGCGAGGCGAGAATCTGCATCTTCGACCGCGTGAATCGTCGTATTTCCCGCAACCACAAAACATACACGGCTGACATCTTGATCGCCTCCTAAGCCACAGTACGTATCTGTTCCGCAGAAGCTATGGGGTGATCATCGGGGGTCGAGCCAGTCAGAGCGAGGAATGCGTCCTCAAGGGTCTCTTTGCCAGCGCGTTTCTTCAAGTCTCTGGATAGGCCGACAGCCACGATCTCGCCGCGATCTATAATTGCCATGCGCGAGGCGGCGCGATCTGCCTCGTCCATATAATGCGTCGTGAGAAAGACCGTGACACCTTCATTCTGATTCAGATTCTTGACAAGTGCCCAGAGCTGATTCCGGCTCTGAGGATCCAGGCCGAGGGTTGGTTCATCGAGGAAGAGAATTTTTGGAGTGTGTAACAAGGCACGCGCGATTTCCAGGCGACGGCGCATGCCGCCGGAGAAATGATCTACCGTACTGTCTTTGCGATCCCATAGACCGAATGTTTTGAGCAGCGTTCTGGTGCGTTCACGTCTCAACTTGCGTGGCAGACTATAGAGCGCACCGTGCAAGTCCATGTTCTCTGCTGCAGTCAGGTCTTGGTCGATGCTTTGATCCTGAAATACAATTCCAAAGCGGCGCCGGACGTCATTCTTCTGACGCATTGGGTCGAGGCCATCAACCTCCAGCTTTCCACTTGTCACAGCAAGTAGCGTTGTGAGCATTCGGATCATTGTCGTCTTGCCTGCACCGTTCGGGCCGAGAAAGGCAAATATCTCGCCAGCGGGAACCTCGAAAGAGACGTTATTCACGGCGCAGAAATGTCCGAACCTACGCGTTACTCGATCGGCGCGAATCATCATATAGTCACTCCAGTACGATAATCGTTTAACGAGATTCCGCCGGAACCGACCGCTGCTTCGATGGGTATGGGCCGAAGCACTCGCCATTCGTGGCATTGGGATATGAATCTTCTGAATGAAAATCATACTCTTGATATCACCAGAAAGACTCGATTATTTCCACACGATCCTTCTGGCGCTAGTTGGAGCTGCGTCTTCAATAGGCAATGCGCGGTTAGCGGACCCCTCTGGTTGATCGTAGTGGTATGGCGGAGTATTCGTCACGGCTGTATGGCGCGAGTTGGTGGATACGCTGAGGAAGCGACGCGACCATCATGGTTTCAAACGAGTTTTATAAGTTGTAAGGGGTGAATCGTGAATAGGAGGAAGTGAGTTGTAATAATAAACCACAGGCGACGCACCTATCGTTTCTCATCGAGATAAATAAATGGAAAAACTTGAATGCTATATGCAGGACCAGTTGACAGGAAACTATGGCGGTTTCATGGTACGCGAGGATCGGTCGGTGCGTGATCTAGGCATGCGAGCGCATGCGGGAATGTAATAGCGATGAAGTAAGTGTCACCGGCCAGAATGATGTCGCGCGAATATTCCATTTTAAAGGAATGAACAATGCAAAACGCAGCTGTTGTTTATTCGGAAGTGAAACCGCGCGAGAGTCGGCGAGCGCCTCTGTCGTTTTCGCAAGAGAGATTATGGCTGCTCGATAAGATCTCTCCTTCAGGCGGTGCCTACAATTTATCTGTTGCGTTAAGAATTGCGGGGCCCCTCGACATCATCGCGCTTCGGCGCGCAATCAACGAGATCGTGCATCGCCACGAAGTTCTGCGGACGGCCTTCGCGTACGACGACTTGCAGGGAGCGCAGATCATCTTCGAGGCTGCACCGTTGGATTTCCAGGTGATGGATCTCAGTTCTCTCTCGTCAGTGGAGCGCAAGAAGGAGCTCGTACGATGTTGCAATGAAGAGACGCAGCGGCCGTTTGACCTATACGTTTCACCGCTGTTTAGGGCGATGCTGATCCGAAACTTGGAGGACGATCATGTGCTGGTCATCACCGTACACCATGCGGTGTGTGACGGCTGGTCGATCTCAAGGATTCTGCCGGCCGAGTTGAGTGCTCTGTATGGTGCGTTTGTGGCGGGAATCCCTTCGCCTCTTGCGCAGCTCCCCTTACAGTATGCGGACTATTCCTCGCGTGAGCGCGAGCGCTTTCAGGGCTCAGGTCTGCAAGATGGGCTTAGATTCTGGAAGCAGTATCTGGGTGGCTGTCCTCGCCTTGATACGCCTGCAGATCGAGCGCGGCCATCGCGGCGCAGCTTCCGCGGCCGCGCCCATTCATTTCAGTTGGCCAAAGGAGTGATGCCCCGGGTAGCGAAATTGGGTCGCACGGCAGGTGTGACAACTTTCATGGTTCTCTTGGCTGCGTTCGATGTGGTGCTCGCTCGCTGGGCCGGACAAACCGATATCGTTGTCGGTTGTCCCGTGGTAGGCAGGAATCGTCGGGAAACACTCGGGATGCTCGGCATGTTTGTCAACATGCTGCCGATCCGGATCGATGTATGGGGCGATCCTTCGTTTGGTAGTTTGTTACGTCAGGTGCGTAGGGTTGCTCTCGGAGCCTACGCACATCAGGGCGTTCCGTTTGAGCTGATAGTTTCAGAATTGGAGCTGCAGCGAGATTTTTCGCGTCACCCGTTGTTTGATGTGACGTTCAACTTTTTAGTTGGCGATGGTTCTGCTTTCGAGCTTCCGGGGTCGGGATTGTCTATCGAGCCGGTGGAGATCGATCGGGCATGGACGCCGTTCGATATGTCGTGGCACGTTAGTGAGGTGGACGGTGAGTTGTTTGGGGCAGTGGAATATGCCACGGACATTTTCGATGCCTCGACGATCGAGCGATTGGTGCAGAGCTATCAGCAAGTGCTGCGGGCAGTGAGTGAAGATGCGAGTGTCCCGATCTTGCAACTACCGCTGATTAGCGAAGTCGATCGTCATCGACAGTTGGTGGACTGGAACGCGACAGGCCGAGAGTATCCTCGAGATCGCGGCATTCACGAGTTGTTTGAGGCGCAGGTGGAGCGCACGCCGGAGTCAATTGCGCTCCACTATTTGGATCAACGGCTGAGCTATGCGGAGTTGAATCGCAAAGCCAATCAGTTGTCGCACTATTTGATGGGGCAGGGAGTGAAGCCAGGCACGCGTGTGGCGCTATGTATGCGGCGCTCGCCGGAGCTGGTGGTGGGCTTGCTGGGGATACTAAAGAGCGGTGCCGCGTACGTGCCGTT
>Ga0247784_1000094_pt1 | contig 31249 bp, 4 predicted proteins | sample UWRJL169409R5_FD_179909 | JGI IMG/M metagenome (GOLD analysis project Ga0247784, IMG submission 179909) | Plant litter microbial communities from Arlington Agricultural Research Station in Wisconsin, United States - UWRJ-L169-409R-5 | ecosystem: Environmental > Terrestrial > Plant litter >...
CGGAAACGGCGATGGAGCAGGCACTGTCGGCGCTGTGGAAACAGAACCTGGGGCTAGAGACGATCGGCACCGGCGACAACTACTTTTCTATTGGCGGCGATTCGATTCGCTCGATTGCACTGGTGGCGGAGGCGAAGCGCGCCGGCCTGCGATTCTCGGTGAAAGACCTGTTCTCTCATCCGACTCTGAAGGCGCTGGCGGAAGTGGCCGAGATTACCGCGTCAGGCGAGCAGGTGTTGCCGGAGATTGAGCCATTCTCGCTGCTCACCGACGGCGAGAAGAAATACATCGCTGAGCGATATGACTCTGCTGCCATCGAAGACGCGTTTCCGCTCTCGACCTTGCAACAAGGGCTGATCTATCACTCGCTCGCGCGCAAGGACCTGAGTACTTATCACGACATCCTGACATATCACATCCGGGAGCAGTGGGACGCTGCGTTGTTCAGCAGAGCCTTGTCGCACGTCGTTGCCCGGCATGGCATGCTCAGGACGGTCTTCGACCTGAGCGGTGTCCGCTCGATCCAGGTGGTCTTCAGGCAGGCGGAAGCAAACATCGAGATCGTCGTCATTCCCGACGCCTCGGCCACCCCCCGTATCGTCGAACAATGGATCGAGCAGGAGCGACGTCAGGGAATCGACCTGTCGTTGCGCCCGTGGAAGATCCGCGTGCACGTCTTGCCGGATCGCGAGTTCATCATCGGGATGAGTTTCCATCACGCTCTGTACGACGGCTGGAGCGACGCGGCCTTCTTCAACGAGCTGCTGACAACCTATTCGCGCTATCAAAAGCAGGAGGAGGTGGACCAGCCGACGGCACCGCCTTCGTACAAACATTTCGTCGCTTTGGAGCAGCAGGCGCTCTCGTCCGCCGAGCATGCCACCTACTGGCGCAACAAGCTCGATGGCGCGAAGTTGCCCTGGTGGACGGGAGAGCTGAGGGCGCAAAGCGAAACCGTTCACTATGAGGTTCCGGAACCCGCGGGCAAGCGGCTGCTGTCACTGGCAGCGACCTTGGGTGTGCAGGAAAAGAGCGTTTGGAACGCCGTCTATCTCGCTCTGGTTTCACTGCTCGATGGCTCGAACGACGTGGTCGGTTGCGTCATTACTCACGGTCGGCCGGAGCTGCCGGGAAGTGACAAGACGCTGGGTTTGTTCCTGAACTCCCTGCCTGTGCGCGTGGACATCGCGGGCATGCGATGGACGGACCTGGTGCTGGCCGCCGAGGCGGAATTGCAGGCGCTGCACGGGGTGCGCCACTACCCGCTGGTCCATATCCAGACGCAGACGGGAATGAGCTTTTCCGCATCGTTGTTCAACTTCGTCAGCTTCCACGTCTACGAAAAGAACGTCACCGACCAGCAGCTCATCAGCTCCGGCGGTTTCGCGGAGACCCATTATCCGCTCAGCTTTCAGGTGCAAAAGCTCCAGGACGCGCAGCGGTACGGCGTCTATGTGAGTCTCGACCCTGCGGTCTTCGATCAGGACTTGCGCGAGCGAATTCGTGGCTATGTCGAAGCCATCATCGAGCGCCTGCTCGATCACAGCAGCGAGCAGATCGACAAGGCGGCGTTGTTGGGATCGACCGAGCTGACCCAGCTGCTGGCAACTTGGAATACGACGGCGCGCGCGTACCCGGATGACAAGTGCATTCACGAGTTGTTCGAGGCGCAGGCCGAGAAAGCGCCCGATCGGATCGCACTCGTCCACGAAGGCCGCGAACTCACGTATGGCGAACTCAACCAGCGCGCGAATGGGTTGGCACATGCGCTGATCGAGCGAGGCGTCGGTCCCGAGGTGCGTGTCGGTGTGTGCATGCCACGCTCGACAGAGCTGGTCATCGGCATCCTGGGAATCTTGAAGGCGGGCGGTTGCTATGTGCCGCTGGATCCGGACTATCCACGCAAGCGCCTCGACTATCTGCTCAACGACGCGCAGATCGATCTGGTCGTAACCGAGTCAAGCGTGGCGTCACGAGTGGCCGGACCCGGTCGGAAGTTGCTGCTGCTGTCCGAGGCGGATGCGTTCGAGCCGGAGAACGTGGACAGCAAGGCGTTGGGGCTGCGTCCCGACCATCCCGTGTATCTCATCTATACGTCGGCGTCGACCGGCGCCCCGAAAGGTGTCATCGGCTTACATCGCAGTATCGTCAATCGAGTGAATTGGTTGACTGGCTCGCTCGGAGTGGGAGCTGACGAAGTGCTGTGTCAAAAGACCAGCGTCGGCTTCGTCGATCACGTCGCTGAAATATTTCAGGCACTGAGCGCCGGTGTGCCGCTGGTCATCATCTCGTCTTCGCTACTCCAGGCGCCCGACGCGTTGCTACGTGAGCTGGATACGAGAGGCGTGACGCAGCTGACCCTCGTGCCGTCGTTGCTGAAGACGCTGCTGGAGGCTGGGGAAGGCGAGCGGGCGCGGTCGCTCAAGTCGATTTACAGCAGTGGTGAAGCACTGCATCTATCGGGCTTGGAGCAGCTCGGTGAATGTTTCCCGCAGGCTCGGCTGTTCAACATCTACGGTTCCACCGAGATGGGCGCCGATGTGACTTGCCACGAAGTGGCGGCCGACAGCGCGGGGCTGTGGTCGCCGATTGGCAAAGTGATCGACAACGCGCAAGCCTACATTCTCGACACCGATGGTCAGCTAGCCGTTTCGGGTGCAGTGGGTGAACTGCACGTCGCAGGTGTTTGCCTCGCTCGCGGCTATTTCAAACGTGCGGCTTTGACGGCGGAGAAATTCGTTCCGCATCCGTTCGGCCAGGAACCGGGCGCACGCGTTTATCGGACGGGCGACCTGGCGCGATGGCAGCCCGACGGAACGCTGGAATATGTGGGCCGGGTCGATCACCAGGTGAAGGTGCGTGGCTTCCGTATCGAGCTCGGTGAAATTCAAAGTGTGCTGCTCGCGCACGAAGCGGTGCGCGACGCGGTCGTGATCGCACGTGACGATGCCGGTGACAAGCGGCTTGTGAGCTATGTCGTGGCAAAACCGGACGCGCAAGTGGAAGCCGCCGCACTGATACAGGCGCTGCGCAACCATCTGCAGGAACAACTGCCGGCGTACATGGTGCCATCGGCGTTCGTAGTGCTGGACAGCTTGCCGCTGACGCCGACCGGGAAGGTGGATCGCAAGGCGCTGCCCGCACCGGACGCGTTGACGGCCGAGTCCGAATACCTGTCGCCAGAAGGCATGACGGAGCAGTTGCTGGCGCAGCTGTGGTGTGTGCTGCTGAAGTGCGAGCGGGTCGGCCGGCATGACGACTTCTTCGAACTCGGCGGACATTCATTGTTGGCCACACAACTCGTGTCGCGCATCCGCGAGGCGTTCGCGACCCAGCTGCCAGTCCGCAAACTGTTCGAGCATCCCACACTATCCTCACAGGCCCGTGCCATCGAAGTAGCGCGGGGTGCTGGTGAACTGGTCGACGTTGCGATGGAAGCGGTGTCGCGTGAGCAGCCGCTGCCGTTGTCTTACGCCCAGCAGCGGCTGTGGTTCCTGCACGAGTACATGGGGCCGAATGCCGTCTACAACATGCCGCTCGCCCTGCGGCTGCACGGAGCAGTCAACGAAGCCGCGTTGATACAAAGCCTGGAGGAACTGCATCGGCGGCACGAGTCGCTGCGCACACGCTTCGAGTCTCGTGACGACGGGGCCGTGCAGGTGATCGATCTGCCCGGGCTCGATCTTGAAATGGAAAGTGTGTCCGCGGCCGAAGCTCTGGCCATTGCTCGTGCGGAGTCTTCCCACTGCTTTGATCTATCGAACGACCGTCTATGTCGGGTCCGATTGCTGCGCGAGTTGGGCAGCAACGATTACCTGCTGCTGGTGACGATGCATCACAGTGTGTCGGACGGCTGGTCGCTCGGGATCTTCTTCCGCGAGTTTGTGAGTTTGTATCGAGCGTATGCGAACGCAGAGGAGTCACCGCTTGCGCCGTTGCCAGTTCAGTACGCCGATTACGCGCAATGGCAACGGCATTGGTTGCAAGGAGCGGTGCTCGACGAGCAGGTGTCGTACTGGCGCGAGCAGCTGAAGGATCTGCCGCCGTTACTGACACTGCCGACCGATCATCCGCGTCCGAACGAGCAGACGTTTTGCGGCAGCCTGGAAAGCTTCGCGTTGCCCGTGACCCTGTCGGAGAAGCTGCAAGCGCTGAGTCGAGAGCAAGGCGTGACGTTGTACATGACGTTGCTGGCCGCATTCTCGGTAACGCTCGGCCGGCATGCCGGTCAGCAGGACGTCGCCGTCGGAACACCGATCGCGAATCGCACACGGCGAGAAACCGAAGGATTGATCGGCTTTTTCGTCAACACGCTGGTGATGCGCCAGGACCTGAGCGGGGATCCACGCTTCATCGATCTGCTCAAGAGCACGCGTGCCATGGCGTTGCAGGCGTATGCGCACCAGGACGTGCCGTTCGAGCAGCTGGTCGAGCAGCTGAATCCTCAGCGCAGCCGGAGTCATTCACCGTTGTTCCAGGTGATGTTCATTTTGCAGAACGCACCGCTGGAGACGCTCGAACTGCCGGGTCTCGAATTGCGGCCGCTGGATGCGGGAGCGGAACAAGACGGCGATGACGCGCCAGAAGGAACGGCTCGCTTTGACTTGACGCTGAGCGTGCAGGAGTCGCCGGCGGGCCTGGTCGGGGCATTGGAGTACAACACCGACCTGTTCGAGCGAAACACAATCCGGCGCTTGCTGGATCACTACGCTCGTTTGCTGGAATCGATCGTGGCCGCGCCACAGTTGCGGTTGTCGCGACTGGAGATGCTGGGCCTGGAGGAGAAGCTGCAACAGCTCATCGAGTGGAATGCCACGGCGCGTCCGTATGCCGATGACACGAGCATTCACCAGCTGTTCGAAGCGCAGGCCGAGCAAACACCCGATCGAATCGCGCTGATGTTCGATGACGGACAGCTCACCTATGGAGAGCTGAACCGGAGAGCGAACCGATTGGCAAATCGACTGATCGAGCGTGGCGTTTGCCGAGAGAGCCGCGTCGGCCTGTGCATGCAGCGCTCAATGGATATGGTGATCGGACTGTTGGGAATCCTGAAGACGGGCGGTGCTTATGTGCCGCTCGATCCAAATCATCCGCAGTCGCGACTGGCCTATTCGGTGGACGACAGCAGCCTCACCTTGGTGGTGGGCGAGGCGACGACGTGGATGTTCCTCGATCCCGCGCACAGGCCGAGTTGCGTGTCTGTGGATGAGGTCGGCGATGAGGCGCTGCCCGACACGAATCCGAACATCTATCCGCCCGCATCCGGATTGGCGTATGTGATCTACACCTCGGGCAGCACGGGCAAGCCTAAGGGCGTGAGGGTCAGCCACGGCAACGTCGTGAACTTCATGCTCGGCATGCAGGAGACGCTGGGCATCGCAAGTCGCGATCGTTTGCTGGCGGTGACGACGCTCTCGTTCGATATCGCGCTGCTGGAGCTGCATCTGCCGTTGACGGTCGGAGCGACGGTCGACATTGCACCAGCGGCGAGCGTTGTCGATGGCGAGCGGCTGATGGCGCGGCTCGAACGCAATGGCATCACGCTGCTACAGGCGACGCCGGTGACCTGGAAACTGCTGTTGGACAGCGGCTGGGAAGGGCTCGAAACGTTGACGGCGCTGGTGGGAGGCGAGGCCTTTTCCCGCGAGCTGGCGACTCGACTGCACGGCAAGGTCGGCCGGATATTCAATATGTATGGGCCGACGGAGACGACGATCTGGTCGTCGACCTGGAGCGTGGCGGAGGTTGTGGAAACATCGACTGTTTCTATCGGCAAGCCGATTGCGAACACTGCCTTGTACGTGCTGGACGAGCAGCAACAGTTGGTGCCGACGGGAACGATCGGGCAACTGTACGTGGCAGGTGCGGGCGTTGCGCAGGGTTATTGGAACCGGCCAGCGCTGACGGCCGAGAAATTTCTGCCGCATCCGTTGAGCCAGGCGCCGGGAGAGCGCTTGTATGGTACGGGAGATCTGGCGCGCTGGTTGCCAGACGGGACGTTGGAGTGCCTGGGCCGCGTCGATCACCAAGTGAAGATCCGCGGCTTCCGTATCGAACTCGGAGAGATCGAGAGCGTGCTGCTGGCGCATGATGGAGTGCGCGATGCGGTGGTGGTGGTACGCGAGGATGCTGGCGATAAGCGACTCGTGAGCTATGTGGTTGCGAAGTCCGGCATACGAACCGACGATCTCACGCTGGTGAATGCGTTGCGCAGCCGAGCGCAGGAGCAACTGCCGAGCTACATGGTGCCGTCCGCATGGATGGTGCTGCCGACCTTGCCGCTGACAGGGAACGGAAAGGTCGATCGCAAGGCGCTGCCTGCGCCGGAAGCGTTGGCGCAAGTAGAGTACACGGCGCCTGAAGGACTGACGGAAGAGTTGCTGTCTGAGCTGTGGTGCGCGCTGCTCAAACGCGAGCGCGTGGGCCGGGACGACAATTTCTTTGAGCTCGGCGGACATTCTCTATTGGCGACACAGCTTGCCTCGCGCATTCGAGACACTTTCTCGATGCAATTGCCGCTGCGCGAGTTGTTTGAGCATACGACGCTGTCGTCGCTTGCAGGTGCAATCGAGCGTGCGCGAGGGGCCGGCGCGCAAATCGACGTTGCGATAGAGGTGACGTCTCGCGATGAGCCGTTGCCGTTGTCGTATGCGCAGCAGCGGCTGTGGTTTCTGCACGAGTACATGGGGCCGAGCGCGGTTTACAACGTGCCGCTCGCATTACGGCTGCACGGCGAGGTGAACGAAGCGGCGTTAGTGCGAAGCTTGCAGGACCTGCATCGGCGACACGAGTCGCTTCGCACGCGCTTCGAGTCTCGCAATGGCAGTGCCGTGCAGGTGATCGATGCGCCCGACCTCGAACTCCAGGTCGAGGCGGTGTCGAGTGCGGAGGCGCAGGCCATTGCACACGAGGAGCGCCTCTATAGCTTCGATCTATCCAGCGACCGATTGTGCCGGATTCGGCTGTTGCGTGAGCCGGAGGGCTACGTGCTGCTGGTGACGATGCATCACAGTGTGTCGGATGCGTGGTCGCTCGGCATTTTCTTCCGCGAGCTGGTGAGCCTGTATCAGGCCTACACGAAGGCAGAGGGCTCGCCGCTTGCGCCGTTGCCGGTTCAGTACGCCGACTATGCGCAGTGGCAGCGACGTTGGCTGCAAGGATCGGTGCTCGACGAGCAACTATCCTACTGGCGGGAGCAACTGACTGGCCTACCGCCGTTGCTGACGCTGCCAACGGATCATCCACGACCGGACCAGCAAACATTCCGAGGCAGCGCGGAACGCTTTGCATTGCCGGCAGTGCTGTCGGAGAAGTTGCAAGCGTTGAGTCGCGAGCAAGGCGTGACGTTGTATATGACGTTGCTGTCGGCGTTCGCGGTGGTGCTCGGTCGATATTCGGGTCAGCAGGACCTGGCCGTGGGCACACCGATTGCGAATCGCACGCGGCGCGAGACCGAAGGCCTGATCGGCTTCTTCGTCAATACGCTGGTGACGCGTCACGACTTGCACGGCGATCCCCGCTTCATCGACTTGCTCAAGCGTACGCGGGCCATGGCATTGCAGGCGTACGCGCATCAGGATGTTCCGTTCGAGCAGCTCGTCGAGGAGTTGAACCCGGAGCGTCGCCTGAGTCATTCGCCCTTGTTCCAGGTGATGTTCGCATTACAGAACGCACCGTTCGAGGCACTGGAGCTGCCCGGTCTGGCGATGCAGCCTTTCGCGTCGAGCGAGGGAGCGGACGCGGCAGAAGGAACATCGCGTTTCGATCTGACGCTGAGCATTACCGAGTCGCCCACCGGCCTGGTGGGCGGATTGGAGTACAACACCGACCTGTTCGAGCGACACACGATTCGGCAGCTGCTCGCTCACTATGCGCAGTTGCTGGAGTCGATCATCGATGCGCCTGCTGCCCGGCTGTCGCAGCTGAAGATGCTGAGCGAGCACGAGCGGCACCGACAACTCGTAGAGTGGACGCCGAAGTCGAGTGAGTCGCGTGACCAGAGCGTTCATGCACTATTCGAAGAGCGCACGAATCGCCATCCGGAGGCGATTGCGGTCATCGATGAAGAACGGTCGCTGACCTATCGCGAGGCGAACGAGCGCGCGAGTGCGGTGGCGCATTGTTTGATCTCGCAGGGGGTAACACCGGGCAGCGTGGTGGGATTGTGCGTTGCTGGTGACATCGAGCGTGCCATCGGTGCGCTCGGAATCCTCAAGGCAGGTGCTGCATATGTGCCGCTGAACTCCGATGATCCGGCGGAGCGCCTGGATTACCTGCTGGAAGACAGCGGTGCGAAGTTGATGGTCACGCAGTCGTGGCTGGGCGACGAAGCTTTGCAGATATATCCGCGCACGAACCCGTGTATCGAGGTGAACGCGTCGGCGTTGGCTTGTGTGCAATATGAAGCGGATGAGGCAGGTGCGCCGGTGGGACGGATGATTCCGCACTCGGGCCTCGTGGAAAAATCGCTGTCGGTCGATACGCCGGATGCCGCCCGCTACGTTCTGGATCATCACGGCGAACTGCTACCTGTTGGGGCAGTGGGTGAGCTGTGGGTCGCAGCCGAAGCGGCCGGTTGGGGCTATCGGCATCGACCGGGACTGACGGCGGAACGATTCATCCCGAACGTGTTCAGCACGACGCCGGGGGCGCGTTTGTATCGGACCGGAACGCGTGCTCGTTGGCTGGCCGACGGCCAGTTGCATCCCGTCGATCGGGAGATTGCGTCCTTCGCCACCCAGGAGAGGGAGTGGCTGGAGATCGAGCGAGCGCTATGCAGTCATGAAGCTGTGCGCGAAGCGGCAGTGTCGCAGGTGGAATCTGCCGAGGGCGAGCCACGCTTGGTGGCATACGTCGTACAGCGAACGCCAGACGCGACAGCGGAATTCATTGCGCAACTAAAAGCGTATCTGAGAACGCAGTCGACGGTCGCTCGTCTGCCGCACGAGTGGCTGGTACTGGAGTCGCTGCCGCGTACGGCGGCTGGAGCGGTGCATCGGTCGGGCTTGCCGCAACCGGCAAGTTTTGGAGCGGCACTCAAATATGTAGCGCCGCGAACGTTGCTGGAGCGGACGCTGGTCGAGGTGTGGCAGGAACGATTGGGCATCGAGCGAGTCGGGATCGAGGACAACTACTTTGCGTTGGGCGGCGACTCGATTCGTTCGATCGCGTTGGTGGCGGAGGCGCGCAAGCGTGGCGTTCTATTCTCGGTCAAGGATTTGTTTGCGTATCCGACGGTGTCGGGACTGGCATCGGCAATCGAGCGGGGCGAGGTTCGAAGCGACCTTGAGCTCGACGAGATCGAGCCGTTCGCACTGCTGACGTCGCAAGAGCGGCAGCAGCTCGGCGAGCGGTACGACCTGGAAGAGGTGGAGGACGCCTATCCGTTGTCGATGATGCAGCAGGGCATGGTGGTGGAGTCGCTGCGGCATGCCGACTTGAACGTTTATCAGAACGGCCACTGCTATCACTTCAACGACGCCTGGAACCCGCACAGCTTCGCGCAAGCGCTGCATCACCTGATCGCGCGGCACCCGATTCTCCGAACCGTCTACGATTTCTCAGGAACCCGGCCGTTGCAACTGGTTCTGAAGGAGACGGCGCCGGAGTTCAAGGTGGTGGACGTCAGGCACCTGGACAAAGCGGCGATCCAGGCAGCGCTCGAACAGTGGATGCAGACCGAAAGCTCGCAGCCTTTGGATGTATCGAGATCCCTGTGGCGGCTCACCATCCACGTGCTGGGCGAGCGGAGCTTCATCTTCGGCAATTACAACCACCATGCGCAGTGGGATGGCTGGAGCGCCGAGAGCTTTGCGACCGAGCTGTATGCCACGTATGGATCGTTGCAGCGGGAAGGCCGCATCGCCCAACGTCGGCGGTTGCCCTCGTACAAACAGTTCGTCGCGCTGGAGCAGTCCGCGGTGGCTTCGGATGAGCACCGGGAGTATTGGACACAGAAGCTCCAGGATGCGCCGGCGCCGTGGTGGACGGGGCGTGAGAAGTCGGCGAGCGCCTTCATTCAATGTGAGATATCCGAGCAGACCAGCCACGCGATGACGGAGCTGGCACGCACGCTGGGCGTGCAGGAGAAGAGCGTCTGGTGCTCGGTGTACTTGACGTTGTTGTCGCTGCTCAACGGAACCGAAGAGGGTCTCGGCACCGTGATGTCGCAAGGCCGTCCGGAGATTCCGGGAGGCGAAAAGATTCTCGGCGTGTTCTTGAACGCGCTGCCCACGCGAGTACGAATCTTGGGCCGGCGATGGTCGGAGCTGATTGCCGAGACGGAGCGCGAGCTGCAGGAACAACATTCCTTCCGGCACTACCCGCTGGCGGAGATTCAACGCCTCACGGATCGGGACTTCTCGGCCGCGATGTTTGGCTATGTGAGCTTCCACGTCTATTACGAAGGCGTGGATCGGGAAGGAACCCCCGAGGAGTGGATCCCGCAAAAAGTGGGCGGCTGGCAGGACACCAACTATCTGTTCACGGTGTTCGTGCAGAAGGACTACAAGAGTCAACGCTTCCAGATGAGCATCGCAGCGGACTCGGGCGTGTTCGACGAGGCGTTCCGCGAGCGGATTCGCGAATATGCCAGCCGGATCCTCGCGGCTATGGCCGGCAATGCCAAGGCGTTCATCGACAAAGCCCAGCTGTTGGGTGATGACGAGCTGCAGCGTCAACTGGTCGAGTGGAACGCGCCGAAACGTGCATATGCGGGCGACAGATGCATCCACGAGCGGTTCGAGGCGCAGGCTGAGATCACACCCAACCAGATCGCATTCGGCAGCGATCTCACCTACCGGGAGTTGAACCAACGCGCGAACCGACTGGCGCATCGATTGATCGAGCGAGGCGTTGGCCCGGAAGTGCGAGTTGGCTTGTGCGTTATCGGCGCGCAGGCGCAGGCGATCGGATTGTTAGCAATCCTGAAGGCCGGCGGCTGTTATGTGCCGATGGATCCCGAGTCTTCGGCGCTGCGCCTGGCATACCTGATTCAGGACAGCGGGCTTGAATTGATCGTCAGTCAGCGCTCGTTCGAGCAGACGTCGGACCTGACCAACCTTGCTGGCGACTCAGGACGATTGGAGTGCGTCACCCTGGATGAGGACAGCACGAAGTCAGGCTCCACCCGCAATCCCGCGACGAGTGTGCGGCCAGAGAATCTGGCGCAGGTGATCTATACGGCGGACGGCGTTGGCGAGCCACACGGCGTGCTCGGCACACATCGAAGCCTGCACACCATTGCAACGTTCGACTCTGTCGATGCAATGATGATCGACGCTACCGGCACGGAGAATTTCAGCGCGTATGTGCTGGGGACCGATGGCGAGTTGCTTCCGCAGGGTGTGGCGGGTGAGTTGCACCTGGGTGGCGTGGGATTGCCTCGTGGCTATTCGAATCAGCCTTCGCAGACAGCACAGACGTTCGTCCCGCATCGATTCGGCACGGAGTCCGGTGAGCGGTTGTATCGCACGGGCGAGCTCGCGCGCTGGTCGCCGGATGGAACATTGGAGGCTCTGGGCCGCATCGAAGACCAGGTGAAAGCGCACGGGCTGCGGATCGAGCTTGGAGCATCGGCCGGTGCGCAGTACACGGCGCCTGAAGGCTTTACGGAAGAATTGCTGGCGCAACTGTGGCGCACGGTGCTCGAATGCGAACGTGTGAGCCGGCATGACAGCTTCTTCGAGCTCGGTGGTCACTCTCTGCTGGCAACGCAACTCGCCTCACGCATTCGTGACACTTTCTCGACCGAACTGCCGCTGAGTGAGCTGTTCGAGCATCCAACGCTGTCCGCGCAGGCGCACGCAATCGAGCGAGCGCAGGGCGCCGGGGCGCTGATCGACGTTGCGATGAAAGCGGTGTCTCGCGACCAGCCGTTGCCATTGTCGTATGCGCAGCAGCGTCTGTGGTTCATGCATCAGTACATGGGCCCGAGCGCGGTCTACAACATGCCGTTGGCGTTGCGACTGCGTGGCGAGATGGACCAGACGTCGCTGGTGCGAAGCCTGGAGGAGCTGCATCGGCGACACGAATCGCTGCGTACTCGCTTCGAGTCTCGCGATGGCAGCGCCGTGCAGGTGATCGATCCGCCGGGGCTGGGTCTCGCGGTGGAAGAGGTCCCGGCGGCCGAAGCAAAAGCGATTGCTTATGCGGAACGATTCTACTGCTTCGATCTGTCGAACGAGCGGCTGTGTCGGATTCGATTGTTGCGTGAGACGGATGAGTCGCGCGACTACGTGCTGCTGCTGACCATGCATCACAGTGTGTCGGACGGCTGGTCGCTCGGCATCTTCTTCCGCGAGTTCGTGAGTTTGTATCGTGCCTATGCGAACGCGGAGGATTCGCCGCTCGCACCGTTGACCATTCAGTACGCCGACTACGCGCAATGGCAGCGTCGTTGGTTGCAAGGAGCGGTGCTCGACCGGCAGCTATCGTACTGGCGCGAGCAACTCACAGGATTGCCGCCGCTGCTGATGCTGCCGACCGATCGGCCGAGACCCGCTGAGCAAACGTTCCGTGGCAGCATGGAGCGCTTTGCGCTGCCGGCGACTCTTTCCGGGAAGCTGCAAGCGTTGAGTCGGGAGCAGGGCGTGACGTTGTACATGACGTTGCTGTCGACGTTCGCGATGCTGCTCGGTCGATACTCGGGTCAGCAAGACGTTGCCGTGGGCACGCCGATTGCAAATCGCACCCGTCGAGATACCGAAGGGCTGATCGGGTTCTTTGTCAACACACTGGTGATGCGTCATGACTTGAGCAGCGATCCGCGCTTCACGGACTTGCTCAAGCGAACACGCACGATGGCGTTGCAGGCGTACGCGCACCAGGACGTGCCGTTCGAGCAACTGGTCGAGGAACTGAATCCGCAGCGGAGCGTGAGTCATTCGCCGCTGTTCCAGGTGATGTTCATTTTGCAGAACACGCCATTCGAAGCGATCGAGCTGCCCGGCCTGGAAGTGCAGCCGCTCGCTGCGGATACCGGAGAGCAGGATCGGGAGAGCGCACAGCAAGGAATGTCGCGCTTTGATATGACGTTGAGCGTGCATGAATCGCCGGCCGGCCTGGGCGGCGTGCTCGAATACAACACGGATCTGTTCGATCGGAACACGATCCGGCGCCTGCTGGATCACTATGCGCGCTTGCTGGAATCGGTCGTGGCGGCGCCTCAATCGAGGCTGTCGCTGCTGGCAATGCTCGGTGCGGACGAGCGGGATCAGTTGGTCGAATGGAACGCAACGGCGCGCTCGTATCCACACGAGAAGTGCGTTCACGAGCTGTTCGAGGAGCAGGTACGCCATCGACCCGAGGCGGTGGCGCTGGCGCAGGAGGGGAGATCGCTCACGTATCGAGAACTGAACCGACGCGCCAACCAGGTGGCACATTGGCTGCGCGAGCAGGGTGCGGGTCTCGAAGTGCGCGTGGGTGTCTGCATGCGCCGCTCGCCGGAGATGGCGGTGGGCCTGCTCGGAATCCTGAAGGCAGGCGCCGCGTACGTGCCGTTGGATCCGGACTATCCGCCGGCGCGGTTGGAATACATGCTCACGCAAAGCGGCTGTCGCGTGGTGCTGAGCGAGCAGCAGCTGATCGCCAATCTGCCGGTGTTGAGTGCGACCCAGGTGTTGCCGCTTGACGCTGATTCGCACGCTGCAATGTTTGGTGCTCATAGCGACGCCAACGTGCCGGTAACGGACAGCGGCGTGGGCCCGAGCCACCTTGCGTATGTGATCTATACCTCGGGCAGCACAGGCCAGCCCAAAGGCAGCGCGATCGTTCACCGGAACATCACGCGACTGGTGTGCAACGACTTCATCGACTACGCGAATGCGCAGACGATTCTGTGCGCGGCCTCGCCTTCGTTCGATGCGTTCACCTTCGAGCTGTGGGGCGCGTTGCTGCACGGAGGTCGCAGTGTCATGGCCGGTGCGACCCGCGAGAGCTTCAGCGAGCTGGGCAAGCTCGTGCAGCGACAAGGGGTCGATTGCGCCTGGCTGACGTCGTCGCTGTTCAATCAGATGATCGACGATTCGGCGGACGCGCTGAGAAGTCTGAAGCGGCTGCTGGTGGGCGGCGAAGCACTTTCGATCGGGCACATCCAGGAGGCCTTGCGTCAGCTGCCGGAAACGTTGCTCATCAACGGTTACGGGCCGACCGAGAACACCACCTTCAGCTGCACGTATCCGATTGCGAAACAGGCGCTGTCGGGTCGCTCGTCAGTGCCCATCGGCCGTCCGATCGACAACACGCAGGCTTACGTCTTGGGCGCTCACGGCGAGAGGGTGCCCGTGGGTGTCGTGGGCGAGTTGTATCTGGGCGGAGCGGGACTGGCACGCGGCTATCTGGAGCAGGCGGGCTTGACCGCCGAGAAGTTTGTGCCGAACGCCTTCGCCGCTACGCCCGGAGATCGTTTGTATCGAACCGGCGACCTGGTGCGATATCTGCCCGATGGCAACCTGGAATTCATCGGTCGAGTGGATCACCAGGTGAAGGTGCGAGGGTTCCGTATCGAGCTGGGCGAGATCGAGACGGTGTTGCGTGGGCACGAAGCGGTGCGCGACGCCGTGGTGGTCACCCACGAAGAAACATCCGGAAGCAAACGACTGGTGGGCTATGTGGCATCTGAGGCGAACGACGCACTGATACACGAGTTGCGCAGCCTGATGCGTGAGCAGCTGCCCGGCTACATGGTGCCCTCGATACTGATCGTGCTCGACAGCCTGCCGCTGACGTTGAACGGCAAGGTCGACCGGCGAGCGTTGCCGGCGCCGGAAGCGTCGGCGCAAACAGAATATTCGGCGCCCGAGGGACTGACGGAAGAGTTGCTGGCGTCACTGTGGTGTGTGTTGCTGGAGTGCAAGCGCGTTGGTCGGCATGACAATTTCTTCGAGCTTGGTGGGCACTCGCTGTTGGCGACACAACTCGTATCGCGCATTCGCGAGGCCTTCTCGGCGGAACTGCCGGTACGGGAGCTGTTCGAACATGCAACGCTGTCGTCGCAGGCCGGTGCGATCGAGCGTGCCCGAGGTGCAGGTGCGCCCGTCGACATGCCGATGGAAGTCGTGTCTCGCGCCGAGCCGTTGCCGTTGTCCTATGCCCAGCAGCGGTTATGGTTCCTGCACGAGTACATGGGGCCGAATGCGGTTTACAACATGCCGCTGGCGTTGCGACTGCATGGAGACGTAAACGAAGCGGCGCTGGTGCAGAGCCTGGAGGAGTTGCATCGGCGGCACGAGTCGTTGCGCACTCGCTTCGAGACTCGCGGCGACAGCGCCATGCAGATCATCGATCCGCCGGGGCTCGATCTCAAGGTGGAAGTCGTTTCGGCGGCCGAGGCGAAGGCGATCGCCTATTGGGAACGTTCGCATCACTTCGATCTCGCCCGTGAGCGGCTGTGTCGAATTCGTGTGCTGCGCGAGTCGGGCGGCGACTATGTGCTGCTGCTGACGATGCATCACAGTGTGTCGGACGGGTGGTCGCTCGGCATCTTCTTCCGCGAGTTTGTGAGCTTGTACCGAGCCTACGCGAATGGCGAGCCCTCGCCGCTTGCAGCGTTGCCGGTGCAGTACGCCGACTACGCGCAGTGGCAGCGTCGTTGGTTGCAGGGAGCGGTGCTCGAAGAGCAGGTGTCGTACTGGCGAGAGCAGCTGCAGGAACTGCCGCCGCTGCTGACGCTGCCGACCGATCGGCCACGACCCAGCGAGCAAACATTCCGCGGCAGCGTGGAGCGCTTTGCACTGCCGGTGGCGTTGGCGGAGCAGCTGCAAGCGTTGAGTCGCGAGCAGGGGGTGACGTCGTACATGACGTTGCTGTCGGCGTTCGCCGTGCTGCTGGGCCGATACGCCGGTCAGCAGGACGTGGCAATAGGTACACCGATCGCGAATCGCACGCGGCGCGAAACCGAAGGGCTCATCGGGTTCTTCGTCAACACTCTGGTCATGCGTCATGACTTGAGCGGCGATCCGCGCTTTGTCGACCTGCTCAAGAGCACACGAGCGATGGCGCTGCAGGCGTATGCGCACCAGGACATTCCGTTCGAGCAACTGGTCGAAGAATTGAACCCGCAGCGAAGCGTGCGTCATTCGCCCTTGTTCCAGGTGATGTTCGCCTTGCAAAACACCCCGTTCGAGGCGCTCGATCTGCCGGGTCTCACGGTGCTGCCGCTCGATTCGGCAGCGGCCGAAGACGATGCACCGGAAGGCACGGCGCGTTTCGACTTGACGATGAGCATCACGGAATCGCCGGCGGGCCTGGTCGGAGTGCTGGAATACAACACCGACCTGTTCGATCGCGACACGATCCAGCGAATGCTGGGTCATTACGCACGGCTGCTGGAGGCAATTGCGGCTGCGCCGTCGTCGCCGCTGTCACGATTGCAGATGTTGGGCGAGGACGAGAAGCGACAACAGCTGATCGAATGGAACGCGACCGCGCGCGCGTCTCTGGACGGCACATGTATTCACGAGCAGTTCGAGCAGCAGGTCGAGCAGCTGCCGGACGTGACGGCGGTGGTGCATGAAAATCAGGCGCTGAGCTATGCGGAGCTGAACGCACGCGCGAATCGGCTGGCACACTGCTTGATAGAACGTGGCGTGACTCCCGACGCGCGAGTGGGAATTTGCGTCGAGCGGGGTCTGTCGATGATTGTCGGGTTGCTCGCGATCCTGAAAGCGGGCGGCGCTTATGTCCCACTCGATCCGAGTTATCCACGCCAGCGATTGTCGTATCTGCTCGCCGACAGTGAGCCGGTGTTACTGCTGGTGGACGCGGTTGGCAGGGCGGCACTAGCGGATGAATCGCCGACGGTTGCAGTGCTGGACCTGGAAGTCGATGGGACGCTGTGGGCCGGGCATTCGAGCGAAAACCCCGGCGTCGACGTGCGCCTGGATCACATGGCGTATGTGATCTACACCTCCGGCTCCACCGGCAAGCCCAAGGGCGTGATGGTTGAGCATCGTCACGTCATGCGGTTGTTCGCGACGACGGCGCAGTGCTTCCACTTCGATCGCCGCGATACCTGGTCGTTGTTCCATTCGATGGCGTTCGATTTCTCGGTCTGGGAAATCTGGGGCGCGCTGTTGCATGGAGGGCGACTGGTGGTGGTTCCGCAGACGCTGGTGCGCTCGCCGGAGGACTTCTACGAGTTGCTGTGCCGGGAGCGCGTCACGGTGCTGAACCAGACACCGAGTGCATTCAAACAATTGATCGGCGCGCAACAGCGTAGCTCGCAACAGCATGCTCTGCGACGAGTGATCTTCGGCGGCGAAGCGCTGCAAGTCAGGTCGCTGGAACGCTGGTACGAGCGGCACAGCGACGCCGAACCGTTGCTGGTGAATATGTACGGCATCACGGAGACGTGCGTGCACGTCACCTATCGAGCGTTGCAAAGAGCGGATCTGGAGCGCTCGGTGGACGCAAGTCCCATCGGTGCGCGGCTGCCGGACCTGCGGCTGTATTTGCTGGATCGGGATCTGCAACCCGTGCCGATCGGCGTGGCGGGGGAAATCTACGTCGGCGGTGCCGGCGTCACTCGCGGCTATTTGCATCGGCCGGCGCTGACCAGCGATCGATTCGTGCCGGATCCATTCGGCACGGAGCCGGGCGCACGGCTGTACAAGGCGGGCGACCTGGGACGATTCCGTGCGGACGGCAGCATCGAATATCTCGGTCGCAACGACGAGCAGGTGAAGGTACGCGGCTACCGCATCGAGCTCGGCGAAATCGAGAGTGCGCTGCTTGAGCATGAAGGCGTGCGCGAGGCGGTGGTCATTGCGCGCGACGATGATTCGGGAGGCAAGCGGCTCGTGGGTTACATCGTGGCTGCCGCCGATGCGGATAGCGTCGGACTGGTGAGCGCGTTGCGCGGCCGATTACAGGAACAGCTGCCCCGTCACATGGTGCCGTCGGCATTGATGGTGCTGCCGGGTTTGCCGCTGACGACCCATGGAAAGTTGGATCGCAAGGCGCTGCCGGTGCCGGAAGCGCCGCTGTCCGAGTCGGAATATGTGCCGCCGGAAGGCGTGACGGAAGAGTTGCTGGCGGAACTGTGGTGCGTGCTGCTCAAGTGCGACCGCGTGGGCCGGCACGACAGCTTCTTCGAACTCGGTGGACATTCGCTGCTGGCAACTCAGCTGGCGTCGCGTATTCGCGAGACTTTCTCGACCGAACTGCCGGTGCGGCAGGTGTTCGAGCACGCAACGCTGTCTTTGCAGGCGCGTGCGATCGAGCGGGTGCGAGGTGCGGGTACGCTCGCCGATGTTCCGGTCGAAGCGTTGTCGCGTGAGCAGGTGTTGCCGCTGTCGTATGCACAGCAGCGCTTGTTGTTCCTGCACCAGTACATGGGCGCGAACGCGGTGTACAACGTGCCGCTGGCGTTGCGGCTGCGTGGAGAGGTGGACGAAGCGGCGCTGGTGCGGAGCCTGGAGGAACTGCATCGGCGACATGAGTCGCTGCGCACTCGCTTCGAGGCTCGTGACGGCGGCGCCGTGCAGGTGATCGAATCGCCGGAAATCGATCTGCAGGTGGAGGCGGTATCGGCGGACCAGGCGAAGGCGATCGCCCAGGCCGAACGCTGCTACTGCTTCGATGTATCGAGCGAGCGGCTGTGCCGAATTCGGTTGCTGCGCGAGACGGCGGGCGATTACGTGTTGCTGCTGACGATGCATCACAGTGTGTCGGACGGCTGGTCGATCGGGATCTTCTTCCGTGAGTTCGTGAGTTTGTATCGAGCCTACTCGAACGGCGAGCACTCGCCGCTTGCACCCTTGTCGGTTCAATACGCCGACTACGCGCATTGGCAGCGTCGCTGGTTGCAGGGAGCGGTGCTCGAAGAGCAGGTGTCGTACTGGCGTGAGCAGTTGCAGGGCCTGCCGCCGTTGCTGACCTTGCCGACCGATCATCCGCGGCCGAGCGAGCAAACGTTCCGGGGAAGCATGCAGCGCTTTGCGCTGCCGGCGCGGCTGCTGGAGAAGCTGCAAGCGCTGAGTCGCGAGCAGGGCGTGACGTTGTACATGACGTTGCTGTCGACCTTCGCGGTGCTGCTCGGGCGGTACTCGGGTCAGCAGGACGTAGCGGTGGGTACGCCGATTGCGAATCGGACACGGCGGGAGACCGAAGGACTGATCGGGTTCTTCGTCAATACGCTGGTGATGCGTCACGACTTGAGCGGCGACCCGCGCTTCATCGACTTGCTCAAATACACACGCGCGATGGCGCTGCACGCGTATGCGCACCAGGACGTTCCGTTCGAGCAACTGGTCGAGCAACTGAATCCGCAGCGAAGCGTGAGTCATTCGCCGCTGTTCCAGGTGATGTTCGCTTTGCAGAACGCACCGTTCGAGGCCATCGACGTGCAGGGCCTGTCGATGCAGTCGCTGGAAGCAGAAGCGGTGGCGGAAGGTAGCGACGACGCGCCGGAAGGAACGGCGCGCTTCGACTTGACCTTGAGCGTTACCGAGTCGCCAGCGGGTCTGGTCGGTGGGTTGGAGTACAACACCGACCTGTTCGAGCGCGACACGATTCAGCGGATGTTGAATCACTACGCGCAGTTGCTGGAAGCGGTCACGGCCGGACCACAGTTGCGGATCTCGCAGCTGCAGATGCTGGGAGCAGACGAACAGCATCGACAGCTGATCGAGTGGAATGCGAAGTCGTCGAGTTGTCCGCGTGACCAGAGTGTTCAGGCGCTATTCGAGGAGCAGGCGAAGCTCAGTCCGGATGCGATCGCGGTCGTGGCTGAAGCTCGGCAACTGTCCTACCGAGAGTTGAACGAGCGTGCGAATGCCCTGGCGCATTGTTTGATTGAGCAGGGTGTGGCGCCGGGGAGCGTCGTGGGGCTGTGCGTCGATAGCGATGTGGAGCGAATGGTCGGGCTGCTGGGAATCCTCAAGGCCGGCGGTGCGTGCGTGCCGCTGAATTGCGATGACCCGGTGGAACGGTTTGGATATCTGCTGGAGGACAGTGGCGTCGAGCTGATCGTCACCCAGTCGTCGGTTCGCTCGAAATTGAATAGCGACGAGCTCGCGTGTTGTTTCATGGAGCTCCCAGCTGACGGCGGCTTGCCTGGGCGCACCACGAATCCCGAAGTTGTGCTGAACGCGGTGGATCTCGCGTGCGTCTTGTATGAAGCGGATCTGTCGGGTGGTGTGCCAGCGGGACGGATGGTTTCTCACATCGGCGTGCTGCTGGAATCGAGTGCGCCTGCCGAGGGATGGATCGCAGCTCTGCTTGCGCGGTTGAGGTTGGAAACAGACGCGAGCATTCGAGGCGGTGCGCACTACATTCTGGGACGCCGTGGCGAGTTGTTGCCCATTGGCGCGACTGGCGAGCTGTATTTGGGAGGCGAAGGAGTCAGCTGGGGCTATCGCAATCGACCGGGCCTGACGGCGCAGCGATTCATTCCGAACCCGTTCGGTGCGGCGGGTGCGCGTTTGTATCGGACTGGCGAGCGTGCGCGTTGGACGGCGAACGGACTGTTGGAGCGGGTTCAGGACGAGGCTGTTCGCGATCAAGCGCAGCCGGAAGATCTGTTCGAGATCGAGCGGGCGCTGTCGGCTCACGAGGGAGTGCGGGAAGCGGCGGTGATTGCGCTCGTGGTGGGGCGGTTGGCTGCGTATGTCGTGGAGCGGACGCCTGGCTCGATGCCGGCCGAGCAATTCATCGCGCAACTGAAGACGTACTTGCGAGCACAGCCGCGATCCAATCGGCTTCCCGAGGAATGGATGGTGCTGGAAGCTCTGCCGCGCACGGCGGCGGGAGTCGTGGATCAATCGGCATTGCCACAACCGGAGGGCTGGAGCGCAGGATCGAAGTACGTAGCGCCGCGCACGCCGCTGGAGCAAACGCTGGTCGAGGTGTGGCAGGGGCAGCTGGGAGTCGAGCGCGTCGGCATCGAAGATAACTACTTTGCCTTGGGCGGCGACTCGATTCGATCGATCGAGTTGGTGGCTGAAGCGCGCCAACGCGGCATCCACTTCTCGATCAAAGATTTGTTTGCGCACCCGACGGTGTCGGGTCTGGCGTTGGCCATCGAGCGCGGCGAGGTTCGCTCTACGACCGACGTCGAGCACGAGGTCGCGCCGTTTGCTTTGTTGACGCAGACGGAGCGTGAGCGCCTCGGCCAGCGGCATGACATGTCAGTCGTCGAGGATGCCTATCCGTTGTCGATGATGCAGCAGGGCATGGTGCTGGAGTCGTTGCGACACACGGATCTGAAGGTTTATCAGAACGGCCATTGCTATCACTTCAACTCGGCGTGGGATGCCGGGCTGTTCGAGCAGGCGCTTCAGCACCTGATGGCCAAGCATCCGATGCTACGTACTGTCTATGACTTCTCGGGCGAGCGGCCGTTGCAGCTGGTGTTGCAGCAGATGGCCACTGGCTTGAACGTGATCGACCTTCGGCACCTGGAACAGACCGGGAAACAAACGGCGCTGGGCGAGTGGGTACAGAAGGAACGCTCGGAGCCGCTGGACGTCGCGACGTCGCTGTGGCGGCTGACCATCTTGGTGTTGAGCGAGCGCAGCTTCATCTTCGGCATGTTCATCCATCATGCCCAATGGGATGGCTGGAGCCTGGAGACGTTTGCGACCGAGCTGTACGCCGCCTACGGATCGTTGCAGGCGGGCGGCGCTTTAACCCATCGCTCGCTGCCGTCGTACAAGCAGTTCGTCGCGCTGGAGCAAACGGCACTGGCGTCCGAGGCGCACCAGTCATATTGGACGCAAAAGCTCGCAGGCACGACCGTGCCGTGGTGGACGGGACGTGACAAATCGGCCAGCGCCGCGATTGCGTGCAACGTATCGGAGCAAACCAGTCTCGCTTTGGCCGAACTGGCTCGCTCGTTGGGAGTGCAGGAGAAAAGTATCTGGTGCTCGGTGTATCTGACGCTGCTGTCGCTGCTCTCCGGGACTGACAAGGTGATCGGCACGTCGATTACCCAAGGCCGGCCGGAAATTCCGGGTGGCGACAAGATGATCGGCGTGTTCTTGAACTCGCTGCCGTTGCCCATGGACCTGTCCGGCAAGCGCTGGGAGGATCTGATCGCCGCGACCGATCGGGAGTTGCGGGAACAGCATGCGTTCCGGCAATACCCGCTGGCGGAGATTCAACGCCTGACCGGGCTCGACCTGTCGGCCACCACGTTCCACTACTCGAACTGGCACGTCTACTACGAAGGCGTCGATGGCGAAGCGACGCGTGAAGAGTGGATTCCGGAGAAGATCGGCGGCTGGCAGGAAACCAACTATCTGCTGACGCTGTACGTGCACAAGGACGACAAGAGCCAGCGTTACAACGTGAGTGTCGGCGCGGACACGCAGGTCTTCGACGCGAGCTTCCGCGAACGGATCGGCGGCTATGTCGACAGGATTGTCGATGCGATGCTCGACAACTCGACTGGCGCCATCGAGAAGACGACGCTGTTGAGCGACGGCGAACGGCATCGGCAACTGGTCGAATGGAACGCCACGGCGCACGCATATCCACAGGACGAGTGCATTCTCGAAATGTTCGAGGCCCAAGTGGCGGCCTGTGCGCAGCAGGTCGCGGTCACCGATGGTGAGCGCGCTCTTAGCTACGAAGAGCTCGACCGCCGTGCGAATCAGCTGAGTCACTACCTGGTGGCACAGGGAGTCGGGCCGGAAGTGACCGTCGGCGTTTGTATCGAGCGTTCGGTGGAGATGGTGGTCGGGTTGCTGGCCATCCTCAAGGCGGGCGGCTGTTATGTTCCGTTGGATCCTGAGTATCCGGCGGAACGCATTGCCTACCTGTTGTCGACCAGCGCTTGCCGGCTGGTGCTGTCCGAGCCCGACCTGCTGGAAAACCTGCCGGCGTTGAGTGCGGTCAAGACATTCCCATTGAGCGGCGACCTGCATGACAAACTGCTGGCCAGGTACTCGACCGGGCAGCTGCCCGTCGACCGGCGGCCGTCCGGGTGCAACTCGGCATATGTGATATTCACGTCGGGTTCGACCGGCAAGCCCAAAGGTGTCCGCATCAGTCATGCGAGCCTGAGCAATTATCTTTGCTACGCACGAGATGCTTACTTCTCACGACGCGCCGGTGCGGTCGTGAGTACGTCGCTGAGCTTCGATGCAACGATAACCAGCCTGCTGGTGCCGCTCGTCGCAGGCAGGTTCACTTATCTGTTGAGACACGACGGCGACGAGTTCGATCGCTTGCAACAGATCATGATCGCGCCAGGCGACAACCTGGTGTTCAAGCTGACTCCAGCTCACATGGAAATGCTCGAATCGGTGCTCGATGCTGCCGTCGATAACGAACATCTGCTGGTCATCGGTGGCGAGCAGCTGACCAAGCGACGAATGGCCAAGTGGCAAAGATCGTTGCTGCCGCGTGCGGTATTCGTGAACGAATACGGTCCGACCGAAACCGTCGTGGGATGCTCGACGTACTGGATGGACCAGCCGCGGTGGTCGGTGAACGAGTCGGGAGCGGCGCCGATCGGGCGGCCGATTGCCAACACCGAGCTGTATGCGGTGGATGGCGATCTGCAGCTGGTGCCCATGGGAGTGCCCGGCGAGCTGCTCATCGGCGGCGCTGGCGTGGCACTGGGTTATATGAATCAGGCTGCGCAAACCGCCGGGCGGTTCATTCCAAATCCATTCGGCGGCGCTCACGGGGAACGTCTATACAAAACCGGCGACATCGTGCGGTGGTTGGAATCCGGGGATCTCGAATACATCGGGCGTGCGGACACTCAAATCAAGATCCGAGGCTTCCGCATCGAGCTGGGCGAGATCGAGGGCGCGATGCTGCGTCATGCGAGAGTCAAGGATGCCGTCGTCGTCGGACGACGAGACGACTCTGGCAACGATCGTATCGTGGTTTATGTGGTCGAAGACCAGAGTTCGGCTGGCGATGATGTTGCATCGACGGAAGTCGCGCCGAGCAGTTTCACCAATGAGCTGCGTGCGCATGCTCAAGCCGTGTTGCCGGCGTACATGCAACCGTCGGCCATCGTGGTCATGGACGCGTTGCCGATTACGAGCAACGGCAAGCGCAATCTCGAAGCGCTGCCGAAGCCGGACTTTGCACGGTTCCAGGCCGAGTTCGTCGCGCCTCGCAACGACGTGGAACGGCGCTTGTGCAACTATTGGCAGGAGCTACTGAAGATCGAAACCATCGGCATCCACGATGACTTCTGGATGCTGGGCGGTCAGTCGCTGCTGGCGATGCGAGTCTGCAACTTCGTTCGACAGGAGTTCGCAGTGGAGCTGAAACTGTCCAGGATGTTCGCCAATCCGTCGGTCGCTCAGCTCGCCGAGCACGTGGCGCTGGAGCTGGATGCGAAGCAGCTGAGCGCGATGCGGCCGACAGGTGAAATCGCCGAGGATGTCGAGGAGGGAAGCTTCTGAAGCCGCTCGTCAAACTCAGGGGTGTGGCGAAATCGTATTCGGGCAAGCCTGTGCTGGCCCCCATCGACCTGGATATTCATGCCGGGGAGGTGGTCGGCTATCTCGGGCCCAACGGAGCGGGCAAGACCACCACGGTCAAGATTCTCACCGGCATCACCGCGGAGTTCCACGGATCGGCGGAGGTCTGTGGCTTCGACGTGCGCAAGCAACCTCTGGAGGTCAAAAAGCGCATCGGCTACGTGCCTGAAGTCGCCGCGCTGTATGAGTCGCTCTCACCGCTGGAATATCTGACGTTCGTGGGGCGAGTCCACCACCTGGACGATGCGCTCATCGAGCGTCGCGCCGGCGAGATGCTGAACCTGCTGGGGCTGGCGGGCGAGCAGCGAACGCCGATGTTCAACTTTTCCAAGGGCATGAAACAGAAGGTGCTGTTCACCGCGGGGGTGATTCACGATCCCGCCGTCTTGTTTCTGGACGAGCCGCTGTCCGGCCTCGATGTCAACGCCGTGATGCTGGTGAAGGAGGTCATTGCGCAACTGGCCAGGGCGGGCAAGGCGATCTTCTATACCTCGCATCTCATGGACGTGGTTCAGAGCGTCTGCGATCGAATCGTCATTCTGAGCCAGGGCAGGGTGCTGGCGGATGGCAGCTTCGCGCAGCTGCAGGAACAACAGGGCCAGGACCAGTCGCTGGAGAATATTTTTTTCAAGCTGACCCGTAGCGTCGATCACGTCGCCATGGCCAGCCGGTTCGTGCAGGCCCTGGTGTGAGCGGCGGATGGGATATCGACCGTGCTCAGCTGGCCGCGCTCGCGAAAGTGCAGCCTCGCTCCGCTGCCGGAGTTTCGTTCTACGTGAAGTTCGCCCTGTTCGCGGTGCTCGGACTCACTGGCGTCGGCGGTGTGCTGTTTCCATCGCTCTTCCTGGGGCTCGCGTTCAGCTACACGGTCATCATGTTGATGTTCGGGCTGACGCTGCTCAATTACTTTACGACGGTGCTGCTGGACACGAGCGGCAACCGCATCCTGTTACATCTGCCCATCTCCGGCAGAACGCTGCTCGCGGCACGCATCCTTTGTATCGCGAAGTATGCGGGGCTGTTGGCGCTTGCCATCAGTCTGCCCACAGCTGTTTCGCTTGCGGTTCGCTTCGGTGCGTTCGCGCTGCTGATGTTCGTGTTCTCACTGGTCTTGACGTTGATCTTCATCATCGCGCTCACCTTGGCCATCTGTTGGCTGGCGCTGAGGTACGTCGATCCGGCTCGGATCCGGCAAGGAATCTTGTATTTCGAGACGGCCCTGTTCGTTCTCGCGATCTACGCAGCGACCGCGGTGTTGAACGCAAACACGCCGCTCGCGCAGAGCGTGCCCGATGTATCGGAGGCAGCGTGGTGGTATTTGTATCCCGCCGGGTGGATGGCGGGATTGCTGGACTATGCGCTGATGGAACAGACGCATTTCAACGGCATGCTTGCAACTATTGCAGTGCTTGCGCCGCTGGCGGGCCTGCTGGGTTGCATTCTGTTGTTTGCCGGCGAGCGGTTCACCGCGCTGCTATCTCGTTTGGAAGTCGTGCCTGGTTCGAGCGTTGCAAAGTCCAGCGGCCGCCCAAGGTGGCTCGCGCGGATCCCGGCTCGGATGACCAAAGACATCCAGCAGCGCGCAGTCTTCGATCTCACCTCGAAGCTCATGAAATCGGACCAGCAGTTGCAGCTGACCACCTATCCGTACCTCGGAACGATACTGGTCAACCTCGGGTTCATCGTCGTGCAGTTTCGTGACCGTGACATGCGCGATCTGCCGCTGACGGCTGAAATTACCTTTCTCGCGTGTTATTACCTGCCGCTGGTCCTGGCCATCATCGCGCCATCGATACAGTACGGCGTTGAGTGGCGGGCAGCGTGGTGTTACCAGGTTCTGCCTTTCAGCAGGCCGGGCGTCGTTATCTCGGGTGCGATGCAAGCGTATATCTGGAAGTACATTCTTCCAGTCTATGTTCTGTTGTTCGGGGTGAGCGCCGCCGTCTGGGGAAGCGTGGCAGCGCTGGATGTCTTGTTCGCGGGCGCCGTGGCGACGCTGATTTGTATTCAACGCTTCTGGAGCGCCGCGCCCGTCATTCCTTATTCCACAGAAGCGGGGGGCGGGGGCAGCCGGCTTGCTTTCATTCCCATCGCGATCGGGTTGATCGCGTCGCATGTCGTGCTCAAGCACGTCGCGGGAAACTGGGGAGTCGCGGCTGGAATCGTCGCGCTGGCGGGTACCATCGTCGCTGCTTACAGCAAGCTTCGGGTGATGGATCGCAAAGATGTCGAGGCGCCGGATCGTCACATCGGCTGGCACCGTCCTCCGAGCTGACGGTGCCGTATCGTTCGTGATCGAGGTCAATCGCCGACGGGCTTCCAGTGCTTCGAGTCTTTCAGCTTCTTGCGGGCTTCCTCGGAGACGAAGACTCGCACCAGGCCACAATTCTGGCACACCACCGGGCGCAGTTTGGCTGCCGACAGGCCGCCCCCCAACCCTGGGAGCAGCGTCGCGCCGCCCGGGCTGCTCGGGTCTGCAAAATATTCGTCATACTGATACAGCTCGTTCGAGCCGCAGACTGGACACGGTTTCATACGTATTTCCTCATCGTCGAGGTCGCGAGTGTCGATATCGAGGGCCGCCGCCAACGCCTTCTTCGATTGCAGCGATGCCGAGGCATGCCGTTCGACGCGTTGGACCGTCCGCAGATTCAGCCCCGAGGCGATCGCCAGCTCATCCTGCGACCAGGACCGCTGCTTGCGGAGCTGGACGATCAATTCGGCATTAACCTTCATCGACAATCTCGACCGGTTTTCCATGGACGCGAGGGTATTGTTCACCGAGGGCGAGCAATCTCATACGGTTTCCGTACGAAAGCGACCCGGCGATAGTACGACAGTTTTACGACAGCCTGATTCGAAACGCTCCGAACCGTCGGCGGAATGCCACGTGGCATAGGGCGCGTCTGCACTTGTGAGCACCCGGTCTGCGTGCAACGATCCTGCGCCATCAAGGAGCAGGCTGGATGACGTGATGAATGTCGGTTCGCCGTGGTTGATCAGGTACAAACACAACCCCGTCGCCTCGATCCGCCTGTTCTGCTTTCACTGCGTCGGCGGCAGCGCGTCGGAGTTTCGCAGCTGGCCGGCGCACTTCCCCAACCACATCGAACTGTTCGCCGTCCAGCTGCCCGGGCGAGAGGGGCGGCTCCGCGAGCCGTTCGTCGCGAGCACGGAAGACCTGGTGAGCGGCGTCGTCGCCGCTATCACACCGTTGCTGGACAAGCCTTACGTCATCTTCGGTCACAGCTTTGGCGCGATCGGCGGATTCGAAGTGATCCGGGAGCTGAGAAGGCGAGGGCTGCGGCAGCCTTTCCTGTTCATTCCCGGGGGGCGACGCGGCGCGCACGTGAAGGAGAACAAACCTCCGATCGCGTCGCTGTCCGAAGACGAGTTCATGGAAGAAATTCGCCGGCGTTACGGCAATCACCTGCCGATCTGGGAGAGCGCCGAGCTGCGGGAAATGGTGATGCCGCAGATCCACGCGGATTTCGCACTCTCCGAAAGCTATCGCTATTGCGAAGGGGCACCGCTGGATTGTCCCATCGTTGCGTTCGCAGGCGTCTCGGAAAAGAACCTGACGCCGGACGCGCTCAACGCCTGGTCCGCTCACACCCAACGCAGTTTCGAGTCGCTGCGTTTCCCGGGCGGTCATTTCTTTATCAGGGAATCGCAGGCGCTGGTGATCGACACCATCAAACAAGCGATCGTCTCCGCCCGCAGCGAACAGCTCGCCAGTTCTCGTGCCAGCTAGTGTAGCTCGACCGGCTCGGTAATCGAGCGCCCCAAGCGTGTTTGCTCTGCGTTGTGGAGCGTGCGAAGTTTCTCGTACGCCTTTATTCCCAACGGCACATATCTCACGCGGATGGAGCACGCCTGCCTATGGCTATCGACCCAATCAGGGGCCTGGTAAGTAAGCTGATTGCCGAAGACGTGCATCTGTACGTGGACGGCTCGGAGCTGAAGTACCGTGCCAGGAAGGGGGCGATTCGAGATGCGGATCGGAAGCGTGTCAAAGAAAACAAAGCCGCCATCATCGAGTATCTCCGCAAGCTGCAACAAATCGCAACCGAACAGTCAGCCACGCTGCCGACGATCGAACCAGCCGCGCGCAACGGCCAGGGACTGGTGCTTTCCTACGGCCAGCAACGATTGTGGTTCATCGATCAGTTCGAAGGTGGCAGTGCGCACTACAACACTCAAAGCACTTTGTGGATCGAAGGCCAGCTCGACACTCAGGCGTTCGAGGCAGCGCTGACCGAGCTGCTCGAACGGCACGAGATTCTGCGCACTTGTTATATCGAGGCGGGAGGCGAGCCGCGTCAGGTCATCCAGGAGCTTCGGTCGCTGCCGTTGACTTATCGCGAGCTGGGGTCGGTGCCTGACGAGCACAAGCAAGCGCAGGTTCGTCGATGGATCCAGGATGACGTCTCGGCGCCGTTCGATCTGCGCCAAGATCTGGTGGTGAGAGCATCGATCATCAGCTTCACCGACCAAGCGCATTTGCTGGTCGTGACGACGCATCACATCGCCGGCGATGGATGGTCGGGAGGTATCTTCGAACGAGAGTTGCGCGAGCTCTATGACGCTCGTCGTTCGAACCGGCCCGCGCAGCTGAGTCCTTTGCGGATCCAATACGCCGACTACGCCGTCTGGCAGCGCGGACCTCTCCGGGAAGCATTGATAGAAAAGCAGCTCCAATATTGGAAAGAGCGGCTGAACGGGGCGCCACTGCTCCACAGCCTGCCCCTCGACAGAACGCGTCCGTCCCGACAGACGTTCACGGGAAAACTCCAGCAGCGATTTATTTCGGCAGAGACGGCCAAGGCTATCAAGACGATCTGCGACGCCGAGGGCGTGACCCTGTTCATGCTTCTGCAGACGGCGTTCGCCCTGCTGCTCGGCAGGCACAGTTGCCAGAGAGATATCGTGATGGGAGTTGCGGTCGCAGGGCGCGTTCATCAGGACCTGGAGAGCGTGATCGGACTGTTCTTGAATCTGTTGGTGTTGCGCACCGACCTGTCGGGCAAGCCCACGTTTTGGGAGCTGTTGGAACGAAACAAGCAGGTCATTCTGGAGGCGCACGAAAACCAGTACGTGCCGTTCGAGCGCATCGTCGAGGAGCTGAGTCCGGAGCGAACCTTGAGTCACAACGCGCTGGTGCAGATTCTGTTTGGCGTGCAAAACAACGAGCAGACCGTGATGGAGGCAGCCGCGGCTTCGGAGCGTTCTTTCGTTCCCGTGTCCACGCACTTCGATTTGAAGCTCGATGTGTTCGAAGTGGGCGAGCGCCTGTTGCTGACCTGGCTGTACAACGACTCGCTGTTCGCCGACGCGAGCATCGAGCGGCTCGCCGAAAGTTATGAAGTGCTGCTGGCCAGTGTCATCGAGGACTACGCCGTCGCAGAGCTGAGTCGGAGCAATATCGATGCCCTGGAAGTGGCTGGAGCCGCGGCCAGAAGCGAGTCGATGGCACAGGAGAACGCTCCGGTCCAGCGGGGTGGACTGGTGCATGGGCTGTTCGAGGCGGAAGTCGCCGTCAATCCGCGAGCGATCGCCGCGGTTTATGAGTCCGTACAGCTGACCTATGAGGAACTGAACGCGCGAGCAAACCGCGTCGCACATCTGCTGTTGAAGCAAGGTGTCGAGCCAGATACTTTCGTCGCGCTGAGCATGAAGCGCTCGGTCGATATGTTGGTCGGGTTGCTCGGAATCCTGAAGGTGGGTGGGGCGTATGTGCCTGTGGATCCGGAGCTGCCCGAAGCACGGCTGTCTTACATTCTGGATGACTGCAAGCCTCGGTTGGTGCTGTCGCATACGGCCTTTCGAGAGAAGTTTTCCGCTTACCAGTCTCGACTCGTGTGCCTCGACGAAGCCGCGACGATCGAACAACTGAAGCATTGCGCGATTTCGAACCCGCAGTTCGCGGCGAAGCTTTCTCCGGACAACCTGGCCTACGCGATCTATACGTCCGGCTCGACCGGCAAGCCCAAGGGCGTGCTGGTGTCGCACGACAACGTTTGCGATTTCCTGGTGCATTCGGTCGAAACGTTCCTGCCGAATCACGTGGCCGGCGCGGTGGTTTCATCGACGTTGTCGTTCGACGCGACTGTGGGTTCGCTGCTCGTGCCGATATGCGGTGGCAGGTATGCCGAGCTACTGCCAGACGACGCCTTTGTGTTGGATCGCCTGGCCGACTGCCTGTCCGATGACGAGGAGGCGATGCTGTTCAAGCTCACTCCGTCGCACCTTGAAGCGATGGCGGCGCATGGATATATGCGAAGGAATCCAGGCGGAAGGCACGTGTTGGTGGTGGCAGGCGAACCGTTGTTGCCTGCGACGCTGGCGCACTGGTCCATCGAACTGTTGCCGTCGTCGCTGTTCATCAATGAATACGGACCGACGGAAACCACCGTCGGCAGCACGATTCATCCGATCGATCACGCACTGGAGTACCAGCAAGGCCGCGCGGTGTCGGTGCCGATCGGCAAGGCGTTTGGTGACATGCAGCTGTATGTCCTCAACGACGAGCTGTGTCTGCAATGTCCCGGCGGCATCGGCGAGCTGTTCATCGGCGGAGCAGGCGTCGCTCGCGGCTACTTGAATCGTTCCTCTCTGACCGCAGCGAAATTCCTGCCCAATCCTTTCAGTACGCGCGTGGGTTCGCGCTTCTATCGTTCGGGCGACCTCGCGCGTCAGCTTCCCGACGGCAGTATCGAGTACATCGGCCGCATCGACTACCAGGTCAAGATTCGCGGCATTCGAGTAGAGCTGGGCGAGATCGAGGCGTGCCTGTT
>Ga0247784_1000095_pt1 | contig 31131 bp, 27 predicted proteins | sample UWRJL169409R5_FD_179909 | JGI IMG/M metagenome (GOLD analysis project Ga0247784, IMG submission 179909) | Plant litter microbial communities from Arlington Agricultural Research Station in Wisconsin, United States - UWRJ-L169-409R-5 | ecosystem: Environmental > Terrestrial > Plant litter >...
GGCGAGGTGGCTGGGGTATCTCTCACCGGCAGCTTGAAAAAGAGGGACCTTTTTCGAGCAGCGCTCCAGGGACGGACGGAGTATGGCCGAGCGATAGCGAAGGCAAAGCCCGTGCGCGGTGCCGGGGAGAGATACCCCAGCAACCTCCCCGACGCGAGCCACCGACCTAACCGACGAAACTCTTAAAGCCCAGCCTGCCGCCGAGCAAACTCCCGAGGCGTCACCCCAGTCAGCCGGCGAAACGTCCGGGTCAGATGACTCTGATCGCAAAACCCCAACACCGCCGCAATCTCACAAACCGGCCGGTCATCCTGAAGCAACATCTGCTTTGCGCGCTCGATCCGCGACTTGAGCAGATAAGCCATCGGACTATCTCCCGTACTCACTCGAAACAACCTCGCGAAGTGAAAGCGACTCACACCCGCCTGACGCGCCAGGTCATCCAGCGTAAACCGCTCCCCGAGATTCTCAGCGATGAAACTGCACGCTCGCGTCAGGGCACGACGACTGAGCCCGCGACGAGGACGATGGTCGAGGGCTGGGAGGGCGGCGATGTCGGCCCAGGGTCTCGACGAGTTGCCGAAGGGCGGGAGGGACGCGAGGTCGGGCATCTGGAAATCAGTGGTCATTGGCCTTCTCCCAGGCTTGCGTCATGACAGCGATGACATCGATGGTCGACCAGTCGCGCTCGCATCGGCACCCCTGAACGGGCGGGCGACACATCACTCGATTGAGGCAGGCGCGCCTAACGTTGAGGCGGCAGCAACACGACCCGGCGACCGAACATTTTCGCGTCCAATGAGTAGGCGCCCGGGCCGAGCATCGCCACCGCAAGGGACAACAACAGCGCGAGCACGATCAGCGGTGCGATCCCGTGCGCCGTGCCGATCAGTGCATAAACCTTCAGCGCTCCGCAGATCAAGGCAAGGATCGGCGTGAGAAAGCCCGCCGCGACTGCAATCGCCGCGACCAGACTCGCCACCGACAACCACAAACTGGCTGGCCAGAATACGCGCCCGGCCGGATCGATGAATAACATCGCGGCAACGGACAAGCGCAGCAGCAGCAGCGCGATGCCCGGAGCGCCCGCGGGAAACATCGAAAAAAGTTTTTGCACTATTTCGATGCTAGTCCGGTGCCGCGCCAGGGTAAGCCCGTTCGCGGGGACCGCGACGTCCCTCTTTAGGGTAAGCACAGGGTCGGCGCACCCCCTGCCCTCATACGGACGCGTCGGCAGAATGCGCTCGCAGTAAACTCTTCCCGCCGATGCGCCTCACGAATTCAATGCTGCTGAAGTTGCTCCAAGGGATTGCACTCCTGCTGCTGGTGAGTGCCCCGGCGATTGCGCAGCACCGGCGCATCGATCAGCTGTATCACACGGCCTGGACCATCAAAGACGGCGCGCCGGGCCAGATCTCCAATATCGCGCAAAGCACCGAGGGCTATTTGTGGCTGACAGCCGCGGCGGGGCTGTATCGCTTCGACGGTGTGACATTCGAGCGCATCGACATCGATCCCAACGATCCGGACCTGCCGAGCACCGTGCGCTCCCTGTTCGCGCCGAAGGACGGCGGACTGTGGATCGGCTTCGCATTCGGCGGCGTGACGTTCTGGAAAGACGGCAAGGGTAAGAACTACAGCGCAGCCGACGGCGTACCCGAAGGCGCAGTGCTCTCGATTGAAGCCGATGCGGACGGCGGACTCTGGATCGCAACCGGTGGCGGCCTCGCACGATTCGACGGCACACGTTGGACTGTCATCGACCAGGAATGGAATTTCCCTGCCGGCGCCGCGCGCTTCATTCATATCGATCGCGAGCATCGCTTGTGGGTCGCAACCACCGACTCGTTGTTTTATCTATCGCCAGGCGAGCGCAAGTTCCGAGCCACGGGCTTGCATGTGAAGTGGGTCGGCGAAATGGCGCAAGACGCGGCCGGCCGATTGTGGGTCGCCGAGAGCAGCGGCTTCGTGCATCCGTTGAATCGAACGGTCGACGACGCGGGCGCCGAGCATTGGAGCTTCGGACTACCGGAAGTGCGCACAAATTCCGCCGGCATGTTGTTCGACACCGAAGGCGCTCTGTGGCTCAACACACTCGGCGACGGCATGCGACGGTTGAGCCTGGCGGATCAGCAACGCACGCAGCCCATCGCAATCGATGACGACAGCATCGAAACATTCACGCACATCCACGGCCTGACGGCGAACTACGTCTGGCCGATTCTGAAAGATCGCGAAGGCAATGTGTGGGTCGGCACCAGCGCCGGGCTCGACCGATTTCGCGTCAGCCCTTTCGTCAAATCGCACTTCCCGCCCGGTGCGCATGACTTCGCGCTCGTCTCGGACAACAGCGGCGCAATCTGGGCCGGCACAACCAATCGCGAGTTGATGCGACTCCAGGGCACGACGCTGACGCGCTTTCCCGAAGTGCCACCGTTCGTCACCTGCGCACATCGCGATACCGATGACTCGTTGCTGTTCGGCGCGCGTAGCGGTCTGTGGCAAGCACGCGATAGCAAAGTCACCAAGCTCATCGAGCTGCCCGACAACACCGTCGATCGCTCTGTGCAAGCGATGGTGCGAGATCGAGACGGCGCACTGTGGGTGTCGTTCAAATCGCCGCAGGGATTGGCGAAGCTCGCGGGCGGACAATGGACCCCAGTCGCCCTCACCGAAGCCCCCGAGAAAAGCAGTCCGAACGCCATGATCACGGATGCATCGGGCACGCTTTGGTTGGGCTACAACGGCAACGTCGTGCTCCGAATCGATGGCGAGCGCGTGCAACAATTCTCCACCGGCGACGGCTTGAACATCGGCAACGTCATTTCGTTACAGCAGACTCGCGATGCGCTGTGGGTCGGCGGCGTGCGCGGACTCGCTCACTTCGACGGGCGGAAGTTTCACAACTTGAACCTCGATGAGGGCACGCCGCTACGAAACGTCACGGCGATCATGGAAACGACCGATGGAAGCTTGTGGCTGCACGCAGTGCCTGGCGTGTTTCACTTGTCCGCCGGCGATGTGCGACAGGCACGCGAAGACTCGACCTACCGAGTGCGATATCGAACGTTCGATTTTCTGGATGGTCTGCCCGGCCGCCCGACGTTGTCGTTTCCACAACCAACCGCGGTTGCCGGCAACGATGGCCGCCTCTGGTTCGCAACCAGCGACGGGGTTGCGTGGATCGATCCGGGCCAGATCGGATACAACCCGATTGCGCCGTCGGTCACGATCCGAGCGTTGCGCGCCAACGGCGTGAGCTATCCCATCGGCACGAATCTCACATTGCCCAAGCGCACGGATAGTCTACAAATCGATTACGCAGCGCTGAGCCTGTCGGTACCGCAACGGATTCGCTATCGCTACAAGCTCGAAGGACTGGATCGCGACTGGCAGGATCCCGGTCAACGTCGCGAGGCCATCTACACCAACCTGGATCCAGGGCAGTATCGCTTTCGCGTGATCGCCGCGAACAACGATGGCGTATGGAATCAAACCGGCGCAACGCTGGACTTCTACATCGCGCCCGCATTCACGCAGACGTATTGGTTTGTCGCGCTGTGTGTGCTGGCCACCGGAACGCTGCTGTTCGTGGCTTACATGATCCGCTTGCGCAACGTCGCGGCACGCATCAAGGGACGATTGGAGGAGCGAATCAACGAGCGCGAGCGCATCGCGCGTGAGCTGCACGATACGCTGCTGCAGGGAGTGCAAGGCGTGATCTTGAGATTCCAAGCGGCGGTGGACCGCATTCCCGAGAACGAGCCGGCGCGTCATGCCTTATCCAAGGCATTGGATCGCGCCGACGATGTGCTGGTCGAGGGCCGCGACCGCGTGAACGATCTGCGCGCCACGGCAGCGCCCGCTGTTGATCTTCCCACGGTTGTCGAACAGGCCGGCGTAGAATTCGCGCGGGACTACCCGGCGCACTTTCAACTCACGGTGACCGGCACGCCGCGAGCCTTGCACCCGGTGGTACGGGACGAAGTGTATGCCATCGTGAGGGAAGCTCTTGCGAACGCCTTCCGGCACGCGCAGGCAAGTAACATCGAAGTCGAAATCGTCTATGATCGTCGCGAGCTGCGGTTGCACGTTCGCGACGACGGCCGAGGCATCGATGGAGTCATCCTCGCCGCCGGTGGTCGTAGCGAACATTGGGGTCTCATCGGCATGCGCGAGCGAGCCCGACAGATTCGTGGACACTTTCAGCTGTGGAGCCGGCCCGGCGCGGGCGCCGAGATCGAACTGCGCATTCCCGCTCTGATGGCCTATCAGACCCGAGTGCACGAAGCCGGTTGGCGCCGCTGGCTGGCGATCGAGCCCGACGCCGAGACTGAGACCGGCGACACCCAATCATGACCGACACCGTCAAACGAATTCGCATCCTCACCGTCGACGATCATCCCATGTTGCGGGAGGGATTGGCGTCGGTGATCGAAGCGCAGCCGGACATGGTGCTGGCCGGCGAGGCCGCGACCGGCCGCGACGCCATCGAGAGCTTTCGCACGCTGCGACCCGATGTGACATTGATGGACTTGCAGATGCCGGACATGAACGGCATCGACGCGATCAACGCCATCCGCGGCGAATTCCCCGACGCGCGCATCGTCGTGCTCACGACTTATAAAGGCGACGTGCAGGCGCTGCGTGCATTGAAGGCGGGTGCGTTCGGTTACCTGCTCAAGAGCATGCTGCGCAAAGAGTTGCTGGAAACAATTCGCGTGGTGAACTCGGGGCGGCGACGCGTGCCGCCGGAAATCGCCATGGAGATCGCGGAACACGCCGCCGATGATGCGCTCACCGAGCGCGAGATCGCTGTGCTCAAGCGAGTTGCCGTCGGCAGCGCGAACAAACAAATCGCCGCAACACTCGGCATCTCCGAGGAAACGGTGAAAGCTCACATGAAAAGCATTCTGGCGAAGCTGGCCGCGAACGACCGCACTCACGCGGTCACGATTGCGCTGAATCGCGGCATCATCGTCGTTTGAGCTAACGGGCGCCCTCGCCTCGTACCTTGGCCAGCATCTGATCGCGCTTGCTGCACGAGGAGGCAATTTCTTCGCGGATGATCTGGGCCAGGCGCAGCACCCCTGGCCCCGCGCCTTCCCGATCTGCGAATACCAGATAGAGTTGTCCCACAAACTCGCGCGGTTCGCTCATCGGCAGCTCTTTCAACTCGCCGCTATATAACTCGGGAAACACTTTGTACTGAGGCAGAAACGCGAAGCCGTAGCCGCGCGACACGGCACCGATCGATGTGCTCATGTTGCTCACCGTCCAGCGGTATGGCGATTCGAGCGTGCGGACTTTTTTGTCGCGCTTCGTGCCCGAGTCGCGCACCACGATGTGTCGATATTTGCGGAGATCGCGAATCTCGACCGGGCGGCCCAGCTTGTGCAACTCATGATCCGGATGCGCGACGGGAATGCCCTTGGCCTCGAAGATCTTTTCGCCGCCATAGCCGGATGGAATGGTGTTGGCGATGGCCAGATCGACCTTGCCGGTGACCAACGCTTCGGTAGTGCCTTCGATCACGGTCTCGAACCATTCGATGCGGGTGTGGGGGCTTTCGCGACCGAAGCGATCCAGACATTCGAACATCAACCAATTCGGAAACAGCACCTCCACCGCAATCGAGATCTCGGCTTCCCAACCGGCGGAAGCTTTGCTCGCCGCGCGCTCTATCGCATCGGCGTCTTCAAGCAGCAGGCGCGCACGCCGATATAACATCTCTCCGGTCGCAGTCAGCTTCGCTTTGCGACCTTGGATCTCGAATGCGCTCACCCCAAGCGTCGACTCCAGCTTCTGCACGGCATAGGTCACCGACGACTGGCTCTTATGCAGCGCCTCAGCCGCCTGGGCATAGCCGCCGGCCTCGACCACGGCGGTCAGGCAGCGCCATTGCTCCAGGGTAATGTGCGGCAAACGCATTGTTTGCACAGGCTTTTTTGGGGTCGTGGCGGCCATCTATCTATCCATTCGATCAATACCAGCAAAATTTTGAGCTTTTTTATCGACTCGCTCAATACTTTAATACGGGTACCGCAAAAACAGCTCCGAAACAACTTTCGGGAGGTATCCGATGAGCACTTTGCTACAGATCAACGCCAGCCTCGCAGGTTCCCACGGCGTGTCGTCGCAACTGGCCGATCGCTTCGTTTCCGACTGGGCCGCCCAGCATCCGGCCGGCCACGTGCTGAAGCGCGATCTCGCCACCGATCCAGTGCCGCATCTCACGGCGGAGCGTTTTCAGGCGTTCTTGTCGAAGCCCGAGGCGCGCACCGTCGAGCAGCAGGCAGTCAGCGAATATTCCGAAGCACTGGTCGACGAGTTGAAGGTCGCGGACACCATCGTGTTCGCGGTGCCGATGTACAACTTCAGTGTGCCTTCGACACTGCGCTCGTACTTCGATCACATCGCTCGCGCCGGCATCACCTTTCGTTATACGGCGAACGGCCCGGAAGGTTTGCTGAAAGGTAAGAAAGCGTATGTCTTCATCACGCGCGGCGGCGTCTACTCCGGCGGCGTCGATACGCAGACGCCTTACCTGAAGCAGTTCCTCGGCTTCCTCGGCATCACCGATGTGCAGTTCGTCTACGCGGAAGGCTTGAGCATGGGCGACGAGAATCGCCAGAAGAGTTTGAGCGCCGCTCACGATGCGATCGGCGAGTTGCTGCCGCACGCAGCGTAACGCTTACGTCACAAAGCGGCGTGGGGTTACACCTGCGCCGCGACGATGGCGGTTCGCTTCGGCACCGGCAGGTCCAGCGGACGCTGGCTGAAGTAGCGAATCTCGGACTCTTTCGGCGACAGGAAATCGATACCGCTGAATCCGGCCCGCCGCAATTTGATTTCCATTGCGGCGGGCGTGAAGAAGCTGATCATCGGCTCGTTCATTGCCGCGGTTCGCGCGGCGACCCAGGCGCCGCCGTCGGCCTTGTCATCCGGCGGCTGTGCAAACGTGAGCACGATTTCGCTACCGGATGGAAAAGTCGAGACGAAATTCAACACCGCGTCGATCGCAGGTTCGCGCAGGTACATCGTGACACCGAGCCAGGCAAAGAACGTTGGCTCGTCCAGCGTCACATCGTGACGTAACAATCCTTCCTGCAACGACTCACGTTCGAAGTCGATGCTTAAATAACTCACATTCGGCGGCGGCGTCAGATCGGCTGCAGTCATCAGCTGATGTTTGAACAGCTGAGTTTGTGGGTGATCCACTTCCAGGATGCGCAGCGACTGCGCCCACAGCGGTTGCCGGAACGCGAATGTATCCAGCCCTGCCCCGAGCAGGATGTATTGAGTAACGCCGCGGCTGACGGCTTCCGCCAATCGGTCTTCGGCGAATCGTGAACGCAACACCACGTGTGCGCGCAAAGCTTCCGCGACGGGGCGGCGATAGGAATCTGCATTCGCTTGAATGCGGCCCGGTGCATCGGGGCCTAGCAGCGTGACGGCAGTCGGATCGTCGAGCAGGCGCGGCTCGCCGTCGAGCAGCTGATGCGCAGCCCGCAGATACGCAGTCCCTAGCGCTGTTTGACTGGCCGCCTGATTCGGTTCCATAGCAGCCCGACCATAGCAGAGACGGCCTCCCCAAAGAGTCTTACTTGACAGCTACTGGCCAGTCCCGGAACGTGCGCGCATGCGCATCCTGCTGGTGGAAGACGACAACATGATTGGCCAGAGCCTGAAACAGGCGCTGAGCGAAAACGGCCTGGCCGTGGACTGGGTCAAGGACGGCGTGATGGCGCAGGATGCATTGGCTCAGGGCGGCTACGCGGCCGTGCTGTTGGATTTGGGATTACCTCGTCGCTCCGGCCTCGAAGTGTTACGTCGTGCCCGACAGGACGGCGATCGCACGCCGATGCTGGTGTTGACCGCTCGCGACGGCGTCGACGATCGCGTCGAAGGCCTGGATGTCGGCGCCGACGATTACATGGTGAAGCCGTTCGAGCTGCGCGAACTGCTGGCCCGCATGCGCGCCATCATTCGCCGCTTCGGCGGGCATGCGCAGTCCGTTATCGGCACGCCGGAAACTCAGCTAGATCTCTCCAGTCGCGAGCTCACGCACGGCGGTACGACGATTCTGTTGTCGGCGAAGGAATTTCGCCTGATGCACGCGCTGCTGGAGCGACCCGGTGCGATCCTGTCGCGCAGTCAGCTGGAAGAACGTTTGTATGGCTGGGGCGAGGAAGTCAGCAGCAACGCGGTCGAAGTGCTCATTCACGGCGTGCGCAGAAAACTCGGGCAGGACGTCATCCGTAACGTGCGCGGCCTCGGCTGGCGCGTGAGCAAGGAGTCGGCGTGAGCTCGTTGAAGCATCAGCTGATGACGTGGCTCATGCCACTGTATGTGGTTGCGGCCATCATTGCGGCGTGGGTCACGTATTCCATCTACGGCAGCATGGTGACGTTCTTCATGGACAACCAGCTGCGTGTGTTCGCCGATTCGCATGCGCTGGCGTCCGGCCCGACGCCCGCGTTTCGCCCGCTGACTCGATATAACGTCGTGCAGAAGGGCGACATGGTCGTGCAGATCTGGGATCGGGAGAATCGGCTCGTGACCAGCTCATGGCCGGACCTCGCACTGGAGCGTCAGGCTGCACAAGGGTTTCATGACGTAACCATCGGCGATACGCGCTGGCGCGTTTACACGCTGCAATCGCCCGACCGCACGGTGCAGAGCGCCCAGAATCTGGAATTTCGTCGACACATCATCAAGGCGCAGGCGCTGCAGGCGGGTTTGCCGGTGGCGCTGATGATTCCAATCTCGGGAATCTTTCTGTGGTTCGGCATGCGACCGGCAATTCGGCGACTGGAGCTGATTTCACAGGCGGCGGCACGACAGGACGAGCATCGGTTGAGCGAGCTGCCGGTGGAGCATGCGCCTTGTGAGATTCAGCCGCTGGTGCTGGCGATGAATCGATTGCTGGCTCGCCTGCGCGATGCGTTCGCGTCGCAACGGCGGTTCGTGCAAGACGCCGCACATGAGTTGCGGACGCCGATCACTGCAATGAGCTTGCAGCTGGAGAATCTGAAGTCGCGCATGCCCGATGCGAGTTCGGCTGAGCAGTTGTCACAACTCGAAGCTGGCCTGGCTCGAACACGGCGACTCGTTGAACAGTTGCTGAGACTGGCCAGACAGGAGTCGCCGCGCACGGCCGATGCGCCTGTTTCCATTCAGCTCGATGCGCTACTCAAATCGAGCATCGCGGATTTCATGGCGTTGGCGGATCGACGCAAGATCGATTTGGGCTACGCGGCGGACATCGACGCGACGGTTCATGCAAACGAGGACGAGCTGCGCAGCCTCGTGCACAACCTGCTCGACAACGCTCTGCGTTACACACCCGAGGGCGGCATCGTCGATGTCACTTTGCATCAGGACACCGGCGTCGCGACCGTGGAGATCGCCGACAACGGCCCCGGCATTCCGCCGGAGCTGCTGCCAAGAGTATGCGATCGTTTCTTTCGCATCGAAGGCGCCGACACCGAAGGCAGCGGCCTGGGCCTCGCCATCGCCAAACACGCCGCCGAGCGCAACCGCATCGGCCTCGACCTGGTCAATCGCACCGACGGTTCCGGCCTGATCGCTCGCCTCCGCCTGGACACAGCGACGGTGTCGCCGCAAGCGACGAACCGTGTTACGACATCGGCTCAGGTGTCGGCTTCGGTGGTTCTTCCGGCAACGGAATGAATTCCTGATCGTCGTTCACCGGCAGCTTGATCCGGCCGGCGCGCCAATCGGCTTTCGCCTGCTCGATACGCTCCTGGCGAGAAGAAACAAAGTTCCACCAGATGTGGCGCGGGCCGACCGGCTCGCCCCCGAGCAGCATCACAATCGAACGTTCCGTTGCTTTGATCGCGGGCATCGAACCGGGCGCCAGTACGGCCATCTGCCCAGCCTCGTACTGCCCGCCTTCTATTTCCACGCGCCCCTGAGTGACATAGATGGCCCGTTCCGGATAGCCGCCACTCATCTCCGCCGTGCTACCGGCATCGAGATCCAGATGCGCATAAAACAACGGTGAATGCGTCGCGACCGGACTCTTCATCCCGTAAGCCTCGCCCGCGATCACCTTGATGCTCAAGCCTCGCTCCTGATGCGACGGCAACTGTGCCGCGTCGAAATGCACGAAGCTCGGCGCTATTTCCTCATCGGCCTCCGGCAGGGCGATCCACGCTTGAATGCCATGTAAGTTGCCGCCGTGCTCGCGAATGGTCTCGAAGCGCTCCGAATGACTGATGCCGCTGCCGGCCGTCATCCAGTTGACCTCGCCGGGGCGGATCGTTTGGTGATAACCGACACTGTCCCGATGCACGATCTCGCCCTGATACAAATAAGTGATCGTGGAGAGACCGATGTGAGGATGCGGCCTCACATCGGTCTTGCGCGACACATTGGGCGGAAAGTCCACCGGACCCATGTGATCGAAAAAGATAAACGGCCCGACCATGCGCCGCTTGGTCCACGGCAGGACCCGGCCGACTTCGAAGCCGCCCAGGTCCTTGCGCCGCGCTGGAATCATTAACTCGATCATCGCGTCACCACCTACGATTGAGAGCGGGCTCAGAGCGCATGCCCAAGATCGAACACCAGCACTTCGGCGTCCTGGCCTTGGGTCAGCGACAGCGACGTGACATCGTTCAAACCGATGGCATCGCCGGCACTCAGCGCATTGCCGTTCGCCACGATCGAACCCCGCGCCACGTGCACATACACCTGACGTTTGGCATCAACCGCGAGATCCGCCTGCTCGTCGCCATTGAACAGTCCGGCGTACACCTTCGCATCCTGATGGATAAGAACCGAGCCGTCCGCGCCATCGCGAGACGCGATCAATCGCAGCTTGCCCCGCTTCTCCTCGGCCGCAAAGTGCTTCTGCTCGTAGCTCGGCGTCACGCCACGCTCATTCGGCATGATCCAGATCTGCAGGAAATGCACCGGCTTGTCCTCGGACGGATTGAACTCGCTGTGCTGGACACCGCGCCCCGCGCTCATGCGCTGGACATCGCCCGGGCGAATCGTCGCGCCCGTACCCATCGAGTCCTTGTGAGCGAGCTCGCCGTCGAGCACGTAGCTGATGATCTCCATGTCGCGATGGCCGTGCGTACCGAAGCCCATTCCGGGGTCGACGCGATCCTCGTTGATCACGCGCAACGGGCCGAACGAGATGTGGTCGGGGTCGTAGTAGTCCGCGAACGAGAACGTGTGGAACGACTTCAGCCAGCCATGATCGGCATAACCGCGTTCGTTACTGCGTCGGATGTTCTGCATGGGGTACTCCTTTTGTTGGCCGACAAGGTACGCTCCAACCGCCCCCGCAAATAGCGTCTCCGTGCGATAAATCTTATGCCGTGGCATGCACTTGCAACCCCTTGGTTCCAGCCTTGAAAGTTCGGGCAGGGGGCAGCTTTTGCGAGTCACACCGTCATAGACACGTATGCCCTCGTCCGGCCGCACTCAACGCATCGCCGAGTGGGCCCGCAGCTGGAATGCGGGCCTCACCCGCTATTTGCGCCGCCGGTTGCCCGGCCGGATCGATCCGCAGGACCTGGCGCAGGAGGTGTACGTCCGCCTGCTTCGGGTGGAACAGCTGGAGCAGATCCAGGAACCGCAGGCGTATCTGTATCGCGTCGCCAGCAACGTCGCCGCCGAGTGGCGCATGCGGGCGGTTCACTCCAAGCCCCACAGCGACGCCGAGTTGGATGCGCTGGTCACCGAGTCGACGCCCGAGTCGTTGCTCGACGATGCGCAGTTCGCGGCCCAGCTCGACTCGGCGTTGTCGAAGATGACGCCGATGGTGCGAGCGGTGATCTATCTGAAGCTGCGCGAAGATCTGTCGCACGAGCAGATCGCCGAGCATCTCGGCATCACGCCCCGCATGGTGCGGCGGACGCTGACCACCGGTTACGCGCAACTGCGCGACAACATCGTGTTCGATTGATTCACTGAACCGACATGCCATCCGATCACGACAACAACGCACGCGACCCGGCCACCACGCATGCCATGCAATGCGCGGCACATTGGCTGTCGGTGCTGTCCGACGAGAACTGCACCGAGGCCGAGCGGAAGCAGTTTCTCGTGTGGCTGCGGGCATCGGGTCAGCATGTCGAGGAATTCCTGCGCCTCAGTCGCTTGAACGCGCATTGTTCCCGGCGCGAGTTATGGCCCGATATGAACGTCGCTGAATTGATCACCGCGGCGAAAGCCAGTGGCGAATCAAACGTCACGACGCTCGAACCGGCTGCGGATTTTTCTTCTCTTGGTCGCTCGCGCAAGCCGGTTCGTTGGGCGCTGGCTGCGGCGGCGGCATGTGCGTTTATCGTCGCTGGATTGATTGCGAGTCGCGGGCAGTTCTCGGAATGGTTCAATCCCGAGTACGTCACAGCGTTGGGTGAGCAGCGGTCCATCACGCTTGAGGATGGCTCCGTCGTCGAGCTGAACAGCCAGTCGCGCTTGCGCACGCACTTCGAGAAGAACTTGCGAGCGATCGAGCTGGTGGAAGGCGAGGCGATCTTCCGAGTTTCCAAAGATCACCACCGCCCCTTCCGCGTCCGCACCGGCGTCACCGACATCGTCGCTGTCGGCACTGCGTTCAACGTCAACGCCAATGACACACGCACTGTCGTCACTGTGCTCGAAGGTCGAGTGCGCGTGAACCAACGCGAAGCCGCCGAAAGATCTGCGGCTCGGTCGGCGAAGGCCGTCAGCGAATTTGAATTGGCCGTGGGCGATCAACTCACCGTCGGCAAGGCGCAGCCTGCGATTCGTGTTTCTTTGCGCGACACCGAGAAAGTCACGTCGTGGACCGACCGACGGTTGATCTTCGAAGACACTCCGCTCTCCGCCGTCGCCTCGGAGTTCGCCCGTTACAGCTCACGCGAGATTCGCATCGAAGATGCGAGCGTCGGGAACCGCAAAATCAACGGCGTCTTCGACGCCACCGATCCCGCATCCCTAGTCGAGTTCCTCAGCGCCGATGAATCCTTGGAAATCCGCGACGATTCCAGCGGCTGGGTCGTTCGCTCTCGCTGAGCTGTTTGCGCTTCGCGTTGGCGCGGACGCGCGGGTCGCAAGCATGCAACGACTCGCCGGCTCATTCTACTGAGCAAGCTTCGGATACATCACCAACAGCTTCCGCAGCACCCCGTTGGTCCATCCAAAACCATCTTGCAGCGGATACTCCCCGCCGCCGCCCGCGGCATTGCCGATGACATCGTACTTCTCGACCAGCTTGCCGGTGGCTTTAAACACCTCCCGGTTCTTCGCGCACCAGCGCTGAGCGATGGTCGAAGCGAGCTGGTCCTCGCCGTATTTCTTCAAGCCGGAAATCGCCAGCCACTGCAACGGCGCCCAGCCATTGGGCGAGTCCCATTGTTGGCCAGTTGTGACATCTGTAGTCGCGATGCCGTGAGCCTTGAGCAGGGCGGAGCGAACGGTCATCGCGACGACCATGCCCTGCATCTTTTCGGCAACGTTGAAGAACAACGGATACACCGTTGCCGCCGTCACCTGCGAGCTCAGCGTCTTGGTGCGCCAGTTGTAGTCGGTGAACGCACCGGCGCGGGAGCTCCAGAGGTAACGCGTGATCGCCAGTTTGCGAGCCGCAGCCAAAGCTTTCATTTCCCCGGCGCAAGCTGCGTCGCCGGCAATCTCACAGCCTTTGGCGATCGTGAGTTCGAGTTGATACAGCAGGCTGTTCAGGTCGGGCGGCAATAGGTTCGTGGTTTGAATCGTCGACAAGGTCTTGCCATCCGCCAACCAGCGAGAGCTGAAATCCCACCCACTCTCCGCGGCCGCACGCAGGTTGCGATAGATCTCCGGAGCGGCGGTGCCGAGACCGCGAGCGGTGGCGATGTCTTCTTTATAAGCTTCCTCGCGAGGAGTATCGCGATCGTCCCAGTACCGATTGAGCACCGTGCCTTCGGCCAGCTTCACGGCGCGTCGATATGCGGTGCCTGGACGAATCTGGTCCGCGCCGTCCATCCAGAACGCATATTCACGCTTCAGCTGCGGCAGGAATTTCTCGTAGATGCCCTTGCCTTCCTTCGCGGCCGCCAGCTCGATCATGGCGGCGAAGAACGGCGGCTGCGAACGGCTCAAGTAATAACTGCGGTTGCCGTTTGGAATGTGGCCATAGGTGTCGATCAGCCAGGCGAAGTTGCCGATCATCTTCATGGTCAGATCGTGCCGGCCGCTTTCCTCCAGGCCGAGCATGGTGAAGTACGAATCCCAATAATAGATTTCGTTGAAGCGGCCGCCGGGAACAATATAGCGATCCGGCAATGGCAAGCGTGACGAATACGGACGTTGATCGTCGGGGCTGCGCTCCAAAATATTCCACAGTGCATCGATGTGCTTTCGCACGTCCTGCCCCGCAGTCGTGGAGAACTCCGCGCCAGCGCTCGGCGGTGCCGAGAAATGTTCAGCGACGAAGCGTTTGAGGTCGAAGCTGGGCCGGGCACGCTGCTCGCGATACTCCCTCATCACCAACTCGGGCGGAAAATTCGGCAAAGCGTCGACGAACGCTTTGCTGTCGGGAAAAACCGCGTTGAGCTGCACTTGCTCGAACAACTCACCGTAGATATCGGCCGGCGTGGCGACGTGCGGTGCTTCTTGTGCCAACGCCACCGAGGCCACGCCGGCGAAGCAAACACTCATGCACAGAACTCGAAGGGAATTGATCATGCGCAGAGTTTCTTCTGCGTGAAGATGAAGCGCAACTGGGGACTTGGACAAGAGTCCTCATAGCGGAATCGAAACCGCGAGCTCTCGACGCACGCGAGAGCTCGCTTGCAAATCATCAGAATCGATACGTGAGCGATCCTGTGTATGAACGCCCGAACAGCGGTCGCACCATATAGATGTTGCCGATTCCACCGGCTCCGACATCGGTGCGCGGATTGCCTTCGGTCAGGCCGATTTCGTCGGTGAGATTGTCGGCCGTGACTTGGAACGTCCACGCGCCGACATCGTACATCGCACCGACATCGAGCTTGTAATACGACGGCAGCTCGATGGTGTTCTCGTCGTTCGCGAAGCGCTTGCCTGCGTATGTATAAGTGAAGTAAGCGCGGCCCGCGCCTTCCATGAACGTGTAAGTCGGCGTGACACGCACCATCGTCTTCGGAATGCGACGGATGGTGTTACCGGTGTTGTCGGTCGTCGCACCGGTGAAGTTCTGATACTCGGGATCCTGCTGTGTGATACTGAAGCGCACGCCGAACTCGCGAATCGGCTGGAATTCGCCTTCCAACTCGACACCACGCGTGCGCGTTTCGGCACGACGTACGACTGTCTGACCGTTGGCGAGAATGTCCTGGAACGGCACGTTGTCGAACTCGGTCTGGAACAAGGTCGCGAACACCACCAGCGTCTCGATCGACGCTTTGTAGCCGAGTTCGATGTTGGTCACCTCGTCCTTCATCAGCACGCCGTTACGCACATCGTCGAAGCCGGGCAGCTTCGCCGAATCGGTGTAGCGACCGTAAATCGCGTGTTCGGGCGTGAACTCGTAGTTGAAGCCGAGCGAGTAGCCGGTGTTGTCGAAATCCTCGTCGACCGTGCGGCGGTTCGAGCCGATGACGGAAACGCCGCGGTCGTATCTCGTCGCGGGATTGCCGTCCAGATCGGTCGGAACATTCGGTGCCACTGTCGCCGAACCTTCGCGCAGCGTGCCTTCGATGTCCTGCGTGTCATAGCGCACCCCGAAGTCGAAGCGCAGCGCGTCCGTGACCTGCCACTCGTCCGCGGCGTATAGCGAATACGCTTTGGCATCGTAGTCGGTGAGCAGATTGAAGCTCGCGTACGAGGTGAAGCCGTTCGGATCCGTCACGCCCGGCAGCGACAAGCGACGCGGGCGATTGCTCACATCCATCAGGATGTTGTTGCCGAGGCTCCAGCGATCGGCCATCGAGTAATCGGCGACATACAAACCGACACTGAGCGCGTGCGTGTCGAGATCGAAGTTCAAGCGCACGTCGTCTTGAAGCGCGTCGAACTCTTTGTTCACGACCCAGTGGCCATGGTTCTGCACCAGCTGATTGGCCGCATACGACGCACCACTGGAGAGCACGCTGTAGTTCGCAGCCACACCACGCGCAGCGGCGAACGCAGCGCCGGTCACGGGCGCGTCGCCAGGGAAGATGCCGTCGAAGCGCACTTCACCGTCGGTGTAGCGCAACAGATTGGTCAGCGAGACGGTGTCGTTGAATTCCCAATTCAGCTTGCCACCGAACGTGAGGAGTTGCGGATGAATGCCGTCTTCCAGGTTCGAGCCGCGCAATCCCACTTCCGCCGCCGTGACCGGCAAGCCGGCACGCGCCAGGTCGGCGCTATGCAAAGAGTACGTGCCCGCATCGGCACCATTGAGACCGCGAGGATCGGAAGGATCGCCAGTAAGAGGAATCGGCACGACGAACAACGAACGATCGTCGATGTATTTCGCGAACAGCTCCAGGCGACCGTTGTCGAACGCACGCGCCAGCTTCACTCGGAACTGACCGCCTTCGTCCGCGGTGTAACCCGGATCGCGCACGCCGTCCGACGCACGATAGTAACCGCCGAGCGCGATGCCCCAGTCGTCGTTGATCGGACCGCTCCACGCGACATCGCTGCGATAGCTGCCATAATCGGTGAAGCCAAGTTTGACTGCGCCGCGCGGCGTGTCTTTCGGTGTTTGCGTGACGAAGTTGATCGTGCCGCCGACCGCGCCGGCAGTGAAGATCGGCGCGGTGCCACCACGCAACGCTTCGACGCGTTCGATCGTGTCGTCGACGCGCACGAATTGATCCGGGTTGTAGAACGACAGCTCGAATACCGGATAAATCGGAATGCCGTCTTCCATCAAACCGACGTAGCGATAGCCGCCGTCCTGAATGATGCCGCGAGCGAACACGTTGCCCTGCGTGGTACCGGCCGTGGATTCGACCCAGAATCCCGGCACGGCAGAAATCAATTCGGCGGAGCTTGCGGGTGCTTGCCGAGCGATGTCCTCAGCGCTGAACGTCGAGATCGCGACGCTCGAATCGAACTTGGTGCGCTCGCTCACTGCGGTACCAGTGACGATCACTGTCTCGACACCGAACAACGAATCTTCGGGCGCCGGCTGCGGTTCGCTGGTTTGCACTGTTTGTTGTGCAACTGGAGCCGGTGCGGGCTGCGTCGCTTGCGCCAGACGCAACGGAGCCGCAGTCGATGTACGTTGCAACGAAGCCGCCGGACGGTCCGGTGCGTCGGTGCTGATCGCGATGGTCTTCGCGTTCACCCGCCGATATTTCAGGCCGGTATTCTCCAGCAATCGCTTGAGCGCTTCCTGCCGGGTGTATGAACCTGCCACGCCGACCGAGTCGCGGCCTTTGCCGATATCGGAATAAAACACCACCTGGTCGCCGCTCTGTTGGGCGTAGGCGCGCAACGCTTGCGACACCGGCTGAGCGGCAATACTGAATTCCTGCCGGGTTTCATCGGCACCGACGTGACTTGGATCCTGAGCCTGGGTTTGAGCAAGCGCCGATCCCGTCGACGCAATGGCCAAGAGCGCTGCAATCGTTGCACGCAACATTCGTTATCCCCCGTTCCATATAGTGGAGCGTTGGCGCTCCTGTGTCAGCTATGAGGGGGCGAGCCGCAAAACCTGCCCCTCAATAGTGGGGAGGACGCTCCTGCTCGGCGGTGTACACAGTTTGTTCGGTCAATGCGGCCTGGAGTTTGCCGCTGACGACCGCCAGCTCGGCCCGTAACGCATCGATCTCCCGCTGCTGGCGATACACGACTTCGCTCAGATCGTTGTTGGCACGTTCCAGATAGGTGATGCGCAGTTCGATGCGCTCTACGACACTTTCATTAAGACTGGCTTCGTTCATCTCTAAATCCTCAACCGACGGCGCGCAGCGCCGGCTTGGGCAACGAGAAGCTGAAGGTCGCGCCACGCCCGGGTTCCGAGCGCGCCCACACTTCGCCGCCATGCCGAGTCACGATCCGATGCACGATCGCCAACCCGACACCGGTGCCGGGATACTCGCGCGCGCCATGCAACCGTCGAAACACTCCGAACAGACTGCTGCTGAATTTGCTGTCGAAGCCGACGCCATTGTCGCTGATCTCATAGACCAACCGCTCGCCGTCTTCGCGACCGGTGACCTCGATACGCGGGTGCTCGACCTTGCTGCTGTATTTCACGGCGTTGTCGAGCAGGTTCACCCACACCTGGCGAATCAATCGTTCGTCGCCGCGCGCCAATGGCAACTTGTTGATCGCGATCAACGGCTCGGTCGCCTCGTTCAAGCGCGACGCGCGAGCCTGCTCCGCAGCCAGTCTCGCCAACATTTCCATATCCAACCGGCCGTGTTCCAACGACTGCCGGCCACAACGTGCGAACTCAAGCAGATCGTCGATGAGCGACGACATGTGCAACACGTTGGCGCGAATGCGTTGTAAGTAATGGCGTGTCTCGGCAGAGATGCTCTTGCTCTTCTCGTCGCCGAGCAGTCGCGAGAATCCGTCGATCGCACGCAGCGGTGCGCGCAGATCGTGCGACACCGAATATGAGAAACCTTCCAGATCGTTGTTCGCAGTGCGCAGCTCCTGCGCGTGTTTCTCCAACTCAGTGTTGAGATCGCGAATGCGCTGGGTCGAACGTTTCTGTTCTTCGAGCTGCACTTCCAAGTCGAGCTTCGCCTGGTTGGCGCGATCGCGCTCCTGGCGCAGCTCCTCCGCCAGCGATTCGTTCTCGATGGCGAGCCGGATCTGGCGCTCGATCGACACGGTCTGCCGGCCGGCGATCACCAGCATGATGGGGATGTACAGAATGAAGGCGAGGCCGAGCACGACGCGATCGCCGCCGAGCAGGAATTGCGTGATCAGATGCGGCACGATGAACGGGATCAGCAAACACGCATACGCGTGCCGCACCGGGGCTTGCGAACCCATGCCCGACGCCGTCGCACCGATGAACAGCACCGCCATGATCACTTCGCGCGTCGGCTCGTGAGGCAATAAGAAAGAGCCGGCGATCGACCAGACCGCCCCGCCGAGCGCCGCTCCCGCCATCATCGCGGCTCGCCAACGCTTGGTGTCGGCGAGATCGCGCGGCCGACGTAGGAACGCTGCCGCCACTCGCCAGCGCAGTAACAACACCAATAATAAGACGACGTACCAGGCAACCGACGCCGTGACGCCGTGATCCTCGGCCGTCAGATACGCCATCATCACGCCCAGAAGCACGCTACCGAACAGCGGCGACGTGGTCAGGCGACACATCAGCGTGACCTGCTCGTTCAGGACGCGCGCCTCTATGTGCTCGCGGGTAATTATGTCGGCGGTCTCGGACAGTGCGGGGGGCTCCCGCTTGCCGGCACTTTGTACTATGAGCAGGCAAGAGGCACAACAACTGCAGAGCGGAGTAAGATATCGTCCGTCCTCACCGGTCGAAGGAAGGCATCATGATCCGATTTTCTCGTGTGACGCCGGCGCTGCTGGCAAGTTTGGGTTTGCTGGCCGCGGGCTCCGCGCTGGCCCAGGGCAAGCCGAGCTTCGAGTCGCTGGATAAGAACGGCGACGGCAAGATCAGCCTCAACGAAGCCTCCACCGACGATGCGCTGTTCGTCGCGTTCAAGCAATTGGACACCGACAAGGACGGCGAATTGACGCGCGAAGAATTCGCCAAATATAAGTAACCAGACTCGATGACACGGGCGGCCCGCACCGGCCGCCCGTGTCGTGTACGTTCGAACTGCCAGGATCGGCTCCAGAATCAATCCGTTTTATCGGGGGATCAGCAATGAACGAAGATCGTTTCGGGCTTACCCGCCGGGTACGCTCGCTCAGTGGCCTGCTCGTGTTGTCGGCTCTACTGGCCGGCGCCGCCGGTTGCAGCAAGCCGGAACCGCCGGCAGCGCCTCCGCCACCGCCCACACCGCAGGAACAATCCAAGAACACCGTCAGCAAGGCGGCGTTCGGCACTTTGCCCGACGGCACCGCTGTTGATTTGTACACGCTGGTGAACGCCAACGGCATGGAAGTGCGCGCCACCAACCTGGGCGGCATCGTCACTGCCCTGCTGGTTCCGGACGGCACCGGCAAAGTCGGCGACGTCGTGCTCGGCATGAGCTCGTTCGACGGCTACTTGAAGAACAGCCCGTATTTCGGCGCCATCATTGGCCGCTACGGCAATCGCATCGGCAAGGCGCGCTTCAAGATCGACGATCAAACATACAAGCTGCCGGCCAACGACGGTCCGAACACTCTGCACGGCGGCGTGAAGGGATTCGACAAAGTCGTGTGGCAGGCCGAGCCGTTCGAAAAGGAAGATTCGGTGGGCGTGACCTTCACGTACACCAGCAAGGACGGTGAGGAAGGCTTCCCCGGCAATTTGCAAACTCGCGTGACCTATACGCTCACGGATAAGAACGAGCTGTCGTTCGAATATCACGCGACCACCGACAAGCCGACGGTCGTCAATCTCACCCAGCACACTTATTTCAATCTCGCCGGCGAAGGCAACGGCGACGTGCTCGGTCACCAGGTGATCATTTACGCGGATCAATACACGCCGACCGATGCGCGGTTGATTCCCACCGGCAAGCTTGAAGACGTCACCAACACGCCGTTCGACTTCCGCATGCGGCATGCGATCGGTGAACGCATCACGGCCGATCACGAGCAGATCAAGCGTGGCAACGGCTACGATCACAACTTCGTGCTCAAGCGCAAAGAACCAGGCCTGTCGCTGGCGGCGGTGGTGGCCGAGGCGAGCACTCGTCGCGTGATGGAAGTGCGCACGACCGAACCCGGCGTGCAGTTCTACACCGGCAATTTCCTGGACGGCTCGATCACCGGCAAAGCGGGCAAGCCGTACGGCAAGAACGCCGGCTTCTGCCTGGAGACCCAGCACTATCCCGATTCGCCGAACCAGCCGGAATTCCCGAGCACGGTGCTGCGTCCGGGCGAAGAATATAAGAGCCAGACCGTCTACACCTTCAGTGTGCGGTAGTCGATGAGCTTCAGTGCCCTCTCCTGCTTCGAGCGGAGAGGGCACTCGACCCCCGGTCGGCAGGCAATGCTCCATGCATTGCCTGCATTCCCGCCATCGATGGCGGTCGCGCATAGCAGAATATTTCGCTGCTTTTCCACCTCGGTCCGCACACAGCGGAACGCCGATTTTTCTTGACACGGCGTCGATTGACACGCCCCGGGCGCTCATTGTTTTATCGCCCGCACGCGGCGAGTCCCGTGCGCTTGCCGACGAAACGCAACGCCGATCCGAGTTGCCGATGACAAGCTCTCATCGAGAGGGCGCTCGACCAGAGGTTTCCTAATGATGCCAAGCGTCTTATCACGCGCGATCTGCGCAGCCGCGGCTGCGCTGTTCGTCGCTGCGGCCCCGACTGTGCACGCTGCCGAGAAATCGGCGAGTGCTACAGCGAAAGGTCCGCGTACCAAGGATGGCAAGCCAGACCTGAACGGCATTTGGCAAGCCTTGAACTCAGCGAATTACGATATCGAACCGCACGCCGCTCGCGCCGCGCTGGCGATGGTGCCAGGCCAGTTCGTGCCCGTGCCGGCGCCTCAAGTTGTCGCGCTCGGTGCAGTCGGTTCGGTTCCCGCCGGCCTCGGCATCATCGAAGGCGATGCCATTCCGTACACGCCGGACGCGCTGGCCAAGAAGAAAGAAAATCAAAAGAACTGGCTGGAACTCGACCCCGAGGTCAAGTGCTACCTGCCCGGCGTGCCGCGTGCGAACTACATGCCGTATCCGTTCCAGATTTTCCAAAGCAAGGACTATGTGTTCTTCGCGTACGAGTACGCCGGCGCGGTTCGTAACATTTATATGAAAGACCCGGGCCCGGCGCCCGCCGATTCGTGGATGGGCCAGTCGGTCGGCAAGTGGGACGGCGATACGTTCGTGGTCGAAGTGACCGGCTTCAACGATCAAACGTGGTTCGATCGCGCGGGCAATCATCACAGCGACCAGTTGAAGGTGACCGAGCGCTACACTCAGCGCGGTCCGGATCACTTGTGGTATGAAGCGACCATCGAGGATCCGCAGACGTTCACGAAGCCGTGGAAGATCGCGATGCCGCTGTACCGTCGCGTCGAACCGAATGCTCAGTTGATGCAGTTCAAATGCGTGGAGTTCGTCGAGGAGCTGATGTACGGCCACCTGCGTAAGAAGCCCACGACAACCGAAGGCGCTCCGACGCAGCCGAAGAAGTGAGGACAAGGATCATGCGTACCCAATTATTCATCGTCGCCGGCGCTGCGGCTGTCAGCATGGCGCTCGGCAGTGCCGTTGCACTCGCCCATCACGCGTTCGCTGCGGAGTTCGATGCGAACCTGCCTGTGAATCTGCGAGGTAATGTGACTCGCGTGGAGTGGATCAATCCGCACGCGTGGATTCACATCGACAACAAGAAGCCCGACGGCACCACTGAAGCGTGGATGGTCGAAGGCGGAACCCCGAATACTCTCCTGCGTCGTGGCATCACCAAGGACTCGCTGAAGATCGGCACCGAGATCGTGGTGCGCGGTTATCAGTCGAAGGACAAGCTGTGCAAACCCAAGTGCCGCGCCAACGGGCGCGATGTGACTTTCCCGGACGGGCGGAAGTTGTTCCTTGGCTCGTCGGGGACTGGAGCGCCGAAGGATGGGTCGGACGAGAGTGAAAAGTGATCTCGATCTTGAGTAGCAGAGAGAAAATCGCGGTGGTTGTTTCTGCCGCGATTGTTTTGGTCACTGTGGTTTATTGGGTGTTGCAGGTTACGGATGTGCTTGCGACGTTGCGGGTGGCTTACGGGCAGTAAGAGTTTCGGACTGGCGGCCTCGGCCTTGGTGGCTCGCGTCGTCGAGGTGGCTGGGGTGTCTCTTCCCGGCACCGCGCACGGCCCGTGTCCACGCGGACGCGTGGACCGTATTCCGTCCACCCCTGGAGCTGCTGCTCGGACCGACATCCATGTCGGATCCAAGCTGCCGGGAAGAGACACCCCAGCCACCTCGCCGACGCCGAAACGTACGCTGAGTTTGCGTGGCACTCGGAGTGGTTAATTCAAACCACGTATTATTTTTTGGCGACGCTCGCCGGCTCGGAATTTCTTTGAGGCCGGTGTGAACTTCGATACAGGAAAAGAAGTTTCGCGCGAAGGAAGGACTCCGGAGGGCGCCACAATCCTTAGCTGAGGCGGAGGATGGTGGGTCCTATGTCCATCCGGCAGCTTGAATAAAACAGGGATGTTTTTTCGAGCAGCAGCTCCAGGGATGGACGGAATATGGTCCGCGCGTCTGCGCGGACAAAGCCCGTGCGCGGTGCCGGAGGGACATAGGACCCACCAGCCTCCGCCAGCCACCGACGCCTCTTAAACTCTCATCCGGAAAACCCGATCCACCGCCCCGACGCAGCAACCAGAGTCCAGATAGAAATCGAAGCCAACGCCAGCAACTTCAACGTAACAGGCTTCAACGAAGCATGATCCCCACGCAACAGCGGCTGCTTCAAAGTAAAAACAAACAAAATCCCCACCGCCAGCGCAATCATCTTCGTCCAATAAAACGGATTGTGATAACACTTCGTCGCGACGCCCGCGAGCATCGGCACGCCAGTGCCCAACAACATCCACAACCCCAGCTTGAACCACCGATGCGCCTGCTCCGTCACCACATTCGACGGCACATCACGCATCACAACGTTGAGTAACCGCAGATCCTGCGCCAACACCGTGCCACCCAACAAAGCCAGCCCCATCAGGTGAACCGCCTCGATGATGGCGAACGTCGCCGCCTGATCTTTGACGAAGACCCCGAGCGCCGACGCTTCCAACCATTCGAAGAATGAGAACAACATAACGGCGGGCTCCTATTGCGCAGCCAGGCAGCCGGCCGCCCAATCGACAAACGCCGGGTTATCCCCGCCGCAGTCGTACCAGTCGTACGCGATGAAACGACCGGTGATGATCACTCCAGACCACAGCGCCAGCGACAAAGCGCCAGCGATCCGCATGCGACGAGGCGGCTTCGGTTCGAGATCCCACGTTGCCGCCGCCTCGACCATCTTGCGACGGAACAACCACGCGTTGACGCAAGCAGCGACGAGCAAAATCATCTTGATACGAAACCACAGACTCTGCGTCGTGCGCACTGGAATCGCCGTGAACAGCAGCAGCCCGGTAATCAGCATCACAATGAAGCCGATGAGCATCGGCTTATCCAACCGCTGCGCGATTTTCGACGCGGGCACGTTCGCAAAGCACACGCCCAGCAAGCGCAAATCGATGACAGCCAGCATGCCGAGGCTGACCATCAACGTCATGACATGAGTCGTCTCGATCCAGTTATAGAGATAGAACGACTCGTGCAGGTCGATGCTGACCGACTGCTCGGCCAGCCAGTTAGCGAATTGCAGTAACGCCGAATTCACGCGAGCGGGCTCCCCCAAGGTAACGGCTCATTCTAGTCGGCACCCCGCGCGCGGGCGGACAAGAAATATCAATGTCCGTCCGTGCGACGAGTCAGGACTTAGCCGGTGCGGCGTCATTCTTCACGTCGCGGGTCTTGAAGCGCCAGCCATTGGCGGTTTTCACCAACACGTCCGTGTATTGACCGGTGATGACGATGGACGGCGGCTTCGTGCCCACGTCGAGCAGCATCAACAGCACCTTGCCGCTCGCGCCTTCGGCGGAAGGCGTGATGAGCAGGTTCGAGTTCCAGTGACGGCGATTCGTACCGTTCATTTTCTCCTTCCACAGCTTCATGAACTCAAGCAATCCTTCTCGGCCGGAGAATCGCGAGTTGAACACACCGTCCGGCGTGAAGGTGGCCGCCCACCCCTCAGCGTCGCCGGAATCGATGGCGTGGTTGTAGCGCGCGTAAAGCTGCTGAATTTCGACGTAGTCCTGCGTCGTCAACTCAGCCGCCTGCGCCGACGCGATGCTGACCAACAACAACACGACTGCAGGCCAGAAATGGCGAGACACTGTGTTCATGGGTTCTCCTTTGTGTAGGGAGAGCTTATGCCATGTCTCGCGCGGACGCTGCAGCGGCCGAATCACTCCATTCTTGCGCTTGCAGAGCGGAAACAAACACGGCATGGTCGGCGCATGAGCGACTACGACACGCAGGCACTGGACGAGCTGCGCCGCTGGCAGGAAGAAATGCAGCGGCCGCCGGGGCTGTGGAATCGCGCGACCAGCGGGTTGCAACGGAAGATCAACAGCTACATTCCCGAAAAACTGCACGCCACCGTCACGACGGTGATCAAACAAATGACTCGCGCCGTGCTCACCGGCTCGAACTTCACCGCCTCGCCACCGCTGCTCGAAGGCAGCCTGCAGGAGCGTGAGATTCTCGTGAGGCAGAAAGTCGATCGTTATCGGACGACTGCGGCACTCGAAGGTGGTGTCACTGGCGCAGGAGGTTTTCTACTCGGCCTCGCGGATTTTCCGCTGCTCTTGAGCATCAAGCTCAAACTTCTGTTCGAGATCGCCGCGCTCTATGGCTTCTCTGGCGAGGACTACCGAGAGCGGTTGTATCTGCTGCACGTGTTTCAGCTGGCGTTCTCCAGTGATTCGCATCGAGCAGATGTTTATAGACAGATGCAGCGCTGGCACGAACAGAGCGCGCACCTACCCTCTTCGATCGATGAGTTCGACTGGCGGAAGTTTCAGCAGGAGTATCGAGACTACATCGACTTGGCGAAGCTGGCGCAGTTGATACCGATCATCGGGGCGCCAGTTGGCGTCATCGTCAACAACAGTTTGCTGAAGAAACTGGGCGCCACGGCGATCAACGCGTACCGCATGCGATGGTTCGAGCGCCCGGCGTTGACCGCTAACCCAGCTTGACACCTTCGAGCAGCGCCTGGGTCATCGCCCTGGCCTTGGCGCGCGCATCATCGATAGACGCGCCGAGGGCGAGCGACACGCCCATGCGGCGGTGACCGCGGACCTCGGGCTTGCCGAACAAACGAATCGCGGTGTCAGGCTCAGTCAGAGCACGCTGGACGTTCTCGAAACGAACATTGTTCGACTCACCCTCGACGAGCAGCGCACACGACGCAGCCGGGCCGTGCTGACGAATCACCGGAATCGGCAACCCAAGAATCGCCCTGGCATGTAACGCGAACTCCGATAGATCCTGCGAGATCAGCGTAACCAAACCCGTGTCATGCGGCCGTGGCGACACTTCGCTGAAATAAATCGTGTCCCCAGCAACAAACAACTCAACGCCAAATACTCCGTTACCGCCGAGGTTCTCAGTAACCACCCGCGCGACACGTTGCGACTCCGCGAGCGCCGCCTCGCTCATCGCCTGCGGCTGCCACGACTCGCGATAGTCACCATCGATCTGCAGATGCCCGATGGGCGCACAGAAGCTGGTCTGCCCGTTGTGACGCACCGTCAACAACGTGATCTCGAAATCAAACTTCACAAATCCTTCGACGATGATGCGTCCACTCCCCGCACGACCGCCCTGCTGCGCATAAGTCCATGCGTGCGCCACATCGGCCTCGCTGCGCACGACGCTCTGCCCCTTACCGGACGAACTCATCACCGGCTTCACCACACACGGCATGCCGATGACATTCAACGCCTCGCGATACTCCTGCTCGGTATCCGCAAACCGATAGGGCGACGTCCGCACGCCGAGCGTCTCGGCAGCGAGCCGACGAATGCCCTCGCGATCCATCGTCAGCCGCGCCGCTCGCGCCGTCGGCACGATCGTGAAGCCTTCCTTCTCCAACTCCAGCAGCGTAGGCGTCGCAATCGCCTCGATCTCCGGCACGATCAGCTTCGGCCGCTCGCGCTCGACGACCTGTCGCAGCGCCGCCGGATCGAGCATGTTGATGACATGCGAACGATGCGCCACCTGCATGGCAGGGGCGTTCGGATAGCGGTCGACCGCGATGACCTCGCAGCCGAAACGCTGCAGTTCGAGCACGACTTCTTTGCCCAGCTCGCCCGAGCCTAACAACATAACGCGCGTGGCCGAAGGCGAGAGCGGCGTACCTAGAGTAGTCACGGAGATTGCTCGATGAGAGTGCGGGCCGGCAGTATAAATCAGGGCGCACGTTGCGGCCCGTCGCCCGGCTCATTAGTCTGCGCCCTTTCGCCCCGTCGCGGGCCAGCCAGGAAAAACCATGCGAGTACGCCCGACCGCCGCCCACGCGCTGGGAGCGCTCCTTACTACTTTCACCGTCACCGCCGGCTGGGCCGCGGAGGACGCGAAAAAAACCTGGGACGTGAACTCGCCCCCGGGGGAGCGCCGGGAAATCCCCATCGACGTACGCTCGGGCACCTGGATGAGCGTCGACGTAAGCCCCGACGGCAGTCGCGTGCTGTTCGACTTGCTCGGCGACATCTATGAACTGCCGTTCGCGGGCGGCGAAGCCAAAGCGCTCACTTCGGGCATGGCGTGGGACATGCAGCCTCGCTACTCGCCCGACGGCAATTCGATCGTGTTCACATCGGATCGCGGCGGTGGCGACAACTTGTGGCTCATGGATCGCAATGGCGGCTCGACCAAGCAGCTGACCAAAGAAGACTTCCGCTTGTTGAACGATCCATCGTGGCACCCGAGCGGACGTTATGTCGCGGGCCGCAAGCACTTCACCACGCGCCGCTCGCTCGGCACCGGCGAGATCTGGTTTTATAACGTCGACGGCGGCGACGGTGTGCAAGTCGTCAAACGCTCCAACGAGGATTATCAGAAAGAGCTCGGCGAGCCGACGTTCTCGGCCGACGGCAAGTTTCTCTACTACACCCAAAACGCGACGCCTGGAAACCGCTTCGCCTACGCCGAAGACGTGAACAACCAGGTGTTCCAGATCAAGCGCGTCGAGCTTGCGAGCGGCGAAACATCGACAGCTGTGTCCGGCGCGGGCGGCTCGGTGCGTCCGACACCGTCGCCCGATGGCCGCTATCTCGCATTCATCCGTCGTCTACGCACTCCCGAAGCACTAAAGACGGCGCTGTACACGCAGGATCTGCAGTCAGGCGAGATCAAGCTGCTCTACGCGGACTTGGATCGCGACATGCAGGAAACATGGGCCGTGAACGGTTTGTATCCGCGCATCGATTGGACGCCGGACAGCAAGTCGCTCGTGTTCTGGGCCGGTGGTGCGATCAAACGTTTGGACATCGCGACGCTCGCGGTCGCAGATATTCCTTTCCATGTCACAGGCACGCGCGGATCGATTGCTCCGCCCCGCTTCCAAGTCGACGTCGCACCGGATCAAGTGCAGTCGAAGATGGTGCGATTCGCGACGGCGTCTCCGAACGGTCAGCGCGTCGTCTATGAATCGTTCGGCAAGCTGTGGATCAAGGACGTCGCCGGCGGCAACGCACGCCAGCTGACCAGCGACGGCGGTGATGCATTCGAGTTGTTCCCAGCCTGGTCGCGCGACGGTAAGCAGATCGTGTTCGTACGTTGGACGGATGCGACGCTCGGCTCGATTCACGTTGTGAACGCGAGCGGTGGCAAGTCTCGTGCGATCACGAAGCAGCCGGGTCATTACTATCAACCGCGCTTCACGCCCAAGGGCGATGCCATCATCGTGCAACGTTCGGTTGGCGGGCAGCTGACTTCGCCGGCGTGGTCCGTAGAGCCGGGCTTGTATCGCGTCACTGTGAACAACGGCGAGCTGCGCAAGCTCACGGACGAAGGCCGCAACGCGCACTTCATCGATTCGTCCGATCGTATCTACTACAACAAGGACGCAGATCAAGCGAAGGAAGCCGAGCCCGCGCACGAGTTAGTCAGCGTCGATGCGCAGGGCAAGGATCGTCGCGTGCACGCGCGTTCGAGCTACGCGTCTCGCATGGAAGTCTCGCCGACCGGCGAGTGGCTCGCGTTCCGCGAAAACTTCAACGTCTATGTCGTTCCGATGCCGCCGGGCGGACAGTTGGATCTGTCGCCGAAGACTAAATCGGTGCCGATGCAGCGTGTGTCGCAGACCGGTGGCGATTATTTCAGTTGGGTCGACGGCGATACGCTGACGTGGACGCTGGGACCTGTTCTGTATCGCGGCGACATGCCGACGTTGTTTGCTAAGCCCGCGACTGCACCGGCGAGCGGTGCCGAGCAAGCGCCGGTTTACGGCCAACGCGTCGCCGACTTGAGCAGCACACGTCCTGCCGATAAACCGACGGGCACGATCGCGCTCACCGGTGCTCGCATCATCACGATGAATGGCGATCAGGTGATCGAGAACGGCGTGATCGTCGTTACCAACAATCGCATTGCTGCGGTCGGCCCGGCGAGCAGCGTGCAGATTCCAGCGGATGCGCAGAAACTCGATCTGGCTGGCAAGACCGTGATGCCGGGCATCGTCGACATCCACGCGCACGGTCCGCAAGGCGTCGACGACATCATCCCGCAACAAAACTGGTCGGCGTTGTCGCATCTCGGATTGGGCGTGACGACCGTGCACGATCCGTCGAATGCCGCGACTGAAGTCTTCGCCGCAGCGGAGTATCAACGCGCGGGCCTCGTGATGGCGCCTCGTATCTTCTCGACCGGCGACGTGGTGTATGGCGCGAGATCGGAAGGTTTGGCCGACATCGGCAAACTCGAAGATGCGCGCGATCACATTCAGCGCTTGAAGGCGCAAGGCGCGATCTCCGTTAAGAACTACAACCAGCCGCGACGCGAGCAACGACAGATGGTCGTCACTGCCGCGCGTGAAGCGGGCATGATGGTGGTCGCGGAAGGCGGCTCGCTGTATCCGATGGACATGACCATCATCGCCGACGGCAACACCGGCCTCGAACACAACAATCCGCCGCAACATTTCTACGACGACGTGTTGCAGTACTGGTCGAAGACCAACGTGGGTTACACGCCGACGCTGATTGTGACTTACGGTGGACCGGGCGCCGAGTTCATGTTCTATCAAGAATCGGATGTGTGGGCGCATCCGCTGCTGTCGAAGCTCGCGCCTCCTCACATTCTTCAACCGCGGTCGGTGCGTCGACAGATGGTGCCGAAGACGGACTATCAGCCCATCCTCGACTCGGCCGCGAATGCCAAGAAACTCATGGAGCTCGGCGTATCGGTTCACACCGGTGCGCACGGCCAGCGCGAAGGATTGGGTTCGCACTGGGAAATGTGGGGTTTTGTGATGGGGGGCATGTCGCCGATGCAGGCGCTGCAAGCGGCGACCATCAATCCGTCGCGCTACATGGGCCTCGATAAAGACCTGGGCTCGATCGAAGCCGGCAAACTCGCCGACTTGCTGGTGCTCGACGGCAATCCGCTCGAAGACATTCGCAAGACCGACGACATCGCTTACGTGATCTTGAACGGCCGCGTGTACGAGAGCGGCACGTTAGCGGAGAAGCTCACCGGCAAGCATCAGCTCGCGCCACTGTACTGGCAGAAATAGTCGTGAACTGTTCCGGCCGCGGTTGTTTGCCGCGGCCGGACCTTTGAAACTCACCGGCTGCTACGTGCCGGCAAGTACGCGATACATTCCAACTCCACTCGCGCATTCATCGCCAGCCCACTCGCCGCCAACGCACTGCGCGCCGGAAACGGCTTGTGAAAGAACTGGCGATAGATGGTGTTGAACGCCGGCCATTCGGCGATATCGGCGAGGAACACCGTGCACTTCACGACGTCGCTCATCGATGCACCGTTGGCTTCGAGCGTGCGCTTCACATTCGTGAGCGTTTGACGCGCTTCAGCTTCGAGTCCGCCCGGGGCGAGCTTGCCTGTTTCCGGCACGTCGCCGATCTGGCCCGACAGAAACAGAAAGTCCCCTGCCCTCACCGCTTCCGAAAACGGCCGATCGAGCTCCAGCGCGCGCGGTGAATTCAGGAACTGAGCTTTCTCGGCAGCGACGCTGCCGGTAACCGCCAGCAAGGCGACGACACCGAACAAAGTTCTAATACCGCGGAGACGATTGAGCATGGCCAGGTCCTCGGGAGTTATCGTTCGAGCCTCAAGCTTAGTCGCAGCCGTGGGCACGCGGCAAAGCCACGTTGTAATATGCCATCCATGCAGCAGGATGCCTTAGACAATCCCATCTGGTCCGCGCTGACCTCAGCGCAATCTCACTTCGCCATCGGCGGCGCGCACGCGAAGCGCTACCCCGCCGAAGTCGCACCATTCATGGGCGTCGCCGAACCGAGCGTG
>Ga0247784_1000096_pt1 | contig 31066 bp, 28 predicted proteins | sample UWRJL169409R5_FD_179909 | JGI IMG/M metagenome (GOLD analysis project Ga0247784, IMG submission 179909) | Plant litter microbial communities from Arlington Agricultural Research Station in Wisconsin, United States - UWRJ-L169-409R-5 | ecosystem: Environmental > Terrestrial > Plant litter >...
CAACATCGCGACCACCGAGACGAATATCGAACACGTCGCGGTCGACGAGCGAGACGGCGATGCGTCGACGCTGATCTTCGATCTGCAGGTTCGCGACCGGAAGCATCTGGCGCACGTAATCAAGAATCTGCGGAAGATGCCGGAAGTGTTGCGGGTAACGCGCGTCATCGCGTAGCTGACCGGCGCCCTTGCTGTAGATCTGGGGCGCGAACGCGAGCAAAATCCATGGCCTTTCCACCTTGGACAGGACCATGGCACGCGAAATCATCTCGACTCCGAATGCTCCCAAGGCCGTCGGCACCTACTCTCAGGCAGTGAAGTGCGGCAAGACCGTGTACGTGTCCGGCCAGATCGCACTGAACCCGGCCACGGGCGAGATGGTGCAAACATCGTTCGACGCGGAAGTGCGGCGGGTGTTTGAGAATTTGAAAGCCATCGTGACTGCGGCAGGTGGCAGCTTCGCGCAGGTAGCGAAGGTCACGGTGTTCATCACGGACTTCAACGATTTCCCGGTGTTGAACAAGGCGATGGCGGAGTATTTCGTTGAGCCCTATCCGGCGCGGGCTACGGTTCAAGTCTCAGCGTTGCCGAAGGGCGCGAACGTTGAGATTGAATGCGTCGTTGAGCTCGACTGACGGTCGATCGGTTGGAAGGGTCCGCCTCTGGGTGGTGTCGTTGATATTTGGCGGCCGCGCTTCTCTCGATTGGGGCTCTGGCGGTCCGATGTCGTTGACCGTTGGCGCCGTGCCTCGGAGAAGAAGTGGCTCTCGGTTGGGGTCCGGGCTCTGGGTGGTCCCGTTGCGCCGACATGGGGCGGCCGCGCTTCAACAATTTGATCTGAGGACAGATCGAATTGTTGGCGAGCCTTGCGCAACAGAGGGCCCGGCGTCACGGGTCTCGGCTCAGCCTTCCAATCTCACGAGCCGCCGAGCCACAAACCGTCGCGCTACGGCGGCCGCCAAATGTCGGCGCAACGGGACCACCCAGAGCCCGGACCGTAGCAATTGAAACGTTCAGGCACTCGAAAAGCCCGGACCGTGGCGATTTGAGATGTTCAGGCGCTCGAAGAGCTTGGACGGTGGCAGTCTGAAATGTCCACCTGCTCGACGAAATCGGAGCGCTGTACGAGGAAGCTTCGTGGGCTTTCCCTCCCATGCAAAACGGATTTGAAGGGTCGAGGCGCTCGATGAGCCTGGAGCATGGCAATCTAGAATGTTCACTCACTCGACCAATCGGAGCGCTGCACGGGGAAGCTCCATTGGGCTTTCTTTCCCATACAAAACGGATTTGAAGGGTCGAGGCGCTCGATGAGCTGCCGTACACTGGGGCTTGGATGAGCACTTCAACGCAAAGCAGTCCACAGCAGGCGGGCACCGGCAAGTCTTCGCTCCTTGCCGAGCCTCCGGAGAGCCGTCCGGTTACGGCATTGCGTGGCGTTGGCGACGCACTCGCTGAAAAGCTCGCCAAGCTCGGCATCACCACCGTCCAGGATCTCCTGTTTCTCCTACCTCTGCGATACGAAGACCGCACCCGTGTGGTGCCGATCGGTTCGTTACAGCATGGCGATCGAGCGGTCGTCGAAGGCGAGGTGCAGCTCGCGGAGATTGCATATCGGGGCCGGCGGCAGCTGTTGTGTCGTATCGGCGATCGCACGGGTTCGCTGATGTTGCGCTTCTTTCATTTCAGCAACTCGCAATACCACCAGATGACTCGCGGCACTAAGCTGCGATGTTACGGGGAGCTTCGTCGCGGCTCGGCGGGCATGCTGGAGATCGTGCATCCCGAGTATCGACGCATGGCCAGCGATGCGCCGGGTGCAAACGAGGATGTGCTCACGCCGATTTATCCGCTGACCGAAGGCGTACAACAGGGCCGATTACGTCAGCTGACGGCGCTGGCCTTACATGAGTTTGCGAATCGGCAAGTGCAGGATTGGTTGCCACCAGGCGTGTTGTCACAACTGCAATTGCCACCCCTGCGCGATGCGCTTCAGTATGTGCATCGTCCACCGCCAGATGCGGATTTGGATTTGCTGGCGAGCGGTCAGCATCCAATGCAGCGGCGCCTCGCGTTCGAGGAGCTGCTGGCGCATCAGCTGAGCTTGCGTTTGTTACGGCGTGAGATTCAGCGCGATCCAGGCTGGCAGTTCGAGACGGCGGGTGAGCCGCTCATCGAGCGATTCTTGGGAACGTTGCCGTTCAAGCCGACGGGTGCGCAGTCACGCGCGTGGCGGGACATCGAACGTGACTTGTCGCAGTCGAGCCCAATGCTTCGATTGATTCAAGGCGACGTTGGTTGCGGCAAGACATTGGTCGCCGCGTTCGCCGCTCTGCGTGCTGTGGAAGCAGGATTCCAAGTGGCGGTGATGGCACCGACGGAGCTGCTCGCTGAACAGCACGCTCGTAACTTCACCAACTGGTTCGCACCTTTAGAGCTTTATCCCGCGATAGTCACTGGGAAGCGAGCGGCGGCGGCGAGGGCGCGTTCGTTGGCAGATCTCGCGTCGGGCGAAGCGAAGATCGTCATCGGTACGCATGCGCTGTTTCAACAGGAAGTCGAGTTTCGTCGGCTCGGGCTGGTGATCGTCGACGAACAACATCGCTTCGGCGTGCATCAGCGCTTGTTGTTACGTGAGAAGGGCTTGGCGTCGGGACGGTATCCGCATCAGCTCATCATGACGGCGACGCCGATTCCTCGCACGCTGGCGATGACCGCTTATGCCGACCTGGATGTTTCTGTGATCGACGAGTTGCCGCCCGGGCGCACGCCGGTGAAAACGGTGGCGTTGCCTGAGAATCGGCGCGATGAAGTTGTGATTCGCATTCGGGATGCGTGCAAGCAGAAGCGTCAGGCTTACTGGGTGTGCCCGTTGGTCGAGGAGTCGGAACAACTGGAAGCGCAGGCTGCGGAAGAGACGGCTGCCGTGCTGGCCGAGGCATTGTCCGAGTTGAAGGTCGGGCTCGTTCATGGACGCATGTCTCCAAAGGAGAAGGATGCGGTCATGGCGCAGTTCAAGGCAGGCGCGACCAATTTGCTGGTTGCGACTACTGTGATCGAAGTCGGCGTCGACGTGCCCAATGCCAGCTTGATGGTCATCGAGAATGCTGAACGCATGGGGCTGGCTCAATTGCATCAGCTGCGCGGGCGCGTGGGGCGCGGTTCAGCGGAGAGCACTTGTGTTTTGTTATATCGAATGCCGCTTTCGGAAGTCGCACGCGAGCGCCTGGCGGTCATGCGCGCGACCAACGATGGCTTCGAGATCTCACGGCGAGACCTGGAGTTGCGCGGTCCTGGCGAGCTGCTCGGCACCAAGCAGACGGGCCTGATGCAGATGCGGGTCGCCGAGCTGGTGCGCGATGCCGACATGCTGCCGAAAGTTCAGGAAGTCGCGGAATTGATGCTCAAGGAAAATGAGGCCAACATAGCGCCGCTGCTGCGTCGCTGGATCGGTCAGGGCGAGCGCTTCGGGAAGGTTTAAACGGTTACGTCGTGGCTGATTCACACAACGCGCACAACCCGGACCAGACGCAGCCGACGGCCACGCCCTCGGCTTCGCCTCCCGTGGCGCCGGAGAAGGTCGCGCCCGCCCCGCGAGCTGCGCAGATGGATTTGTTGAAGACTGCGCCGGCTCAGCACAATCCCGACAAGACTCAGCCGTTGCATGCGATGCCACCGGCGCCGAAGGCTCCAACACCTGCGCCCTCTGCGCCCTCTGCGCCTGCGAGCGCGCAGGCGACGCACAGTCCGGATAAAACTCAGCCAATGAGTGCGATGCCGCCGGCCGCACCTCCGGCCGTGACATCGCCGCCTCGCGTTGAGACTGCGAAAGCATCGTCGCCAGTCGCGACTCCGCCGTTGGCACCGGCTGCGACATCACAATCGTCGCGCGCCGACGCGGCGAAGACGCCGACATCTGCTTTGGCTTCCCCCGCTCCAATCTCGCCGGCGGCAACTGCGAACGTTCCAACTACGGCGTCTGTAAGCGCGCAGGAGAAACACAGCCCGGATAAGACGCAGCCTCTGAGTGCGATGAAGCCGGCGGCGACGTCACATCCGGAAAGTGGCAAGACATCGGCTCCCCCCGCAGGGTCGTCACATCACGAACCTGCGAAGGCCTCAGCAACTCCGGCCGTCGCCCCAACGCCGCGTGTTGAGGCTTCGAAAGCACCAACGCCAGCTCCCGCTGCCTCGACTCCGTCATCGCACGTTGAGGCTACGAAGTCACCACCGTCTCACATTGAAACAGTGAAGATGCCAGCATCAGTTGCGACATCTCAGACATCGCGAGTCGACACGGTAAAGACACCGGCAACATCCGGCGCAACTACACCTACGACGATTGCCGGCGTTCAAGAGAAACATAGCCCGGACAAGACGCAGCCGTTGACTGCGCTGAAACCGGCCGCGGCGTCACATCCGGAAAGTGGCAAGACATCGCCTCCCGCCGCAGCGGCGTCACATCTCGAATCTGCGAAAGCGTCAGCACCTGCGGCCAACGCGACACACGTTGAGGCTCCGAAAGCGTCGCAGCCCTCGACGGCCGCAGCGACATCACAACCTCCACGGGCTGACGCAGCGAAGGCATCAGCGCCCGCTTCAACGCCACACCCGACGCCTGCGCATACTCAAGAGAAGCACAGTCCGGACCGGACACAGCCGCTGAGTGCAATGCCACCCGCGGCGGCGTCACATTCGGAAGGTGGAAAGACATCTACGCCAACCGTAGCGGCATCATATTCGGAAGCTGGGAAGCCAGCGGCTTCGATCGCAGCTTCGGCGCATCACGAACCTGCGCACGCGGCAGCACCTCCATCAGTCACGCCGCCGCGTGCTGAGACTGCGAAGGCATCGTCGCCAACGACTTCCACGGCGACACCGCCATCGCACACTGAGGCTGCAAGAGCTCCGCAATCACCGCCGGCCGCAACATCACAATTGCCACGCGCTGAAGCGGCGAAGGCGTCAACACCTACTCAAACGTCACACACGACGATTGCGCACGCTCCAGAGAAGCACAGCCCGGATCGGACACAGCCGCTGAGTGCAATGCCGCCTGCGGCAGCGTCACATGCGGAAAGCGGAAAGGCATCGGCTCCGACCGCAGCGTCGCCACATCACGAACCTGCGGCAACTTCATCGCCGCCGACCGCGATGTCACAAGCGCCGCGAGCCGAAGCAGCGAGAGCATCGGCACCTCCGGCTGCGACACCTCCATCGCACACGGAGACTGTTAGATTGACGACAGCTCCGGCATCACAACTGCCGCGGGTTGAGACACCGAAGCCGCCACCAGCCGCAACATCACAACCGGCCCACACCGAAGCGCCAAGGGCGCAGGCGCCTGCTCCGCCCCCGCCCGCAGCGGCACCAGTGCCGCATCAAGTGGAGATGCCGAGAGCGACCGCGCCATCACAGCATGTGGCGACACCGGCACACGTCGAGGCGCCGCCAGTCGAACATATGAAAACGGTGGTGATGGCCGCGGCCACACCGGCAGCACCACTACCAGACCTCGAACCTCTCAAACCCGCCACAACACCAGTCCGTGATCGGCTACAGCGCCTCGGGCGCAAGGTCGCGAGGACGGCATTCGTCACCGAGATCCTGCCAGGCGCGGGCGCGAAGTTGCGGGCGTACGCGGCGCTGACGCGGCTCAACAAGCCGATTGGCATCTATCTACTGCTGTGGCCAGTGCTATGGGCGCTGTGGCTGTCGTCGAACGGCCGCCCCGACCCGCACGTCTTCATCGTCTTCATCCTAGGTACGATCCTGACCCGCTCCGCCGGCTGCGCGATCAACGATTTCGCCGATCGCAATTTCGATGGTCACGTGAAACGCACCAAAGGTCGCCCGCTGGTCACCGGCGCCGTCGATCCTCTCGAAGCCATCGCGATCTGCGGCGGCCTCGGCTTAGTCGCACTCGGGCTCGCGCTCACGTTGAATCAAATCACGCAGGTGCTGACCTTGGTGGGCGGTGTGCTGGTCGTCACTTATCCGTTCCTGAAACGTTTCTTCCCCCTGCCGCAGGTGTATCTCGGTATAGCGTTCACCTGGTCGGTGCCGATGGCGTTCGCTGCGCAGACGGGCGAGTTCCCGCAGCGAATGGCGTGGGTGATGTTCATGGCGGGGCTGCTGTGGACGGTGGCGTACGACACGATGTATGCGATGGTGGATCGCGACGACGACAAGAAGCTGGGCCTGCGCTCCAGCGCGATCATGTTCGGCGACGCGGATCGTTTCATCATCGGCATCATGCAGCTGATGACGCTGCTGGCGATGTGGCTGATCGGCAAGGAGATGGAGCTGGGGCTGTGGTACCGGCTGGGTATCGCCAGCGCCGCGATGTTTGCTTTGTATCAGCAGCTGCTGATCCGCCAGCGCAAGCCGGAAGATTGCTTCCACGCCTTCCTCAACAACAACTACTTCGGCATGTCGATCTTCATCGGCATCGCATTGGAATATACGTTCAAGTGACTCGCGTTACGCGCGCGCCGCCGCCCAGACTTCGATCCACTCCGCACCAGCATTTCTGAGCAGCTTCGCAACTTCATTGACGGTGCTGCCGGTCGTCACAACGTCGTCGACAATGGCAACGTGCCGAGCCGGCAGCGGCGCGATCAGTGAGAAAGCGTCGCGGGTGTTTTTGAGTCGTTCCTTGCGATCCAATCCAGCTTGCTCGCGAGTCTCGCGTCGTCGCTCGATCAAATCGCCACACAACCGCAGGCCGAGCGACTTGCACAGAGGCCGAGCAAGCTCGCGGGCTTGATTGAAGCCTCGCTCGCGATAGCGAGCCAGCGCGAGCGGCACGGGAATCACCAGCTCGGGCTGGGTGTGGCGATTTGCAACGTATCGTGACAGCAGTTGCCCCAGAACGCGGCCGTAATAAAGCTCGCGCCGATACTTCAGCCCCTGAATCATTCGATCCGCCGGGAACGCATAACGAAACGGCGCCACGCACGCATCGAATGCAGGCGGATGCTGCAAACACGCGCCACACAGCGCCGGGCGTGCGAGCTCACGAGGCAAAGGCAAAGCACAGTGTTCGCAGCAGTGGTCGTTACGCGGTAAATCGCCCTCGCATCCTGTACATAAGTCGATGTCCACCTGACCCCGTTGCCCACATAGAGCACAGCGTGAAGGCCAAAGTGCTTGCTGAACGGCGGCGATAAGGCGCATGGCGTACGTCGACTCCGATTTCCAAGTTCGGTTGACAGGCTTCCGGTGCCCCACGAATACTTGCCCAAGACGCAGGTCGCACGGCGACCGAATACATAGGGGTTTGCCATGGAATTGAGCCGTTCCGACGCGGGCCGCAGCAGTACGCTGGCCGATCGACTCGTAGACACGCTGGGCGCGGTGCGCACGGACTGGACGTTGGACGAGGTGCGCTCGCTGTTCGCGCTGCCGTTCTCGGACCTGATGTATCACGCGCAGCGCGTGCACCGGCTGTACTTCGAGCCGAACCAGGTGCAGGTCAGCACGCTGCTGTCGATCAAGACCGGCGCGTGTCCGGAGGATTGCTCGTACTGCTCGCAAAGCATTCGCTTCGAGACCGGCTTGAAATCCGAGCCGCTGATGGATTTGACCGAAGTGATGGAGAAGGCGCGCGCCGCGAAGGCGAATGGCGCGACTCGATTCTGCATGGGCGCGGCATATCGCAGCCCGAAGCCGAAGCAGCTGGCGCAGATCGCGGAAATGATCAAGGGCGTGCGCGCGATGGGCATGGAAACGTGCGTAACGCTGGGCATGGTGACGCCGGAACAGGCGCATCAGCTCAAGGACGCGGGGCTGGACTACTACAATCACAACCTCGATACGTCGGAAGAGCACTACAAGAAAGTGATCACGACGCGCACGTACCAGGATCGTCTGGATACGTTGGAGGCGGTGCGTAACGCGGGCATCAATGTTTGCTGTGGCGGCATCCTCGGCTTGGGCGAGAAGGAAACGGATCGCATGCAGCTGTTACATACGTTGGCGACGCTGCCTCAGCATCCGGACAGCGTGCCGATCAACCAGCTCATGCAGGTGCAGGGCACGCCGCTGTATGGCGCGGAGAAGCCGGATCCGTTCGATTTCGTGCGCGTGATCGCGGTCGCGCGATTGCTAATGCCGAAGGCGCACGTGCGTTTGTCGGCAGGACGTTCCGGGATGAGCGATGAGACGCAGGCGCTGTGTTTCCTCGCCGGCGCGAATTCGATCTTCTACGGCGACAAGTTGCTGACGACAGAAAATCCGGAAGAGGATCAGGATCGGAAGTTGTTCGCGAAGCTGGGGATTACGGCGGAGCCGCTCGCGGAGCGCGCGCCTACGTGCGGTCGGCCGGCGGAGCATCATCACGAGCAGCCCGCGTTAGCGAACTGAGATCCTTTATCCTTCGCGGATGCCCGACGAGTTCTATCTAGACCCCGCGCGCGTCCGCCGATCCTTCGACAAAGCCGCGCGTACCTACGACGCCGCGGCGGCGGTTGCGACGGAAATTCGTAACCGCCTGCTCGAACGCCTCGACATCGTGAAGCTGCAGCCGAAGGCCATCCTCGACCTCGGCGCGGGAACGGGCCATTCGAGCAAGGCACTGAGGCATCGCTATCGGGGCGCGGAGGTGATCGCGCTCGATCTCGCGCCGGGGATGTTGGCGCAGGCGGAGCGCCAGCAAGCGTGGCTGCGAAGATTCGACCCGGTGATCGCCGATGCGCATCGGCTGCCGCTCAAGGACGCGAGTGTCGAACTGGTCTTCAGCAACCTGATGCTGGAGTGGTGCCACGATCCCGATGCCGTGTTCCAGGAAATCCGGCGGGTGTTGAAGCCCGGCGGGCTGCTGACTTTCACCACGTTAGGCCCCGACACCTTGCGCGAACTGCGCGACGGCTGGCGCAAAATCGACCCACACACGCATGTCCACCGCTTTATCGACATGCACGACCTGGGCGACGCATTGATGCGCGCGGGGTTGGCGGAGCCGGTGATGGACACCGAACGGCTGACCGTAACTTACGCCGATGTCGACGCGTTGATGCGAGAGCTGGCCGCGAGCGGATCGACCAATGTGGCGCAGGGGCGGTCGCGCGGACTCACCACCAAAGCTCGCCTTCAGGCACTGAGGGAAGCGGTCCGACGAGAGCCGACCACGGGAGCACTACCGGTCAGCGTCGAAGTGGTCTACGGTCATGCTTGGGCGGGCCAGATGCGCCGCCCGCAGCGAGCCGGCGGTGAAATCCGGGTCCCGGTCAGCTCGTTGAAGCGTTAGTGTTTTCTGTAGCGGAGCCTTGAATCAGCTAGCTGAACTGTAACTTCAATAATTAATTTTAAACGATGAATGCTCGGGCCGACCTGCCGCCGCCTTGCCCGACCGTCGCGCCCGGCCCGACGGAGCGCGTGCTCGAACTGACACCCCGCTGTTCGCTCACACCCAAGACCGCACGCATATTTATAGGTCTGGTGGCGGCACCGACCTTTGCCATTGCCTTCTTGTTTACCTCCCAAGGATTCTGGCCGGTCCTGCCTTTTGCCGGCCTCGAAATCGGACTGCTGATCTGGGCAGTCCGCGCGTCCATGCGCTCGGGCCTGGAGCGGGAAACCATTACCGTCACCCAGGATTCGGTGATTCTCAGACATTGGGATCGCCGAGGCGTGCAGTCGGCGGTATTTCCTCGCCATTGGTCGAGGGTTACACTCCACGCCCCGCTGGCGGCGGTGCACCCCCATCGACTTGTATTGGAGTCGCGCGGGCGTGCCTGCGAAGTGGGCAGGTTTCTCACCGAGGACGAGCGCCGCAGTCTGGCGGTTCGTCTCCAGCAACTCGTGGGGAATATGAACGAAACGCCCGCGCTTTAGGGAACCAAGGCGCGGCGTAGAACTGCGGGCGCAAGGCGCCCGGCCACGCATTGATCTGCGTTCGGACCCATGTGGTGTCACATGGCGCGTGCGCGGGGAAAAACGAAGCACTTGGGAGCATCAGGGCCAATGAAGATCGTTAAACACGCCGCCGCCGGTCTCTTAGCGGGGGCTGCGTTCCTGCCCACCGGCGCGGCGCTGGCGGCATGGGAAGTGAACCTGCCGGTCGGCGTGACGGAGTTGAGCCGCGAGATCCATGGCCTGCACATGCTGATCTTCTGGATCTGCGTGCTGATTGCCGCCGCTGTGTTCGGCGCGATGATCTACTCCATCGTCAAATTCCGTCACTCGCAGGGCGCGGTGCCGGCCAACTTCGACCACAGCACCAAGGCCGAAATCATCTGGACCGCGATCCCAGTGTTGATCCTGGTGGGCATGGCCATTCCGGCCGCCGCGACGCTGGTGAAAATCGAGGACACGCGCGACTCCGACCTGTCCATCAAGGTCACCGGCTATCAGTGGAAGTGGCACTACGAGTATCTCGGCCAGGACGTGAAGTTCTTCTCGACGCTGGCTCGCAAGAGCGACGCGGCTCGCCAGGTAGGCTCGGGCATCGATCCATACACCGTTGAAAACTACCTGCTCGAAGTGGACCAGCCGCTGGTCGTGCCGGTCGGCGCGAAGGTGCGCGTACTGCTCACCGCCGCCGATGTGATTCACGCCTGGTGGGTGCCGGCGTTCGGCATGAAGAAGGACGCGATCCCTGGCTTCGTCAACGAATTGTGGTTCCGTGCCGATACGCCGGGCACTTATCGCGGCCAGTGCGCTGAGTTGTGCGGCCGAGACCACGGCTTCATGCCGGTGGTCGTCGAAGTGAAGTCCAAAGAAGAGTACGAGAGCTGGCTCGCCGACCGTAAAGGTGGCTCGAAGCCCGCTTCCGCGCCGGCCCCCGAGGCGGCGGCACCAGCCGAACAGACTGAGAATGCGGAGCCGGCAACGGCTACCGCTGCGGAGTAAGAGTCCATGGCACACGCACACGATCACGCAGCTCACGACCACCATGACGACCACGGCCCGGCCAAAGGCTGGCGCCGCTGGGTGTTCGCGACCAATCACAAAGACATCGGCACGCTGTACCTGCTGTTCAGCTTGGTGATGTTCTTCGTCGGCGGCGCCATGGCCATGGTGATCCGCGCCGAATTGTTCCAGCCGGGCATGCAGCTGGTCGATCCGATGTTCTTCAATCAGATGACCACCATGCACGCGCTCATCATGATCTTCGGTGCGGTCATGCCGGCGTTCGTCGGCCTGGCGAACTGGATGATCCCGCTGATGGTCGGCGCGCCGGACATGGCGCTGCCGCGCATGAACAACTTCAGCTTCTGGATCCTGCCCTTCGCCTTCAGCCTGCTGCTCGGCACGCTGTTGACCTCGGGCGGCGGGCCGGCCGGCGGCTGGACGATGTATCCGCCGCTGGTTCAACAGATGGGCCACGGCTTCCCGATGCTGATCTTCGCCGTCCACCTGGCCGGTGCGTCGTCGATCATGGGCGCGATCAACGTGATCGTGACCATCATGAATATGCGCGCACCCGGCATGTCGCTGTTAAAGATGCCGATCTTCGTGTGGACCTGGCTGATCACCGCGTACCTGCTGATCGCGGTGATGCCGGTGCTCGCCGGCGCGGTGACGATGCTGCTCACCGACCATTACTTCGGCACGACGTTCTTCGAAGCCGCGGGTGGCGGCGATCCAGTGATGTTCCAGCACATCTTCTGGTTCTTCGGTCATCCCGAGGTGTACATCATGATCCTGCCGGCGTTCGGCATCGTCTCGGAGATCATCCCGACGTTCTCGCGCAAGCCGCTGTTCGGCTACGACGCGATGGTGTACGCCACCGCCTCGATCGCGTTCCTGTCGTTCATCGTGTGGGCGCACCACATGTTCACGGTCGGCATGCCGCTGGCCGGTCAGATGTTCTTCATGCTCGCGACCATGCTGATCGCGGTGCCGACGGGCGTGAAGGTGTTCAACTGGACGGCGACCATGTTCAAGGGCTCGCTCAGCTTCGAACCGCCGATGCTGTTCGCGCTGTCGTTCCTGTTCCTGTTCACCCTCGGCGGCTTCTCGGGCCTGATGCTCGCGATCGTGCCGGCGGACTTCCAGTATCACGACACTTACTTCGTGGTCGCGCACTTCCACTACGTGCTGGTGCCGGGCGCGGTGTTCTCGATCATGGCCGCCGCGTACTACTGGCTGCCGAAGTGGACCGGCCACATGTACAACATGACGCTGGCGAAGTGGCACTTCTGGCTGTCGACGATCTTCGTCAACGTGCTGTTCTTCCCGCAGCACTTCCTGGGCCTGGCCGGCATGCCGCGCCGTATCCCGGACTACTCCACGCAGTTCGCCGACTGGAACATGGTGTCCTCGATCGGCGGCTTCGGCTTCGGCTTGTCGCAGCTGCTGTTCGCGTACCTGATCTTCGCGACCGTCCGCGGTGGCGAGAAGGCGACCGACAAGGTTTGGGACAGCGGCCGTCCGCACGGCTTGGAATGGACGCTGAGCTCGCCGCCGCCGTATCACAGCTTCGAAGTCGCCCCTGAAGTGAAGTAATGGCCAGCGAGATTCGGGATCAAGACCGCAAGCGCGGCGTGCAGCGAACAGTCATCTGGCTGTTGCTGCTCGCCGGCGGCTTCTATTTCGGCTTCATCGCGATGGCTGTGTGGCGGTCGATGCATTGATGTCATGAGCGACCCAGCGCTACAAAAAGCCAATCGCACGCTGACCCGACAGCTGTGGCTGTTCGCGGCCGGCGCGTTTGCGTTTGGTTTTGCGCTGGTGCCGCTCTACAACGTCATTTGCGACGTCACCGGTTACGGCGACAAGACCAAGCTGCGCCAGGCGAGCACGATCGCCGTGGCGCCCGATCTGAACCGGGTCGTGACGATCGAGTTCCTGGCCGACGCGCCGTCGTTCGGCGATTGGGAATTTCGTCCCGAAGCCGCGACGCTGGAAGTGCATCCGGGTCAGTTGTACGAAGCCAAGTTCTATGCGCACAACCTGCGTGCCCAGCCGGTGACGGCACAGGCGATCCCGAGCATCGCGCCGTTGCAGGCGACCAAGTATTTTCACAAGACCGAATGTTTCTGCTTCACGCCGCAGGCGTTCGATGCCAACCAGGAACGCGAGCTGACGGTGCGCTTCATCGTCGATCCGCAGCTGCCGGTGAACATCGATCGACTGACGCTGGCGTACTCGATGTACGACGGCAAGCAGAGCTGATGGATTTTTGATTCAACCGACGCAATCCAAGAAAGCTATGGCCCACGCAACCTCATCGCACGCGCCGCCGTCCGAAAAGTATTACGTCCCCCACAGCAGCCCGTGGCCGATCATCGGCTCGGTGGCGCTGTTCACCACCGTGGGCGGAGCGGCGATGTGGCTCAACCACGCGCATGCCGGTCCGTGGGTGATGACCGCCGGCTTCGCGATCCTGCTGTTCATGTTCGCCGGCTGGTTCGGCGCCGTGATCAAAGAAAGCGAAGCGCGCTTCTACAACGATGCGGTGGATCGCTCGTTCCGCATGGGAATGATGTGGTTCATCTTCTCCGAAGTCATGTTCTTCGCGGCGTTCTTCGGCGCGCTGTGGTACGCACGTAACTTCTCCGTGCCGTGGCTCGGTGGTGAGGGTACTCGCGCGCTGACCAAGATTCTGCGCGGCGATAACTACGAAGCGGCGTGGCCGACCGACGGCCCGGGCGACGTGGGCGGCGACTTCGATGTCATTCCCGCGTTCGGTCTGCCGGCGATCAACACCGCGATCCTGCTGACTTCGGGCATCACGATCACCATCGCGCACCATGCGATCAAGTCCGGCAACCGTGCTGTACTGAATATCTTCCTGGCGGCGACGTTCCTGCTGGGCTTCCTGTTCGTGTACCTGCAGGCGCACGAGTACATCGAGGCTTATCACCACTACAACCTGAAGCTGACCTCGGGCATCTATGGCTCGACGTTCTTCATGCTGACCGGCTTCCACGGTTTCCACGTCACCATGGGCGCGATCATGCTGGTGGTGATCTGGTTCCGCTGCCTGAAGGGACACTTCACGCCGACGCATCACTTCGCGTTCGAAGGCGTGGCCTGGTACTGGCACTTCGTCGACGTGGTGTGGCTGGGCCTGTTCGTGTTCGTGTACTGGCTGTAACAACGACCTATCGGGCGCCAGCCTCGATGGCTGGCGCCATCAGCTCGCTCGCGGCGCTAGCTCAGCGCATCCTCATTACATGCCGTGCGGCTTGATCAGCCCCTGCGACCACGCGATCAACAGCAGGGCGAACAGCAGCACCGACAATCCAACTCGGATCGACAGCGCCGTCACCATCTTTTTCGACTCGCCCCTGTCGCTCACCAGATAAAACAGCCCGGAAGCCATGCTGAGCACGATCAGGAGCAGGCAGGCGATGACTACGAACTTGATCATGGTTGTGACACCTTGCGCGATCCGCAACGTGCGGGTCGGGAGCAGTATAGCGTGAGGTGGCGTCCCAGCATGTTTGGTACCGCGCTCACCCTGTTCGGGGTCGCGTTCTTTATCTGGCTGGGCTTCTGGCAGCTCAGTCGCGCGGAGCAGAAGGAAGCGCTGCTGGCGGAATACGCAGCGGGCCAGCAGAAACAAATCGAGATCACCGCGGCGAACGCCGACAGCCTGTCGCGATATCAACGGGTCAGCATCTCGGGCCGCTACGATCCCGTTCATCAGATCCTGCTCGATAATATGCCGTCGCACAGCGGTCGCCCCGGCTTTCGCGTACTGACGCCGCTACTGAGCTCGGCAGGTTGGTTACTCGTCGATCGCGGCTGGCTTCCGCTAGGCGCAACGCGCGCCGAACTGCCGAATGTTTCGGTGGGCGAGGCCGACCGGAATATCACAGGCACCCTGGACTCGCTGCCCAAGCCCGGCATCACATTAGAAAGTGCTCCCGTCCCGGCCGATGCACCGTGGCCGCGTGTGCTCAGCTTCCCGACACAAACGGCTCTTGAACAACAGTTGGGACACAAGCTCATTCCCGGCGTGCTGTTGCTCGATTCGTCACATCCCGACGGTTACGAACGCATCTGGGAAGCGCACCTGGGCTTCAAGCCGGAGCGCCATATCGGTTACGCCGTGCAGTGGTTCGCGTTCGCCGTGGTGGCCGTCGCTATTTTCATTCTCATGGGATTCCGTACCAAGAAGGCAACAGATGAACGCCCCCATTGATACAACAAGCCCAACTGCTCAGCCGCCGCGCTCGCGCCGGCAGGTTTATCTGTTGATAGGCGTGTTCTTTGCGCCGCTGGTTTTGGCCTTTATTCTTTATTACGGCCTGGGAGTCCGCCCGTCGGGCAGTACCAACAAAGGCGATCTCATTCATCCGGCGATTCCGTTGCCGGAAGTGACATTGCCGAGCCTGGGCGATCAAAACCTTCCGGCAAATTTCCTACGCGGCAAGTGGAGCATGGTTTTCATCGGCGACGGTGCTTGTGACAACCGCTGCCGCGAGGCGCTGACCCTGATGCGCCAGACCCGCCTGGCCCTGAACGACAATATAACGCGGGTGCAGCGGGTGTTTCTGGTCAGTGGGAATTGTTGTAACAGCAACTACCTGGACCAGGAACAGCGCGGCTTGTTGCTCGCACGCATCGACAATCCAGACGGCAAAACATTGTTGGAAACATTCCCGGAAGGACCCGAGGAAGTGAGCCGTGGACGAATATACCTAGTCGATCCGCTGGGCAATTTGATGATGAAATACGAGCCCAATGCACCGCAAAAGGCGTTGTTGGAAGATTTGAAGAAGCTGTTGAAGCTGTCGCACATCGGCTGACTCTGTGACACACTCGGCGCGCTTGCGAAGGAATGCGCAGCAGACAATCCCTCGCAAGCCGCTCATGACTACGACGACACGAAGAAGAGGAACGGCATAACGGTTCGACCTGTTGTTTTTCGAGTTGGGGGATTGCCATGAAATGCATCTATTACCTGACGTCGACGCTCGCCAGCACCCACGATGTTTCCGATCATCTGCACGCTGTGGGTGTCAAAGATTTCTATCTGCACGTCATCTCCAAAGACGAGTGCGGACTGAAAAAACAGCACATTCACTCCTCGAATTATTTAGAAACTCTGGACGTCGTTCGCGACGGTTTCATCGGCGCGGCGCTCGGTTTCATCGCCGGTTTGATCGGCATCGCCCTGTTGATGTATTTCGACCCCTTCGCACCGCACGCCGAGGTTCCCACCTTCGTCTACGCCATCCTGGTGGGTGCCGCGACGTTATATGGCGCCTGGTCCGGCGGCCTGGCTGGCATCGGCACCGAGAATAAAAAGCTCACGCGATTTCACGACGATATTGCCGCCGGCAAGTATCTGATCCTGGTGTACGTCCGCAAACATCAGGAAGGCACGGTCCGCAAGATGATGCAGGAGCGTCATCCGGATGCCGAGCTGGTCGCCATCGACTCGCATTTCATCAACCCATTCACGGGCGTGAACCGGGTGACTGAGACCACTGCACCGCGAATCTAGCCACCTCTAGGAATAAGAAGGGGGGAGAACCAATGGTGTTTGCGATCGCGCTGATTGTCCTGGTGTTGGGCACGGTACTGTTTCATTTCTTAAGTCCCTGGTATTTCACGCCGATCGCATCGAATTGGGACATGGTGGACTCGACCGTCGACGTGACGTTCTGGGTCACCGGCATCGTGTTCGTGGCGGTCAATCTGTTCCTGGCGTACGCGATCATTCGCTATCGCCATCGCAAGGACCAGAAGCCGGACGTGCATTACGAGCCCGAGAATAAAAAGCTCGAATGGTGGCTCACCGGAGTCACTTCCGTCGGTATCGCAGCGATGCTCGCCCCCGGCCTGTCGGTGTGGGCGAAATTCGTCACCGTGCCGGAAGATGCTAAAGCGCTCGAAGTGGTCGGCCAGCAATGGGCCTGGTCGTATCGGTTCCCGGGCAAGGACGGCCAGCTCGGCGCCTCCGACAGCAAGCTCGTCACCGTCGACAATCCGTTCGGCATGGATCCGAAAGATCCCGCCGGCCAGGACGATCACCTGGTGTTGAACAACGAGCTGCATCTGCCGATCGGCCAGCCGGTGCGCATGTTGCTGCGAGCCAAGGACGTGAATCATCAATTCGCGGTCCCGCAGTTCCGCGTGAAGATGGACATGGTGCCCGGCATGGTCACCTACTTCTGGTTCACACCGACACGCACTGGAAGTTATGACGTGCTCTGCGAGCAGCTCTGCGGTGTCGCGCACTTCGCGATGCGAGGGCGCGTCGTCGTCGACGAACAGCCGGCGTTCGATACCTGGCTCGCGGCACAACCGACGTACGCCAAAGCTACAGCCACGTCGAAAGGCGATCCGGAGGCGGGCAAAGCTCTATTCGTCGCGTGCAGCGCATGTCACGGCGCACAGGCGGAAGGTAATCGCGAGGTGAATGCGCCGAAGCTGAGCGGTCAATCGGATTGGTATCTCGCGCGTCAGCTGCACAGCTTCAAGAGCGGCGTACGTGGCTCGCACGAGAAAGATATCTACGCCAAGCAGATGCAGCCGTTCGCGGCCATGCTGGCGGACGACACGGCGATCAACAACGTGGTCGCTTATATCAAGACATTGCCGGAAGTCCGGCCGGCCGCAAACATCGTCGGCAATCCCGACCGCGGTCGCGAACTGTATGAAACATGTTCCGCGTGCCATGGCGAGAGTGCGAAGGGCATCTGGGCGACCAACGCGCCGCGCCTGTCGAACATGAGCGACTGGTACATGGCTCGCCAACTAGAGAATTTCCGCAGCGGGGTGCGTGGTGGACATCCACAGGATTTCCACGGCGCGCAAATGGTATCGATGGCACGCGTGCTCAAGGACGAAGAAGCCATCGCGGACGTGCTCGACTACGTGCGGACTTTATAACTGACGATCCCGGATGAATTAGAACGATGACTTGACCCGCCGCGGGCGAACAGGAGTGTGCCGATGGCTTTCGTAGCAATCGCCGATCGTGACCACGAACATGCTTTGCACGACCCGCAAAGCTTCATTCGCAAGTACATCTGGAGTCAGGATCACAAAGTCATCGCGATCCAGTATGCGCTGGTCGCGATTTCCATCGGGCTGGTCGCGCTGGTGATGTCGGTGCTGATGCGCCTGCAGCTGGGCTTTCCCGACACGTTCTCGCTGATCGCTCCGCAGGAGTATTACCAGTACATCACCATGCACGGCATGATCATGGTGATCTATCTGCTCACGGCGTTGTTTCTCGGCGGCTTCGGCAACTATCTCATTCCGCTGATGCTGGGCGCGCGGGACATGGTGTTCCCGTATCTGAATATGCTCAGCTTCTGGTTTTATCTGCTGGCGGTGCTGGTGCTGTGTGCCGGCTTCTTCATCCCCGGCGGCCCGACCGGCGCGGGATGGACGTTGTATCCGCCGCAAGCGGTGATGCCCGGTACCCCGGGATCGAGCTGGGGCATCATTTGTATGCTCCTGTCGCTCGCGATCTTCATCGTCGCGTTCACGATGGGCGGCCTCAATTACGTGACGACGATTCTGCAAGCCCGCTGCCGGGGCATGACGTTCATGCGCATGCCGCTGTCGGTCTGGGGCATCTTCATGGCGACGATTCTCGGCTTGCTCGCGTTCCCGGCTTTGTTCGTGTCCGCGATCATGATGGCGCTCGATTCGCTGGTGGGCACCAGTTTCTTCCTGCCGGCGATGTCCTCGATGGGCGAGAAAACCGTGCACAGCGGCGGCAGTCCGCTGCTGTTCCAGCATTTGTTCTGGTTCTTCGGCCATCCCGAGGTTTACATCGTCGCGCTGCCGGCATTCGGCATCGTCTCGGACCTGCTCAGCACGCATGCCCGTCGCAACATCTTCGGCTATCGCATGATGGTGTGGGCGATCCTGGCCATCGGCTGCTTGAGCTTCGTGGTGTGGGCGCACCACATGTACGTGAGCGGCATGAATCCCTACTTCGGCTTCTTCTTCGCGACCACGACACTGATCATCGCGGTGCCGACGGCCATCAAAGTTTATAACTGGGTGCTGACGATCTGGCGAGGCGACGTGCACCTCACGGTGCCGATGCTATTCGCGATCGGCTTCATCTTCACGTTCATCAACGGCGGCTTGACCGGTTTGTTTCTGGGCAACGTGACGGTGGATGTGCCGCTGTCCGGCACGTACTTCGTCGTTGCGCACTTTCACATGGTGATGGGCGTGTCGCCGATCCTGGTGGTATTCGGAGCAATCTATCATTGGTACCCGAAGATCACTGGCCGCATGTTCAACGAGACGCTCGGCAAGTTTCATTTCTGGATGACCTTCCTCGGCACCTACGCGATCTTCCTGCCGATGCACTACATGGGCATTCTGGGCGTGCCGCGCCGCTACTACGGCTACAGCGACGCGATTCAATTCATTCCGCCTTCGGTGCACGAAGCCAATCAGTGGATCTCGGTCGCCGCCATGATCGTCGCGGCGACTCAGTCGGTGTTTCTATTCAACCTGGTGTGGTCGTGCTTCAAAGGTCCGGCGGCGGGTGGCAATCCGTGGCGCGCAACGTCGCTGGAATGGCGAACACCCGAGACACCGCCGAAGCACGGCAACTGGGGCAAGGATCTGCCCGAGGTGCATCGCTGGGCTTACGACTACAACGTGCCCGGCGCCAAGGAAGATTTCATTCCGCAGGATGTTCCCGATAGCCCGACCACGCCGGTCGGTCGCGCTCATGGTGTCCATACATGAGCCTGACCGTCGCATATGCAGCCTTGGCGACGGGCATCATCGTCTGGCTGGTGCTCGTCAGTAAGCTGCAAGTCAAACCTTGGGAAGCACAGGCCGCCGCGCCCGACGGAACCGGCTTTGGCGGGTTCGCGCCGAAGCGGATCGGGCTGTGGATTTTCCTGGCCGTCATCACGTCGCTGTTTTGTCTGTTCCTGTCGGCGTACTACATGCGCATGGGCCACACCGGTCACGCGGGTCATGGCGGCGGTGGCGATTGGACGGCGATTCGCGACCCGAACATTTTGTGGTTCAACTCGATCGTGCTGGTGGTCAGCAGCCTCGCCATGCAATCGGCGCGTGCTGCCGTCACTCGCGGCAATCTCGAACAGACTCGGCTACGTTTGTTTGCCGCCGGACTGCTGACGGCGGCATTCCTGATCGGACAGATGGTTGCCTGGCGACAGCTGCGATTGTCCGAAGTGTTCTCGCCGCAAAACCCCGCAGTCGCTTTTTTCTATGTGTTGACCGCCGTGCACGGCCTGCACCTGCTCGGCGGATTGTTTGTCTGGACCCGCACGCTGGCGCGCTCGATGAAAAAGGACCTCGAAGCGATCGACCTGCGGCTGAGCGTCGAGCTCACCAGCGTCTACTGGCACTACCTGTTGCTGGTGTGGCTGGGTCTGTTCGCGGTGCTGTTGTCGACTTGAGAAAGGGCCATTCATGAGTCACGAACCCAGCGCGCTAGAGCCCGGATTCCGCGGTGTGTCGGCGGATTGGTCCGCCGACAAGCAAGCCTTCCCCGTGCCGTGGGGCAAGGCGATGATGTGGATCTTCCTGCTGTCCGACACCTTCATTTTCTCGTGCTTCCTCACGTCGTACATGAACGTGCGGATGTCGACGACGGAGACGTGGCCGAATCCCAGCGAAGTGTTCGCTCTAACCGTCGGCGGTCATCACATTCCGTTGCTGTTGATCGCAATCATGACCATGGTGCTGATCACCAGCAGCGGCACGATGGCGATGGCGGTGAACTTCGGCTATCGGCGCGATCGCAAACGAACCGCCATGCTGATGTTTGCTACCGCCGCGCTCGGCCTGTGCTTCGTCGGCATGCAGGCGTTCGAATGGACCAAGCTGATCGTCGAGGAAGGGGTGCGGCCTTGGGGTAATCCCATGGGCGCGGCGCAGTTCGGTTCGTCGTTTTTCATGATCACGGGTTTCCACGGCCTGCACGTGAGTGGCGGCGTGATTTATCTCACTGTGGTCGCGCTGCGTGTGCTGAACGGTTTCTACGATCGCAAAGGCACGTATGAAACGGTCGAGGTCGCCGGTTTGTATTGGCACTTCGTCGACCTGGTGTGGGTGTTCATCTTCGCGTTCTTTTATCTGTGGTAGGAGGCGGCATGGATCAGGTGGTACACAACCAGGCTGTCGAGCAGGAAGCGCACGGGGGCCATGCCGCGCATGGCGAAGGGCAACAGCATCCGATCAAGCTGTATCTATGGATCTGGCTGCTGCTGTTCGTGTTCAGCGCGTTCTCGTACATGGTCGATTACTTTCAGCTGCAAGGCGCGGTGCGCTGGACGCTGATCCTGCTGTTCATGGCGCTGAAGGCCAGCTTCATCGTCGCGATCTTCATGCACATGGCCTGGGAGCGGCTGGCGCTGAAGCTTGCCATCCTGGTCCCGCCGTTGACCTTGCTGGTGCTGATCGCGCTCATGGCCATCGAAGGCGACTACACATTCCTGACCCGGATTGCGTCGTTCGTGCACTGAAGACAAAGTGACTGGTGACTACTGACTAGTGACTGGTCAGAATTGAGGCGCCTGAAACCTCGATTCCTATTTCATGACGTCACGTTTGATTCTGTTTCGCCGCCTGGCGCTGGCCGGCGTGTTGCTCGCGCTCGTGGTGGTGGTGCTCGGCGCCTGGGTGCGGCTGAGCGCGGCCGGGCTCGGGTGTCCGGACTGGCCGGGGTGTTACGGCCATTTGAGCGCTGGTAGCGCGGCCGAGAACGTCGACGCGGTCAATCAAGCCTTCCCGCATCGGCCGTTCGAGTATCACAAGGCCATCAAGGAGATGGTGCATCGATACTTCGCGTCCACCCTGGGCCTGCTGATCCTGGTGCTCGCTGGCCTGGCCATCGCCAATCGCAAAGATCCCGAGCAGCCGGTGGGGTTGCCGGTCGCACTGGTCGGATTGGTGATCTTCCAGGGATTGCTCGGCATGTGGACGGTGACGCTGCTGCTGAAGCCGTTGATCGTGGTGTTGCATTTGATCGGCGGGCTCACGACGTTGTCGTTGCTCGCCTGGCTGGCGATGCACCGGCCGGCACCGGTGGAGATTCCGTCCAAGCTGCGCACGCTGGCGGGAGTCGGCTTGCTGGTGCTGGCATTGCAGATCGTGCTGGGCGGCTGGACCAGCAGCAATTACGCGGCGCTCGCCTGTCCGGACTTCCCGACCTGCCAGAACAGCTATTGGCCGGAAATGGACGCCAAGGATGCGTTCGTGTTGTGGCGAGGATTGGGCATCGATTACGAAGGCGGTGTGCTCGATCATCCGGCGCGCGTGGCCATTCATTTCGTTCATCGACTCGGCGCGATTGCCGCGGCGATCATTCTCGGTGTGCTGAGCTTCCTGGCTTGGCGCCGCGGCCCGACGCCGACGGTGCGAGCCGCGGGCGCGATGCTTGGAATCGCGCTGATCGCGCAGCTGATCCTCGGACCGGTGATGGTGATGCGGGCATTGCCGCTGCCGCTGGCGACCGCGCACAACGGCGTCGCGGCACTATTGTTGTTGGCGACAGTGCGGATGAACAGGCTACTTAGAAGCGGTTAGCAGTTGGTGCGAGGCCACTACCGTTGGTAACCCAGCGGGTCTGCGCAAAGGTTGCAGGGCCGACGCGTCAAACTCGGACCATTCTGAAACTAACCGCCATCCGCGAACCGCCATCCGCTAACCGCTTCCCTGTAGAATCCTCGCCTGTCTTCGTTCTCCGTCCCGCTATGTCCGCCGTGGAAACCTCTTCACTTCACCCTGCCGCGTCCTGGCGCGATTACTACGAGCTGGGCAAGCCGCGCGTGGTGATGCTGATCATGTTCACGGCCATTGCCGGCATGTTCCTGGCCGCTCCCGGCCTGCCGCCATTGAATGCGCTGATTTTCGGGACAATCGGCATCGCGCTCGCTGCGTCGGCGGCTGCGGCCATCAACCACGTGCTCGACCGCCGCTTCGATGAACAGATGGCGCGCACGCGCAATCGGCCGCTGCCGACCGGACATGTCACGGAGCGCCAAGCGCTTTCATACGCGCTGGTGCTGGCAGTGGTGTCGATGGTTTTGTTGTGGGGCTGGGTAAATGCGCTGACAGCGGTGCTCACGTTTGCGTCGCTGATCGGTTACGCCATCGTTTACACGGTGTGGCTCAAGCACGCGACGCCTCAAAATATCGTGATCGGTGGAGCGGCGGGCGCGGCACCGCCAGTGCTCGGCTGGACCGCGGTCACGGGGATAGTCGATCCGCACGCGCTGTTGCTGTTCCTGATCATCTTCACGTGGACGCCGCCGCACTTCTGGGCGCTCGCAATCGCGCGGCGTGACGAATACGCGAAGGCCGGCATTCCGATGTTGCCGGTGGCTTACAGCAGCGACTTCACTCGCCTGCACATTTTGCTCTATACGATTCTGCTGGTGATCGTCACGCTGCTGCCGTATCTCACCGGCATGAGCGGCTTGATCTATCTGGTCGCAGCGATGGTGCTCGGCGGTGTGTTCTTGTTCCGCACGCTGCAGCTCAAGGTACGCAAGGACGCTCGCCTGCCGATGCGAACCTTCGCTTTTTCGATCACATATCTGACGCTGCTGTTCGCGGCGCTATTGATCGACCACTACCTCATCATCCGGCTGACGTAGCCCCCGGGCCGCACATCGTGGCTCCGACGCGTCCTACCCGAAGCACGATTCCCTGGCTCACGGCTGCGGTGATCGCACTGATCGCCTACGGCTCGCTGTACCCATTCAATTTCAAGCCGGGGACACACGAGGGCCTGTTTGCCGCGCTCGGGCAGTTGTCGTGGGCGCGCGCAGGACGAGGTGACCGCATCGCGAACGTGCTGCTGTATCTGCCACTCGGCTTTTGTTTGTACCTGTGGCTGAACACGCGCTTCAACCGCGGCCGCTCGGTGGCCATGGCCACACTGTTCGGAACGCTGCTGTCGCTCGCCATTGAGGTCGCGCAGGTTTATCTATCGAGTCGAGTACCGAGTCTCGCGGATCTCGTCTTGAACATCGGAGGAACATTACTCGGTGCGATCGGCGGTCTTGGTTGGGCGGGATTGACGCAGCTGATGCATCTGCCAACTCGCGCGGAGAAGCAAACGCGAGACCCCGGCGCCGCACTAATCATCGGCTTATGGCTCGCGTGGCGATTCGCGCCGTTCGTGCCGCAGCTCGATCTCGGCAAGTTGAAGGCGGCACTACGGCCGTTGTTCGATCCCACCTTCGACTTCGTCACCGTGTTGATCTTCCTCACCTGCTGGCTGGTGGTGAATCAGGCGGTAGCGGCACTCGTGAGTCGCCCGCGACGATTGGAAACATTGCTGCTGTTGATGGCCGCGGTGTTGATCGGCCGCTTGGTCGTCGCGAGTCAGGCATTCGTGCCCGCGGAGTTGCTGGCGTTGTTGTTGCTGCTGCCGATGGTCGTGCTTATGCATCGGCTGCGCCCGAAACCACGGCGCGCGGCGTTGGTGCTAGCGGTCGTCGCGCTCATGGTGATCGAAGAGTTGGCACCCTTCGATTTTTCTCAGCAAGCGGCGCGCTTCGATTTCTGGCCGTTCATGGGCTGGTTCAGCGACGGCTTGGAGAACGGGCTGCTATCCATCGATTGGGTGCAGATGTTCGGGAAGTTGTTCTTGTACGGCGCGCTGCTGTGGGTGATACGCGAATGGGGCGCGTCGACGGACTTTGCGTTCGGCGTGATGCTGACCATCGCCGTCGTCATAGAAACATTGCAGATCTGGCTGCCCGGCGAATACGCCTCGATTACCGATCCACTGCTGGCGCTCGGCATCGGACTGGTGTTTCGTTCGCTCTACAAACGAGCGAAGCCCCGTGCGCTGTCCGGAGCTTCGCGTGATCTGTCGTTGCGCGAGAGATAGAGCGCCGGCTGTTACTTCCCGACGCGCGCGCAGCCCGAGAAGGCTTTGCCGTCCAGCTTCGCGCGGGCGGCGTATGCAAAATATTCCCCAGACATCGCGTCGCGGCAGGCCTGCGCTTCGATCATGAGCTCGACCTGATGATCTTTAGCGGCAGCCGTGTAACTCACCGCGCCTTCCGAATCCTGTGTCTGCGGCGCTGGCAGCGAAATTTCCTTGGGCTCGTCCGGCTGCTTCCAGGTGAGAGCCGCCTCGGTCACTTCCGCACTCCAGAAGGGTTCGCTGCCGCGAGCGGCAACTATGTAATCCCCAGCTGGGGTGTCACAACCGCGCGTTTGTTGTCCGTCCGGCGCGGCGTACAGCGCTTCCTCCAGCACGAACACGCCGGCGTAGCCGGTGGCGTTGGCGGGGAGATCTTCCGCGGTCGTCGCGCGTTCGCCGTAGGCCTCGATATAGAGCTTCAACGGTGCGCCGTCGGCAGATTTTTCGCCCGCGAATGTGCGGGCCAGTAACCCTTCGGTTTGATCGACCATCCACAGATCGGCCTGTTCGCCGCAGGGACGGAACGCGGCGTGATCCGCAGCCAACGTGACGACACCCCGCTTGATCGCCAGGCCGGATTCCGACGGCGGCTCGGTCTCGGTCGCAGCTTCATCCGCCGGCTCCGGTGCCGTCGGCAATGTCGTGGCCGGCAACTGCCGCGCCGGCTCGGGCGCCTTGGAGCAACCCGTCAATGTCAGCAAAACCGCGCAAACGATATTCCTCGCGTGCGAGACCCGCATGCAAACCTCCGACACCCGTAATGGCATACAGGATAGCCAGAACCCCGGCCTAAACCAGTGAGAAGGTCGCGAATCCCGCTAGTGGTAGAATGCGCGACCTCGGCCCGGCGGCCCGGCACCCATTTTGGTGCGCCCTTTTTGACGGGATTCAGGCCGCGAATCTTCTTGAGGAATCACCGCTGGACGTTTCCGATCTACTCGAAGGACTCAACGACGCGCAACGCGCGGCCGTCGCTGCTCCCCTGGCGCCCACGCTGGTTTTAGCCGGCGCCGGCAGCGGTAAGACACGTGTACTCACACACCGTGTTGCCTGGCTCGTGCAGGTGGAAGGCGCTTCGCCGCACGGCATTCTTGCCGTCACCTTTACGAACAAGGCCTCGGGCGAAATGCGCGGCCGTATCGAATCCATGCTCGGCGTCCCGAGCGCGCCGCTGTGGGTTGGTACGTTTCACGGCATCGCGCACCGCTTGCTACGCATCCATTGGCGGGACGCGAAGCTGCCGCAAAGTTTCCAGATCATGGATTCGGAAGATCAGCTACGCGCGATCCGCCGCCTGCTGAAGTCGCAGGATCTCGACGAGGAACGCTGGGTTCCGAAAGAGATCATGTGGTTCATCAACGCGCGCAAGGACGAGGGGCTGCGCGCGAAGCAGATCCGTGACGACGGCGATCCGACCAAGCGCCAGTTCATCAAGTTGTACGAGTTGTATCAGGAGCAATGCGACCGCGCCGGCGTCATCGATTTCGCCGAGCTGTTGCTGCGAGCGTTCGAACTGTTCCGCGACAACGTCGAGTTGCTGTCGCACTATCGGCAGCGCTTTCGTCACGTCCTGATCGATGAGTTCCAGGACACGAACACGATTCAGTACGCGTGGTTGAAGTTGTTGGCCGGACCGGACGGTTTGCCGTTCGCAGTCGGCGACGACGATCAATCGATTTATCGCTGGCGCGGCGCGCGCGTGGAAAACCTGCAGCAGTACCGTCGCGATTATCCCGGCGTGCAGCTGTTTCGTCTGGAACAAAACTATCGCTCGACCGGCAACATTCTCGCGGCGGCGAATGCGCTCATTGCGAATAACAGCGGCCGCCTCGGCAAGAATCTCTGGACCAGCGGCGAGCAAGGCGATCCGGTCAAACTGTACGCAGCGTTTAACGAGCGCGACGAAGCCGACTTCGTCATCAACCGCATTCGCGAATGGAACCGCAAGGGCGGAATGCGCAGTGAATGCGCGATTCTGTATCGCTCAAACGCGCAGTCACGCGCGTTTGAAGAAGCGTTGCTCGCAGCACGTATTCCGTATCGCGTGTACGGCGGCTTGCGGTTCTTCGAACGCGCCGAAATCAAAGACGCGCTCGGTTATTTGCGGCTGATCTTCAACCGCACCGACGACGCATCGTTCGAACGCGTCGTGAACCTGCCGACTCGCGGCATCGGCAATAAAACACTCGACATCGTGCGTAACTATGCGCGCGCGAATACTTGCTCGATGTGGGACGCCGCGGGTGCTTGCATCAAAGAGCTCACCGCTCGCGCGGGACAGAATCTGCACGCGTTCCTGCTGTTGATCGAGCAGCTCGATCAACAAACTCGCACGTTGCCCATTCATGAGCAGGTCGATCACGTGATTCACCAGAGCGGCCTGGTGATGCACTATCAGCAGGAGAAAGGCGATCGCGGCGAAGCGCGCGTCGACAACTTGAACGAATTGGTGTCCGCAGCGCGTGGCTACGAGCCTGAAGATGGCGCCGAAATCTCGCCGCTTGCAAATTTCCTATCGCACGCAGTGTTGGAATCGGGTGAAGAACAGGCCGGCGCTGGCGAGGACGGCGTGCAGATGATGACGCTGCACTCGGCCAAGGGTCTGGAATTTCCAGTCGTATTCCTGTGCGGCATGGAAGACGGGCTGTTTCCGCATCAGCGCTCGATCACCGACGTCGACGGCCTCGAAGAAGAACGTCGCCTGTGTTACGTCGGCACGACTCGCGCGATGAAACAACTGTATCTCACCTATGCCGAGCAGCGCCGTCTGCACGGCGTGGACAGTTACGGCACGCCGTCGCGCTTCATCAAAGAAATCCCGGCCGAGCTGCTGGAAGAAATTCGTCCTCGAATTCAAATCTCGCGACCTGTGTATCAGCCGCGGGGCGGACGGGTGCAGGAAGATCCGGTCGGTGCCGGCAGCGGCGTGCGACTCGGACAACGAGTGCGTCATGGCAAGTTCGGTGAAGGCACCGTGCTCGATCTCGAAGGCCAAGGCAGCCACGCGCGCGTGCAAGTGAATTTCGAACGTCAAGGCACGAAGTGGCTGATGCTGGCGTATGCGAACCTAGAACCGGTATGAAAATAATCATCCTTGGCGCCGGGCAGGTGGGCCGCACCGCTGCTTATCACCTGGCGCGCGAAGCCGCGAACGAAGTCACTGTCGTCGACGTGAACGACGAGTTGTTGCGCGATCTGCAGGATCGCCTCGACATCCGGACGCTGGTAGGCAGCGGCACGCAACCAAGCGTGCTGGAAGCCGCCGGTGCTCGCGACGCCGACATATTCATCGCGCTGACCAACAGCGATGAAGTGAACATGGTGGCGTGCCAGATCGCCTGGAGCTTGTTCAACAAGGACGCGACGCGAATCGCGCGCATCCGCTCCGCCGACTTCACCAAGCACAGCAAATTGTTTTCGAGCGAAGACCGCGCGTTCGCGGTGGACGTGCCGATCAGCCCCGAGCAGCTGGTCACCGATCACGTTGTGCAACTGATCAACTATCCCGGCGCGCTACAAGTGCTCGACTTCGCGGATGGTCGTGTGCGTCTGGTCGGCGTGAAGGCGACGAAAGGCGGCGCGCTGGTCGGTCAGCAACTCAAACAACTGCCGACGCACATCGAAGGCCGCGATGCGCGAGTCGCTGCGATCTATCGCGGCGGTCATAGCATCAAGCCGGAAGGCGAGACCGTCATCGAAGCCGGTGACGAAGTGTTCTTCATCGCCGCGCGCCAGGACATTCGCATGGTGATGAACGAGATGAAGCGGGTAGAAGATCCGGTTCGCCGCATCGTCATCGCCGGCGGCGGCAACATCGGCTTCCGGCTCGCTCAGCATCTGGAAGAAGAACATCAGGTCAAGCTCATCGAGCGCGACCCGCGCCGTGCCCGCAAGGTTTCCGAGCAGCTCAGCAACACCATCGTGTTGAGTGGCGATGCCGCCGACGAAGAATTGCTGCTCGAAGAAAACATCGACAGCGCGGACGTCTTCGTCGCCGTGACCAACGCGGAAGAAGCGAACATTCTGTCGGCGATGCTCGCCAAGCGCCTTGGCTGTCACAAAGTGATGGCGCTCATCAATCGACCGGCGTACGCCGAGCTGATGCAGAGCGGATCGATCGACATCGCGCTCTCGCCGCAACAAGTCACCATCGGATCGTTGCTCGCTCACGTTCGTCGCGGCGACGTGGTTCGAGTGCACTCGTTGCGACGTGGTGCCGCCGAAGCGCTGGAAGTCATCGTGCACGGCGTGCAGGGGGAAGGCCGTGTCATCGGCCGAAAGGTCGAAAACATTCCATTGCCCGAGGGCACGACCATCGGCGCTATCGCGCGTGGCGACCAAGTACTGATCGCGCACCACGACACCATGATTCAGCGCGACGATCACGTGATTCTGTTCCTGACCGATCGGCGTCACGTCGAAGCGGTCGAGCGCCTGTTCGATGTGCCGCGTCGGCACGCCCGGTAAGCCGCAGCGATGAATTTCCTGACCGTCCAGCGCATCCTGGGTTTATTGCTGATGGTGTTCAGCGTGACGATGCTGCCGCCCATCGGCGTCGCCCTGTATTTCCAGGATGGCCATTGGCAGCCGTTCCTCGACGCCTTCGCCACGCTGCTGATCCTCGGCGCGATCGTTTGGTTTCCGGCTCGCAAATGCGTGCGAGAGCTGCGATTGCGCGATGGCTTTCTGGTCGTGTCGTTGTTCTGGATCGTGCTCAGTCTCGCCGGCGCGGTGCCGCTGTGGCTCTCCGATCGTCCCGATCTCACAGTGACGGATGCGGTGTTCGAAGCGGTGTCCGGCTTCACCACCACGGGCGCGACCGTGATCGTCGGCATCGACGACCTGCCGGTTTCGATTTTGTATTTCCGCCAGCAGATCCAGTGGCTCGGCGGCATCGGTATCGTCGTGTTGGCCGTCGCGCTGCTGCCAATGCTGGGTGTCGGTGGCATGCAATTGTTGAAAGCGGAGAGCCCGCGGCCTGCGAAAGATGTGCGACTCACACCGCGAATCACCGAGACAGCGAAAGCGCTGTGGGCGATTTATCTCGCACTGACAGTGCTGTGTGCAGGCGGCTACTGGCTCGCCGGCATGACACCGTTCGATGCCATCGCGCACGCCTTCACTACTGTTTCCACCGGGGGCCACTCCACGCACGACGCGAGCATGGGTTACTTCGATAACGTCGCGGTGGAAATCGTCGCGTCGTTGTTCATGTTCCTGGGCAGCGTAAACTTCGCGTTGCATTACTTCGTGCTGCGCCATCGTCGCGTGACGGATTACTTCAGCGATCCGGAGTTTCGCGCGTTCTTCATGCTGGTAGTGATGTTGATGGTTGTAACCAGCGGCATGCTGATCGTAAACAACATCTACAACCCGGACGTCGCGATTCGCACCGCTGTGTTTCAAGCGATCTCGACGCAGACCGGCACCGGCTTCTTCACGACGGATTATTCGCTGTGGCCCGGCGCGCTGCCGGTGATCCTGCTGCTCGCAACGTTCATCAGCGGCTCGGCCGGTTCGACGTCGGGCGGCATGAAAGTGATCCGATGGTTGCTGATTTGGAAACAAGGCCTGCGCGAAGTGCAGCGCTTGATTCATCCGAGCGCGGAGATTCCGGTGCGAATCGGAAGCAAGCCGGTCGACTGGCGCATCATCGATTCGGTGTGGGGCTTCTTCGCCGCCTACATCATTCTGTTCGGCGTGCTGATGGTCGCGATGATGCTCACGGGTGCGGATCAAGTCACCGCGTTCTCCGCGATCGCTGCTTGCATGACCAACTACGGCATCGGTCTCGGCGAAGTGGCGTCGAACTTCACGTCCCTTTCCGATTTCGCGAAATGGCTGTGCGTGGTCGCGATGCTGCTGGGTCGCTTGGAAATCTTCCCGCTGCTGGTGATCGCGACGCCGTCCTTCTGGAGAAGATAGGTCAGCGGGGCGCGCCCAACATATCCAGCGCGCCATGTAGCAACGCCGTCGCGCCGGCCAGTTCAGGAACGATCACCAGATGCGCACCAGCGGCCCGCAGGGCGGGCTCGTTCACCGATTGCTCGGCGCGCGCGGCGATGACAACTGAAGGATTCAGGTGCCGTAACTGATTGATCGCGGCCCGGGCGGGCGCGAAGTCAGGCAGGGCCACAACCGCCAGTCTGGCATTGGCGACATGTGCCGCTTCCAGCACCGTGGGCGAGAATGCGTTGCCGTAGATCGCGGGCAATCCATCGGCAACCCCGTCCCGCACCCGGGACAGGCGCGAATCGATCACCG
>Ga0247784_1000098_pt1 | contig 30570 bp, 25 predicted proteins | sample UWRJL169409R5_FD_179909 | JGI IMG/M metagenome (GOLD analysis project Ga0247784, IMG submission 179909) | Plant litter microbial communities from Arlington Agricultural Research Station in Wisconsin, United States - UWRJ-L169-409R-5 | ecosystem: Environmental > Terrestrial > Plant litter >...
CCGTGCCTCTGCCACGGCCAAGCGGATCGACGAATAAATCCTCCAGGTAGCAGTAACCGTTCGGCGACCAGGTGGAGAGATGAAAGTGATAATGGACGAAGCCGACAACGCGGTCTTCGTTATCCAGTGCCGCGAACCCGAACAGCTCGCGACGTTCCATCAAGCGCCGCCAAGTCAGCTCCGTTGTCGCTTGTGGCAGAGTCTGTTCGTAGAACTTCAAGTAACCGGCCCACAGCTCGTCCCAGCGCTGCCGATCCTCGACCTGCAAGATGCGCGTGCGCGTCGCCAACGATGACATAGCCGTCCCCGATCCGCCTGCGTGGGCGGGGAGTATATGACGATGCGACGGAGGCTTACCGATTCTTCGGGTCGTCGATCTCGCGTTCGGCGTGCAGCCAGTCTTCGAGCTCGTGACCCGGCTCGAATCCGCGGCGCTCCGCTCGCCAGTAGGCACGTTCAGCAATCCGTGCTTCACGATTCTCCGACAGCGAGGGCAGCTCGCGTTGTTGCAGATTGGACTGAGTGATCTGCAGGTCGTCGTCGTGTTTGACTTCACCCACCACACCGTCGGCGGCGCCGCTGTCGACCGCTTCAGGATCGGCCAGCGTCTGTTCTTCGTTGGTGACGGTCGTGACCGGAGGCAGCGTTCGCGTGCTCGGCTTCTTGGAACGAGGGGTGGTACCTGAGGAACGACTGGCCATGCTCATCTCCGCTGAATTCATGTTCGCAAGGTCATGAAATAGCGTTCAGGCGAAAAGGTTCCTAGCGGGAATTTGCCGACAGCACTCGGCGCTCACGAGATGAAGGTGACAATGCTGTCACCTTCATCTGCGTTATCTCAGCGTGAGTCAGTGACGAGCGCGGCTGGACGAACCGCGGGCGGATTTGCTGCGGCTCCCTGCTCGTGCTTGACGACCCTTCGACGAGGACGTGCGCGATCCGCTCGAACGCTTACGCTTCGGTGCGGGCGCTTCCTCGGCTTCGATGCCCAGCTGCTCCATCAGTTCCATCTTGCGCTGAGCCATCTGGCTGCCGAGCTCTTTCAGATCCAGCTCGGTGTCCTTGAGGCTCGGAAACATTTCCTTTTCCTCTTCCTTGACGTGGTGCTTGATGTACTCGCTCAGCACCTTCATCAGCGGCTTGAACTGCGGGTCCTCGGGCGTCGACGCCTCGATCTTCGCAATCAGCTCCTTCGCGGAACCGTGCTCGATCTCGGCCTCGTACACCATTTCGTCGTCTTCCTCGCCGAACGCGTCCTTGGCTTGCGGGTACAGATATTCCTCTTCGATCTGGGCGTGCACCGTCAACATCTGACAGATGCGCGTGGCCAGATCGGACTGTTCGCTTTCGTCTGCGTCCTCGAATTCTTCGAATAGCGCTTCGACAGCGCGGTGATCTTGCTTGAGCAACGCAATCGCATCGCGCGGCGCGTCGATCGATCGTGTTGAGTTAGTGGCTCGTGCCATGGCTTGCTCCTCGTTCCTAAGTGGCTGGCTCATGCAAGCAATGGGTTGTCACTTGCGGAAGTTCCTGTGCGACTTCCGCAGCAACTCAAATATCAGCTGTCGAGATCAGCTTTCTGGCAGTTCGGCGAGACGTTCGAGCAAGCGCGGATCGCCGGCGACGTGCACTTTCTCGGCGGGCCCGAGCCACGTCAGCGCTTCGTTGAGTGTGGTCGCATCGTGCACTTTTTGTTCGGCCGTCAGCCGATGCGGATCGGGATGACCGCGAGTTTCCGCCGGGCGCGGCAGGTTTCCGGTGATATGCGCGTAGCGAGCGTGACGATCGGCGGCGAGAGATCGCAACGCGTCGCGTGCCGGCTCTTTCGCTTGCGCCATCAACTCGTCGCGACGTTGAATGACCCACGGCGCATGTTTCTCTTCCGGCGTCCGCAAGATGCCGAGGGTGTGCATGAGTTTCCCGACGAGCACGCTGCCGCTCATCTTCGACAGTGGAATCGCCAGCAGCAGGCCCGCCAGGGTCGGCGTCAACCAAAGCAGCAGCGTAGGTGAGATCAGGTAGGCGATCACGCCAGTGAGAATGCCAATCACGCCGTGCACCCAATGTATGCGCGCGGCCTCGCTCCAGGCGGTTGCGTCGGTGCGGCGGCGTTGCGCGTTCCAACCCGAATCGCGGCCCGTGAGAATTTCGATCACGTGCTGGGTTTGCACCACCATCATGATGGGCGCGTACAGCGCCGACAGAATCGTTTCCACCAAGGTGCTGCACACAATGCCAAGCGCGCCGCCACAGCCCTTGCGAATCTTGCTGTTGAAGATCGAACGCAACATGCCCAGCACCTTGGGCGTGAACAGCACGATCATGGTGAAAATAAACAGCTGGGTCATGCGCTCGGCGTCAAACTTCGGCCAGTCCGGGAACAGCTGGAACGTGCGGCTGAAATATTCCGGACGGATCAGCGTCGCCTGCAGTGTCAGCGCAAAGCCGACGATCAGCAGCATCAGCCACAGCGGCGACGACAGATAACTCATGATGCCGATGAAAAAGTGACCGCGGCTCACCGTCGACAGGCCGTCCGAGCCGATGATCTTGGTATGTTGCAAGTTGCCTTGCGCCCAACGACGGTCACGAACCGCAACGTCGATGAGCGACGGTGGGCTTTCTTCCCAAGAGCCGTCGAGGTCCGTGGCCATGCGCACTTTCCATCCGGCACGACGCATCAGCGCGGCCTCGACGAAATCGTGCGACAACACGTGACCGCCGAACGGCTTGCGACCCGGCAGCTGCGGCATGCCGCAAGCTTCGGCAAAAGCGGCGACGCGAATGATCGCGTTGTGTCCCCAGTAATTCCCTTCGTTACCGGACCAAGCCGCGACACCACGCGCGACGATGCCGCCGTACACGCGGCCAGCGAACTGCTGGATGCGTGAGAACAAACTGTAATGACCATGCAACATCGGCACGGTTTGCAGGATGCCCAGGTGCGCATCGCCCTGCATGCGACGTACGAGCTCGACCAAGGTCTCGGCCGACATCAAGCTGTCGGCGTCCAGCACGACCATGTAATCGTAGCGGCCACCCCAGCGCTTCACGAACTCTTCGACGTTGCCGGCTTTGCGACCGGTGTTGTGCCAGCGCCGGCGATACCACACCGGCATGATCTCGCGCAGCTCGCGTCGCAAGCGATCGACCGCGAGCGATTCGTTGATCCACGGATCCACTTGCGTGGTGTCGGAGATGATGACGATCTCGAAGTGCTGGGCTGAGCCTGCTTTCGATAGCGCTTCGGCCATCGCTTGCAACGCCGCTGTCGTATGCGACGGATCTTCGTTATAGATCGGCATCAACAGCGCGGTGCGCGAGCCGGCCAGCGATGCTTGAGTTTTGGGAATAAACAGCGGCACCAGCAGGCCGGCGATTGCCGAGGCCGCCGCGAACGCGATCCAGCCGAGCGTGATGGTGAAGAAAAAGATCATCACGCCTTGCAAGACAGTCATGCGGGCGAAGTCGACGATGCCGAGCATTTCGTACACGCCATAGCCGGTGATGCCGAGCGTGCCGAGGAGCGCGATCGCTCGTGCAAATATTACGCGTGAAGGTGCTGGTCCCAACGCGCGCACGACTTGCGGCGCATGACGCAAGTCTTGCACCGGCATGTCTGTTGGACGCTCGAAGGGCATGCCGCCGCGCATGACATCGCGGTTCTCGGGGGGAGCAACGGGGGATTTCAGCTGGCCGTCCATCGATATAGCCAGGTCTCCGTGATGGGTCGATTGGCACGCAGCAGGCGTAATCGCAACTCGACCAGGTTGGCGCCGGCCGGATCGAGCTCGAAGCTCGCGCGCACGCCCTTGGTCAACGGATTCGGCTGCATTACCAGGTTGGTCAGTTTGCCGGTGGACGCGCCCACGTCCATCTTCAAGCCTTCGATGGTACGCCCGGCCCCGGCGAAGTCGACTACGAAGATCCGACGCTTGCCGTCGTAAGTCGGTCCGGAGCGAGTGGCGGTGGCGCGGCCCATGGCTGGCGTGATTCGTGGCGTGTTGTTCCAACGGATTCGATACGACGCGTGCCAGGGCTTGCCGGCTTTCAAGACAGAGTGCGGACGGAAGAAGGCGACCACATTGTCGTTGGTTTCGTTCTCGGTCGGAATTTCGACCAGGTCCACCGAGCCTTTGCCCCAGTCGCTGGTGGGCTCGATCCAGGCGCTCGGCCGCAACTCATATTTAGCTTCGAAGTCGCGGTAGTCGCTCATGCGACGGGACCGTTGCACCAATCCGAAACCGCGCGGCGCGTCGGCAGTGAAACCCGAAACTTGCAGCTCGGTTGGATTGCGCAGCGGCCTCCATAGGCGTTCGCCCGATGCTGTGACCACTTGCAAACCGTCCGAGTCGTGCACCTCGTCGCGGAAGTCGTCGATGCGCGTGCGCTCCGACTCGTCGAACAGAAACATCGACGTGAGCGGCGCGATGCCGATGTTGTCCAGGTCCACGCGCGGGAACAACGTCACATCCACTTCCATGACGGTTTCGTTACCGGGCTGAATGGAAAAGCGATACGCGCCGGTCGTGGACGGGCTGTCGAGCATGGCGTGCACGATGAGTCCCGAGGCGTTGGTGCCCGGCCGCTCGACCCAGAACTGAGTGAACGCGGGAAACTCTTCGCCCGCCGCATGCGCCGTGCGAATCGCCAGGCCGCGAGCCGACAAACCGTACTGACCGCCGCGGGGTACGGACCGGAAATACGAAGCGCCCTGGAACACCATGAACTCGTCCCACACCGAGCGCGAGTTGAGCAGGGTGCGCGCCCGGAAGCCGGACAGCGGCAGGTTCTGGCTCGCCAACGATTTCGGCACATGCGGACCGAACCAGAACATGCTGGGTGCGCCCGCCAGGTCGCTGGCGATGCCACTTTCGACGACCGACACCTTGACCGGCTGTTGGAACAGGAATCCGGCCGGCAGCAGTTCGAGCCGAAACGGTACCTGCTCGTTGCGCCAGATCGCTGCCTCGGGTCGGAAACGCACATCCCGATATTGGTCATAGCTCAGCTGTTGCAGCGCTGGATTTGCGTCGAGCCTGCGCTGTACGAACGCGGCGGCCGAGGTGCGCTTCGCCAGGTCAGTCACCGTTTCCGGCGCGAATCGGTAACGCGCGATGCGCGCGGCCGCGTCCGTCATCGGCTTGGTCGATGCCGCGCCGGCCACGCATGAAAACGTTACTGCCAGCAGCATCAACCAATACCGGCGCACGATTTTCTGCGACAGCAGGGAGGGGGCGTCGACGCCCCGAGACTTGGACTCGCCTGAATTCATCCGAAAGCCGATCGTTCCTGGTTCAAAAAGCCGCTGTGCTGATCGCTCAAGGCGTGGCGCGGCATGACCCGATTCGCCGGTCGCTCGAAAGCGCTTTGGAATCTTCAGGTCCCTGGTCTACGCACTAGCCCGCGACACAGTTCCAGATTTCGTCGCATTCGCGGAACCCGTGGCGTCGTCCACGGATTAAGCGCTGCGATGTTAGTTGGTGGCATAACCACCACATCGCCACTCTACCAGTCACAGCATTTGCACTGCATTCTTATCGGAGACCCCGCATGTCCGACGCGCCGCGTGCCCGGAATGTCACGGATGTTAACAAAGATCATCGATGGGCTTTGGTTCTAGCGGCGGGCGAGGGCAGTCGATTACGCGCGTTGACCACCCAGCCGTGCGGGACACCGGTCCCAAAACAGTATTGCTCGCTCCACGGCGGACCATCGCTGGTCGAGGACGCCATTCAGCGTGCACAGTCTCAGGTCGCCGCCGAGCGGGTGTGCGCCATTGTCGCCCAACAACACCACCGCTGGTGGTCGACCGTCGATGCTTTGATGCAACTGCCGGCCAGCAACCTCATCGTTCAGCCGCGCAATCGAGGTACGGCCATCGGCATCCTGTATTCGCTCGCGCATATCCTGAGATTGGATCCGGAAGCGGAGGTGCTGTTGCTGCCGTCGGATCATTACGTGGCCGAAGAAGGCATTCTGAACGACGCGTTGAGCGCAGCCCTGAAGCATGTCGAGCAGGCGCCCGAACGGCCGGTGATGCTCGGATTGCAGCCGGACGAGCCGGACAGCGAGCTTGGATACATCATGCCTGGAGCGCCGGATGCATTCGGTGCGCGCGGGGTATCCCGATTTATCGAAAAGCCGGAGCTGACGGCGGCCGCGCAGTTGGTTCGTGCGGGCGGACTGTGGAATACATTCATCATCGCCGCCTCGGCGCGCGCACTGTTAAATCTGTTCCTGCCGCGTTTCGCGCCTGTCGTCATGGAGATGCAGGTCATCGTCGGCAACGCGTTACAGACCAAGACATCCGGCGCGGGTTGGCCGTCGATCGTCGATATGTATACGCGGCTGCCCGATCTCGATTTCTCGCGCGATCTGCTCGAAGGGCGCGAAGCTTCGCTCAGCGTGTTGCGAGTACCGCCGTGTGGCTGGAGCGACCTGGGCACGCCGCATCGAGTCGGCGAGACCTTGCGTCGTCTGCCGGAGCGGAACCTGTCGCGGATGGAATCCCGGCTGCAGGGTTACATCAACCTGGCGGCTCAACATGCGCATTTCGAGCGTTCGATGATGACGAGCCTTTGATCATTCACCAGCGTGCGAATACGCACGGCGTCACCTTGGATGGTGCACGGCTGTGAGCTCTTTCTCTTTAATGCAGTTCGGCCCTGCGCTCGCGGCCGATGGAACTCGCTTTCGCATCTGGGCGCCGGCGGCGCGGCGTGTCGACCTTGAAGTCGACGGCGAACGCGCACATCGCGAGCTCAAGGCCACCGGCAACGGTTGGTTCGAAACGCTCGCGGCGGATATCCGTGCCGGCGCGAAGTATCGATTTCGTATCGACGACGAAATTGATGTGCCCGATCCCGCGTCACGCTTCCAACCTGGCGGCGCCGGCGGCTTCGGCGAAATCGTCGATCCCGATGCTTTCAAGTGGCCAGACTCCAATTGGCGCGGCCGTGAATGGCACGAGGCCGTTCTTTATGAAATGCACGTGGGCACGTTCACGCGCGAAGGCACGTATGTCGCCGCGATAGCGCGACTCGATGAGCTCGCTCGCACAGGCATCACTGCAATTGAGTTACTGCCGCTCAACGCCTTTCCGGGCCGACGCGGTTGGGGCTATGACGGTGTGTTGTTGTATGCGCCGCATGCGGCGTACGGACGCCCCGAAGATCTGAAACGTTTCGTCCAGGCCGCGCATGAGCGCAATCTCATGGTGCTGATCGATGTGGTCTACAACCACTTCGGTCCTGAGGGAAATTATCTGCACCGTTACGCGCCTGAGTTCTTCACGCCCGCGCACAAGACGCCTTGGGGTAGTGCGATCAACTTCACGCATCCGGTGGTGCGTCAGTTCTTCATTCAAAACGCGCTGCATTGGTTGAGCGAATATCGATTCGACGGCCTGCGCGTGGATGCCGTGCATGCGATGTTCGACGACGGCGACACTCATTTTATAGATGAGCTGGTGGACAGCGTGCAACGAGGGCCCGGCAGCGACCGGCACGTGCACATGGTGCTGGAGAATCATCACAACGAAGCGCGACGGCTCGGCCGCAAGGGCAAAGTGCTGGTCTCGCAATGGAACGACGACTTCCATCATCCCATGCACGTTCTGCTGAGTGGAGAACGCGACGGCTATTACATCGACTATGCGGATGCGCCGCTGCAACGCCTCGGGCGCGTGCTCGCCGAAGGCTTTGCGTTTCAAGGCGAGGTTTATAAGTTCGACGGCAAAGCACGCGGCGAGAGCAGCGGAACGTTGCCGCCGAGTGCATTCGTCAATTTCTTGCAGAATCACGATCAGATTGGCAATCGCGCGTTCGGCGATCGCCTGGTCAACCTGTCGACACCGGAAAAGCTGCGAGCCGGTCTCGCGATCCTGTTGCTGTCGCCGCAGGTGCCGATGCTGTTCATGGGCGAGGAGTATGGCGCCACTCAGCCGTTCCTTTACTTCTGCGACTACCAAGGCGATCTCGCCGCTGCGATCAGAGAAGGTCGTCGCAGCGAGTTCGCGGCATTCGGTGCGTTCGCCGACGAGAAGCAGCGAGAGAAGATTCCGGACCCGAACGCGGAGCAAACTTATCTTGCCAGTCAGCTCGACTCGCGGGATCCCGAGCGCTCGCCGCATCGTGATTGGCTCGACTACACGCGCGAGCTGTTGCGTATTCGTGCCGAGAAAGTAGTGCCGCTGATTCCCACTATGGTCGCAGGTGGCGGTTCCTATGAAGTCACCGGCGAGACCCTCACCGTGAGCTGGACTACGTCCGGCAAAGGCACATTGGTTTTGCAGGCAAACTTTGGTGATGCGCCAGTCCAGGCGCGCGCGGGCGAGATACTGTTTTCTACTCGCGGCATGGGCCAGGGGCAACTCGCGGCCTGGGAAGTGCGGCTGCTGTTGGACGTGTCATGACCTCGTCCAAAGCAAAAATTCCTCGCGCCACCTATCGACTGCAATTCAACCATCAGTTTACGTTCAACGACGCGGCGCGCATCGTTCCGTATCTCGCGAAGCTGGGCATCAGCCACGTCTACGCGTCGCCGATTCTCAAGGCGCGGCCCGGCAGCATGCACGGCTATGACGTGGTCGATCATTCGGTGCTCAATCCGGAGCTGGGCACGCGCGAAGAGTTCGATAGTTTCGTCGAAACGCTGCATCGGCATGGCCTGGGCCTGATCGTCGACATCGTGCCCAATCATCTCGGCGTGATGGGCAACGACAATGCGTGGTGGCTCGACGTACTGGAGAACGGGCCGGCCGCGCGTTGTGGGTTTCATTTCGATATCGATTGGCGACCGAATCGCGGCTCGATGCGAGATCGCATCCTGGTGCCGGTACTGGGCGACTCCTATGGCATCGTGCTGGAGAAGGGCGAACTGCAACTGGAGTTCGATCCGGCAGCCGGTAGCTTTTCGATTCGATATCACGATCATCGCTTGCCCGTCGATCCTCGCGAATATCCGCGAGTCTTCTCTCATCCGGTTCCGGATGCGCTGCTGCCCGCCGACGATCCGAATCGCGGTGACTTCGAAAGTCTGCTGACCAGTTTCAGCAATCTGCCGCCGAGAGACGATACATCGACGGACGCGGTGGCGTTTCGTTATCGCGACAAGGAAGCTCACAAACGTCGCCTGGCGCGCTTGATCGAGCGCAGCCCAGAAGTGCTCCAGTACATCAACGACAGCGTCAAGACCATCAACGGCACGCCCGGCCAGACCGAAAGCTTCGATGCCCTCGATGCATTGCTCGAAGCGCAGGCGTATCGGCTGTCCTACTGGCGCGTCGCAGTCGACGAGATCAACTATCGCCGCTTTTTCGACGTCAACGATCTCGCGGCGCTCCGCATGAACGAGCCGAGCGTGTTCGAGATCACTCACAAGCTCATCTTCGAACTGATCGAAGCGGGCAGCATCGACGGGTTGCGCATCGATCATTCCGACGGCCTGTACGATCCGGAAGAATATTTCCTGCGTCTACAACAGCGCTTCGGCGGCGAACCGAACGACCGGTCGTTGTATGTGGTGACGGAAAAGATTCTCGCCGCGCACGAGCGGTTGCCCGAGTCCTGGCTGGTGCACGGAACGACGGGATATGACTTCGCCGCGCTGGCGACGACGTGGCTGGCGTGCGGCGACGAGGAGTCGCGGATGACGCGTCGTTATCGACAGTTCACCGAAAACGAAGTGAGCTTCGAAACATTGGCGTACGAGAGCAAGCGCCTGGTCATGCGCTCGTCGCTGGCCGCCGAAGTCGAAGTGCTTGCGACGCAGCTCGATCGCATTGCTCATCTGGATCGACACACCGCGGATTACACTCGTGCGGCGCTTCGCGAGGCGATCCGAGAAGTGATTGCGTGCTTCCCGGTGTACCGCACCTATATCTCGCCGCGCGGTTTTGGTGACGAAGATCGACGCATCATTCATTGGGCGACCGGCGTGGCCCGTCGTCGCAGTACGGGTGCGGAAGTGAGTGTGTTCGATTTTCTGCGCGATGTGCTGTTGGGAGAAGCGGCGGCAAGCCGCCCGGCGTCGCATCGCCAGGCGATGTTGGAATTCGCCATGAAGTTTCAGCAGGTCACCGCGCCGGTGACGGCGAAGGGTGTCGAGGACACGGCGTTCTATCGTTACAACCGACTGGTCTGTCTGAACGAAGTGGGGGGCGATCCAAGTCGCTTCGTCGTGACTTCCAGCGGTTTGCATCAAGCGAATCTGGAGCGCGCGAAGACGTGGCCGCACTCGATGCTCGCGACTTCCACGCACGATACCAAGCGTAGCGAAGACGTGCGGGCTCGCATCGCTGTCCTGAGCGAGTTGCCGGAGTTGTGGCAACGTCATTTGTCGCGCTGGTCGCAGTTGAATCGCGGCAAGCGTCGCCAGGTCGATGACGCGCCGGCGCCGGATCGCGAAGACGAATATTTGCTGTATCAGACGCTGGCGGGGTTGTGGTCGCCGGAGCTGCATACGGACACGACCATTCAACGCTTGCAGGCGTACATGCAGAAGGCGGGGCGTGAGGCCAAGCGGTCGACGTCGTGGATCAATCCTAACGCCGAGTATGAAGCCGCGGTCAACGAGTTCATCGTGCAGCTGCTGACCAATCCGGACCGCAACGCTTTCCTCCGGGACTTCTCGACGCTCGCGGCGACGCTGACGTTCTTCGGACGCATCAATTCACTTGCGACGACAGCCCTGAAGATCACTGCGCCCGGCGTGCCGGACTTTTATCAAGGCACGGAGTTGCCCGCGCTCACGCTCGTGGATCCAGACAATCGTGCGCCGGTGGATTTCGAGTCCGTGGCGGGTCGCCTGCAATCGCTCGCGGAAATTTCGGACGTACGTACGCTGTTAGAAGACGCGGACGGTGCGCGCGCCAAGTTGTATGTGACGGCGAAGCTATTGCAACTTCGCGCAGCGGAAGAGCAGTTGTTCGCGCAGGGTTCATATCAGCCGCTGCAAGTGGAAGGCGAGCGCAAAGAGCACGTCTTTGCATTCGCGCGCGTGCACGAGGGGCGCGGCCTCATTGTGGTTCTGCCGCGGTGGACCGCGCGGCTAATGCGCGGCGAGCCGATGCTGCCGCTTGGAGACGTTTGGGGCGACACCAGGATCATCGTCGGCAACGTTCTCAACGCCGATCTCGAAGAAACGCTGACCGTGCAACCTGCGCGCATCGCGCCCGAACGCGAGGAGCGATCGCTCCGAGTTGCGCAATTATTCGCGAGCTTCCCTGTCTCGGTCTTGCGTTCGACCACTTCGTAACATCGCGCGCAAACGCGCGGCTCAGCTCCGCGCCATTCGAACAACGCGCCAGTCTGTTTTTATATACAGCCATGGGGCGCCTGCGTATTCTCGCTCGCGGTCTCGATCCCAATCGCAGGAGAATTTCATGACTCATTCCGATCCGCCGCCGGTCTCGATCAGCGAGGCCATCGAGAACGAGCGCATCGAGCTGATGCAGATTCAGGCCATGCTCAAGTGTTTGTACGAAGTGCTGCTGTACGCGGACGACGACGATTCGGTGATGCATGCCGACGTGGCGAATGTTTGCGCGCGCTTGATCTCGGACAGCGTAGTGCGGCTGGATGCCGTGCGGCTGCTCACGCTGCGCACGATCCCAGACGATGACGAGCCAGCGCCGCCGCATCCGCATCAGGTCAGGGACATCCAGGCCCGTTACCTGTGCTGATGTAGACAACTGCTGGACGGCTCATGAGCGATAACTGACAGGCGTGGACATTCGTGCGCAGCTGTTATCACTTTCGGAACATTGCGCGCGAATCCTCGGTTGCGCCTATGCCCGTCGCGCCATCATGTCTACCGGAGAGCACAATGCCAACCGAGTTCGAAAAATTGGGTGAGTTGATCAAGGACATTCGCATCGCCATGGTGACCACCGTGCAGGCGGATGGCACGTTGCATACACGGCCGCTGGCGTCGCTCAAATACGAGAACGACGGCCAGCTCTGGTTTTTCACGGCCATCGATTCGGCGAAAGTCGACGAAGTCTCGCACGATATGCGTGCCAGCGTTGCTTTCTCGGATATCGAAGAGGAAGCGTATGTCGCTGCGGCCGGCACCGCGGACATCGTCAACGATCGTCAGCGCATTCGTGACCTGTGGACTACCTTCGCGCAGCCATGGTTTCCCGAAGGCCCGGACGATCCGAATCTCGCGCTGCTGAGAGTGCACGTCGAACGTGCCGAATACTGGACGTCACCCGGCAAGGCCGCCTATTTGTTCGGCGTCGCTAAAGCGGCCATGACGGGCAAGCGCCCTCACAACATGGGCGACCATCGCAAGCTGACGATGTGACCTACGATCTCTGCTCGGGATGGGTATCGAAGCAGTCGTAGTGCTTCACCGTTCGGGGCCGCTCCAGGAGATATTGGTCGTCCATCGGGTAATAGCGGGCTAGGTCGATGTCGTCGCCGGCGAAGGCGCGGATGGAATCGAGCGAGTCCCACCAGCTCAATGTGACAACCTCGACCCGCTCGGAATCGAGATCGCGGACTGCAATGGCCGCACCTCGGTTGCCGGGCGTGGCGCGATAGTCGTCCAGCCCTGTGTCCTTGATGTAACTCACGTATACGTCGCGATCCGCCTTGCGGATCACCCCACGCCATTCGCGCATGATCGTTTTCATGTTTTCTCCCTATTGAACCAGTCGGCCATGTGGGGCGTTCGAGAGCGGGTGACTCATGACAAACAGAGGCTGGACGCTCGCGAAATGCGCGGTGAAGAACTGGGTGGCGGACCGGTCGTCGACGGCCGGGGCCGCCCTCGCGTTCTTTTCCGCTTTTTCCCTGGCGCCCTTGCTGGTCATCCTGCTGGCCGTTGCCGGATGGATCGTAGGCGCCGAGGCCGCGTACGGGCAACTGAGCAATACATTGACGCAACTGTTCGGACAGGCCACTGCCAAGGTCCTGCTCGAAGCGATGAAGCACTCGCAGGAGTCGGAAGGAATCGCGGCGGCGGCAATCAGCATCGTCAGCTTGATCATCGGTGCGACCACCGTATTCGCCGCCCTGGAGGAGGCACTCGATAACATCTGGCAGGCGCAGTCGCTCGCACCCAGCGGCGTCTGGGGTTGGTTCCGCGTGCGCATCTTGTCGTTTGGAATGATACTGGCGGTCGGCTTCCTGCTGCTGGTGTCGTTGTCCATCACCGCTGCATTGGCGGCTTTGCGATCCATCATCGCCGCACGTTTTACCGAGCTGGTGATCGTGACCAGCGTGCTCGACTTCGTGATCTCCGTGGCTCTGGTCACGGGCCTGATCGCATTGATCTATCGCTACCTGCCCTCGAAGCGTTTGCCCTGGCGACCGGTGTTGATCGGCGCGTTGGTGACCGCGTTGTTGTTTTATCTGGGCCGCTGGATGATCGGCCTGTATCTGGCTCGCGCTACGCAACCCTCGGCGTTCGGGGCAGCAGCTTCGTTCGCCGCCATGCTCTTGTGGTTGTATTACTCGGCGCAGATTTTTTTATTGGGCGCCGAGTTCACTGCCTGCGCGGGTGGGCTCAAAGAGGAGAAATCCGAGCACTAGTGCAGCTCGGCTGAGAATCTCCGCACCTGGCGAATTCTTTCGATATCCGACGCGTGATACGCAGAACGGCGCGCGTGATCTTCTTCCTCGTCCCGAACTTCGGCGAGGCCGCAGATCTCGTAGGTGAAGCGCACGAACAGCGCTTCCGGTGCGGGCTCCTCGATGCGGATCGTTAAGGTGCTACCGGCGAACAGGCCTGACGTATCGGCGCGAATGGTTAGCGAATCGTTCGGTGTGAACTCGACTTCATCTGCCAAACAATAACTGCCGCGATGGATTTGCCGTCGCAGCCGGCCGGGCGCGATCTCGTGCACGTCGGCGGCATCGATGGATTGATCGAGCACTTGGGGAACGGCGACCGTGTGATGCAGCCCGCGCCACACTTGTTCGCGCGTGAGCCACGGGCTCACGATGTTTTGCGGATCGTTGATCCGAACGATGTGCTCGTGCCGCAAAGTGCTCGCCATGGCGGCCGTAAGAGTGACGGCCGCGCGCGGCGGATTCAAGCCCGAAGATTGCGAGTGAGCCTAAGGCAGATCGCGGGTAACCACTTCGCCCGCATTGGCCTCGACGTTCACGACATTGCGAAATTCCAGGTCCTCGTCGGTCGCCGGGTCGTCGTCGTTGCCGATACATGTGACTGCCATCGTGTACCTGCCTTCGGGCAGCACGCGCAACGAATAGAAGAACGAAGAGTTGTCGTTGCTGGTAAAGACCGGCGAGGTCGCGAACGGCTCGACGCCCGCGTTATCCAGATCGTCGGGAGTGATGTCCTCGCCCTGGAACAGATACACGGCGCCTTCGCTGAGCGTATCGCCCGCCGGGCAGGTCACGGTCACGTCGCCTTGGATGGTGGCAATGTCTTCTGTCGACACCGCGCGTAGCACTGGAGTGAGCGTGTATTCGTCGTCGTTGTCGTTGAAGCTGAGGGACTGTCGCAGGTCGAGCATCAACGTGAACGCTTCGCTTTGCCGGTCGTTGTCTTTGAACTCGAAATCGACCGAGGCGTAATCGCCTTCGACCACGTTCAGCGGCAACTGAGTACCGTCGGACAAGGTCACGACCGCGTCGTCCTGGTCGTCGTCCAGCAACAGGCGCACGCCCGTGTAGCTGCCTTCGGCAAGCTGCTCGCTGGTGAACATCCGAAACGTGTTGCTGTCGGTGGTGTAGTCCATCAGGTCCAGCAACTGCGGGTCGCTGAACTCCAAAGTCTCGGTGCCGCCGCCGCCGGTGAATTCCAAGCCCCGCACATTGGCGACGACCTGGCTGACGGCCGGATCGGCCGGCTCCTCGGTCGTCATATCCACGGTGATATCGCCTTCGCAGCCCGCCAGCAAGGCCAGCAGTGCGAGCGCGCCCAGACGCGGTAAAAACCAAGCTGAACGCTGTATGCAATCGGGGAGCTGAATGCTGGACATGGAATCCAAATACCGTGGAACCCGTGTGAAGTCGTTTCCGTGACCAAGCTTGGGCCACCCGGCGTTCGGAGAAGTTCCTCCGGCGCCTCGCAGAAGCAATGTTCGCACCGAACGCCGACCCCGAACAGCCGCGGCCGTCGCGGATCGCCCTGCTGCCCTAAAGGACACGTCACAGCCCGGTGACGCACCCCTACTCTGCGCACCGGACGAGGGCAAGGTTGAGTTTAACGATGCCGCGAAGCGGGAGCGGGTATGGAGCGAGGTGTGGTGGTCGGCGGGTTGATGATTTGCGGCAGTTTCCTGCTGGCGGCCTCGCTCAATCGTTCCGCCGTTAAAGAAACCCCGCCTGCCGAACCGCCCGCCGTCGAAGCGCCGCTGCCCCCGCCGTTGCCTGCCGTGAGCCCCGATCCGACCGATTCAGCCCCGTGCGCCGCCGATGCGAACCAGGAACCTGAGCCCGTGGCTGGCGACGAGCCCGAGCAGGGTGGACTTCCGGGTAATGGGCGCAAGCGCTGTTCGCGGTAAGAATCCAGGCTCGAAGCCGCGACTGGTTGCAAATGCCACCGCATCTGCGCGTTCCGTTCTCCTCCCGCTCGGACGCACAGCGCAACGAGTCGCGGCTTCTCCTGATTAAAAAAACTCGGGATCGGGCATCCTGCGCGGCGCTCGATAAGCAACGTTTCATGTTCGGGGTGATCCCCAGATGGAAGCCGCAGCCGCATCCCGCGCCGAAGTGCCAACCTCACCTCAGCGGCGGCGGTTACCTCTCGCTCAGCTGTTGTTTGCTGCCGCCGGCATTGCGTTATTAGTCATTGGCGGCGCGTACGCACTGCGCTTCATCGGCGCCACCACCTTCCACAAAGAACGTGCGTTTCGCGTGCTGGACGAGATCGGCAGCCAGCTGGATAACTTGCAACGGACGGTGGCGAACCAACTGCGGCTGATGCCGGTGGAGCTGGTCGGGAATCGGCGCGAAGCCTATCAGCGGCGGCTCGCGCTGCAAGGTCCACGCGTCGGCGTAGCCAGCGTCAGCAAAGAACTATTCGCAAGCGCCTGCACACAAACGAATCGATACGCGTGGACGCTGCGGCCGCGCGATCCCGGTGTTCCCTTCACTGCATTTGGCTGCAGCCCCGAGCCGCAAGCCGGCGCCGACGGACAACTCACAGTGGTGGCGTTTCAAGGCTCGATGGCGGAGACCGTCGAACGTTTCGTGTCGCAGAGCTTTTTCGACGAAGTGCTGGTGACATTGAGCGACGGCACCGTCGTCGCGGCGATTCCTCGAAAAGCCGAAACGATCGCGGCGGATGTGCCGCTGCATCCAGCGAAGTCGTCGCGACTGGGTATCGTCAACGCGGGATTTCTGTTGGGCCGCGCTGGCGAGGACAAGAAATCTTCCGAGCCGCCATCGCAGCCGGAGTTGTCGTCAGCCAGGATTGGCGACGAGAGCTATCGCGTATTCGTGCGCGTCGCCCAGCCACGCTACGGCACATATGTTGAGCAAGACAACGGCTCGGCCTCACGGCAAGAGCGATTGTATGTAATCGGGTTGAAACGCTTGGACATGCGCGCCGATCTGGCGAGCTCGTTGGAACCGGGCGGCCGTTTCCTGATGACGATTCTCATACTGCTCGCGTTCCTGGTGTGGCCGTTGGCCAATGTGCGCGCGAAATCGCCGGACGATTCGATTGCATGGACGGAAGCGATTGCGTGCCTGGCAGCCGTCGTGTTGATTCCCGCCGTTCTCGCCATCGCGGCGGTCTGGGTCTGGAGTTATCAAGGCTTGTTGGCTTGGGTCGACGGTGGCGCAGTCAGATACGCGCACAGCGTCGCAGATACATTGCAATCGGAACTGCAGGAAGGCAGGCGACTGCTCGAACAATACGAACCGCTGTATCGACAACCTCGAACCGAAGGCGCCGCGCCGACTAGCGTACCGATCCGCTCGCGCGATGGCGGAGGGTTTGTCACGGGTCGGGTGGCGAACTGCAGCAAACAACAGGATCGCACTTGTGTCATTGAAGTGTCGCCGCAGGAGTCCGGGCGGTGGCGAGGCTGGACGACGTTCTCCTCTGTATTCGCGACTGATGCGCGAGGTGCACGCGATGGCGAGCGTTACACCGTCTACGACGCGCCGTTGGTGAAGTCGGATGCCAATTACGATAACCGCGAATATTTCCGGGCACTTCAGCGCGGTGAAGGCTGGGTTGTTCCCAATCCCAAGCCCAACGAGGCAGATACCTTCGTCGCGCAACGTCTGTTCAGCGGCAGCGACGGTTCACGGGTGTTGCAAATGGCCGTGCCGCGCTTGGCGGCACCCAACTGCAACGCTGGCTTTTGCGGAATCGTGACCGGCAGCGCGACGTTTCACAGTCTGTCAGCGGCGGTGTCGCCGCCCTTGTTGAGCTTTGCCGTCATCGATCAGGAGAGCGGCACAGTCCTATTTCATAGCGACGACAGTCGCAGCCTGGCGGAAAATTTTTTCGTCGAGACCGAGCGCAATCCCCAACTGCTCGCGTTGACGCAGGTCGGGCAAAGCGGTTCTTTCAGCGGCCACTACATGGGCGCGGGCCATCGTTTCTTCCACCTGCCGGTGCAGGGCGCGCCCTGGAGTGTCGTGGCGTTCTATTCGGTGAAGGAAGTCGGCGACCTGTCGTGGCATGCCGTGTTCACTGCTCTAGCTGCGTATGCGGGAGCGTTGCTGATTGTATTGACCGCGTCGCTGCTGGGTGTGTGGTTGTGGGCCAGGCGTCGTCGCAAAAGCATGCTCGATGTTGCGGCAGGCTTTTGGGAGCGCACCGGGCGTTCGTGCAGTTACGCGCGTTGGGGGCTCGCGCTGTTCGCCGGCGCGCTCACTTTGATCACGGCGTATGAGCTATGGGCGCAGCCTGTGAGCCTGATCACGCAGATCATGTGGGGCGTGCTGGCGCTGGCGGCTCTCGCTGTGCTGTTACAACACAAGTTTGCGATTCACAGCGTTTGTATTTCGTTGTGGCTGCTGCTGATCTCCGCGATCCCGGCGGCGTGGATGGCATTGGGTTATCACGATGTCCAGGTGCAAGGGTTGTTGCGCGACGGCCTGCTCGGCGCGGCACGCGATATTCAACATCGAAGATTCGTGATCGCCGACGACCTGCGTCGCTGGTTGTCTTCGGGCGAGAGCCGCGTTTCGGAGTTCCCTTCGCCGTGGGTGTTGGCTCAACCGTCGAAGGTAATGCAGATCCCGGGCTATACGCTTGGGTCGGGTTTCTGGGCGATGCGTGTGTTCGACGAACCGCCGTTAGCCACTTTGATCACCCGGCGCGAGCTCGATTTCTGGCGCCGGGAAACGTGGGATGCGTCGGTGCAGGCCGAAACGCAGCAACGCCGGATTCGTTTGCTCGGTCGCATGAACGGTTGGAATCCCGTGTGCGAATCCGAAGGCATCGCCGAAGTGTGTTCGTTCCGTACCACCGAAGGTCACGAGTTCACGATTCGCGCCGAGGCTTCCAAAGAGAAAGTCGCACATCGTGACGAGGACGAATGGCGCTTCTCGGGAATCACCCATTTCCTGAGCGGCGTCGGGGCGCTGCTGGCTGCGATCTTCATCACTTGGCTGCTGTCGCTGTTCATGTCTCGCCGCGTGCTCGGCGACGACCTGCGGAGACGCGTCACTTCGAGAGGACTCGCGGCGGGCACGCGACATGGTGTGGTCTTCTATCTGCGCCGTATGGATGGCACAGAAGTCGACCGAATTCTGCATGGGTTGCGGCCGGGAACCGCCGGCGCAACGACAGCGGTGACTCGGGTGAACGTTGCGACCAAAGCGCTGCATACCGAGCTTGCAGCGGATCGCGCGATCGAAGGGACGGTGTTGCTGACGAACCTGGATATCGCGTTGGTGGATGCATCTCGCCGGCGCGACATTCTCGATGCGCTGGAGCGTCTCGCCGACAATCCGAAAGTGCAGTTGCTGATTCTGTGCCGCCGCTCGCCCATCGATCAGCTCTACCATCCGGAGCGCTATCCCGAATCGGGCGCGGAGCACGCCTGCGCGCTCGAAGAGTCGCTGCGTTGGGATAATGTGTTGCAGAAGTTCGAATGTCGCGAGGTCGAGAACATGGACGCGCCCCGCACGCATCCGTCGTTGGCGACTGTCGACCATCATCGCACCTGGAAGCTATGCACCCGCTCGGAACGTTTGTTGTTGTACGACGTATCGCGCGGTCGTCTGGCAAATCCACGCAATGCGCAGGTGATCGATGCGCTGATCTCACGGGGTCTGTTGAAGCTCGATCCGTGGCCGAAGCTGGCAGACGAAGGTTTCGAGAACTTCGTTCGTACTGCCGAAAGTGCGGAGGAATTGGCCCAATGGCAGCGGGATGCCGTGAGTGGAGTGGCGCGCTGGCGTTCCACTGTGATGGTTGTTCTGCTGATTGCGCTGCTGCTGGCCGTCGTGTGGTTCAGCTGGTCGGCGGGAGACAAGTTCAAAGTCGTGTCCGCAATCGTAGCGGGTGCGGTCGCCTTCCTCGGGCAAATCGGGCAGGCGTTCAACTTCGTTCGCACCAACTCGGGAAGCAGCGGGCGCAGCGGCGGGTGAGCGCGGCCTGATACCATTCGCACGAATGGGTACCGCTGCACGCCTGTTTGTTTCGGCATTAGCCGTCGTTGCCACTGCATGCTCACGCGCGCCAGAGGAGATCGCGATCTCCGGCCCGACGATGGGCACGACTTATTCCGTCAAAGTCGCCGATCCTCCGCCGGGTATCGATGCTGCCGCCGTGCGGAGTGCGACCGAAGAAATTCTCGATCGCATCGATCGCGGCATGTCTGGCTATCGCGTCGATTCGGAGATCTCGCGGTTCAACACCTCGACCTCGACCGAGTGGTTCGATGTCACGTCGGACCTTGCGACGGTGGTCGATGCCGCGCTCAAGGTCAGCCAGCAGTCCGGTGGCACGTTTGACATCACCGTCGGGCCGTTGGTTGCTGCTTGGGGATTCGGCAAGTCGGGCGAGCCGATCGATCTGCCGGATGAAACACGCCTCGCTGAGATACGAACGCATGTGGGCTACGAGAAACTGCGGGCGCGACTCGATCCGCCAGCGCTGCGCAAAGACGATCCAGCTTTGCTGGTCGATCTCAACGGCATCGCGCCTGGATATGCGGTGGATCTGCTCGCGGAGAAACTGCAGTCGCTGACGATCAAGAACTTCATGATCGACATCGGCGGTGAAGTACGCGCGGAGGGGCGCAACGCGCACGCACAGCTGTGGCGAATCGCGGTCGAACGGCCTGTTGATGCCGAGCCCGAGCCGTATGCGATCGTGCAGCTCGACAATGCATCGGTGACCACGTCGGGCGAGTATCGTCATTACTTCGATCGTGAGGGGCGGCGTTACTCGCACACCATCGATCCACGCACTGGCCACCCCGTCTCGCACGGTCTCGCATCGGTGGTGGTGGTCGGATCGAACTCGATGTATGCCGACGCCTGGGCCACTGCGTTGAATGTGCTCGGCACGCAAGACGGGCATGCGCTCGCGACCAAGCTCGATATGCCGGTGATGTTCATCGATGCGGACGGCGGGAAGTTGCGCTCCGTCACGACCCCGAGATTCGCACCGTACCTTGCTCCCCAGTAACTCGCGAAGTTGGTTTATCCTTCGGGCTCCTTGCTCGCAGGAAACACCCATGAAGCCGATGATCGGAGCCGTCCTCGCCGCTGCCGCCTCCTTGAGCGCAGCTACAGCGTTTGCCCAGATTTCGCCAGCCCAGCTGGACAGTGCTGCGACTACGGTGGCGCCGAAAGTCATCACGTGGCGTCGTGACATTCACCAGCATCCCGAGCTGTCGAATCGCGAAGTCCGCACATCGAAACTGGTCGCCGATCATTTGAAGAAGCTCGGGCTGCAGGTGCGCACCGGCATCGCGCACACCGGCGTGTCCGCTGTGCTCAAAGGGGGCAAGCCCGGTCCGGTGATCGCGCTGCGCGCCGACATGGATGCGCTGCCGGTTTCGGAGCAGGTCGATGTGCCGTTCAAGTCGACGCTGACGACGGAATTCCTCGGCAAGAAAGTCGGCGTCATGCATGCGTGCGGTCACGATGCGCATGTCGCCAATCTCATGGGCATCGCCGAGATGCTGGTCGCCGTGCGCAAAGATTTGCCGGGCACCGTGCTGTTCATTTTCCAGCCGGCGGAAGAGGGCGCGCCCGAAGGCGAGAAGGGCGGTGCTTCGCTGATGCTCAAGGAAGGTTTGTTTAGCGAGCTGAAGCCCGAAGCGGTGTTCGGTTTGCATGTGAGCTCGTCGTTGAACAGCGGCGTCATCGGCTATCGCTCCGGCCCGTTCATGGCTGCGTCAGACGCGTTCCGTATCGAAGTGACTGGCCGTCAGTCGCACGGCTCGCGACCGTGGGCGGGCGTCGACCCGGTTGTTGCCGGCTCGCAGATCGTCGTGGCTTTGCAAACGATCGTCAGCCGCCAGATCGATATCACGCAGCTGCCCGCGGTTGTGACCATCGGCAAGTTCGACAGCGGCGTTCGTCACAACATCATTCCGGACAAAGCGGAGTTGCTTGGCACGTTGCGAACGTTCGATAAGGGCATGCGCTCGGACATCATTTCCCGCATCGAGCGTACTGCTACGAATGTCGCGGCTTCGAGTGGTGCGCAGGCGAAGGTGACGTTCAACGATGCGCCCAATCCGGTGGTGCTCAACAATCCAGAATTGACTGCGCGCATGCTGCCGACGCTGAAGCGGGTGGCAGGTAGTGACGACAAGGTCGTCGTGCTGCCGTTGATCACCGGCTCGGAAGATTTCGCGCACTATGCGGATGTGGTGCCGGGGTTGTTCTTCTATGTCGGCATCACGCCGCCCGGCAAGGACGCGCTCGCCGCCCCGAGCAATCATTCGCCGCTGTTTTATATCGACGAGCCCGGCCTCACGCTGGCGACGCGATCACTCGCGGCCGTCGCGATCGATTATTTGCAGGGGGCGAAGTAATTGGTTACAGCGGCGGCGCGAGGCATTACTCGCGCTGTCGCTGACGAAACGCGGCGACCTTGGCTCGGTTGCCGCACGTCGTTGGGCTGCAAAATACCCGTCGGTGCGCCTTGGTGCGATCGACGAACCACAGCGTGCAATCCGGGCCGGCGCATGTCTTCAGCAGGTCCGGCGATTCCTCGGTGATCAAGTTTGCAACGTGAGAAGCGATGAGCGCGATGATCGAATCCGCGCTCGCCAGGTGCCAGTGCTCGACGATCTTCAGGCCGTCGTCCGTGACGACGACTTCCGAACGCGGTGCGTCTCTGGCCATCAGCCGGTTGAGTGCCGCCAACTCCTCGCTGTAATCCGCATTCGGCGCTTGCCGCCAACGCGTCAGCCATTCGCGTAACCACTCGCGCACACGGCGTGCTTCGGCCGCCGTCTCATCCAACACTTTCGCACCGAGTCGTCGCATGACCCGCGTCGACTCCGCCTCATCGATCAATCCCGCCCCGACCAGCCAGGTCAGCAGGTCGCGGCCGCTCTCCAGCGTCTCCACGCTGCCCTGGTAGTAGGTATTGAGAAAGTCGATGGCAGGCTGCCCGCCGATGAAGAACTGAGTCATGGCGCCAGTGTAACCCATAAAACTACATTTGACACGTTACCGAGACTGTTGTAACTTTTAATAGTCAATTTTAAAAGTTACGGAGTCGTCTCATGTTCACGTCCCTCATCCGAGCCGGCATCGCCGCGCTCGCATTGCTAATCCCCATGACAATGGCCATAGCCGGCCCCGAGACCGCACGCGTTCACTACCGGTCGGCAGAAATCGAAGGCGTCAAAGTGTTTTATCGCGAGGCAGGCGCGGCGGACGCGCCGGTCGTGGTGCTGCTGCACGGGTTCCCGACCTCGTCGAATATGTTTCGAAATCTGATTCCGAGCCTGGCGACGCGTTACCGAGTCATCGCGCCCGACTATCCTGGCTTCGGTCAGAGCGACATGCCGGATCGCGCCGAGTTCGCTTACACATTCGCGCACTACGCCGACATCACGCGAACGTTGTTGAGTCGCCTGAACGCGCAGCGCTACACGCTCTACATCATGGATTACGGTGCGCCGGTCGGATTGCGCCTGGCGTTGGCGGAGCCGAAGAAAGTCACCGCGCTCGTGGTCCAGAACGGCAACGCTTATGAGGAAGGGCTGAAAGAGTTTTGTGATCCGCTGCGCGCCTACTGGAAGCTCAACAGCAAAGAAACGCGCGAAGCGCTGCGGGCGGCGACGACGGCTGACACAACACGCTGGCAATATCTCGATGGTGTGAAGGACGCGTCGCGCGTCGATCCGAGCGCGTGGCTACACGACCAGGCTTTGCTCGATCGCCCCGGCAACGTCGAGATTCAACTCGATTTGTTTTACGACTACCGCACCAACGTCGAGCTCTACCCGAAATTCCATCAGTTCTTCCGCGACTATCAGCCGCCGACGCTGATCGTCTGGGGCAACAACGACAAGATCTTTCCGGCCGAGGGAGCGAAGGCTTACTTGAAAGATCTGCCGAAGGCCGAGCTGCATCTGCTCGACACCGGTCACTTCGCGCTTGAAGACCAGGACACGGAAATCACGCGCTTAATGCTCGACTTCCTGCGACGGCAGGTCCGCTAACGCCGCCTGCAACGTATCGCCGATCCCGTCATGGACGACGAGGTCGGCGATCTCGTCCATGCCGGTCGGATCGCGGTTCACGATCGCCAGCTTCGCACCGTGTTGCTTGGCGCGCATCGGAAAATCGGCGGCAGGAAACACCGAGAGCGACGAACCGAGAACTAGAAACAAATCGCATGCAAGCGTTGCTTCGTGAGTTCGGCGCATGGGCAACTCGGGCATTTGCTGGCCGAAGGAAATCGTCGCGGTCTTGATGATGCCGCCACAGCGCTTGCACGGGCCGACGGTATTAGATTCCTGGAATTCGCGCTCGATCTCCACCAGCTCGATGCGCGTCTGACACTTCAAACACTTCGCATAAGTCGAATTGCCGTGCAGCTCGATGACCTTCTCGTCCGGCACGCCGGAGTCCTGATGCAAGTTGTCGACGTTTTGAGTAACAACGACGCCGGCACGACCCGAGCGGATCAACTCCGCGACTGCATAGTGACCGCGATTGGGTTTGGCGCCGACCCAGCCGTCGGCATTGCTGAAGCGACGGCGCCACGCTTCGCGCCGCGTGTGCTCGGATGCGACGAATTCCTGGAAGTAAATGGGTTGCATCTTGCTCCACACGCCGCCCGGGCTGCGGAAATCGGGGATGCCCGATTCGGTGCTGATGCCGGCACCGGTGAAGACCAGAATGCGTCGACTGGCCAGGAATAATTCGGTGAGCGCAGTCATGCAGGAGGTCAGCGGTGGACGGTGGAAGCTGAGTTGAGAGGACGGAGGAAACGGATCTTCCTCTTTCTCTCACTCGACGTCCACGCGCCTACCGCCAACCTTAAACGGTCCAGCCGCTACTATCTCGCCTGCGCCGTTCGTCCAGCAATCTGTAATTTTCCGTCCTCGCCGACCGGGATGCGCTCACCGGGATCGCGGTCCATACGCACGGTGCCTTCTTCATCGCCCAATCGATAGCGCACGTTGTAGCCGATGATCTTTTCGCTACTGTCGTACACCGTCTCACAACTGGTTTCGGTCGTGGTGTAGGTGTTGCCGTTCTGCATCTGTTCCTGCACCTTGTTGCCGGCATAACCACCGGCAGCGGCGCCGGCTGCAGTCGCAATCTTTTTACCGCGACCGTCGCCGACCTGATTGCCGAGCACGCCACCGACCACAGCGCCGATCACGGTGCCGGCGATGCGATTCTCGTCCTTCGGCGGTGCTGTGTGAGTCACGACGTTATCTTTGCAAACCTGCCGCGGCTTGCGCGTCGTCTTCGTGACAGCGTCGACATCCAACACCGTTGCGAATTTCGGCACCTCTTCGACGACCGGCTCGGGCACCGCTTCGACGGCCTCGGGCACGACGAGCTGGGAAGCGGGTGCTTCCACCATCGCCTCCGGCTTGCGATCGAACGCGAAATTCGCCACTGCCGCGCCGGCACTCACGACCGCCGCGCCGATCACCACTCCTGTTACTAACGACTTGTTCATGAAGTCTCCTGTCTCCCTATAACGACAGCGCCCGTGAAACGATCCGAGGCGCTGTCATGTAAGGACAATAACTAAACGAAGGGAGTTCCGGGACAGTTCCCAGAACAAAAAGGGCGCCGCGAACATTCGCGGCGCCCTGAAAAGTAGATTTGAAACGCGCGGTTGTTTAGTTGGCGCGCGCTTCGGTTGCCTGCGTTTCGCGACGGGCCTGCATTTCGCTGCGAATCGTGGCTTCCAACCAGTCGTTCATGGTGATCATGGTGTTGCGGCTGGCATCGGGTTGGATATGAATGCCGATGATCACGCCGGTCGTTTCATCGATCACCGGTGCACCGGCGGCGATGTCGCGTGAGTCCATGTCGTGAGTGAAGCCGGTCGCGCTGGAAACGACGATGCCGTTTTCGCGACGCTCGTAAACCGTGCCGCGCGCTTTGCGTTTGATGCTGTCGGCGTCGATGTCGCTCTTGTAACCGATCATCACGACCGACGCGGAGTCGCCGGAGAAGCGGCCCAGCGGCATGGTGCGCTGGGCGTAACGGGAGGGCTCGCTCAAACGAACCACCGCCAGATCCTTCGCCATCTGGCCGGCGGCGCCGGTTTCATTCCACTGCGACTTCACATACGAAACCGGAATGCGTTCGCGAATCTGACCGAGCGAATCCAGGCTGTTGTACACGCAGTCGGTGGGCTCCGAGCCGTCCGCGCCATTGGCGAATGTGTGAGCAACCGTCACGCCGATATCGAACGCGCCGACCAGGAAGGCAGTCGACGTGCGCTGTTTGCCATCGACGGTGCAGGCGATGACGCCGACGCCGCTATAGGACGGATAGTCCTTCGCGGACAGCTCGGTCCGGCGCAACGAGTTCTCGTGATGAGACACCTGGTCGTGCGCGGTGGAGAAACGGAAGAAATGTTGGTCCTCGCTGCGCGAGGGCAGGTCGTTTTCGCACGCCGTGCCGTTCGCGCACAGGGCGGTATCCGCATCGGCCCGCTGGATGGAGGCCAGCGCCGCGATGGCGAGCACGCCACCGAACAGCGCCAGCTTGAGGGCATTCTTGCGTGTGCTGAAAGCAGAAGACGACAAAGAGATAGTTCGCGCGCGCATGATCACCACCGGCTTCGACCCTTAAGAACTTTGCATGGCTAAGGCGTGTGGCGCTCTAGGACAAAGCCTGAAGCACATCGTCGCCTTGGCCTGTCCGCTATCTGCGGACCCAGAGTGTTTCGTTGAAACACCGCTGATGGATCGAGCCTAGGGGGAAGGAAACGGCTGAACAGTGACGAGCCTCAAATTCTCGGGGCTCAATTACGGCACTACGTCTAAAAAAACAGGCCGGGTGAGGCCCGGCCTGTCGCTTGCTGAAGCTGAATGGACGAACGGATTAGGAGTTCGTCAGACGGAACGTGATGGCCACCTGCGTCCAAGCACTAATCGGACTGGTGCCGTCGGTCGCGGCCACGAAGCGCCACTTACGAACGGCCTCCATCGCGGCCTGGTCGAGTCGCGCAAAGCCGCTGCTGGTCGCGACTGCCACGTCACGCGGCTTACCCTTCTCGTCGACCAACACTTTCAGTCGGACCGTACCTTCCTCACCCGCGCGACGCGAAGTGGGTGGATACATCGGCTCGACGCGATTACTGGTCTTGAGATCCTGCGCAACCGCGCCCGTTGCTTCGGTCGCCGCGATCGCATTCTCAGATGCCGGGATCGCCGTCTCGGCCGGAGGCGCGATCGGTTCGTCGAACTCGATCTCCGGCATCGGCTGCTCGGTCGGCATCACTTGATCGATCTCCGGCTTCACCGGCTTGGGTTGTTCGGGCTGAACTTCGGTTTGCTCAGGGATGAACACCGCTTCGAGCGGCTCGGCGAACTTTGGGATCTTCACGATGCCCATGCTGGTCGCGAGGCCGTAGATGATGAGCACATGAATGCCGATCACCGCGAGCGCCGGACCACCGCGAGACAGAAGACCTTTCGGTTCGTTCGACAAGCGTGTGTTACTCAGACTCTGCGCGTGCATGAAGTTTCTCCAGTGCTACACAGGCATACGCAGCCTGCGGACTACCCTATAAACGGCCGGAAATCCGAAAAGGTTCGAGGTGTGTAATCGCTGCATGTCGGCCATTAGCATCAATCCGAAAAAGTTCCGTACACTGGTCGCATGGGAACAGAGATTTCAGAGGTCGCCCGACAGCTGGTCGCCGACAGCGCAGCGCGCCTTGCGGCAGCACGAGCTGAGCAGCCGGACGTTTGGCAGCCGATTCTTGGCGAACCGCGCGTGGCGGATTCGATTGCTCGCGTGTGGGCGTGTAGCGAATTCGTTGCGACGTGCTGCCTGCGTTCACCCGCGCTGTTGACCGCTCTGATCGACGACGGCCATTTGTTTGCACGTGCCGCCGACGATTGGATCGCGCAAGACATCGCCGCGCGCGTTAGCGGCGATTCGGAAGCGGAGTTGATGGAATCTCTGCGGCGTTTCCGTAAACGTCACATGGTTCGAATTGCCTGGCGCGACATCGCGGGTTGCGCCGATCTCGACGAGACCTTGCGCGACCTGTCGACGCTCGCCGATGTGTGCGTGGAGTTTGTTTGCAAGCGCATGCACGCGATGCTCACGGCTCGTTACGGTACTCCGCGAGGCGCGGAGAGTCGCGAGCCACAGTCGTTGATGATTCTGGGCATGGGCAAGCTCGGTGGTTGCGAGCTGAATTATTCCTCCGACATCGATTTGATCCTGCTGTATCCGGAAGACGGCGAAACCGACGGCTCGCGCAGCGTCGACAACGCCGAGTTCTTTTTGCGCCTGGGTCAGAAGATTGTGCAGATGTTGGCAACGCCGACCGTCGAGGGGTTCGTCTATCGGGTCGACCTGCGCTTGCGGCCGTTCGGCGATAGCGGGCGCGTGGCGCTGAGCTTCGCGTCGTTCGAACATTATCTGCAGCAGCACGGCCGCGATTGGGAACGTTACGCGTATGTCAAAGCGCGTGCGCTGACGGCCAAGGATTTGTTTCCCGGGTTGTATGAGGAAGTGCTGCGGCCGTTCGTCTACCGGCGCTATCTCGACTTCAGCGTGTTCCAGTCGTTACGCGACATGAAGGCGATGATCGCGCGCGAGGTCGAGCGTCGAGAGCTGAAAGAAAACGTCAAGCTGGGTCCGGGTGGCATTCGCGAGATCGAGTTCATCGTGCAGGCGTTTCAGTTACTTCGCGGCGGTAGCGACCGGCGACTGCAGAGTCGCGAGTTGCGCACCGTCCTGCCGCAGCTGGTGGGGCAACGATTGTTGCGTCGGGAAGCGGTGACCGATCTCGAAGCGGCCTATCGCTACTTGCGTGTGTTGGAGAATCGGCTGCAGCAGTGGAACGACGAACAGACGCATCTGCTGCCGGAGGACGAGCGGGCTCGCGAGCGATTGGCGCTGTCCATGAATGTGCGTAGTTGGCAGGAACTCGCCGCGACCACGAATGCACATCGGCAGCGGGTCGAACGTTACTTCACACAGACGATGTTCGGTCCCACCGACCGTGATCGAGATGCTGCCGCTCCCTCATCCGACTTCGATCTGGAAGCGGATGCGGTGGATCGCGCTCGAATGCTAGCAAGCTTCGATGTGAGCGCGGTGGAGCCGATCAACGCGCGACTTGGAGAGTTGCGCGAGAGCACGTACTACCGGCGGTTGGACGAAACAGGTCGTCGTCGTTTGCGCGATCTGCTTGCACGCATCCTGCCTATGCTTGCCTCCGATTCGGCGCCCACGACTACGCTCGCTCGCATTCTGCGCATTTTCGAAATGATCGCGGGCCGCACGGTGTATCTCGCTTTGCTGACCGAGAACGCGGCGGCGTTGCGACGACTGGTTGAGTTGTGTGCGCACAGCCAGTTCCTGGCGGATCAAATCGCCGCCCGTCCGCTGTTGTTGGATGAATTGATCGACGCGCGGTTGATCGAAGAAGCGCCAACGCGAGCGCAGTTTGCAGTGGATCTCGCGAACGTGCGTGGCCGGACGCAGGGGGAAGATCCGGAGCATCAGGTCGATATATTGCGGCAGTTTCAAAGCGCGGCAACCTTTCGGGTGGCTGTGGCGGATCTCACTGCCGGACTGCCGTTGATGAAGGTGAGCGATCGCTTGACGGACATCGCCGAGTTGCTCGTGCAAGAGACATTGTCGCTCGCGTGGGCGCAGATTACGGCGAAGCATGGAACGCCGCGTTATGTCGACGCGCAGGGTGTGACGCATACGGCGAGCATGATCGTCGTTGCTTACGGGAAGCTCGGCGGGTTGGAGCTCGGCTACGGCTCGGATTTGGACTTGGTGTTTCTGCACGATTCGAGCGGGGAATCCGCGCGTACCGATGGGCCGCAGGTGGTCGAGAACACAGTGTTCTTTCAGCGTCTCGGGCAGCGGCTCGTGCATTTGCTGACGGTGCATACGTCCGCGGGACGTTTGTATGAAGTCGATACGCGGCTGCGGCCTGGTGGCAATCGCGGCTTGTTGGTTCAGTCGATCGCGGCGTTTCGAGATTATGAGTTTCGAGAAGCGTGGACTTGGGAGCATCAGTCGCTGCTGCGAGCCCGGGCTATCGCCGGCGAGGCGGGGCTATGCGAGCAGTTCGAACAGGCGCGCATCGAAGTGCTGCGCAAGGCGGTCAAGCGCGACGACTTGAAAGACGAAGTGCGCAAGATGCGAGAGCGCATGCGGGAAAATCTATCCAAGGCGAGGCAGGGTCAGTTCGACTTGAAGCAGGATGCGGGTGGGGTCGCGGACCTGGAGTTCCTGGTACAGTTCTGGATGCTGCAGTGGGCGGACCGCTATCCGGAGATCGTCACGTTCTCGGACAACATCCGGCAGCTGGAGAGCCTCGCGTCGGGCAACCTGGTGTCGCAGGCGAGGGTGGATTTCCTCGTGGACACCTACCGGAAGTACCGCCAGCGCTTGCACCGCTTGACCCTGGACGGCGCCAAGAACGTGGTCAGCGACACGGAATTCGTCGAGGAGCGGCGAGGGGTGGTGGAAGTTTGGCAAGAGGTCATGCGCGAGGCGGGCGATCTGCGATAATTCGCCCCTTGCCCCTGAATGCTTTAGCCAACCGTGTAATGCCGCCATGTCGACGCCGGAACCTGTTGCCAAGCTGATTCAACCCAATGCCCAGAACCAGTACACGGTGACTGCGGCGGACCTGCCCCTGTCGTGCCCCATGCCAGGGATGCACCTGTGGAATTCGCACCCTCGGGTGTTCTTGCCCATCGAGAAGACCGGCTGGGCTAAATGTCCTTACTGCAGTGCTGAGTACACGCTCAGTCGTTGAGGTTTCCGGATTGATACGGCTGTGGCTCGCGCCGGCTGGAGGGTTCCCCCTTCTTCCGGGAACGCCGTGAATCCGTCCCTTGTATCTTGGAATTCAGCTAAGGTTTGGTAAACCTCATGTCGTAGATCGTTCCGTCCCTAGGACCGCATGAGTCCGAGCTTCAGCCGGATCGCGGCGTGAGATCTTTCTGGCCCGAAC
>Ga0247784_1000099_pt1 | contig 30409 bp, 29 predicted proteins | sample UWRJL169409R5_FD_179909 | JGI IMG/M metagenome (GOLD analysis project Ga0247784, IMG submission 179909) | Plant litter microbial communities from Arlington Agricultural Research Station in Wisconsin, United States - UWRJ-L169-409R-5 | ecosystem: Environmental > Terrestrial > Plant litter >...
ATGACTTCCAGGTGATCGCGGCCAACAACGATGGACTGTGGAACGAAGCCGGGGCGAGCGTCGCGTTCGTCATTCCTCCCACCTTCGTGCAAACGCGCTGGTTCACGTTGATGTGCGTGAGCGCGGCTATCGTTGCGGCGTGGCTTTTGTATCTATTGAGACTGCGCTCCGTCAAGGCACAGCTGCGGTTGCGATTGGAAGAACGTTTGGTGGAGCGCGAACGCATCGCCCGCGAGTTGCACGACACGCTCCTGCAGGGCGTGCAGGGGGTGGTACTGCGCTTCCAATCGGCCATGGAGCGAATTCCAGCGCACGAACCGTCGCGCGCTTTGTTGGAGGAAGCGCTCGACCGTGCCGATCGGGTCATCAGCGACGGGCGCGATGCGGTGACGAATCTGCGCGCGACATCCAATGTATGTATCGACCTGACCCACGATCTGGGGCAGGTGGGTGAGGGCCTGTCATCTGAGCTTGCGATGGCGTTCATCATGAACGTCGATGGCAAGCCGATTGAGCTCGATCCTGTTGTGCGTCAAGAATGTCGACGTGTTGCCACCGAAGCGCTGAATAACGCGTTCCATCACTCGCGCGGCACCCGAGTCGAGCTGAACATCGGTTACGGCAGAAGAAACTTCTTGATTCGAGTCACCGACAACGGCCGCGGCTTCGACCCGAAGCAGACTTACGACGGGCACTGGGGGCTCGTCGGTATGCGCGAGCGAGCGGAGCGTATACATGCGCGTCTGCAAATCAGCTCGACGCCGGAGGGTTCCACGGTCGCCCTCGACGTACCCGCCCGGTTTGCCTACCCACGAGGTCGTCGCAACGACAATTAACGAGTGCAACAGTTGTGTTTGCTTAGCATAGCTCTCCTGCGACATGGGATATCGGAGGTTGTATGGCGGAGCCCACGGAACAAGACGTCCGGGATTGCTACCAGCAGGCACGAGCGTTCTTCAAGGGCGGGGCCAAGGCGGACAACAAGTTTTACGACATTGTTGGGTTTCCCGCCAAGGCTAAAGCGGCCAAGCATCGAATCCAGTCCGGCAAGCAGCTGACCGCGGACGGTGCACGGGACAAATTCTCGTCTCATACGATCGGTTACGGACAAGTCATGCGTGAGACAGGCAACACGTACGGCAATTGCGGCGAGGCGACTGCCGTGGCGGCATCCTTTGTCGAGCAGCGCATGCAGGACGTGGAGCTCGCAGTCGCCAGCACCAGTCCGTGCGATCACGCCTTTCTGGTCGTCGGGACAACGCCCGCGGCAGGATTGACGGTCTCTGGACTCGGCCAGATTCCGAGACAACGCAACGTTTTCGTGATCGACGTATGGGCGGGCATTTGTTGCCACGCCAGTGACTTTCCAACGCACCTGCAGACGAAAATGCAGAATTGGCAGACGAATGGGAAACGCATCGCCACGGTTTGGACGGAAGTGCACGACGGCAAGCGTGCAGCGATCGTAGAACCTGTTTCGTGGGGGAGGGCGATCCTTGCTTCCAGCCTGACATGGAAGGACCCTCGCAGTTTCGGCACAACCGGGGATTTGCAACAGTTGCGAGAGCACATGGAGCGCGAGCGCCATCGGGCGATGGCTCCACTGCACGCGCGGGAGCAAGAAATTGTCGAGCGGCAGAGCAAGCTCGACCAGGACAGGCAGGCGCTTGCAACGGATCGGGAACAGTTTCAGCGCGATCATAAAATATGGATCGAACGCTCGTTGGCCGCTTCGACGGATGCCAATGAGCAGGCTTCACTGCTCGATCGCCAACGCACGCTGGCCGACCGTCCGCAGCAGTATCTGCAAGAATTCGCCCTGGAGTTGCAGATGCTGCAGCAGAAGCTCAACCGTGATCGAAAGCACCTCGACCGGGACTTGAAATATCTCAATCTGCAGGACCGACACGCAGAGGGGCCCATGCCGCCTATCGCGAGACAACGAGTTCCGCGGCCAGCGGCGACCGACTCGGAGGCGCTCTCTGAACTCAACGAGTCCTTGAAGTCGCAACTCGACGGCAACAGTGGCGGCAGGCGCGCGTCGCCCCGACGATAGCCACCCGAATGGGTATCTCACAAACCGCCCTGTTGCGCGATATGCGATCGATCGATGCGAGCGTACAGTGCATCCCTATGAGCGATAGCGTCATGGAACACGAATCCGCGGGCAAATCCATCTGCGTGCTGGCGGTGGACGACCATCCATTGCTGCTCGATGGCATCACCGCGGCGCTCTCCGGCCGAAACGACATGAAACTGGTTGCCGTCGCCGCGGATGGCCAGGCTGGCATCGAGGCCTATCGACGCCATCGGCCCGATGTGACTTTGATGGACTTGCAGATGCCGGGTGTCAACGGCCTGGAGGCATTGCGAGCCATTCGTCACGAAGATGCCGAGGCGCGCATCGTGATGTTGACGACGTATCGCGGCGATGTGCAGGTCATGAGCGCGCTGAAAAGTGGCGCCTGCGGTTTCCTGCTGAAAGGAATGTTGCGCAAGGAGCTGCACGAAACGATTCGCGCGGTGCATGCCGGCCAGCGAGTCATTCCACCCGAGGTGGCGCTCGAACTGGCGGAGCATGCCGGCGCCGGTGTGCTTTCCTCGCGTGAGGTCGAAGTGTTGAAGTGCGTTGCACGCGGCGATAGCAATCGCGAGATCGCCATGCAGCTGCATGTCACCGAGGACACAGTGAAAGGTCACACCAAAAGCATCTTCGTCAAGCTCGATGCGAAAGATCGCACGCACGCGGTGATGAAGGCGCTTAAGCGCGGCATTCTTCAGGTGTAGCTCACCGGAGCCCTGGCCCAGGCAACGACATGCAAACTTCCGAGCTCGGCGCTCCTCCCATTCTTCCGAAGCTGCCGCCAATGGCGGAAAGCGCGGTGCCGGTGTTATTCCTGGTCGTGGCGGCGACGAAAGAATATGCGAGCTTCCGTCAGTACTACGAGACATGCGTCGCAGCGATGATCGAGGACGACCTGGTGCATCGGCACGAACGAGCCGTTCGACAAGAACTGTCGGATCAGGAGCTCGTGTTGAAGGATCAGCTCAAGCTACTGCTGCTGACAAAGCGCTTTGCGCGCTCGGGCAGAGGGCCGATGCCGAAAGGCCAGCAACTCGAACAGTTGGCGCAGCAACTATTGGATCAACGCCTCGGTCGTCAGTCGACGCGGGGGCGCTTGCGTATAGAAACCTTGCTGGCCGGTGTTCGACGAGTCGTGACCGGGCAGGTCGCCAGCGAGCAGTTCGTCGAGCAGATTCGCATCGTGCGGGAAGAAATAGCTCAGTCGGGTTACCGCATGCGGCGTCTGGACGACAAGGCCGACCGGAATCGGGTCAATGTCGAAGCAGCTCATAGAGACGCCGCCAAGTGGTTCAACAATGTTGCGGCGGCAGTGGCGGCCGCCTATTCGAAAATCGCGGACATCCCCGATAAGGATCGCCAGGCATTGAATCAGCTGCGCACCGCGTTGCCGCTCGCACGCTCACAGATCGACGCTGGATTGGCGATCTTCAACGCCGCCGCCATGGCATCGCTATCGGTCCGAGTCGCCGCGCAAGTGACGGACCGGGGGCGATTCGCCCGGCGATTCTCGTAGCTGATCCTGCAACTCTTGCAGTTGTCGATGACCTTCCAGCCAGTCGCTCGGCGGTCGCGCCCGGAATTGCTCATGGAATCGATGCATGTCGAGCTTGTTGGCGTCGATGCGGCGGAGCTCCCGAGCGAGTCGATCTTCAATGGAGTCGAGCGCCAGTAACATCTGCTGCGTGAATCGCAGCGACTGCGTGCCGCGAATCTGTCGAAAACCGGTCAATCGCCGCTGGGTCTGCCTGCAAGCCTGGTGAACGTTCGCGAGCCGCCGCTCCACATTCAGCCTGGTGCGCTTTATCTCAAGCGCTGCGTCGGCGAGCGGTCTTTCCGAGTATCTGCGAATGGCCGAGACATTCTCGTACATATCCTTTCGCAGCCTGGAAACATGTGCATGATAATCCGCGAGCGCGTTCAACAACCGTTCGACCCGTTGCTGCGCGGTTCCATCCAGGATGCTGGCGTCCTGCGCCAGGGCAGCCCGCGATGTGATATTGCCCGATGCGCGGACGCACTCATCGACCTTGGGCATCGACTCGAACAGTCGCGTGGCCTCTTGTATTTCCGGGTAGTGCAGGTCGGCAAGTCGGGACATGATTATTTGCCGAGCACGTCGCTGCGTTCCGGGCAGGGAACCTTGGCACGCTCGGAGAATGTCGGGTCCATGAAGTAAAGGATCTGCTTGCCATAGATCGGCGTCTGGCCTGCCATGAAGATGAGCATGTCGCCGGGCTCCACGACGTTGCCACGTGCATCTTTCTGCGCGGCCGGCAGGCGCATCACCTCGTCCGCGGTCAGCAGTGAACGCTGCGTTTCCTGCGTGGACGTCGAGATGTTGTTCTGCATGCCGTATTTGCTGCCGGAGTAGGAGAACGACTCTTTGACGATGGTCGCGGTGCCGGTCATCTTCGACAACAATTCCGCGGTCTCGATCTTGTTCGGTGCATAGGCGACGCGCACGTGGCAATTGGAAAAGATGCTCTCGTCCTTGCCGTACGCGGTCCACAGCTGCGAGATGTCTTGAATGATCAGATACGCCTTGAGGCCGTAGCCGGCGATGAAGGCCAGCGACTCCTCGAACACGTCGAGCTTGCCCAGGCTGGGAAACTCATCGAGCATCAGCAGCAGGCGATGTTTGTAACCGGCGACGCTGCGGCCGTCCTTGAATTCCATCTTTTCCGTCAGGCCGCGCACGACTTGATTGATGACCAGGCGGACCAGCGGCCGCAGCCGGTCCTTGTCGGAGGGCGGCACCACCAGGTAGAGCGAGACCGGCCTGTCGTCGTTCATCAGATCGTTGATCGTGAAGTCGCTCGCCGAGGTGTTGCGGCCGACGATCGGGTCGCGATAGAGCGTGAGAAACGAAATCGCCGTCGAGATCACGCCCGAGCGTTCTTCTTCGGCCTTGTTCAGCATATCTCGCGCACACGCCGAGACCACGGGATGACAGTAGTTGGGCGCGCCGTTGGGAAGCGGCCAGCCCGGGCCGGTCATGTCGTGATCGGTGTCGAGCATGAACTTCATGGTTTGCTCGACGGTGCGGGTCGGCTCGCTCAAGAACGCGAGCACGCCGTTGAGCGTCTTGTTGGGCTCGGCATACAAAACATGCAATGCCACGCCGACCAGCAGTGCCTGGCTGGATTTCTGCCAATGATCCTTCAGACCTTTGCCGTCCGGATCGACGATCATGGTCATGATGTTTTGCACATCCGCGACTTCACGATCGGTGCCGACGCGCACGGCCGAGAGCGGGTTGTAGCGCGCACTCGATCCGTCCAGCGCGGACGGATCGAACTTGATGACGTGATTGTTTGCTTCGCGTTGCCGCCAGCCGGCGGTGAGCGCCCAGTTCTCGCCCTTGATGTCGTAGATCAGCGCGCTGTGCGGCCACGACAGCAGAGTAGGCAGCACCAGGCCGACGCCTTTACCGGAGCGTGTCGGTGCGAACGCCATGATGTGTTCGGGGCCGTCATGACGCAGGTAACGGATCTGATGCGCTTTCGGATCTTTCCAAGCGCCCACGTAGACGCCGCTATCGGTGCCTAGCAGTCCGGTGCGCTCGACTTCCTGCTTCGAAGCCCAATGGGCCGAGCCATGCAAACTCTGCGATTCTTTGCGGAGCTGAGCTTTGTTCCGGTCGAGACGATAGAACACCAGGATCACGGCGCCGACGACTCCAAGCAACGTGATCCAGCCGGCGACACTGAAAGCACCCTGCACGATCGCGGAGTCGAGTTTGTGATAGCGCCCGTACCATCCGAGCCAGTCCACCGGCGTGTAGAGTCGCCAGCCGCCGATCGACAACAAGGGCTCGCCCAGGGCGGCTTGATAGCCGAGCCGATGAGCGACGTATTGGGTGCAGAGCCAACTCAGTCCCAGCAAAAGAAACAAACCCGCACCCGCGCTGCGCATGAGCACAGTCGCGGGATTTCGATCCGTCGAGGGCGCGGTGTAGAGCGGGTTGGTCAGCGAGTCGCGATCGCTCATCGGCGCGATCTGCGCAGCTTCTGCGACGGGACCGGTGGGGGCGCTGCCTCGGCTCGCGGCACGCCGTCACGTGTTCTCGCGACGGCGGCTCGTACGATGCGCTCCTCTAGCGTCGTCATTCGTCTTGGAGGCTCTTGAGATTGCGGAATACCGGCGTCGACTCCGGTAGCGACGGTCCGGGGAGGCCGCTGTCGTTGGAGGACCTCGGGTTCGTGAATGTCGGCTTGGGTGACGTACATCGAAGTTCTGTTGTTCACCGATATTTCCAGCGCTGTCGGGCGGCGCCGTGAAAATAGCGAGCGCAATGAGAAGTTTTTCAAGCGCTCGCGCAGCGTTCGAGGTCGGGGCGGTGCTCTTTCCATTAGGGATCTCCTGTTGAATGGACGATGGGGGCGGCGAGCTGCAACGGCCTCAGCAACTCTTAACACATGCATACGCAGTGGCAGCGTGGCCATTCATCAGCACCTTATCCACGTAGCCGTTGCTGAAGCCGCGATGGAAGTTGCCGGTGTTATAAGCAGAGATGGCGCGCAGTAACGCAGCCTCGCCCTCGCCATGAGTTTTTCGCGCCAGATCGTATTGGGCAGCGAGGATGGATGCGCCGGCGCGTATGTTGGTGCAAGGATCGAAGGCATCGATGAGCGTGAGCTGCAGCCAGGCGAGATTTCGCGAATTGATCTGCATCAGGCCCACGTCGACGGAATAGCCTTGCGAGATCAGCCACTGCGCCCAAGACGCCGCTTCGGCGACCGACTTCGCTCGCTTGGTCAGTCGCACCGGCCCATTGATGTTCAACGCCAACGGATCGAAGTTGCTCTCGGTGCGAATGATGGCGCGGATGACGCTGGGTGCCACTGTCGGCGCACACTCGTGAATGAGGGCCTGAAAGTCCATGGCTCGGGGGGGGCTTTGGTTATTGCTCGTTCCCGGTGATCTCAGTCATACCGGGCGGCAATTCATAGCGCTTGGGCAGCGGCGGCTGGTTTGGTTGCAAGCTTGTTACCGTCGTCTCCGCGTGCAGCTTGCCGTCGACGAAGTTTCGTACCAGCAGTGGCAAGCCCTCCGTCGTTTCGAAGTCCGACCAAGGCAGGCTCGCATCGTTGGTGTCCGTGTCCTTGAACACCGCGTTGTAGCGCTCGATCGTCTCGCGCACGGAATTCCGGTTGGGGAGCAGCTTCAACGGCACCACGCACATTTCCTTGGTCAAGACGCCGTCTTCCAACACTTCCCAGAACTGACAGGGCCACTTCGACTGGAACATGACCAGGCGCTGCGTTTCGCGCAGCTCTCGCTGAACCGTGGGACGCGCCGCATTCGGCAGGAGCTTGCGGGTCTGTTCGGCCGCGGCGACCACGCGTTCGTGATTCAGCGAAGTGTAGGTACGCTCGCCGAAGTTCAGCAGGTACACGGTATCGTCACGGAAGATCTCGACGCCCTGCTGGCCGTTCTGCAGGGATTGCAGCCGATAGTGGCCGGCGCCGATCCACATGATCGAGGTTTGCGACTGGCCTTGAGACGATTGCGTGATGAGCAGCATGGTCTCGGGCAGGAGGTACTTCGCGGCGCTGTCTTCGTCAGGAACTTGAGCCTGAACGCCAACTGTAAACAACGAGCAGACGGCGATCGTCACGAAGCCGCGCAGTGAATTGATCATCGTTACTGACCCTCGGTCGGAAGATAAATGTTGGTTGTCGAGTTGCAACGCTGCGCAACTATGTGAAGCGCGGAATCGCAGCGTCAATACACCGGCGCGTTCCAGAACAATATTTAACGGACGCGGATGGTGAGCGGCGAGCGGCCCCTTCAAACTTTAACGGCGCCCGGCGCGGCACCTTGCGCACAATGCGCGCCACGATGAGTAGCCAGAAAGAAATCTTGCGACAGCGATTGTCGGAGAAGCTCGAACGCGAGTGCGGCCCGGTGCTGATGGCGGCACTGCGCGATCCGTCCGTGATTGAGATTCTGCTGAATCAAGACGGCAAGCTCTGGCTGGACGTGGCCGGCAAAGGCATGGAGTTCACGGGCCACAAGCTGGAAGCGTCGGCGGCGGAGAGTCTGCTCACGACTTGCGCGAGCATGTTGAATACGACGGTGACGCGGGACAACCCCATTCTCGAAGGCGAGTTTCCGCTCGATGGCTCGCGACTCGAAGGCATCATCGCGCCGATCGTGCGTGCGCCGGTGTTCACCATTCGCAAGAAGGCGCTGCGGGTGTTCACGCTCGAAGATTACAAGTCGCGCGGCATCATTCACGCCGGACTCAGAAATGGCCCGGTCCACCAACAAGCGGTCGAACGGCCGCTGCACGATCATGCGATCGACGCCATTCGCCACGCCGTTCGCTCACATCACAACATTCTGATCGTCGGTGGCACCGGCAGCGGCAAGACCACGCTTGCCAATGCGGTGTTGGCCGAGATCGCGTCGTTGTGCGCCGATGACCGCCTGGTCGCCATCGAAGACACGATGGAGCTGCAAGTCACGATGCCAAACAGCGTGCTGCTGCGAACTAGCGAGACGACCAGCATGCAACGACTGCTGCGCGCCACGATGCGCTTGCGTCCGGATCGCATCGTCGTCGGCGAGGTGCGTGGCGGCGAAGCACTCACATTGCTCAAGAGCTGGAATACCGGCCATCCCGGCGGCATTGCCACCATTCACGCCAACTCGGCGCAAGGCGGGCTGATCCGCCTGTCGCAGCTCATCTATGAAGCGCCCGAGGCGCGCAATCTATCTGAAGTCGCGATCGCCACCATGATCAAGGAGGCGGTCAACCTGGTGCTGTTCATCGAGCGCAGCGCGACGCCGGCGGGGCGCTCCGTCAGCGAGATCATGGAGATCGAGGATTTCGTAAACGATCGGTTCGTGATGCGGCCGGTCAATGTCAAACCGCAATGATTGATTCATCAACGTGCCCGAGGATATGACAGTGAAGTTTCCATCCATGCGCCCGGCGCTCGCCGTGCTCGGCGGCTACGCCGCAACCTCTTTCATTTTCGCCAATACAGCGTTTGCGCAGGCGGCCGGTTTGCCGTGGGAGTCGCCGCTCGAATCGATCGCGGATTCGCTGACGGGTCCGATCGCGAAATCGATCGGCGTCGTGGCGTTGGCGGCTTCCGGCGGCATGCTGGCTTTTGGCGGTGAGCTCAGCGACTTCACCAAACGCATCATGATGGTCGTGCTCGCGCTGTCGGTGATGTTGCTTGCGCAGAATTTCATGAACCTGTTCCCGAGCGGCGGCTGAGCATGGAGGAGCCGCGCCGTATCGCGATTCATCGCTCATTGAACCGTCCGCACCTGTTGCTGGGCGCGGAGCGCAGCCTGGTTCTGGCGGTGGGGGTAGTGACCGCGCTGCTGATCTTCTCTGGAAACATTTCGCCCACGTCACTGCTGCTGGCGGTGACGTTCTGGGCGAGCTCGTTCTGGGGACTGACGCGCATGGCAAAGGCGGACCCGCAGATGAGTCAGGTGTATCAAAGACACATTCGCTTCCGCGCCTATTACAGCGCGCATAGCTGCATCAGCGCGCCGCTACGCGGACGCCCGGCGAAATCCTGATCGAGCCCGCGCCATCATGTTGAAGCTCAAATTGTTCCGCGATCAGATCCAGGGGTTGCCAGACCTGCTGAATTTCGCGCTGCTGCCGGAAGACGGGATCCTGCAAAACAAGGACGGCAGCCTCACCGTGTGTTGGTACTTTCGCGGCGAGGACATGGACAGCGCGACTCATGCCGAGCTCGCGGGAATTTCAGCGCGGCTCAACGGCATTTTGAGCGGCCTCGGCGATGGCTGGATGTTGAATTGCGATGCAATTCGCAAGCCCGCGACCGATTATCCGGCACGCGGGCATTTTCCCGATCGCACCAGTTGGTTGATCGATGCGGAGCGCCGTCGCACCTATGAGCGCGAAGGGGCGCACTTCGAAACGACGTATGCCTTGACACTGTCGTATCTGCCGCCATTGCGCGCGGCCAACAAGATCGTGGAGATGCTCTACGAAGACGATGGCCGGGACGACTCGGCCGACGGCTTCGCGGCTCGCATCCTGGAGCAGTTCAAACGGCAGATCGAAGATTTCGAATCGGCGCTGTCGAGCACTCTGCCGATGCGACGGATGCGAGGCGTCCAGCGCACCGATGGCTTCGGCAAGAGTTATACCGAAGACGAACAGCTGCAGTACCTGGAGTTCTGCGTGAGCGGCGTGCTGCGGCCGGTGCGGTTGCCGACCGTTCCAATGTATCTGGATGCGTTGATCGGTTCGCATCCTTTTTATGGCGGCATCGCGCCTCGGGTCGGCGACATGCACATCTCGGTGGTTTCCATCGACGGCTTTCCGCAAGACAGCTATCCAGGAATTCTGCACGATCTCGATGGGCTGGGTTTCGAGTATCGCTGGTCCACGCGCTTCATTTTTCTCGATCCGCAGCAGGCGCGTTCGTTGATCAATTCGGTCCGTAAGCGCTGGCAACAAAAACAGCGAGGCTTGAAGGATCAGGTGATGAACACCAGCACCGGCGCGATCGATCTGGACGCACTGGAGATGACCGAAGACGCCCAGAGTGCGATCGGCGAGGCCGAAAGCAATCAGGTTCGGTTCGGTTACTATTCTTCCTGTGTCGTGATCATGCACGCCAACCGTGAGGTCCTGCAGCAGCAGGCGCGAGACGTTCGCAAGGCGTTGCTCAATCTCGGCTTCGGCGCCCGGATCGAGGACATCAACGCGGTCGAAGCGTATCTCGGTTCTATTCCAGCGCATGCTTATCCCAACGTGCGCAGGCCCATCCTGCACACGTTGAATCTTGCGGATCTGTTGCCCATCACCGCGCTTTGGGCCGGTCCGCAGCACAACCCCTGTCCGTTCTATCCGGATAAGAGCCCGCCGCTTGCCTATGCGGCGACGACCGGCTGGACGCCTTTTCGTATCAGCCTGCACGTGGGCGACGTCGGCCATACGCTGATGATCGGCAAAACCGGCGGCGGCAAGTCGACCGCGCTCAACTTTCTGCTCGCGCAACAGTTCCGATATCCAAACGCGCAGGTATTTTCGTTCGACAAGGGCTACTCGTCGTACATGCTGGTGAATGCGTGCGGTGGCCACTACTACGACATCGGCGGCGAATCCAGCGCGCTGGCATTCTGTCCGTTGAAACATCTGGACACCCCGGCCGATCAGGCGTGGGCGGCCGAGTGGATCGAGATCATGCTGACTCTGCAGGGTGTCAGCGTGACGCCGATGCTTCGTGAGATGGTCTATCAAGCCATCATGCGCCTGACACGTTCGCCTCGTCGCACGCTGACCGAGTTTGTTTCGGAGTTGCAGGACGAACAGCTGCGTCATGCGCTCTCGCATTACACGCTGGCTGGCCCGATGGGTGCGCTGCTGGATGCCGAACAGGACAGCCTCGTCGACGGCGCTTTCCAGGCGTTCGAAATGGAACATCTCATGGGCATGGGCGAAAAGAACGTCGTGCCGGTGCTGTTGTATCTGTTCCGCCAGGTCGAAAAGCGCATGGACGGCCGGCCGACGATGGTGGCGCTCGACGAGTGCTGGCTGATGCTGTCGCATCCTTTGTTCCGGGAGAAAGTTCGCGAATGGCTGAAGACCTGGCGTAAGAAAAACGCGCTGGTGTTTCTGGCCACCCAGGAGCTGGCGGACGTGATGAACAGTCCGATCCGCGATGTGATTCTTGCCAGCTGCCCGACCAAGATCCTGCTGCCGAACCCGGAAGCGAACGAAAACTCGTCGCGGCCGATGTACGAGTTGATCGGGCTCAACGATCGCGAGATCCAGATTCTCGCGCACGCCACGGTGAAGCGGGACTACTACTACAAGTCGGCCGTGGGCCGTCGAATCTTCTCGTTCGGCTTCGGGCCGGTGGCGTTGTCGTTCATCGGCGCCAGCGGTCAGGAAGACATTCGCACCGCGCGTCACCTGATCGACACCTATGGCGAAGACTGGCCGGCGTATTGGCTGAGACATCGCGGGCTCGATGAGTGGGCGGACGTGTGGTCGGGAGCGAAATCATGAAATCCATGATCGAAAGCGCGCGCTTTGCGCTCTTCTTACTGAAGGAAGCCGGGCTTGGCACCGCGCCCAGCAACTCGCGCTTGCGCACTCTGTATTGGGTACGTCGCGCGGCGTGGATCTTCGCTCTTTGCTTGTTTGTATTCTCGGTGCTGACGTACCCGCTCGATGCGGGTGCCATGCAGATGTTCGACCCCCTCGTGACCGGCGCCGAAGCAACTGGTAACGGCTGGTTCCGGCGCATCTCCAGCGCGGTGAGGCCGACGTTTATTCTCCTGGGCACCATCGAAATCTGCTGGGCGGCTGCGCTGTGGGCGTTCGAAAAAGACAATCTGAGCAGCTTCTCGGTGGAGATCATCAAGAAGATCATGACCATCGGGTTCTTTTTCGTGCTGCTGGAGAATGCGCCGATCTGGTTGCCGCAGATCCTGGGAACGTTCGAGCGCGTCGGCGAGGTCGCCACTCAACAACCGGATCGACTGTCCACGGATCGCCTGCTCACCACCGGTATTGCCAAGGCCGCAGAAACTCTGGCCGGCGGCAGCATCATCGGCGGTTTGTTTCTGCTGGCTCCGAGCTCGGTGCTCGGCACCGAGATTCCGGGCGTCACTTTGATTCATGAGGTCGGGCGCGTGCAAATCACCGTCGCCGGTTGGGGCGCGCTGATCGTCCTGATCTCGTTCGTGATCGTCGCCGCTCAGTATTTTTGTTTGAAGGTCGAGTCGGCGATCCTGTTTGCCGCCGGCGCCATCTTCCTGGGCATGGGCAGTTCGAGCTGGACGCGGGACTACGTCCAGAAATATTTGAACTACGCCATCAACGTCGGCGTGCGCCTGCTGGTCCTCATCCTCGTGCTCAGTATCACTTTGGGACGCGTGGATGGCATGGTCGTCACCACGATCGTAGGAGTGCTGGAGATCTCGGCCGCTGCGCTGGTGCAGGCGTTGCTCGCGATGAAAGCGCCTGAGCTTGCCGGCTCCTTGCTCAATGGCGGTGCCGGATTGACGGCTGGCTCGGTGAGCGGCGGGGGAGGCGCTCTGGGTCGTGGAGTCGCATCTGTCGCGTCGACGGCGATGAGCGCCGGCAAGGCGATGGGCAATCTCGCGAAGGCCGCGGGCGCGGGTCGTTCGGGCGGCGCAGGCGGACCAGGCGCATTGAAGGCCGCTGGCGGCAACGCACAGGGGCGAGTGAGCGGCTTGAGTGGTGGCAATCAAGCTGGCGGCCAGCCCGGTTCGAACTCCAAACCTTCCTTGAGCGGCTTGAGCGGACAGTCGAGCGGCGGCGGACGTTTGTCCGATTCGTCGAGTCGCGGATCGAGTTCGAGCGGCGGCTCCAGTGCCACCGGCGGCAATGTTTCTAATAGCGGCGGCGGTTCCAGTGGCAGTTCGAATGGAGGCTCCGGAGCTGGCAGCAGTCACGCATCCAATCAGCACGGTTCGAGTTCGAGTAACTACGGACCTGCTCAACCGGCATCGGAAATTCAAGGGGGCGGCGATTCGAGCGTGGAGTCGGCGAGTTTCGAGCGTCGCTCGGATAGCGATTCGCTGGAAAGCGATTTCGACGATCACGGCGGTCAACACGACTCGGTGAATTCTCTAGGAGCGCCGTCACGGCCGAATGTGGGCGCGCGCCCCCTCGCAGGGTCGAATGCGATCAGGGACCTGCGCCGAGGCAGTGCACCGCCGCCAGAAAGCCGAACGCCGCCTGATCGCCCGGAGCGTTGATCCATGCTGAGAACACAAAATGATCCGTTCGCGCTGTTGCGCAATCTATTCACTCGCCGAAAGCCGCTGGTGGTGGAGCCGAGCGCCACCAGGTCGCCGGCTGAACCCGTGGTGGCCGACAAAGGCGCTTCAAATCCGTACCTGGAGGCGCGCCGCGAATGGAATGAGCGCTACGGAAATTACATTCAACAGACGCAGCAGTGGCGTTTGATCGCCTTGCTGTGTGGCGCGGTGTCGCTGGTGAGCGTAAGCGGCGTCGTTTACATCGGCTCGCAGAGCAAGGTCGTGCCTTATATCGTCGAGGTCGACAAGCGAGGCATGGCGAGCTCGGTGTCGCCGGCGGAAAAGTCGTTCAACGCCGACGCACGCATCATTCGTGCTTACCTCGCGCGCTTCGTCACGGACTGGCGCACGATTTCTGTCGATCGTGTCGCGCAAAAGAGCGCCATCGATCGCATGTATTCCATGCTGCCCAACGGCTCGCCGGCGCTCAACAAGCTCAACGAGCACTTCAAGGCCAACAATCCGTTCAAAGTGGCCAGCAAACAGCGCGTGGCCGTGCAGATCACCGACATTCTCAAGATCTCCGACCAGACCTGGCAGGTGGAGTGGGAGGAAGTCACGCGCGATTTGAATGGCGAGCTCACCAGCAGCCTGCGCATCAAGAGCTCGATCAGCGTCGGCATCACGCCGCCGACGGACGAACGGTTGTTATTGATCAATCCCCTCGGCATCTACATCACGGACCTGAACTGGTCCCGGCAGCTTTAAAGATCGGAAGGACAAAGGATGAAACTCAGGAGCACTTATTCGCTGGCGTTGTGCCTGCTGGCCGCAGGCAACGCTCATGCCCAGGAGGCGGTTGCGCCTGCGGAGGCCGATGGAACCTATGTTCCCGGCACGCCGCCGAATCTCTTGCCGGAGGAAGTCGTGCAGCCCGCTGCTGCCGAACCTGCACCCGCGAGCAATGTGAGCATTGCTCCAGCGTCGCCGCCGGCACCGCGAAAGATCCGGCCGGCGCCAATGGATACGATGCCCGTACGAGATCCGGGTGGACGTGTCTTGCTGCCACGAGGCACCACACCGACCATCGTCTGCGCGCCGCTGCGTGTTTGCGACATCGAGCTGCAGCCCGGCGAAAAAGTGCAGGGCGCTCCGCACATCGGCGATTCGGTGCGTTGGAAGATTGCGCCTGCGGTTTCCGGCACGGGCAACAACGCAGTGACGCATCTGATCGTCAAGCCGACGGAGTCCGGGTTGGACACCAATCTGATCGTCACCACGGATCGCGGCGTTTATCACCTGCGCCTGGTGTCGAGCGCCGTGCATTATGTTTCCAGCGTGGCGTTCGAGAGCCCCGCCGAGGATCAGGAGAGCGCGTGGCGAACGTTCAATGAGAGCTACTCCGCGGGCGGCGACCAGCCGTCCGATCGCGACATGCCCGTCGTCGCGGTGAATCGCCTCAACTTCAACTATCGCATCGAAGTCGTGAAAGGCAAGCCTGCATTCAAGCCGCTGCGCGCGATGGATGACGGTTATCGAACCTACATCGCAATGAACGAAGAGATGTTGCAAGGTGAAGCGCCGGCGCTGATCGGCATTTCTCCCAGCGGCGAGGAGCAGATGGTCAATTATCGCCTGAAGGGAAATTTGTATGTGATCGATGGCACCGTCGGCAGGATCGCACTGATCTCCGGCGTCGGCCGTCGCCAGGAACGCATCGAGCTCACGCGCGATCCGTGTCGCACGCGTGGCTGGCTGGGCATCTGCTGGGATCCGAAGGAATAAGCCATGGCTGGCAAAAAAAATTCCTCGCCAGAGGGATTGGAGATTCGCAGCGCGCCTCTGGCGAGTGCGCGCCTGAGCCGCAAGGCCGCACTCGCCGCCATCGGTGTCGGCGCGGTGGTCCTGGGCTTCATCATCATCAGTGTTTCCAAGGAGCCGCAGCAGGCGGCATCTTCGAAGCAAGCCGAAGCCCCGCAGCTACAACCTGCATTGAACGCGGCGAAGGAATTGACCAGCGACGTGCCGGACATCGCGGACACTTCCAAGCCCGTGGTGGTGCCGGAGTTGCCGGTGACGCCAACCAAGCCGCCGCTTACCTCGACAGTGACTCGTCGCTCGTCGAGCTCGGGCCCGAGTCGCGAGGAACAGGCGAGACTCGCGGGTACTGAAGTGACGTCGTTTGCAGTGGACGACGCTGCTTCATCCGCTGGCGACGTCCTGGCCGACAATGTTTCTTCGCTCGCTCAGCAGGCCGGCGGGCCCTTGGGGGCTGCGGCAGAGGCATTCGCTCCCGGCGATAACGAGCCGGATTTGAATCGCCAGCAGGACAAGCGGGCGTTCTTGAACGAGTCGCGCAAGAGCCGCTATATCGGCAATGAAATCGTGCCGCCGAGAAGCCCGTACGAGCTCAAGACGGGAACGGTGATTCCCGGCGTGTTGCTCAGCGAATTGAACTCCGATCTGCCCGGCGAGATCGTGGCCCAGGTCGCACAGAATGTTTATGACACCGCGAGCGGCAATCATCTGCTGATTCCGCAGGGAACCAAACTGTTCGGCCAATACGACTCGGGCGTCGCATTCGGGCAGAGCCGCCTGCTGGTGCGCTGGCAGCGTTTGATCTTCCCGGATGCATCGACGCTTGAGCTCGATGGCATGAGCGGCAATGACCGCGGCGGAATGTCCGGCTTCGCCGGCAAGGTGAACAATCACTACGGCCGGATTTTCGGCTGGGCGCTGCTCACTTCGGTGATCTCGGCGGGTTATGAGATCTCGCAACCGGATCGCAACAACAACGTCGGCCAGTTGACCGATCGTGAGATTGCCTCGGCAGCGGTGGGCCAACAGATGGCACAGCTGGGCACGGAAATCGCACGACGCAACCTGCGGGTGCAGCCGACGATCGAGATTCACAAAGGCTATCGCATGCATGTGATGGTGAATCAAGACATCGAGTTTCCGGGGACCTATCGCATTGTGGCGAGTCGCTAGGAGCGAAGATGCAAGATCCCGCCGCTTTGGAACGTCGCGAGCCGCGCGAGTCGGCAGAAGCTCACGCCAAGGAGCCGGAGCGGCGGGGTAAATTGCCGGGGTGGATCACGGGCGCGATCGAAGCGATGAGCTCGAACCATTCGTTGCTCTCGCAGCTGGAACATCTGGCGCGCTTTCTCCGGGACAAGAGCAAGGAGTTTCTGCAGGCGCGGCGGGAAAAGAAACAGCAGCGGCGAGAGCAAGGCGGGGCCCAGGCTCTCGAAGCGATCTCGCCGCGGCAGCCCGACAGCGGTAGCGTGGATCACGCCTCGGGCGTGTCGCCCGAGGGGCAGTCCACCGAGGTGAAGTCGGCGATCGAGCTGACTTCGGCCGGCAATAGATTGAATCCGCCGCGGCGATCGGAGAGCGCCGGATTACGCCGCGCGAATTCGGATAGCCAGCTTGGTAAGAGCCGTGAGCCACTCATGCAAACCAAAGCGCTCAAGCGCCGTCGCTCGATCTGATGCAGTTACGTTCCCATCGGCAACGCTCAGTGACTTTCGGAGAGCACGAAGCTGCGTGTCATATGAAACATCCGGAACAGCCCCGCCTGGCAGCTATCGACCACGAGCAGAGACTTCGCGATCAGCCGGCTCACGATGTTTGGCGCATCCGCATCGCCGATGCCCTCCTGGGCCACGATCGCGCTCGCGGCCCTGAGATCGAAGCTGTCCGGCGCCGTGGACAACCGCCGCAGTGCCGTTCGTTCCTCGTCCGAGAGCAGGTTGAAGCTCCATTGCAGTGTTGCTCGCAGCGTTCTATGTCGAGGTGGGGCGGTGCGCCGGCCCTGCGTCAACAGGTCGAGCAGATCATCGAGATGAGCGGCCAGTCCGCGAATGCCGAGCAGCCCCACTTGAGCGGCGGCCAGCTCGATCGCCAGCGGCACTCCATCGAGGCGGCGACAAATCTCCGCCGTCAGCGGAGCGTCGACATTGGTGAGCTCGAATTCATGGTCGTTCGCCATGGCGTGTTTCACGAACAGTTGCACCGCCGAGTAGCGCAGAACATCCTGCGTGCTCTGCGACTGCAATGGCGGCGGCACTTCCAACGGCGGCAGCCGCAGGATCGACTCACCTTCAACGCGTAGCGACTCGCGACTCGTCGCGAGAATGTGAACCTGTGTGGTACGTGACAACAACGCTTCCGCGAGCGGCGCCACCGCATCGACGATGTGCTCGCAGTTGTCGAGCACGATCAGGATCTGGCGGTCGGCGACCGCTCGATGATCTGGTTCAAGTCATCCGACGTATCGCAGGCGATATCGAGCGCGTCCGCCAGCGCGCTTGCGACGAGTCGCTCATCGGTGACGCTGGCGAGATCGATAAAGTAAGCTCCATCCGTGTAGTCCGCTCGAAGCTGTTCCATCGCGCCGCTGGCAACGGTGGTCTTGCCGATCCCGCCGGGGCCGACGATAGTGAGAAAACGCTTCTCCTGCAGTCGCTGTTGGACCGTGGCGACGATGCCGTCACGGCCGATCATCCGCGTCTTCGACGCTGCACCGATCGTTTCCTGTAGCGGCACGAGCGGGTCGACCGGTGCCGCGAGGTATTCGACCTGCCCGACGAATCGATAGCCGAGGCCATTCACGGTTTCGATATAGCCGCCGGTCATGTGCTCGTGCTCCAGTGCTTTGCGGAGCGCGGAAATGTGGACGCGGAACGTGCCTTCTTCCACGATGATTCCACCCCACACGCGCGCGATGAGTTCGTTGCGCTTGACCAGTTGGCCCGCTTGTTCGAGCAGGATGGACAGGATGCCGCGGGTTCGGCTGCCCAGGCTCAGCGACTCCTCGCCTTTGAACAAGGCACGCTGCTCGGGCAGCCAGCGAAACGGTCCGAACGCGAGCACGGCCCGAGGGTGATCCATCGACGTTTCCATAACGTTCCTATAGCAAGGGCGCGCGAACGTGCCCGGTCTCCAGGTCATCTGCGAAAGTACAGGGGTGGATTGCGATCGCTCGAACGTCGCGTTTCAAGGCGACGTTCGCAGTCGGCGTTGACCGTCGTGACGCCGCTCGGCGGCTGCTCCGGCGTTGGAGGCACGACGTGATATCGGTGAGATCCGAGAACAAACATTAATCCATATCACCTGTGCGCGCGGTAAAATCTGGTAATGAGCGGTTAAACAGGCCGGTGCTGTGTCGAAAGCCATTCAATGCGAACCGGGCCGGCCAAACAATTACTCGAACGTGTGGTTTTTGGACATATCGTCCGTTCATAAACCCGTAGCAGTGCTGCCGGCGCGCTGTTGAGAGCGCGATCGAACGCCCCGGTGATTAACCGGTTAAATGTCAGCGTCGCTCATTGATCGAGCGCGGCGAATCAATATATTTACGCGCGTTGTTGCAAAGTGGAGTCACGCGTTTGAATAAATTGATTCGGATGATCCTGGTTCTGGTTGGCTGGCAGGGTTCGCTGGCCGTGGCGGCGGAGTCTGGTCTCGCGAGGGGTGAGCACGACATCGATCTCAAAGACGTTCGTTTGCACTACGCGGTGCGGGGACAGGGGCCGGTGTTGTTCGTTACATCGCCGGGCTGGGGCATCGGCTCCAACTACCTGCAAAGCAGCCTGACGCCGCTTGAGCAAACATTCACGGTGGTTTATATCGATACGCGCGGCAGTGGCGGCTCGTCGCGACCAGCGGATCGCAGTCGAATGTCCAAAGGCGACATGGCCGACGACATCGACGAGTTGCGAGAGCGGTTGGGGTTGCCGCATATCGATCTGCTCGGTCATTCCGATGGCGGCACAATTGCCATCGAATACGGCCTGCGGCATCGGCAGCGTGCGCGCAAGCTGGTGTTGATAGCGCCCGCGGTGATAGGTGACAACGAAACCGAGATGACCAGCGCATTCCTGAAAGCCTGGACTTCCGACCCTCGATACGCGGACGCCGTGAAAGAAGTCAGGGAATCGGATTGGGACCATCCCGGCTTCACCGATGAAGAGTTCGCACGTTCGCTGGTGACGATCCTCCCCCTGTACTTCTCCGATCCCAGTCGGCAGGTGCCGGCCTTCATCAAGGCGCATATGACCGGTAGCCGGCCTTCCGCCTGGGCATATCAAGCGTCGAGCGCCGCCTCGGACAACGTCAGCAAAGATCAGGCGGCCGCCGCGGGCTTGATCGAGGCCAGGACATTGATCGTCAATGGCACGGTGGACTGGATCTGTCCGTATCCCGTCGCACAACGGCTGCACGCAGCGATCCCCGATTCGCAGCTGCGCATCTATGCCAACACGGGGCATTTCCCGTGGATCGAGCAGCCCCCGCGGTTCTTCGCGGAGGTCACGAAGTTCCTTCAGCAGTGACCAGAGGCAAGTCGCGTGCATCGATTGGCGCATCGTGCAAGTTAGTTGGCGCCTTTCGATCATGCGGCCCGCCAGGTGCGGGCGTAACTTGCAACCTCGTCAACTCAGCAGGGAATGAACATGTTCGACAGGCAAAAGAAAACGGCGCTCGTTACCGGTGCATCCTCGGGAATGGGCAAGGCGATCGCGCGGCAACTCATCGACGATGGCTTCCAGGTGTACGTGGCGGCACGTCGAATGGAGAGCATGCAGGATCTCGTTCAGCTCGGAGCCAGGGCGCTGCGCATGGACATCTCGCGCGACGAGGAGATTCAGCAGGCGGTCGCTACCATTCTCTCGGAAGTCGACAGCGTGGATGTCCTGGTCAATAACGCGGGATTCGGTTTGTTCGGCCCGGTGGAAGAGCTGAGCATGGCCGACGCGCGCTATCAATTCGAGGTCAATGTGTTCGGCGCGGCTCGATTGACGCAACTGCTGCTGCCGGCCATGCGTGGCAAAGGCGCGGGCACGATCGTCAATATCACTTCGATGGGCGGCAAGGTTTATACATTGCTCGGCGCCTGGTACCACGCCACCAAACATGCGCTCGAAGGCTGGTCGGATTGTCTGCGACTGGAGCTCGCCGATTTCGGTATTCGCGTCGTGGTGATCGAGCCCGGCGTGATCCAAACCGGTTTCGGCGACGTGGTGGCCCAAGGGGCGCTGGAGCGTTCGTCCAAAGGGGTCTACGCGAAACTGGTTGCCGCGGTCATGAAGGCGACGCGACAGACTTATGGCCAGGGAGCTGGCACCGACCCGAAGGTGATCGGACAGGTGGTCTCGAAAGCTGTGCGCTCCGCGCGTCCGAAAACGCGCTACGTCGTCGGCAAGTACGCCAGACCGATGATCATGATCCGCCAGTGGCTGGGAGACCGGGTCTTCGATCGCGTGCTCATGAGCCAGATGCAGTGATCGGCCGATCCATGAGCAGCGCCATGTTTGCAGATAAATGTAATGTGCCGCCGGCGTTCTGGCGTGGGCTGGAACGCGCCGGGCTGCCGCCCGAAGCGTTGCTCCGCCAGGCTCGATTGCCGGCGACGCTGCACTTGAACCCTCAGGCGCCGGTAACGACGGCGCAGTTCTTCGCCTTGTGGCGGGCGATCGAACAATTGCTGCCGGAGCCGGGCCTGGGGCTTGGTTTGATCGCGAAGCTGGAGACGGCGGTCTATCCGCCATCGGTGCTGGCCGCGTTCTACGCACGCGACTATCGGGACGGCCTGGCTCGACTCGCGCGCTTCAAACATTTGTGCACGCCAGAACAATTGCTCAGCGACGAGACGGACGGCGAATGCAGGGTCATCGTAAAGTGGCTGTACGCCACCGAGCCGGCACCCGCGATCGCCACTCATGTTTCTTTCGCGACAGTGATCGAGCTCGGTCGTCGCGGCAGCGGGCGGCACCTCAGCCCGCAGCGGGTGGAGTTGGCGCATGCCAAAGCCGATGGCGAAGTGTTCGAACGCTATTTCGATTGTCCGATTCGTTACGAGACCGCCTTCGATGTGCTGGTGTTGAAGAGCGCCGACCTGGATCGGCCGTTTCCCGGCCACAATCCGGAGTTGTTGGAATTGCTGACGCCGGCATTGGCGTCGGGCTTGCAAACGATCCAGGCGCACGACTCCATTGGCGAGCAGGTGAAGTCGGTACTGAAGCGAAGTTTGCCCAGCGGTCGTCCGGACGTGTCGCAGGTGGCGCGCGACCTGGGCATGAGCGAGCGCTCGCTGCAACGGCGCATCACGCAGGAGGGCACGACGTTTCGCAATCTGCTCGCGCAATCGCGACAGGAATTGGGGCGCCGGCTGCTGTCGGTTCCGGACACGAGCATCAACGAGGTGGCCTATCTGCTGGGCTATCAGGATGTGAACGCGTTCCATCGCGCTTTCAGAGAGTGGGAAGGGATGCCGCCGGCACGGTGGCGGGACCTCCAAGCCAGCGCGCAAGTCGACGCATAAGCGTGACTGTCGTGGCCGACCGGTTCAATGTTTCCACCGAACGCAGCTATCTGTTCGGTCCATTTCAACTCCTGCCCGCGGCCGGGCTGCTACGCAAAGGAAATGAAATTGTTCGCATCGGCGGCCGCGCGCTGGCGATTCTCACGGCACTGGTCGAGCGGGCGGGGGACGTGGTTTCGAAGGACGAGTTGATGGCGATCGCGTGGCCCCAGACCGTCGTCGGGGACGGCAATCTGAAAGTCGCCGTGGCTGCCTTGCGCCGCGTGTTGGGTGAGGACCACCCAGGCGAACGTTACTTGACCAACGAACCCCGACGGGGCTATCGATTCATCGCGCCCGTGCTACTTACGGGTGGCGGTGGCGTGGCGGGCCGTCGTCACGGTCGTTCGGAACACAACCTTCCGTACTTTTCGACGCGACTGATTGGTCGCGCGGACGTGGTCGAGTCGCTGGTAAAAATCCTGCCGGAGCGCCGCCTGGTGTCCATTGTCGGGCCGGCGGGCATCGGCAAGACGAGCGTCGCGCTGGCGGTGGCGGAATCGATGGCTGGCCAATGCGAACATGGCGTGCGTTTCATCGATCTGACTTCATTGCGGGATGTTCAGGCCGTGGCCGTGGCGATGGCCGAAACGCTGGGGGTGAAGCTCAGCACGGAATGTGCGATCCACGGCGCGATCATGATGCTGCGGGAACGTCGCGTAGTCCTGGTATTCGATGGCTGTGAGAATCTGTTGCCGACGACCGCAGCGATGATTGGGCACATTCTCTCGGCGGCGCCGGGAGTTCTGGTGTTGACCACTACCCGCGAACCGCTGCGAATTCGCGACGAGACGATTCACCGGTTGGCACCGCTTGCCGTGCCACCCACCACCGCGGGATTGACGGTTTCGCAGGCGCGTGGATTTTCCGCATTGGAGCTTTTTATCGAGCGCGCTTCGGCGCGTCTGGAAGGGTTCGGTGTAGCCGATGACGATGTGCCGCTGCTCGCCGATATTTGTCGGAAGTTGGACGGAACGGCACTAGCCATCGAACTTGCGGCCACGCGGGTCGATACCTTCACGCTGCGTGAGTTGTCGGCATTGTTGGACGATCAGTCGCTGTTGCTCAGCCTCAACCAAAACAGCCCGGTGGCGCGACATCGCAGCCTGGCCGCCGCATTCGATTGGAGTCATGCGCTGCTGACTGAGAATGAACGTACCGTACTGCGACGTGTGTCGGTTTTTACGGCAGCTTTCACGCTTGCTTCGGCACATGCAGTCGTGGGGGACGATTGCGACGTGATCGCCGCGATCGAAGGTCTGGTTGCAAAATCTTTGCTCTCGGCCGATGTGGCCGGTCCGCTGGTTGAATATAGACTGCTCCGCGCAGTACGTGCCTATGCCGCCCAGAGACTTCTGGAAAGCGGCGAATGTGACGATGTGTGTCGTCGTCATGAAAAGTCGGGGTGACTCAACCTCGAATCTCTTGCACATGCCGGCGGCGGGCACGTATCTTGCGATCGGACGATCACGAGCCACCTTTGTAGAATGAACGCGCTTCCCGCCGACAAATGTCACATTCCGCCCGCCTTCTGGCGTGAGATGAATCGTGCGGGCCTGTCGCCGGAGATCCTTCTGCGCAGCGCCCAGCTCCCGGCAACGCTGCATCTGAATGCGACAGCGTGCGTCACGACTGCTCAATACTTCAGCTTGTGGAATGCGATCGAGCAGATGCTGCCCGAACCGGGATTGGGTATCCGCTTGGTCGAGACGCTGGATACCGCTGCCAATCCGCCTTCAATCCTGATCGCCTATCACGGCCGCGACTACCGGGACGGATTGCTCCGCCTCGCACGCTTCAAACAACTTTGCACACCCGAGGAGCTGGTTTGCGATGAGAGGCGTGGCGAGTGTGTTGTTACCATCAAGTGGTTACATGCGCGTGAGCCCATTCCGGCGATGGTCACCGATGTCACCTGCGCAACCTTGCTGGAGCTCGGGCGTAGAGGGACGGGACATCGGATCATCCCGAGTCGCGTCGAGCTGGCGAGATCCGGCGTGGCGACGGATGTTTTCAAAACCTACTTCCAGTGTCCGGTCGTGTTCGATGCTCCGGCGGATGTAGTGGTGTTGAAGTCCGTCGATCTCAATCGCCCTTTTCGGGGACACAATCCGGAATTGTTGAACCTGTTGACGCCGGCGCTGGCAACGGCGCTGCAGGAGTTGCAAGCACTCGGCTCGATTGGCGAGCAGGTCAAGAGCGTGCTCAAGCGAAGCCTCGCCAGTGGACGTCCCGAGCTCGCGAAAGTCGCGCGCGATCTCAATATGAGCGACCGCACCTTGCAGCGTCGAATCACCGAAGGCGGCACCACGTTTCGCGTCCTGCTCACCGAGGCACGTCGTGAGTTGGCGCACCAGCTGCTGTCCATGGCGGAATCGAGCATCGAGGAGTCCGCTTATATGCTGGGTTACCAGGACGTGAATGCATTTCATCGCGCGTTCAAGGACTGGGAAGGAGTCTCGCCGGGCGAGTGGCGCGAGCGTCGAGCGAATGCACATCAGCGCTCTTGATCTCCTCACGCAGCGGGCGCCTGAGAATCTTGCCGACGTTGGATTTAGGTAACTCGCTGCGAAAATAAATACGCCGCGGCACTTTTATATCCTGTCAATTGACCGCGTGAGAACTCGATCAAGGCTTCGGCCTGGGCTGAGCGCCAGTCCTATCTGTCGCAGAGACCATGGCCACATCGAGAGAGCGACAACAAACGTAAATATCCGCATAGGGCATCACTGGATCGTCCTCGCTGCAACTGTTAACGGTGAGTGTGCGAGGCGTTACCTATCATCGACGGCTTCGATCCGTGTGACATGGCGAGGACGTTTCATGCTGCAACCGTCGCAGATGTTCATCGAAATCGATCGGGACACCAATGATATGTACAGGGTGCTGCTCGAAAAGCATGCGCGCGAACAAACCCGGTTGCCGAGGCAAACGGCAAATCTGTTGCAAGAGACGCGGGAATGTCTGAAGCGGTTTGGCGAAGACGTGAAATCTTATGAGAACGAGGTAAGGCACTCGTACGGCGTGCTCGATCGCGTGGGACGAGTCGGGCGCGGCACCCATCGGGCGTTCGAACAACTGGTCGGGCGGACGAATGCACTAGCGCAGGAGGTCGATCGGTCTTGGAATCGCTTGCCCAAGGACATTCGCGTCGGGGTGAGAAAACTGCATGAGGCGCTCGGCAAAACCGTCGCGCACAATGAGGGCGTTGGCCGGTTCGTCCAGGGCTTGCCTCGGGCTGAGCTGGAGGAAGCGCCCAGACTGCCTCAAATCGGAGGGCTCATCACCACGGAGCAATGGCGTTCGCTGTTGCCGACGCCCTTGAGCTCCAGGGTGGGGCCTTTCGCGGACGCGATCGAAACGAGCTTGCGCGAGTACGGCAAAGAAGCTCGGAAATACCAACAAGCACGCAGCGGCTTGGTGTCCGCGCTGACCGATTCCACGATATCGCCAGCGATGGATGTGACACGGCGCGAGGAGCTGTCGGATCAGACCTGGCTCGCGGCCACCGACTCGCTGGCGAAGGCTGTTGCTGTGTTCGACTCACTGGCCGACCGAATGCGACTGATCGAACGAACCGATGGACACGGACCCATATTCGGTGACGCGGGGCGAGCGTTGGCGAACGCCATTCGTCAGCAACAGCCAGGCATGCAGGCTGCCCGGCCATTGCTCAAACCGCTGGAATTGCAGCCGCCGCCGTACACTCCAGCACTGCCCGCCGGTGAGCTCAGGCTGCAACTACGACAGCCTGATGGGCCTCCTCCGCCATATGTGGAGCCGCCGAGCTACCCGCGGCGGCTTTTTGGATTTCGCAAGCGACGTTAGGACGGAGCGAAGATGGATTTTGATTTTGTACCGGCGCGAGCTGGAAGTTTCGATTGTTAGCGAGACCGTTGTCGCCCGCGAGCAGGCTGCGGCAGCGGTGGCAATGGCTCACGAGGCGGCATGCGCAAGCCGTAGTGCGCCTCCAATGGATCCTTGCGTTGCTGAGGAGTCGGGGAGCTCGATTGAGCGGATTCGAGATTCGCGCGGCGAGTGGGCCTGCGTACTGAAAGTCCATCAGGCTGGATGCCCTGCCTGCGATGCTCGCTTACCGCGAGCGACTCCTGCACCGAAACATCGGAGTCATCCGGGCGGCGCTGCCGAGAATGATCCTGCTGTCGGACGCCGTAGGCATCAAAGCGGGCTTGTCCGTCAGCGACGAGTTTTCGCGCCGATGCCAGCGAGCTACCAATCACTCGTAAATTGACCAGGATGTCGGGCCTCCCGCTGCGTGCCTGTGCTTCCTTGACCCTGGCCGCGATGTTGTCCAGCTCTTTTGCCGCTGCGTCGAAAACGGTTCGCATGTTGGCGAGATTCTCGCCGGATGTCCCATTGAGAACGGTCGGTCGGCCGTGGGTCTCAGCCGAGGTAGGTTCGGACCGACGTGATTTCAGGAGGGCGCCAGACATCAGACTCCTGATGTTGAAGCGACGTCCAGGTGGCGGTGTCGCGGCATTGACCACTCCCGCCGGACGTTCGCCCAGTGTTTGCGCAGTCTCGCCGTAGAGCCTTCTCAAATCGTTGTAAACCCCCATTGCTGTAGCGACACCGAACAGGGCCTGACGGTAGGGGGCCGCGAGCGGCACGAGCTTGGGAAGTTTTGGAAGGGTCAGTTCAGGATCTGCCATGTCGTCGCCTCGATCGATTGCGCGGCGTTGCAACTGCAACCGACTCAGTCTAGCGGCGACATCCAGAAACATTCGCAGAGAGTTGCTTTGCCCGGAACCACGCTGTCTGCGAACTTTAACGCTGCCGCTTTCGCCATCGTTGCTAGTCTGTTTGTCGACGCGGCTGGTTCGCTGCGCGATCATCGAGGCGACGACATGGCTGGACCTGAATTTCCTAACCTTCCAAAGATCGAGCTCAAGCTGAAGCCGCCGTTTCACGCAGCCCTGCAAGCTGCCGACAACGATCTGACAGCGTACATGGCGGCGCGTGAAAGATATAAGCTTGCTGTGCAAGCAGCTGGTGAAACGCCCACGCAGACCCGATCGCGATTCAGCGTCATGAGCGGGATGGCTGGTATCTCACGGGTATCGCGGCTGATCGGTTCACAGTTTCGTTCCAGCCACAGCCAGCAGGTGTCCGATGAAAATGCCGGACAGCCGCAGCCAGATATATATCGCACCTTCCGCGAGGCTGCCGACGCATTCAGAACCCTTCAGAACACGATGAGCGGAGTCAGAGCCGCGCCCGATTTCGACGCCAACGATTGGAGAATCGTGAACAAACTGGATGTCGCAATCGCCGTGGCTCAGAACAAGATCGTTGCCGGGGGGCACATCATCGATGCACAGGAGGCGCCTTGGTTGCAGGATCCAATCAACGTTGCCGACGGGCGGAACCGCATCTATGGCCATCAGGCTGTGCGGCCGGACGATCAAAGCACGATCTCCGGACGCAGCACGATAAAGCCCGTCTCGCCTGAGCCCACGGTGCTTCCCGAGTTTGCCGAACTGCAGCACCAGGAGGCGCGCGAGTCCTTACCGGCACTGGAGCGAATGCCCACCCCGGCGCAGTGTGTGGCCGCTACATCGGGCATTACATCGCAGACATCTCTTACGCCAGATGCAGATATCTCGATGGGCGACGCTCCAAAACGGGTCCATGAATTGTTGAATTCACTGACGACCTACCACGAGCACGTCTTCAAGCTGAGAAAGGATCTGCGCGAGAATACATTGGCCATTCAAGCCTACGCCGGTCGAGCGGGCGAAGACACCATCCACGCGGTGGCCGAGACAAGAGCGAAGTTGACGTCGGGGCTGCACGACCTTCGCAGGGATGTCGAGGACTTGAAGGTTCGGTGCGCCGATCTGCGGCAGATTCAGAGCGAGGGGACACGGACCCTTGCGGAGACAATGACGGGCAACCTGGACCGGATCGCAGGGGTGCTCGATCATGGCATCGACCGCAACCGTCGCAGCAGGCTGGACGTGGACGTATTCGACGAGCGGTTCCGTGAGACGCCAGAACAGCAACAGCACCGACATCGGCGGGAACTGGAAGATCTGCACGCGGCCCAAACGAAAGTGCAGCCCGCTCTCAAAAGTTTGCTCTACCCGGCAGTCATGGGCGCGGTGCCACTGTGCAGAGAAATGCCCACGGCGGCGGAGTGGATGGAGGCGGCGCCAAGCCAGATGCATGGATTGGCGAATGCGCTCAAAGTATACGAGAAGAGTGTTTCCACGCTGGCGGAACAGCTACAGCGAAATGCGTCAGTTGTCGAAGGCTATGCTCAGTTCGCCGACCGTGCCGTTCGCCTGGAGATCGAAGCGGCTTCAAAAGATGACATCGTCATGGAAAGGAAGGTCGATGAAGCGGCTCAAGCGGTCGAGGCCAGCCTGGAGGACGTGACGGCAGTGGAACATGAGATGTCCCAAGTGATGACACATCTCAGGGATGCGCACGCAGCTCTCGATAGCGTGCGTACCGGCTTGGAGCGTTTCGAGGAGGACCCGGCTGCGCAGTCGATCGAGATCACGCAACAGCTGAGGCAGGCAGTCGAGCGCATCGGCCCGTCGCTTGCGAGCGCGATCGAACGCCATGAGAATCATGAGATCGACGTGTATGCGATAGACAAACAGTTCCGAGCGCAGCTGAGGGCGCAGCGGCTTCAATATCCTGAAGTCACCGAGCTGATGAACCAGCTCAAGAGCCTGCCCGGGGAACGGGCGTGTCTGGATTTCGCGGCGAACGCTTCCATAACCGATGAGCCGCGAATCCAAATGATGGCGGATGCGTTCTCCAAATTGGAGCAGGAGGTACGAAGTCTGGACCGCCGCCTCGCTAGAAACGGATCGGCGGTGAAAGAATATTGCGAGCAGCCGCAAACTTCGACGTTGGCTGCCGCTAAATCCGCCCAATACCAGGTGGAGCATCGGTTCGAGTCCATCGCCGGCCATTGTGAGATTGCGAAGCGGGCGTGTGCTGCTTGTGAGCTGATTCAACCCGCGCACGAGCCTGCGAGATGGCAGAAGGAGGTGAAGAAGCTGAAAGACCAGGTGAACCACCTTGAGTACGAGGTCAGAAATGAGGTGCTGCGCAATCAATTCAGAGGCGTCGACCTGGAACGTTTGCAGGAGCAGTTAGTCGTGCGCCGCCAGGTGCTGGGACTAGAGCAGCAAGACGTTTTGGAGCCTCTCGCCGCTGTTCCTCTCGCCGGACGGCGCGTCGTACGGCCAAGAGCAGGTGGTAGAAGATGAGCTGGCGCCGCACGCTCAGGTCAAGACAGGCAAGAGTTATCCGCTGGCGGTGACGATGGACAAGCGCCTGCCGGTCTTCCGTCATCGCAGTTTCAATCTCTATACGTTGCAAGCCGGGCCGCTGGGACCCAACAAACTCACATTCATCGATGAGCTGGTGAATCCGGTGGCCATCCGCTGAAACGGATCAAAAGTGGCCTGATCTTCTACCCTTGCTGGGGTTGGGGGCTTTCGGGTCGGAGGCATTTAGCAGCGCTTGCTCTGCCGACCTGGAGTGTCCTTCTCGCGTCGGTGCGATGGGTTCCGCAGCTTGGGATTGCCGTGGACCCGGTCGGCGAAGCGGCTGCGGTGTTTGACTCGACTCATTGAGCGAGGAGCTTGCCGCGTCGGGGCTGGGACTGTCGTCTTGCCGTGGACTTTGCGCTTCGTGCGTGTTCCAACCGTAAGGGTCCCAGGAACTGTCAAAGGATGATGCCGTGCTGGTGCGTTCCCGTTGGCTCGCACCCCCTAAATTCGGTGGTTGTTGCTGCTCTGGCGACTGCTGATTCAGCAACACATCAATGACTCCTTCCCTCGATGCGTCCGTTGCCGTGCTGGAGATGTGGCTGTCGACTATGCTGGTCGGAGCATCCGCTCTACCCCTGGGGGAGAATGTCGGCGGCGACTTCATTGCTGTCGGGATGACATTCACTCCGTGCTGCGCGGAGGCGGGCGAGCCCGGATCCAATCGCAGTGGCTGCGCACGTCGCGTCGATCCCGGGAACAGATGGTCCAGGGACGCGTCCCACGACGGTGTCGTGCCGGCGGATCGCTCATTGCGTTTCCTGGGGGGCGGCGCAGAGAGCAGATGAGATTCGGACGCGCCTGGATTCGTTCGCTGCGACGGCGCTATCGCGTCAGCGAGGCGTTGCTCTCGATAGGTGCCTGCCTCAACCTCGAACTGTCTCAGGTTCTCCAAACAATTCC
>Ga0247784_1000100_pt1 | contig 30400 bp, 31 predicted proteins | sample UWRJL169409R5_FD_179909 | JGI IMG/M metagenome (GOLD analysis project Ga0247784, IMG submission 179909) | Plant litter microbial communities from Arlington Agricultural Research Station in Wisconsin, United States - UWRJ-L169-409R-5 | ecosystem: Environmental > Terrestrial > Plant litter >...
ACGTCGGCCCGCGCCGTCTTTGTGAGAACGTCAAAGGCGGCGCGACAGCCGGTAGATCCATCTCAAGAAGAGCAACGTGATGACTGCCTCCAGCAGTGTCATCACAAAAGCCACCAGCGGATGCAGCCATTCCGCGCGTGCATGGAACTTGGCCACCGCACGCTCGCGGGCAAGTTCGATGCTGTCATAGAAGGTTGGAATCACGAGCAACGTGAGGATCGTGGACGTGATGGTGCCGCCGATGATCGCCACCGCCATCGGTCGATAGAAATCTCCGCCGGCGCTCGAACCAATAGCGATCGGCAGCATGCCCGCGATCAGAGCGAACGTGGTCATGAGAATGGGGCGCAGACGCATGCGACCGGCATGCATCAACGCCTCCTCGCGATCCACTCCCTGCCGCTCCTCCTTGCGCGCACAGTCGAGCAGCAGGATGGCGTTCTTGGCGACCAGGCCCATGAGCATGATCAGGCCGATGAAACTCATCAGGTTCAAAGTTGCACCGGTGACCAGCAGCGCCACGACGACACCAATCAATGACAGCGGCAGCGACAGCATGACCGCGATCGGAGCGGTGAATGACCCGAACTGCATCACCAGCAACAGATACATCACGGCGATGCCCATGGTCAGCGCCAGAAACATTTCGATGAACAGCTCTCGCTCATCGCGCGAATTGCCACCCAGCAACAGCCCATAACCGGGCGGGAACTCGATTGAGCGCGCGATTGCCATGGCCTCCGCCGTCACTTCGCCCGTGCCGCGGCCTTGCACGTTGGCGGAAACGGTCACGGTGCGCTTGCCGTCGAGGTGCTGGATCTGCGCCGGCCCCTTGTCCAGCGTAATGGTCGCGATCTGCTCCAGCGGCACCATCATATCGGTGCCGCTGACCGCCACCGGAAGATGTTCGATGTTGTCCGCATCGACTCGATCGTCCGGATGCAGACGTACAGCCACGTCCCGGGATTCACCCGTGGGATCGACCCAGTCGCCGACCTCGACACCAGCGAATGCCACGCGCAGTGCTTGCGCGGCGTCACCGACCGAGATGCCGAGTTGACTGGCGAGCCCCCGGTTGAGCTCGATCCGCAGCTCATCCTGCGGATCCTGCTCCGACAGTCCCACGTCCACGGCGCCTGGAATCTGTTTCAGCTTCGCCATGTAGTCGTTGGTAATCTCCATCAGGCGCCGGGAATCATGTCCGAAGAATTCGATCTGCACCGGCTTGCGCGCACCGTTGTTGGTGTCATCCAGCACCACATACTCGGCGCCGACCAGACGCACCAGCAACGTTCGCAACTCGACAGCAATCTCCGCCGCGGTTCGATCGCGCTGTGTGCTTTCACCGAGGTCAACGTAGACCCGCCCCCCGCCTCTATGTACCTGCGTGTTGGTCGCTTGAGTTTCCGGCAGGGTGCGAGCCAGCTCGGCGGACTTCTCCACTTTGAGCTTTGAATATTCCAGGCTCACGCTGGCGGGCGTGCGCACATCGATCGCAATCATCCGACCGTCGGTTTTCGGCAGGAAGCTGGTGCCGCCGAAGCTCCCTTGCAGCACCAGCGCCAACACCAGGCCGAGCACCGACAGAGCCGCCATCCATTTACGATGATGTAACGCCCACGCGATAACCTTGCCGTAACGGCTGGCCTGCCGATCGAACCATGCATTGAAAGTCGCGAGCCATCGACCGACGCCGCGATGCTGCCTTCTCGCGTGATCCGGCGGATCGCCCCAGTAGGCCGAGAGCATCGGATCCAGGGTGAAAGAGATGAACAAGCTCGCCAGCACCGCGGCGGCCACAGTCAAAGCAAATGGACGAAACCACTCGCCCGGCAGACCGCCCATGAAGGCGACCGGCAGAAACACAGCCATGATCGAAAATGTCGTAGCGGTGACCGCCAGGCCGATCTCCGCCGTACCGTTTCGGGCCGCGGCGATCCGATCCTCGCCATGCTCCATGTGCCGCACGATATTCTCGCGCACGACGATCGCATCATCGATCAGCACGCCGATCGCGAGTGACAGCGCCAGGAGCGTCATGAGATTGAGTGTGAACCCGCAAGCCCACACTGCGATGAATGCCGCGATCACCGACGTCGGCAGCGACAGAGCAGTGATCAGCGTGGAGCGCCACGAGTTCAGGAATGCGTATACGACGAAGATGGTGAGGCCGGCGCCGAACAGCAGCGTCTCGACCATGTTCAGCAGATTACGCTCGGTATCCTTGCCATCATCCTGCGTGATCTCCAGCTTCGTTCCCGACGGCAGCGTCGAGTTGATCTCGGCGACCAACTTGCGTACCTCCGAGGCGATGGAAATTTCGCTGGCCGCGCGCGAGCGAGTGATGGAGAGACTGACGTTCGGATAACCGTTGCGCAGGCTGTAGCTGCCGACCTCGGCGAAGCCGTCATCGACGACGGCGACATCGCGCAGGCGCACGATCTCGTTCTCAAGACGTTTGAGCACGATGTTCTCGAACTCTCGTGGCGTCTCGATCCGCCCGACCAGCCTGATGCCCTGCTCATCCAGGTCGCCTTTGATGCGTCCGACCGGAGCGGTGGTGTTCTGCAGGCGCAGAGCATCGATGACATCGGTGACGGACACATTGTACTTGCGCAACTTCTGCGCCCGCAGGAGCACCGAGAGCTCGCGACGTAGCGCGCCGTTGACGTTTACCGTGGCGACCCCGTCGATCGCTTGGAAACGATCCGCGAGCACGTCTTCGGCAAGGCGCGAAAGCTCAGCGTGCGTCTGGGTGTCGGAAGACAGCGCAACTTGCATGATGGGCTGCGCCGACGGATCCTCGCGCAACAGAACCGGCTCGCGCATTTCGATCGGCAGCTTGTGACGTACCGATCCGATCGCGTTGCGGATTTCATCCGCCGCCTGCGACATGTTTTTCTTGAAGTCGAATACCACGGTGATCTGCGCCTGGCTTTCCAATGCCGTGGATCGAATCTCGTGCACCTGGGGAATGCCCAGCAGCGCTTTCTCGACGTGATCGATGATTTCCCGCTCGACCGTTTCCGGCGAGGCGCCGGGATAAGGCACATTGACCGCGATGATCGGCTGCTCGACGTCGGGAATCTGATTGACGCGCAGGTTCTTGAACGCCAGCAACCCCAAGCACATCAGAGCGATGAGCACCGCGACGGTCACCACTGGCTGTCTGATGCTGAAGTTCGAAAGAAACATGTCATTCACCCGAGCCGGCGCCGCGCGTACCCTCCGCCAGGGTGGGAGCGGGCTGCGCCAGCTGGATCGGCTGACCATCCTGCAGTGCCGAGGTGGGATAGCGAAGCAGCGCATCGCCTTCGGCGAGGCCGGACTTCAGCACGAACTCGCCGCTGCGCGGATCCCGCTCGCCGATCCGCAGCGCCACTTTCTCCAAGACACCGTTGCGCACTCGCCAGGCGAAGGCATCGTTGCCCTCTCGCACCAAGGCACTGGCCGGAATAGTCAACGCGGATGCGCGCGTAGTTTCGACCCGGCCTTCGGCGTACACGCCGGCCACTTCGGGGCGGTGATTGGCATCCTCGAAAGCAACCAGCACTTCGACTTGACGTGTGGTGATGCTCGCAGCCGGGTTCACCCCAGCGATCGTGCCGAAGAACTCTTCCGAGAAACCTTGCACGCGCATCGAGACACGCTGGCCGATCTCGACCTCGCCAATGTCATCCGCCGACATCAATCCTTCAAAGCGCAGGCTGTGCGGATCGATGACTTTGAGCAGCTCTTTACCGACCTGGGCGGTGTCGCCCGCGGATACTTTGCGCTCGCTGACGATGCCTTCGAAAGGAGCACGCACCTCCGTGCGTTGCAGTTGTTGCCGAGCTGCTACGACAGTCGTCCTGGCCGCTTCCCGCTCGCTGCGGGCAGCATTGCGTCGGCCCTCTGCTTCTTCCACTTCCAGAACCGTGACCAGCCCGGTCTCACGCAACTGTTTCAGACGCTGCAGTTGTCGCTCCGCCTGATCATGCGCCTGATCGGATGCCCGTGCTGAAAACTCCGCGGCTGTCAGGGTCTCGCGGATGGCAGTATCGTCGAGACGGACGAGTACATCCCCGCGACGCACCGAGTCGCCATTCCTTTTGAGCACCGAGAGCACGATGGCGGAAATCTCCGCTCGCAGATCGGCCCGACGCTCTGGCTGCACCGAACCGGTGATCGACGGACCGGAGGTCAGTGCATTGCTACGAACAGCAAGAATATCCTCGGACGAGATCAGCAATGGCTGCATCGTCCCAGGACTGGCTCCGCGTTTGCTGGAAGCCGCGTCCGTGCCTCCGGCGTGACCGCAACCGGCGCAGACCAAGATCACTACGGCCAGCATCATGAGTAAACGGCATGAGCGCAGTAGAGCAAGCTCGTATGCGCCGAGCTCGAATCCAACGCTGCGATGATGCTTTTGCGACTCGATCGGCTGCACGCACATGTTTCTTAGAGCGCCTACAGTTTGGATCGTAGGGGCTGCCGTCTCGGCGCGTCCACTACGCAAGCACGTAGTGTCGCCTGCTGGAATCTGTGGCTACATTCAGCAAACAGCGCCCGACACGGTCGATGGCGCCTGCATCAGACGAACGCGCATGGATAGCAAACTGAACGCGACCTGGATTCCGGAAACTCGCGATGGCAGCCCCGGCGCCCTGGATCGCAACGCCCTGCTCTCGGGCCAAAACATCGCGGAACTCAGCGAACGTAACGGGGTTCGCGTGGCCGCCGTCATCTGCCTTGATCTCACGCTCATCATCGCGGCGGCGGTGCTTTGCGAGCGTTTCTGGACACCTTGGCTCTACCCCTTGAGCATCATGTTCATCGGTGCGCGTCAGATCGGCCTTGCTTCTGTCGCCCTACACGATGGCGCGCACGGCCTGCTGCTGCGAAATCGACCACGCAACGACCTCCTCGCAAACGCGCTTTGTTATGCGCTGTTCGTCCCGTTGCTGACCGAGTTCTCCGCGTACCGGAAAACTCACATTACCCATCACCAGCACACCAACACCAGGAACGATCCGGAGTTTGCCGGCGTGCTGCACCTGTATTTGCACGCGTCTGCGCTCAGAATCGCGGCGGTGTTACTGGCGCAGCTGTCAGGTGTCGGTTTCATCAGGCTGATGATCCAAGCGCTGCGCTCCGGATCCTGGCAACGCAAGTTGTGGATCGTCGCGCTCACTCTCATGGTGATTTTCGGTATCGCTCTTGCCTGGCGCCCCGTTGAACTGTTCGCGCTCTACTGGCTCGTGCCCTTCGCGACCTGGGGCCTGTTCATCAATTCAGTACGAGCACTGTCGGAGCATTTTCCGCCGGGCGTGCTTCGCCAGCATCAGTCATCGGCAGCCATTTTCCTCACTCGCGACATCCTACCGTCCTGGTTCGATCGTGTGTTCGTTACGACCCGCGGCGTAAACTATCACCTCACGCATCATTTGTTCCCCGCCGTGCCGTTTTACCGCCTCGAATCGTTGCAACGGAGCATGGCGCAGACCAGCGCCTACCAGGCGGCTGCACACGCCACTCACGGCTATCATCGCGCGCTCGCGGAGATATTCATGCGCAGGTGAGCTGATCGTCCGACAGCTGCGGCCGATCAGCTATCGAACAGGCTCATCGCCGTCCCCACCAGCTGCACGCGATTGTGCACGGCGAAGCGCTTGCGCAAACATTTCAGGTGGTAATCGACGTTGTAGGACGTCAGCACCAGGTCGCGCGCAATTTCTTTATTGCTCAACCCTCGCAACAAACAGCGGAGAATTTCCCGTTGCACGCGTGGCAGGCCGGCCACCTCGACCCGGGTGTTGCTGGTTTGATCCTCGCTGTGCGCTCCTTGAGTGCCGCTGAACAACAGGCCCGCGAGCAGCGAGTTGACCTGCACCCCTTTTTGACCCAGCAGCGCCTCCTTCATCAGGCATCCGGTCGCACCCACCAGCATGGATGAAAAAATCACATCCTTGTCATCGGAGGTGCCGATCACGACGATGTCCGATGCGGGCTGATAGTGATTCACCGCCTCGACCACTTCGAGCCCTGAGCCATCGGGCAACTGCATGCTGACCAGGGCGATATCCAGGGTTTGCTCGCGAACGATGCGCATCGCTTCGTCCTTGCTCCAGCACACGGTGACGAGCTCCAGCATTGGCTCGGCCGCCACGGCATTGCCGATTGCGGCACGTACCTGTGGGTCATTCTCTACCAGCAATACATGCAGAGGCCGGAAACGTTTAGTCATTCGCTACTACTCCCTTTTCCTGATCAACCATGCGTGGATCACCGACCAATTCCATGCTCAGTGCATCCAGGTGCCTGCTACACGACGCGAGAGCTTCGCATGCACACGCGTCGAAGTGCTAGCGATCGCGCTGACTTCACAATCGTTGCGCCTTGCGCGCGATCAATCGGCAAGCTCACAACACAGAAACTGCGCGATACGGGCCATTCGTGTCCATGCAGTTCAGTTTTCTCGCTCGCGATGCGCGGCCGCTCAAATGTATTCGCTACAATTTCTCGATCACCGCGCATACGACCTTAATTCGTACAAGCGAAATCGACTACGAAAACACGACATCGAACTAAAACTTTTTTGAGGCGATGCGCGAGCCGCAGAATATTTCCGTGGTGTTACGCGAGCCACTTGCGAAATCAAAGCGCCTCGCAGCTTCCGCAGTGGTGTACTGCGCAGCCTGACAACCAGATCGAACTGGATTTCCTCATGACGCAGCTCTTCACGCCGGAATCTCTGTCTGCGTTTGAGGACACAAGCACAGCTATTTGCCGCGTTATCTCATCAACGACATCGGCTCGATCGTCGTGAATTGACGCGCGGGATCATCGTCGATGCGATACGACGACGTCCGGCAAATGTGGCATGTATGACGTTGATGAAAGCTGAACAGCGTGCTGGTCGACAGCACCGCCGAAGACCCGGAGCTGAGCGTCCTTGCGCGAGCGAACGATACAACGCAAATGTGAGAAGGCGCGTCTACCGCTTTATAACCCGCCGAACGATGAACTACCGCGACTCGCACTTTGAACCTGGCGCGGAATCGTTGAAGGAGCTCAGCAGTTGGCCGAGAAAGCGCACCTCGCCACTGCTCGGAAGCGGAGCTGTTACAACTCCCACGTGCGAGCGACGATCGGCTCGCGAGTCTCTGCCTCTACTTGTGAGATCGATCGATTCACTCGCTCATGGACGACGCGAGCAACAGCGGATTTTTATCCAACGGCGCCGAACAACGCGCCCGCCCCGCTCGTCAGCGCCATCGCAAGAGCGCCCCACAAGGTCACTCGCCACGTTCCAACGGATATATGCGCCCCGCCGATCCGGGCGGCGAGCGCACCGAGTGAGGCCAGCAAACCGACCGAGACTGCCGAGACCACCCAGCCCAGGACAGCCTCCGGCGCCAGCGCTGCGACGAGCAGTGGGAAAATTGCGCCGACAGCGAAGCTCGCTGCTGACGAAAGTGCGGCTTGGAGGGGCCGGGCAGAAAGCATCTCGCCAAGACCCAACTCATCGCGCGCATGAGCACCGAGCGCATCGTGCGTCATCAGTTGCTCGGCGACCTGCCGTGCCAGATCGGGTGTCAAGCCTCGGCGAACATATATCGCTGCAAGCTCACGTCCTTCAGCGGCGTAGTCCGTGGCCAACTCGGTACGCTCGCGGTCCAGATCGGCCTTTTCGGTGTCTGCTTGCGAGCTCACGGAAACATATTCCCCGGCAGCCATGGAAGCCGCACCTGCAACCAGCCCAGCGATGCCTGCCGTGAGCGCGCCGCGCATACCCGAGCCGGCAGCTGTCACTCCCAGGACCAAGCTGGAGGTGGAAATCAGCCCATCGTTGGCGCCGAGCACTGCCGCCCGCAGCCAGCCAATCCGATGGGTGCGATGTCGTTCGGTATGTCTTATCAAGCTCGCAGCTCCTCGAAAGCCGACCCAAAAATGGTCGCACGACATTTTCCAGTCGCGACAGTGCTCAACTGCTGCGCGGCCGATTAGATCCGTTATGCCGAGCTGCACCCATACGTGGTCCGCCGTGAGCGCCCCGGTAGGTTACGTAGTGCACCCGAGCGGCTTCGTGCGTTCGCCACTGGCAGCAGCGGCCACATCGGCTCAGACTGCGGTCATGCTGTTATTCGCGCCAAACGCTTCCCTAGCCCTTGCCACCCAAGTCGCGGACGCGCTGGGGATTCGCCTGTCACCCAGCGAGGAACGTGAGTTCGAAGGTGGCGAGCACAAGATGCGTCCGCTGGTTCGGGTTCTCAACCAAGATGTGTACGTCCTGCAAACCATGTGCGGCGACGCCAGCGCCTCGGCCAACGACAAGTTGTGTCGTTTACTGTTTTTCGCTGGCGCCTTGAAGGATGCCGGGGCCACACGCGTAACGGCCATAACACCGTACCTTGCATACGCCCGCAAGGACCGGCGGACTCAGTCGCAAGATCCAGTGACCACGCGCTACGTGGCGGCACTCATGGAGACCGCGGGGATCGATGTTGTAGTAACCGTGGACATTCATAACGAAACGGCGTTCGACAACGCCTTCAGGAAACATACCGTTCGCCTGGAAGCAGCCGACCTGTTCGCCGAGGCCCTTGCAAACGACCTCGGCAGTCACCCGGTCGCCGTGATGTCGCCCGACATCGGCGGCATTAAACGTGCTCAGCGGATGCAGGAGCATCTCACCCGTACGTTGTCGCGCCAGGTCGACCTGGCATTCATGGAAAAGCGTCGTGTCCGTGGCACCGTCTCGGGTGAAACGCTGGTGGGTGATGTGGCAGGACGCGCTGTAGTGATCTACGACGACATGATTGTTACTGGCACCACGATTCGACGCGCGTGCCAGGCAGCGAGGAAGGCCGGCGCTAAATCGGTATTCGTGGCCGCAGCTCATGCGGCGTTCCTGCCGACAGCAATGCAGCTGTTCGATTCGAAAGTAGCGGACAGCGTTCTGGTGAGCGATTCGGTCGTGCCGCCTCCGGAATTTACCCAGTGGATCGGCAACGGGTTGCGAATATGTTCGATCGCTCCCCTCGTTGCCCGCACCATTCAAGATCTCGCCGACCTGCAGGCTCGCTAGTGACACGTGGCGTGGCCCACCTGCTGGAGATGAATTGGAATATTCGAGTGCCAACCGGAAGCCTCGCATCTCGTCTCTGAGCAGGAATGTAAAAGCACGATGTCATCCTTTCGCTGCATCAGCCGGCCCTCGCCCGCCACTCCTGGCGCTGTTCGCTCTTGATCGAGCCACTGATATCGCATAGCAGCCCGGTCACCAGGTCGATCGCATCGTCCAAGGCCATGACGCCGGTCAAGGCGCCACGCGTGTCGACTACCGGCACTCTGCGAATTCCGGCCATGCGCATCGCTTGCAAAGCTTCGCTCAATTCATCGGCTTCGTCGGCGACCAGTGGCTGGCGCGTCATCACATCTTTGACCGTCACGGAATGCGGATCGATGTTCTTGGCGACCACACCCAGCACGATGTCCCGATCCGTCAGGACGCCGATGGGCTTGCGAATATCGTCGCCCTGCTCGTACACCACGAGGAAACCGATGTGTCGTTCTCTCATGAGCTGCGCGACATCCACCACGTCTGCGTTGCTGGCGATCGCCACCGGCCCGCGCTTACAGTACTGTCCGACTTTCATGTTCCACCTCTCATCAGTCCTGAAATCCGTTGCTGGCCTCTCGCTGCGCCTTCGTCAATTCGATCTCTGCCGCCAGCCAATCTTCCATCTCATGGCCGGGGGCAAACCCTCGCCGCTCGGCCCGAAAATACGCGGCGTCGGCGATCATCGCTCTACGTTCGGCCGCGCGTAGTTCCGCAACGGAAGTTGCGATCCGTCGGGCCGACGCGACGGTTACTTTCGCGGCGGGCGCACGTCGAGTTTGTTCGGTTGAAGTCTGCTTACTCATGGCACATGTCTCTTCCGGTGCACAGACTGGAGCTCACGATCCAGTCCGCTGCATCGATCACTTCACTTCGATCGCGATCTTCTTCGACTCGACCACCGGCGTCTTGGGGATTCGGACCTTCAGGACACCGTCTTTGGATTCCGCCTGAATGGCCTTGGCATCGATGTTTTCAGGCAGCGTGAAGCTTCGGGTGAACGTTCCGTTCGCTAATATCGGCGACTGGCGACCAAACGCCGTTGTCGCTATTCCGGCGCAGCGCGCGGGAGAACAAGGGCGAATACTGGCGAAACATGTCTTCGAACTCTCGGAACGGCTCCCAACGTGTGATGTTCATTGACTCACTCCTTCAGGCTCTCGGTGTTGTTGGCTTGCACATTTAGTGTCGTCACGGCCCCTACCGGACACCATGCGGGGAAGGCACTAACCACTACGGGATTCATGCCAGTGCGCAAGATTGTGTTGGCTCGGCTCGGGTTGGCCGATACAATTTTTTTATGATCCGCGTCCTGCTATCGATACTGGTTCTGTTCACGGCCTCGCGTGGCATCGCCGGCGAAACACCCCACTGGTTGATCGATGGCAAGCCGACCGCACAGGCGGCAGCGCTGCTCCGAACGCTGGCCGCCGCGGATCGAGATGGCTTGCGTGGCAGCCGACTACACAATCAACTTGTCCGCTGCGGAGCTGCGCACGGTGGAGTCAGGCAGAGCCGACGCAACCCTGCAAGCTCGCTATGAGAGCTCGCTCACCGCCAACGCAGCTCGTTACATCACGCACGTGACTCGCGGCCGCGTGCGTGCCGCCGACGCCGGCTTTCAATTTCCAACGACGCAGCCGTTTCCAGATGCATCGGTTGCGGTACTCGCTATCGCCAGTGCCTCGGATCCGGAATCAATGCTAGCCTCGCTGCAGCCCAGGCCACGCCCTTATCAGCTGCTTCGTAGCGCGCTCAACGACTACCGCGAGCTGGCCAAAGACACCTCATTCACCAAGCTACCTGCGCCACCGAAGCGGAAGCTGGTGGTCGGCGATGCATACGATGGAACGTCGGCCCTTCGCCTGTTACTGCTCCGACTGGGAGATCTCGGCACCGACACCGCAGCCGCGGACAAGCGTCACATCGACGCCGATACGGCCGCGGCGATCGCGAGATTCCAAGCTCGCCACGGACTGCTGCCCGACGGCGTCCTCGGAGCGCGAACATATGCTGAGTTAGTGACACCGATGAGCCAGCGCGTGCACCAGATCGAGCTGGCGATGGAGCGGTGGCGCTGGCTCTCCGCCATGCCAAAGCCGGATATCGTCATCAACATCCCCCGGTTCATGCTGTATGCCCTGCCGAGGCCGCAGGATGCCGAACAGAGCGTGATCGAAATGCCCGTCATCGTCGGCACATCAGACAACCGCACGCCCCTGTTCACGGCGAAGATCGAGCAAGTCATCTTCCAACCTTTCTGGGACGTGCCTGCGAGCATCGCGAAGCGGGAGCTGCTGCCGAAGATTCGGAAGGATCCTGGCTACATGCAGCGTCATCATTTCGAAATCGTCCGCGGCCAGAGCGACGACGCCATGCCCGTGACACCGAACCAGGAAGCGTTCGACGCATTGCAAGCCGGGCGCCTGCGCTTGCGCCAGCGCCCTGGTCCCGACAACGCACTCGGGCCGGTGAAGTTTGTATTGCCAAATCCCTATAGCGTGCGACTGCATGGGACGTCGGAGCCACGGCTCTTCGAACGCGCCAACCGCGAATTCAGCCATGGTTGCATTCGTGTCAGCGAGCCGGCGGTGCTGGCCGAGTACGTGCTTAGAGACGCACCAGGGGATTGGAACTCAGCCGCAGTGGACGCCGCACTGTGCGGCGAGAAAACCCTGCGCGTCGTTTTGAATCGAGCTGTCGATGTGGTCGTGTTTTATGCTACGGCCACTGTCACCGAATCACGCGGCGTGCTGTTTTCAGAAGATATCTACGGATACGATCGAACGTTGGATCGTCTGCTGGCGCGCGCCAGCACGGAACGTTAAGCCGCTCTTGCCCCGAGCGCTCGTACTCGATCCAGGTATTTGTTTCGCTTCGCGCTGCCCATCGTACCCACGCTACCGATCAACGTGGCGCGCACGCTGCCAAACCCGACGAACTTCAATATGTTTCTTCGCAAGCTTCGCACGCTGTGGGCGCGATAGAACCAACGATAGATGAAGGCAGGCATGCCCATGGTGACGATGACGCGTGCGCTCTTACCGCGTTGCAGTTTGACCGGCCAACGACCCAATTTCAGCGTACTGAAAGCAAAGCCCGGCCGCAGTACCTGCTCCAGCCACCCCTTCAACACCGCGGGCATCGCGCCCAACCACAGCGGATACAGAATGACGACGTGGGTTGCCCAGTCGATTTCCGCCTGGCAACGCCGGATGTTTTCGGGTGGGTCGGCATGTTCGTACTCCGACTGCGTGCGCAACAGCGAGAAATTCAGGTCCGCTATTCGAACACATCGTACCTCGTGCCGAGCCGCCGCCGCGCCGTCACGATAAGCCTCAGCCAACGCATGCAAGAAGCGCTGAGGTGCGGGGTCGGGGTGCCCGTCGATGATTAGAATTCGTGGCTGCATGGACGATGCTCAGTGAGACGCCGGTGCCGCGACCGGAGAACTCGCGACTGAATTATCCGGCAGGCGCGACATGTAATCGGCGACGGCGGCAGCACGGTCGAAAGGCAAGCCTGCCAACGCTTCGACAATTTCCATATCGACAGAATATCGATGCATCGCCGAGAGCTTCCTGATCTGCGCCAGCAAATATGAATAGTGCTGGCCGCGAACGCTCGGCGTTGCATGCGCTGCGTTACCCTCGCCTTGCTCGCCATGACAAAAGGCGCACAGCCCCTGGTAGTAGCGGCGGCCGGTGGGAATATCGTCGCCGGCTCCCTTCTCGTTCGCGCTGTTGACCGGGAGCCGCGACAGGTAAGTCGCTACGTCACGAATCGCCTGCGGCGCAGTCAATGCCTTTCGCGAAGTTACGCGATGCATTTCAGGAATGTCTCGGCCACCTTCCGACATGTCGACCAGCTGCTTGATGAGATAGATCGATAGTTGCGAGGCGAGCGCCGGCATGACATTGCGTTCGTCACCTTGGGCCTGGGCGCCATGACATGAAACACAATTCTCGTCGAACAGATTTTTTCCGGCCTCGACATTCGGCTCCAGCGCCAGCGCACGCTCGATCAGTTCCTCGGTACGCCCGGCTTGAGCGGCGGCACTGAGGCTGAACAAGCAGAGCAGGATCGCTGCGCCTCGCACTCGAAGGATCGTGTTGGATGTTGCATCCATGCGCAGCAGTGTTGCACATCGATGGCGCGGATGAGTTACGCAATCCTGGCAGGTCACTCATGGATTTCCCCGTGTTCGTCGAGCCGGGACGGATCGCCTGGATGACGTCGGCGCGCAGCGCGGACGCATTCGGCGCGCGACTGTAGCCCGCAAACTCGGTGCAGATCACATGCCCGAGGCTCACTCGGTCGGGGTCGCTTTCTGCAACAACCAGACGTAGTCCGCGAGCCGGCCCAGGATGATCCGAGTGCTGCGTTCGGCGTTGGGATCGCCGATTTCAAGCCGGGTGAGATCCTCGCCCCACACCGGCATGGTTCGCGAACCGTGCGCCGCAAGTATGTGTCTACCGTCGATGACTCGCACGATGCGCTCTCGTGGATACCGTCCACCAAAGCGGCGCGCGATCAATGTGAGATCCGGAACTTCCACGGTGAACGACGACGCGACGGGCCCGTCGCCCCGTCCCGCTACTCCGTGGCATGAAGCGCAAAGGCGACTGTAGAGCTGCTGGCCGGACATCGACACGTACTCGCTGGCATGCGCCAGGCAGCTTAACGTCAAGCCGGCTATCGCAAATAACAATCTGGCGTTCACGACTTTTCCTTTTGGATTGAGCGCAGATAGTCGACGAGGCGCTCGATGATCGCATCGAGCGCGCTCGCTCCGGCGCGTGGTTGGCATTGGGTCGGTTCGTTCTCTCTAGGCCACCGCAGCGCTGGGAGTCCAGGTTGATTCAGCGTGCTCGCGCACCAGCATGACTGGCACCGGCGATGTACGCAGCGTCAGCTCCGCGTCGCTCCCCATAAGCAGTCGGCTGACGCCGCGTCGACCATGCGTGCCCATCACGATGACATCGGCGGGCCAAAGCCTGGCTTGCTCAACGATGAAATCCGACGCTCGCTTACCCATGCATTCAATGAGCTCGACCTCGGCATCGATTTCTCTCTTGCGAGCAAACACCTGTGCCTCGCGAAGTATCTTCTTGCCGTTCTCGCGCATCTCCTCCACCCACTTGGTGTAGTAGTCGGTGCCGAGCGGTATGTCCCCGACCAGCAGCTCATCCACGACGTGCATGATCCGGAGAGTGCCGTTGACCTGCTTCACCAGGCTGATCGCTTCAGCCAGGCCGCGCATCGATGTCGAACTACCGTCGACGGGCACCAGAATTTTGTTGATCATGGCTCGCGCTCCTTGGAGTTGACGTGGAGCGATGCTGAACTCACGCGACCGGTGAATGCAGCGTGTCTTCCCGTGAGCGACTACGTACCGACGCTTGCATGTCGTGATTGATCAGTGCGCGCATCGGGCCATTCACGATCGCTACCTGACAGGCTTGCGCTTCCAGGCCATCCAGGCGGGAAGACCGGCTCTGTTTCGAAGCACCAGCACGCTGTCGCCTTTCCTGATCTCGGTTGCGATCAGCGCCGGCTTGCCTTCGAACATGACTCGCGAACCTGTGACCTCGACTCGGTCGCCAGGCACGACCTGCAGTTCTTGATTCTCGATGTACCAGGCCGGGCCGAGGTGAATCGCGATTGTTTCCTGTTCCGTCTTGAGCATGACCAGTACGCTGTACGATGCTCCCTTCTCCGGCACGAACCTGCCGACCGACACGATCTCACCCTTCAGGCTCTCGATAGTCTGGTCATCGTACAGACGTGCCTGAGGCATCCCTGGCTGCCGCGCGCGCTCTGCTCCGCTCGCGACCGCATCCTGCGAAACGGCTTGTCTAGCGGCGAGAGCACTGATCGTCATCAGCGCCACGGCAACGAACGTACGCGATCGTTGCATCATGCGGGATCGCGCGTAGCGGTCCGGAATCCCGCCATTCGATCGTGCTTCTCGAAATACTGTCTTGCAAACGCCGCCAGCTGCGGTTCGGAACGACGTTCGGATACTTCCCACCCGGCTATCTGCTGGTCTGCGGCCGGACGATGTTTTGTAACATAGTGACGAAGATCCGCCAGCGTCGTGTGAGAACCGCACACCAGAACTTCACTGACCCCTGCGATGGCATCGCAAACAGCGCCAAAGAATTCGTGCTCGGTGCGCACACCGCTCGCATGTTGGCGAGTATTGTGATGATGTGCCTTGATGTGCCGGGACTCGAAATCCTGTGCGCGCAGCCGTAGCACCGAGGCCGATTCGTGGTCCAACCAAACGACCGCATGAAAGAAGGACATGATGCCACTCCAGATGACACTGAGGATGGCTGCTAATCTCCAGCACTGCTGCTCGCCTGGCAAACGGAACAGCCCATAGTCGCTAGGTAGTTTTGCCGTGAACCAAAACGATTATTACGCGTGGTAGCTAGCTAACGACTTGCCCCGTCAGCTCCAGGACAGCTTTGCGCCACTCGCCAATCATCGGCGGTGGCGAGGACACGATCTATTCCCTGGGCAGCTCGTTCTCACTACGTAACTGACATTTCGTCGCTGGTTCTTTCAGCCCGACGCCTGCATCTCATTCACCGCCTCGCGCATCGCCTGGAGCGCGGCGGACACCAAGTGAGCTTGCGCGTCGCTCTTGCGCAGAGTGACCGCCAGTTCGTGCACAGCCATCGCCGTTACCAAGTTGCGCTTCGGCCCGCTGACAAACGCACGGATCGAACCCCAACCCGGGTCGACCGGGATCGGCCCCTTGCCTGGGACCCAGATGACACCCGGAGTATCGTCGACGAGACCGAACAACACGCGCGCGGTCAGATAGTTCTGGAACACGCCTTTGGGGATACGGACTTGAGCCAGCCCCGCCTCCACCGTTTCGATGATCCGTCTCAGATCCGGTAACACGCCGATGTGGTCCACGGCCGGGTTGCCGCTGGCCGTATTGAGACCCGGATCGCTCAGCAGATCGCGAAGATCGGCCGGCGAATAGGGGCTGTAGTACTGGACACCTGAGTGACGAGACTTGATCCACGATTGAAATAGCACAGCGGCACCCGCGACGATCGGCGAGGCGGATGATGTGCCGCTGAACCCGAAGGTCTCTCTGCGGGTTGCGCTGCCAGCTCCATACCCCAAGGTGTAGACATTCTCACCCCAACCAAAGCAATCGATTCGACTGCCGTGATTGGAAAAATCGCTGCGGCGATGGGGCACGACGGAGGTAGCCGCTGCCACCATGATGGCGCCCGAGTCGCGAAAGTCGCGGCTGTCACGATTCAGGAACGTTCCATGGGTGGGGTCGGACCAGCTATCCAGATCGATTCCGGTTCGGATGTCGTTGCCGGCGGCATCGAACGATGTGCACTCGCCATTGCCTGCGGCTTCCACTACGACAATACCCAAGTCAACAGCATGCCGGATCGCATCGAATGTCACCTCTTCGACTTCGACCGGCAGATACTGTCGACTGAATGTATCGCCGCTGGAGTTCGTGACGGTGCCACCCGCACCAGACTGAGCCTCGATCAACAGTACGTCTCCCGGACTCATGACTTGCACGGCGGACAGGATTGCGGCCGATGTGCTGTAGGTTGTGGTCGTGCGCCATTGAGAGACCACCCGGCACATTGTCTTCGGCGCAATGCCGATTCCATAGCTCGTATTATCGGTGGCGACAACCTCGCCAAGCACGGCAGTGCCATGATCCTCATAGGCATGGTTGAGGCCCGAGATCAACGTGATGCCGCCTGCCGCCAGATCGTCGTGATTCAGAGTCCAGCCTTGTTCGACGTCCACGAACGTGACGCCTGCCCCCTCGGTTCTGGACCATGCCCACCGCGCATCGATGCCATTGGGCGCGGCATCAAGATATCCCTGGCTCAAATTCCTGGGATCGTTCGCCGGATTTGCGGGAGGCGGAGTCGGCCCTGCCTCCACATAGGCGTTCTCAACCTCATCCATGGTCAGCAGAAGTTGCACGAGTTCGGCGCCTGCCTCGCGGCTCCGAACCTCCGCGACAAAATAATGAAGCAACGGACCCGATCGGACCGAGCGCAATTCCGTCTCGGCGAAGTATGGAGCGACGACAACGCCGGGTACGGCATCCGACAACCGGCGGGCTGCTGCTTTCCTGTCACTGACCGATAGACGACCGCCTGCATCTGCTCCACGAGCCACTGTTTCTTTGACTCGAATGACGACACGGACATCAGCTTGGCCGCGACCTCTTGCGCCGCGCAGTTCGGTTGGCATCGACATCATCTATCCTCCCTGTCCAGGAATGAGGCGAAGTTTTCGTAGCATCGTCCGCTGCGCTCTGAAACAGAACTCTCGCAGCGATCGGCGCGAGCAATGATGGAAGCAATGACGCGATCGTGTCCTTTATCGTTACGACGAGTTCCTAAGCGTTCCTAAAAATGAGTTTCGATGCGAAAAGTAGTTGCGTGGAGGCTGCAGCCACTAGGAAATTCTTCCTGGTGTGCTGTCACTTCAGTGACGCGTACGGAACTCGCGACCGGGAGCACAATCAAACGACAATCACGGATGGGCGGAAGAAAATAATGTCAAATCGTACTAGCAGGCTCGCAGCACTCCTGGCTCTCACCTTGCCGGTGCTGGGCGGATGCGCAGCGAATGAAACCCAGGTTCGATCACAGGGCGCCATGGATCTGGGTTGCGATCCCTCAAGTGTGAGTGTGCAACTGACCGATCGACCCTATCTCGGTGTCACTCACTATGAGGCGGAGGGCTGCGGCACAACGCAATCCTATGTATGTCGAGCACGTTTCTATTCCATGGGTGTTCCCCTTGGCGAGCGAACCTGCAGGCGGGCCGGCAACAAGCCGGGTTCTATAATTTCAATAGCTCCGTCGAGTTATATTGGTCACTGAAGTGCGTGCGGAGCACCGGCGAGTGAGCTCACCGTGCGCGAGGTTCCTTTGCATCTTCGGTGCAAAAGCACAGGTGACCTGCTCGATTTCGTAGCAGCACGTGCTGCCACCCGTGGAAATCGAACCAGCGTCGTCAACGCATGGCAGGCGCGAACGGCGAGCGAATATCGGCCAGGAACTGGCGGGCACGGGGATGTGCCGGCTGTCGGAAAAATTCGGAGGGAGTTGCGCGCTCCAATACCGCGCCGTGATCCATGAACAGAATCCGATCGGCGACCTCGCGAGCGAAACCCATCTCGTGCGTGACGCAGATCAACGTCATTCCCCGATGTGCGAGATCGCGAATCACGGTCAAGACTTCGCCGACCATTTCTGGATCCAGCGCACTGGTCGGCTCATCGAACAGGATCAGCGGCGGCTCCATTGCCAACGCTCTGGCGATGGCCACGCGCTGCTGCTGGCCGCCAGAGAGCTCGGCAGGAAATGCCGTCGCCTTGTGAGCGAGACCGACGCGATCGAGCAATGTCATGACGCGATCCTTCGCCTCCGCCGCGCCGAGCTTACGCACCGACATCGGCGCGAGCATGCAGTTGTCCAGCACGTTCAGATGAGGAAACAGATTGAACTGCTGGAAAACGAAACCGATACCGGAACGGAACTCGTCCACATCGCTCACTGCACGATGGATGTCGCGGCCGTCCAGCAGAATCGTGCCCGAGTCGATCGGTTCGAGTCGATTGATCGTGCGGATGAACGTGGACTTGCCCGAGCCGGACGGCCCGCATACCACCACAACTTCGCCGCGCTGAACGGTTTCGCTCACGTCGACCAGCGCATGATAACGCCCGTACCATTTGTTGACCGCACGGAATTCGACGATCGGCAGCTCGCTCATACAGGTGCCCCGGAAGATATCGGCCTGCGCGCCAATCGCCGCTCCAGGGCATAAGCGATACGGGACAGTCCAAAGCAAAGAACGAAATAAGTCAGCGCGAGCACGCCATACACCTGCACCGGCATGGTCAGCACCTGGATATTGATCTGCGAGGCGATGAACGAAACCTCCGCCAGGCCGATGATGTAGCCCAGCGAAGTTTCCTTGATGGTGGTGACCAGCTGATTGACCAGCGACGGCAGCGAGTTTCGCAACGCCTGCGGCAGGATGACCCGCCGCATCGCCGTCGTGTAGGAGAGCCCGAGCGCCCTTGCGCTTTCCATCTGGCCACGCGGCAATGCCTGGATGCCGGCACGAACGATCTCAGCCAGATACGCACCGTTGAAGATAGCGAGCGCGATCAGCATCGTCGGGAACTGATCGGTCTGTTGTCCGGTCACGCTCGGCAGGAAGAAATAAGCCCAGAAGATCACCATGAGCAGCGGCGAGCCGCGTACCACGAAGATCAAAGCAGTCACCGGCCACCGCAAGGCTCGATGCTGGCTGACACGCGCCAAGCCGAGCAACAAGCCGACGGGCGACGCGAGCAGCAATGCGCTGACGCTGAGCAGGATCGTCAGCGTCAACCCGCCGAGCGGACCTTCGGGATACTGGCCGAGGAGAAAATACAGCCAGTAGTTCTGTAGCAGATCGATCACGCGGGACGCACCGGGTAGCGTCGCTGATACGCGATCGAGAGGGCGGTGATGATCAGCGATACGCTCAAGTAGGCGAGCGTCGCCACCGCGAATGTTTCGACTCCGCGAAAACTCGCAGTCTCCACGCGCTGCGCCTGATACATGAGCTCGGCGGCGCCGATGACCGTGGCGATGCTAGTGTTCTTCCACAGGCTCACCGTCTGCGACACCAGCGGCGGTACGGACGCTCGCAGCGCCTGAGGCAACACGATTCGTCGCCAAGTCTCAGCGGCGCCAAGTCCGAGCGCCCTGGCCGCTTCGGTTTGCGTGGCCGGGATGGTACGAATGCCGCTGCGTACGTCCTCGGCCATGTAAGCGGCCGTATAAAACGTCAGTGCGATGACTGCGCATACCGATTCGGCGTTGTGTTCATACAGCCAGGCACGAGCTGCTTCTGGCAACAGCGCAGTCGCGCCGAAGTACCAGAACAGCATATGAACGAGCAACGGGATATTGCGTATCCCTTCCACGAACGCGAAGCCGAGCCAGCGCAACGCTGCCAGCGACGACAATCGCATCAAAGCGACGGCAATTCCGAGCGGCAACGCGAGCAACAAAGTGATGAACGTCAACTGCAGCGATAGCACCAGCCCGCCGATCAGCCACGAGCGAAACTCTGCGCTCAGCACGACGCTGAAGTCGAGCTCCATCATGCGCGATCAGATGCGGTCGGTATCGATGCGGAAGGTCCGCTTGGGAAAATTGAGCTTCGTGCCCGGCCCGTACCAGCGGTTGAACAGCCGTTCGGCCTCGCCGCTCTTCTCCAGCTCGTGCAACGTGCCATCGACCGCCGCCTTCAACGCCGGCTCGTTCTTGCGCAACCCGAGCGCCAGCGGCTCGACGCTGAGGCTTTGTTCGAGGATCACGTAATCCTTCTGCGCCGGCCCCAGCTTGCCGAAAGCATCGAGCAGCGATACTTCGTCATTGACGAATCCGGCCGCCTTGCGCTGTTGAAGCGCGACGAAAGCCTGCGGAGCCGTTTCGAACGTCACCACCTGCACGCTCGGCACAGCCTTGCGCATGTTCGGCTCCTGCGTGCCGCCCTTCACAGTGACCACGCGGTGGTTCGCAAGCTGCGCGAGTTGCGTGATGCCGCTGTCCTTGCGCACCATCACTCGCTGACCTGTCACGAACGTCGTCAACGAGAAATCCACGACGGCTTCGCGTTCCCTGGTATGCGTGAGCGCGGCGGCAATAATGTCGATGCGACGCTGCTGCAGTTCGGGGATGCGGGCGGCGACCGCCAGCTGCTTGATCTTCGGCGTCACGCCGACCTTTTTAGCAATGGCGTTGCACAGATCGACCTCGTAGCCCACCAGCGTCCGCGTCTTGGGATCCACGAAGCTGTTCGGTTCATCGGTGCCGAGCACGCCGCACACCAGCACACCCTTCGCTTTGATGTCCGCCAGTTGATCGGCGCTTGCGGGCAACGACAGCGTCGAGCCGATGACGGCGGCAAGTACAGCGAGCGCTTTATAGAAAGCCATGAGTCTCGACAAGGAAGTGGCGAAGCGCGAATTACACCGAGGACACGCGTATACCGCAATATCATCGGCTCTCACCCTGAGTACTTCGTTGCATGTGACTCGAATGTCACTCGACCGCAAGCGGCGCGGCCGTGCCGACCCTCAGCGTTTTTCCTCGTTCAGCGCCTGAATCAGCAGCACGCTCTTGCCCGGCTTATGCAAGCGCTTCAGGTCGTCCTGCGCAATGGCAGCGTCGGCGAGTGGATACGTCATGCTTACCGTGGGCGTCACCGCCCCCTTCTGAATCAGAAGAGCAATTTCCCGCAGGTTGCTTCTATCGGGATGTACCGCTATCCGGGCACCCTTGAGCTTGCGCTCGGCGAGTTGCGCACTATCCGGCGTATCTACGATCGAGATCACAGTGCCCTCGGGGCTGATCATCCGATACGAACGGCTGAGCGCATCGCCGCCGACGGTGTCGAGCACGAAGTTCACTGTTCCAACGACTGATTCAAGTTGTTTCGTTCGGTAGTCGATGGCGACGTCAGCGCCAATGGACCGCACGTATTCAAGATTGTCGGCGGACGCGGTTGCAAGCACATAAGCCCCTGCCTGCTTCGCAAGTTGCACGGCCATGTGACCGACTCCTCCGGAACCTCCGTGAATCAAGATGCGCTGGCCAGCAGTGAGTCGCCCTTCGACGAAGAGGGCCTGATACGCCGTCAACGCGGCTAACGGGACGGCGGCCGCCTGCGCAAAAGAAAGTCGTGGCGGTTTCGGCACCACCAACTCGGCAGACACCGCGACATACTCGGCATATCCGCCACCGCGCCAGGAAATCAAGGCGAATACATCCTTCGCCAGCAACGCTGGATCGACGCCGGCACCGAGGGCAACGATGCGGCCGGAAATATCATGACCGGGAGTCACAGGAAATATCGGGGCACCGGCACCCTGCCAGCCCTCGCGCACCAGGACATCGATCGGATTCACACCCGCCGCTGCCACTTGCACCACAACCTCACCCGACTTCGGCACGGGCCTCGGCGCTGTTTCGATATGCATCACGCTCGAGGGGCCCGTCTCGTGATACCGCATGGCCCGCATCTGCGCCGGCACACCGTCGGCCCCGACACCCCACGGCAGGAACGACATCGCCACCGCTACTCCCAAGAACGCACGCTTCATCGCTAACTCCCACTGGGAAGGCCATGACCGTACTTCGCCCGCCGTAGTGGAACGGTGTCAGCACCCCGCTAGATTCGGAAGCGGTGCTGGTCGGTTCACCAGACGCTCCCCTTTTATGTTTGCGAGGTGACACGGGTGCCGCGTCGTAGAAGTCGTTTCAGTCAGGTCGCCGCGTGGTCACAGGACTGCCTTTTACGTTCGCGACTAGTAGTATGCGAGAAACGTCATTCCACCGGCTCGGCGAAGCACATGGCTCAGGCGACATCGCTACCGATCATCGACTTGTCCCGATTGCGGGACGGGCCGAATGCGAGGACGCGGGTCGCTGCGGAGCTCGATGCGGCGTGTAGTGAATTTGGTTTCTTTTATCTGGTAGGCCACGGCGTCTCACACCATCGCATCGATTCACTGATGTCGCTGGCGCGCCGCTTCTTTGCCCAGCCCACGGAGGACAAGCTCGCGATTCACATGTCCAAGGGCGGACGTGCCTGGCGTGGCTATTTCCAGCTCGGCGAAGAACTCACCTCTGGGCGGCCGGACGGCAAGGAGGGAATTTATTTCGGTACCGAGCTCGAACAATCACATCCACGGGTGCGAGCCGGCGTGCCTCTACACGGGCGCAATCTGTTCCCGTCCGAGAGTGGACTGCGGGAAGCGGTACTTACATACATGAGTGACCTGACGCATCTCGGGCACGAGCTGATGTCGCTGCTCGCATCTGGTCTTGGCTTACCGCAGGATTTTTTCCTTGATCACTACACGCGCGATCCGACCGTTCTGTTTCGTATCTTTAATTATCCGCGCACGCCCGATATAGAGCGCGGTTGGGGTGTTGGCGAGCACACCGACTATGGCTTCATCACATTGCTCAAACAGGACGACGTCGGCGGGCTGCAGGTGCGCCACGGGGATCAGTGGCTCGAAGTGCCGGATGTGTCCGACTCGTTTGTTTGTAACGTCGGCGACATGCTGGAGCGCTTGACGCGCGGTCGTTATGTATCGGCACTGCACCGCGTGCGCAGCTCGGCGGTTCGCGATCGTATCTCGATGGCTTTGTTCTTCGATCCCAGCTTCGACGCGATCCTGGCACCGATCGAGGGCGTCGGCCCCAAAGCGGACGCACCCCACACTCAAGTGCGCTGGGACGATCTCGACCCGCATACTGCGCACGGGAATTATGGCGAATATCTGCTGAGCAAGGTCGGACGGGTGTTTCCGGAGCTGCGCCAGGCGGCGATCAAATCCTGAATGTCACCTTGCGATGACCCAAGCGGCAATATGCGCCACGCCGACAAAGGCGGGCGGGAGCACTAAGAATACCCCGAGTATCAGCATGCAACCGGTGCCACCGCGAGGTGGTGGCACGTCTTTGCCCGATGGGCCCGATGGTCGTATGTACCCGGGGGACGCCGGGCAATGAAGGTTTGGACAGCTGGTTTGCCCCTTATATAGAAGAGTTCCGCATTGCCTGCATTGTCCCATTGCCCCCAGCCCTCTTCCGTTCCACTAGACCGTGCTGTTCCAAGAGGAATGATCGCGCGAGGGCATTTGATCAGCCCCGGCGGTGGTCCGAGCGCAACCGCGTTATGCCCGGGAAGTCGATCATTTTGGATTGCGCCGCTTTTGGGCAAAGCCCAGGATCATTGAATGACCGTGTTTTTGTCGATACGCCGGTGGCGATCCCTACCCTTTTAATGCCTTCTTGTACAGCGGCGTATGCCAATAGCCGCGTAAACGTGTATATTTGCGCCCGGCTCGCGACCTTTCCTTTGTTCTCCTTGCTGCCTGCGCCGTTCGGCGACGCCTTCACCAAGGTCCGCAATTTCGAATCGTTCCCGACCAGGAGGCAGCAAATGCCAGTGACAGCACGCCTGTCGTTTCTATTCTGCCTGGAAAATATTCTTCACCTCGAAGCTGGCAGATTTTTTTAAAGGGTCTATTTCAATGAGCAAGATTTACGTGGGCAATTTGCCCTTTACCGCCGATGATGCCGCTGTGCGCGCCCTGTTCGAGCAGCACGGCACTGTTGAATCCGTCAGCCTGATCAACGATCGCGAAACGGGCCGTCCGCGCGGCTTCGGCTTCGTAGAAATGCCACGCGCCGATGCGGCCCGTGCAATCCAGGCGCTGAACGGCCATGACATGGGCGGCCGCCCGTTGAAGGTCAACGAAGCGCAGGACAAGCCGAAGGGCGGCGGTCGTAGCGGCGGCGGTGGCGGTTATGGCGGCGGCGGTGGCGGCGGCTATGGCGGCGGCGGCGGTCGCAGCGGTGGCGGCGGCGGACGCTGGTAAGCGTCGGAACTCTATTTGTCTGTCATTGGGGCCAGGCTGAAGCCTGGCCCCTCTGTTTCGACGAGCGGCACGCTCCAAATCGGTGCCGTCGACAAACTGGGCTGCTTGTGGGTGATCCAAGCGCCTACGGCGCACGATACTGGCTATCGCTCACAGGCCCAAGCCAGTGAACTGATTCGCCCTCAAGCGTCTCCGCAATCGCGACGTGAGTCATAGCGCGGCTCGGAGTGGCGCCATGCCAATGCCTGACTCCAGGCGCGGTCCAAATTACGTCCCCTGCCTTGACGGCTCGCACCGGTTCACTCTCCACTTGTACCCACCCCTCTCCTTTTGTAACGACGAGTAGTTGGCCGCGCGAGTGAATGTGCCAATGCGTGCGCGCGCCTGGTTGAAAACTCACTGTGGCGCCACCCAAGCGCGAACCACCCGTGGCGTTGAAGCGAGAGGCAACAGCGACGGAACCCGTGAAATTGCTAGTGGGCGCGAGCTGCTCTTGCACATTTGACGGAACGACGACCAGCCGTTCAGCGCTTGCCTCCTTGCTGCTATTTGATTCGGCCGCGATTGCCGTGCCAGCGACAGCGGCCGCCTCGGTTGCTCGCGGCAAGCCTGCGTAGAAAGAGAGATGCGTCAGCGTCTCGCCGATCTGCGGGCGCGTGAGGCCATTCTCCATTCCACGACGCACCTCGACCGGAAGTTGCTCCATTTCCCCATTGGCCACGAGCGCAGCAATCGTCACAAGACTGCGATCACGCAAGCTCAGGTCCGACCGTCGCCACAGGTCCTCGAATATCACGTCCTCTGTCAGCTGCGAGAGCTTCGGCGCAATGGCAGCGATGTTTTGATCCGCGCTGTGATCGGGTCCCGACGGTGCGGCGGATCTTCGTTGGCCCTTCGGCTGTGCTAGCGTCGAGAGATCGATCTTGCCATCTGCGAATACTTCCTCGACCACATTGAGCGCAGTCACAGCGTTTGGCCACCCGGTGTAAAAGGCCAAGTGAGTGATCGCGCCGGCGATCTCAGCGGGCTTCACGCCATTGGTGAGCGCTCGATTCAGGTGTCCCGCGAGCTGCTGTGTCTTGCCTGTGGCAATGAGAGCCGACACAGTGACCAAGCTGCGGTCCCGCGATGTGAGATCCGGTCGAATCCACACATCGCCATATAAAACTCTGTCCGTATAATCGGCCAGTGCGGGGGCAATCACCTGCATGTTTTTAGGAGCAACCGAAGGACGCTCCTGCGCTTCGACCGGTAAACCGGCGGCGAGCGCCGACAGCGTTGTGGCGGTCATGAACTTCATCATTTGGCACCCGCACTTCGCCTGCTCACGCGCTCATCGAGCCACTGCAGAATCAAGTCCGCAATCTGCAAACTGTTTTTGTCCTGCATGATCATGTGACTGTTGCCACGGATACCACGCTCGGTCGGATCCAACATTTGCGCCTGACCGCCCGCCGCTTTGAGACGACCGACGAGCGTTCGGCATTGTTCGAAACGCGCCTGCCACGTGGGCAATGTCGGCAGACCGGTTGGGTTGTCGCGGTGATCGCCGAAGAGCACGAGCAGGGGCACCGTCGCGAGCATCTTGATCTGGTCGTCCGTGTAACTTGCCGGACAGGTGCCAGGCTCGACCAGCACGAGAGCCCGGGTCACCTTCGGATTGATGAGCGCTGCCGCGAGGGGAAATGAGCCCGACTGCGAGTGCCCCATCAACACTGCACCCTTCAGCTGGCCAGCCAGATCCGATAGCGCCTTGATCGTGGGCGTCGGCGTGGGCAGCCCGCGATTCAGATCGGGAACCGCCTGCTTCGCCAGTTCATCGACAGCAGCTACCGGAAACTGAGTGTCGTCAAAGGCGACGCCGGCCTTCGGCCCAAAACGAAAATTCGGCCATACACTTTCGTCGCTGAAGCGAAGCCACTCAGGCTGGTTGGCAGGCGGTACCGCGCCCGAGCGCACATCGTTGTAGATCGCTTGATTGAAACCCGACCGGCCGCGCCCGACCTGGTCGGGCGTGTAGACGGGATGACCTTTGCGCACAAAGTATTCGTCCCACCCCATGCGGCCATCCGGCGTCGTTTCCCACGTCTTTCCGGTCAGGGTCGCGCCGTGGATCATCACAACTGGAAGATTGCCCTCGCCGCCTTGCGGCACCATGAACCTCACATACATCTGGTTTACGGTGATGTGACCGCCTGGACCCAGGTTGCCGAGCTCGCCTTGGGTCTGTTCGATGCGCTCGCCGCCCACGAAGAAGCTGCCCTGTGCTTTAAGAATCAGCGGTGCGCTCGCGGTCTGTACCTCGGACAGTGCTTGCGCACTCGATTTGCTCGTCGTTCCGAGAACGGTAGCAACGATCATGCTGATGAGAGTGATCGATCGGCCCAGCATCGAGAATCTATTCATGTCACCGCCCGGCATGCGTAACCAGTTTGCACGCCAGCGACTATAGCCCTCGACCGAGTCAACGATTAGATGCTCTAATCGGAATGGAGTCATTAGCAGGCCTAATCAATGCCGATCGAGAACTTCAATGACCTGGCATCGTTCGCGGCCGTCGCGAAGGCGCGCAGTTTTACCAAGGCCGCTGCACAGATGGGAGTTTCACAGTCGGCGCTGAGTCAAACGATTCGCAATCTGGAGGCGCGGTTGGGATTACGCTTGCTCACGCGAACCACGCGCAGCGTTGCTCCCACAGAAGCCGGACAGCGACTGTTGCAAACCGTGGCGTCACGATTCGAAGAGATTGAGTCCGCGCTCGCTTCCCTGAGTGAGCTTCGAGAAAAACCTGCGGGCACTATTCGCATCACCGCCGGCGAGCACGCGGCGATCTCTGCTTTACAGCCAGCACTCCGCAAGGTCCTGCCGCGCTATCCCGAGATCAGGATTGAAATCGTCGTCGACTATGGCTTGACCGACATCGTCGCAGAGGGTTTTGACGCCGGCGTACGCCTTGGCGAACAAGTCGCGAAGGACATGGTTGCGGTTCGCATCGGTCCAGATCTTCGTATGGCAGTGGTGGGTGCGCCCTCCTATTTCAAACGTCACGCCATCCCGAAATCGCCGCAGGACTTGGCCAACCACAATTGCATCAATGTTCGCCTGCCCACGTATGGTGGCCTCTTTCCATGGGATCTGGAGAAGGATGGACGGGAAGTCAATGTTCGAGTCGAGGGTCAGTTGGTGTTCAACAATATGGGCTTGCGTTTGGCGTCTGTCTTACAAGGCCTTGGATTGGCGTACATGCCGGAAGATCAAGCGCGTCCGTACTTCGCCAAGCGGCGTTTGATTCGCGTCCTTCAAGATTGGTGCCCGCCCTTTCCCGGCTATCACCTTTACTATCCAAGCCGCAGGCATGCCTCGCCAGCCTTTGCACTGCTGGTCGAGGCGCTGCGGTTTCGATCGTGATCTTTTCCGTCAGATGCTCAAGCCACCGGCCACATCGATTGCACCGCCAGTGATATAGCCGCCGTTCGGCCCCGCTAGAAAAGAAACGAGGGCCGACACTTCCTCAAGCGTCGCGATCCGGCGGATGGGATGTAAGTTCATGAGCGCATCGGGCACGCTATCACCGAGCACTTCTGCCGACATGTCGGTTGGCATGATGCCGGGCTGGACGACGTTGACGGTGATATTGCGTCCGCCGAGATCGCGAGCGACGCCTTTCGCATATCCGACGATCGCCGCCTTGGTTCCTGAATAGTCGGCGGCGCCGGCGAACGGAACATGACCTCCGAGCAGAGAACCGATGAAGATGATGCGGCCGCCGTTCGACAGCACTGGCGCCGCTGCGCGCGTGGTCGCCACGACGCCCATGACGTTGATCTGCCACTGGCGATCAAGGTTGATTGTGTCGAGCGCGGGATCGTCGACTGTCTTGCCCTGAACCGCGATCGCCGCGTTGTTCACCAGAATGTCCAGCTTGCCAAAGTGGGAGACAACAGCGTCGACCAAGGATTTGGCGGCCGACAGGTCGGCCTGGTCGCTCTTGATCGCGACGGCGCGCACTCCAGTTTTCTTCAGCTGCTCCACAACCGCCTGCGCCTTCTCTGCTGAGGCGACATAGCTGATGGCGACATCAGCCCCCTGATTTGCAAGCGCCAACGCGGTCGCAGCCCCCAACCCACGGGATCCGCCAGTGACCAAAGCAACCTTACCTTTCAGAGAGTTAGACATGTACCTATTCCTCAGTAACGATGATTGATAATTTCGTAACGAACGTTACTGTAACGGACGGTATGAAATTGAAGTAGGTCCTGTCAAGTGGTTTAATAACGGTCATTATGAAAATGGCTGAGTTGAGCTGATGGGGCGCCATCGCGAATTCGACGTCGAGAAAGCGCTCGACGCCGCGCTCTGTGTCTTTTGGCGCAAGGGTTACGAGGGCACCTCCTACGCAGATTTGACCGAGGCGGTCGGCGTCGAGCGGCCCGCCCTCTACGCTGCGTTCGGTAATAAGGAGGCACTCTTTCGCCGAGTCCTGGCTCGATATAACGAGCGGCACATGGACTACCTCCCGGCTGCGCTTCAGCTACCCACTGCACGCGAAGTCGCGGCGCATATTCTTTTCAGCTCAGTCGGCGTCAATACACGTAGCCCCGACCGTGCGGGGTGTCTCGGTATCAATGGCATCGTTGCAGGATCTGATGACGCGGAATCAGTGCGACAGGCATTAATAGATTTTCGCGCGGCTGGCGAGACTAAGCTTCGCGAACGTTTCGAACGAGCAAAAGCCGAAGGCGACTTGCCGGAAACTGCCGACCCTGAGGCGCTCGCCGCATTCGTGATGGCCGTCTCTCACGGCACGGCGGTGCAAGCTAAAGCCGGCTTCAGCCGCGACAGGTTGGAGGCAGTTGTCAAGCAAGCACTCTCCACATGGCCTACCGGCGGCTCCAATCAAAAGAGTTTGTAACTTTCCTGCATCGAACTCGGATCATCACATTTCGGCCAGCGATCCTTGATGACAGGACAATCGTGCTCACGCAATAATTCAGCTCAATGACTCAGCCAAAGGATGGCAAAGCGATGTCACGCACTCACGGATGGTTTGCGATCTGCTCCAGCATCATTGCGTCGAGCCTGTGTGCTCACATAGTCCACGCTGAGCAATATTCGCTGATCGAGCTCGACGCACCGGCCGGTGCCCAATTCGCTCTGCCGCTCGGCATCAACAACAACGATCAGGCGGTCGGTCAAATCGCCATCTCGCCCGCATCTAATTATGCCGCGCTATGGGATGGCACGATCGCGACGACGCTGGATCTGGCCGGCGGAATCGCGGGCGCGGCGTATGCTATCAATGACGCAGGCGTGATCGCCGGGACCACGTATTCGATCCCGCCCAATGGTGGCTACGAGCAGCGCGCCATACTATGGAACGGCGGGCTGACAACGCTGTTGCCGACTTTGGGAGGCACCCAGGGAAGTGCGATTGCCATCAATCAGCTGGGCCAGGTCGTCGGTTGGACAAACGATATCGACGGCCAGGCGCGCGCGGTCCTCTGGGATGGGGCGACACCGACCGACCTGGGCTACGGCTCGGTGCGGGACATCAACAATCTCGGTCAGATGGTCGGCGTGTCGTCGAGCTATGGCGCCACGCTATGGAATGGAACCACGCCGACGGCCCTGGCAGTCGATATGGAGCCAGTCGCCATCAACGATGCGGGCGCGATCGTCGGCAACACTCAAGGCTACGATTACGACATCTTCCGCTGGGCCACCACCGCAAAACTCTGGTCGGCAGGCACCGTGATCGTGCTCGCCGGTCCGGCGAATTATCAATACAACACCACGGCTCGCGACATCAACAA
>Ga0247784_1000101_pt1 | contig 30033 bp, 21 predicted proteins | sample UWRJL169409R5_FD_179909 | JGI IMG/M metagenome (GOLD analysis project Ga0247784, IMG submission 179909) | Plant litter microbial communities from Arlington Agricultural Research Station in Wisconsin, United States - UWRJ-L169-409R-5 | ecosystem: Environmental > Terrestrial > Plant litter >...
GAGGCGTTCAACGCGGCGTCGTTAACCGTCAGCGTCCATCCGCCGGGCGGCACGCAATACACGCCGACGATGACACCGCACAATCATCGTCCCACCGGCGGGCGCTGGAACAAGATGCTCGACGAAATCTGGCAGCCGGTCGACACGTTCGAAGGGCAGGTGCTCGACGGCATGGTCAAGGCCAAGTTCTCGCCCGAGAAAATGATCGCAGCCACCATCGTCGGCAAGTTCGTCACCAAGCCGGTGGCCCGCGACCATTTGTTTTGGTACTTGAACGTCGGCAAAGGCCGGCCGTTCAAGGAAGATCAAAACATCGTCAACTGGGTCAATTCGGACCGGGGTATCCGCGCGCGCGTCAATCGAGTGATCGCCGAAGCGAGACGACATCGCGGCGTGAGCTATCGAAAATTCATTGAAGTCCAGAAAGGCGACTACCACGATCCGGACAACAACGATTTTCAGTGGTCGTACGGCCACATCGATCGGATGGACATCGAGATCAACTGGGTGCTCGACGAAGTGAAGCTCTGGTTCATGGATAGCTACGAATGGCATCCGGTCTGCAAGGGCTTCTACAAGCAGTGGCCGGACGACCTGGCGCGAATCAACAACGCGATTCACGCCGCGCTGGTGGAGATGAAAGATAAAGGCGCCGCCGATTACTGGATGATCGGCGAGGCCAGATTTCCCATCAGGTTGTTTGCGACCTAGGACACCTGCTCCAGCATCTCGATCGGGCGGATCTCGATGCCGCCGCCGAAGATCTCGCCGAGATGGGTGCCGGGGTGCAAGCGAGCGATCCGCGCCGCTTCGTCCATGTTCTCGGCGTCGACGATGAAAAATGCGCCGAACGGCTCCTTGGTCTGCTCGTAGGGCCCGGACTCGTCGGTGGTGACGCCGTTGCGGACACGCAAGGTCCGAAAGTCGTTCGGCAGGCTGAGCGAGCCGATCAGCGACACTTTGCCGGACGCCTTCAAGCGAGCGTCGTGCGGCGCGCACAGCGCACCGATCTTTTCGAAGTCCGCCGGCTGAAGTTTGGCAAACCCTTCGGCATCGTAATAGCAAACACACAGATATTTCATGGCAGCACTCGCTGGAGACAACGGATTGCAATTTGCAAGCGGTGCGAGATTAACCGCTCTGGCCGCCGCTACCAAGAAGATCGGCTCTCGCAGATTGCGAATCGCCGTTCAGGGCTCCATGTAACCTGCCGGGTCGATGCGCAAGGTGTAGCGTTGCGGATCGTGTCTTAGATAAATCCCGCCGCGCCGCTCTGAATGCGCCGGCAAATAATCTATGAACGCGGGCGCCGACTCGATTTCTTTTTCGCCGTCGATCAGGCGTGCAGTCAGATGCAAATGGCCGAGGTTCTCGCTGCCGTCGTTACGTACTGTGAACTTGACGACGTGTGCGTCGCCGACGCGATGAACGTCGGTCACGGTGATCACGAGTGCGCCAGGCTTGGAAGGATCCGCGATGCCCTGATACGTAAGATAGCCGACAGCTGCGATCAGCAGCGCCAGTCCGAGCATGCCAAGGAGCCATTCGAGACGAGGCGTATCGCGCGGGCGCATTTAAAGCACCAAACGAGCGGCGGCGGCGCCGACTGCTGCAGGGAAGGCGAGCACCAAAGACATCTGCAGTGCTGACGCGAAAGACATGCCGTCGAAGCGCCCGAAGCTCCAGCACATGTAGACGCTGATGGCCAGCGCGATCATGTAGCCGACGACCGTGAAGCTGACGAATTCACTCCACAGCGTCGTTCCGGCGCTGCGTTCGTGCTGGCCTTTGAAATCGAGCGCATAAACAAACGCGTGCATCACCAGCAACGATACGACGAGGAGTGCGACGGTGTGCCACGGGCTCATCATATGCGCGATCAATATGATTTCCTCGGTGGGCGCGATGTTGGCGCTGAGGAATAGCGCACCGGCGGCCATGAAAAAGTATTCCGCGACCGAGCCGCCTTCGCGCCGGCGCTTGTTCTTATCGGACGAGCGACCGAACTGACTTTGCGCGAGCAGTGCGCCGATGCTGCCGGTGACAGTTTGCAAAGTCACAGTGCCGATCCATTCGTTCGCGCCGGTGTCCGTGCGCAACACGCCCAAGACATAAAGAACGACCGCCGCCAGCGTGGTGGCAACGACGATTGCCACGAAGGCGTCTACAGTCGCATCGAGCAGGTCGGTCGAATCCTCGAATCCCAGGTAGTAGGCGAGGCCGATCAGCATCGGCACGATCGTCGTCAGCAGCAGTGCCAGCCGCACCCGTTCCATGTGCAGTCCCAGCTGCCAGGTTTCCATGGTCATCAAGATGGGCAACGAGAACAGCAATGCGCCGCCGCACGCGCGGGCGACGCCGATCGCGTACTGGCGGTCGGAGCTGGGTGCGGATTGCCTGATTCTGCCCATGTACGGTGAGAACGCCCATGGGTGATCCCGGTTCCAGTTAGCAGGGCCGGCGATGCCGCCGACCCTGCTGGCGTTACATCACTTCACATCGAAGCGATCTTCCATCATCACCTTGTTCCAGGCGTTCACGAAGTCGTGGACGAACTTGTCCTTCGAGTCGTTGGACGCATAGAACTCCGCGATGGCGCGCAACTCGGAGTTCGACCCGTAGATCAGATCGACCGGAGTCGCAGTCCATTTCACCTTGCCGGTGGTGCGGTCGCGGCCTTCATACAGACCCTCGGTGCTCGACTTCTTCCACTCGGTCGACATGTCGACCAGGTTCACGAAGAAGTCGGTGGACAAGGTGCCCGGACGCGTCGTGAACACACCGTGCTGAGTTCCGCCCGCGTTCGCGTTAAGCACGCGAAGGCCGCCGACCAGCGCAGTCATCTCCGGCGCGCTCAGACCCAACAACGCCGCACGCTCGACCAGAGCTTCCGCCGGCGGACGCTCGTAGCCGCTCTTCAGATAGTTGCGGAAACCGTCGGCCTGCGGTTCGAGCACCGCGAAGGAATTCACATCGGTCGATTCCTGGGGCGCATCGGTACGGCCCGGCGTGAACGGCACTTCGACTTTATATCATATCCACCATCGCTTGCAGCCTTCTCGATGGCAGCAGCGCCTCCCAGCACGATCACGTCGGCCAGCGACACTTGTTTCTTCCCACCCTTGGCATTGAAGTCCTTCTGCACACGTTCCAACACGGACAACACGCGCGATAGTTCCTTCGGATCGTTCGCCTGCCAATCCTTCTGGGGAGCAAGTCGGATGCGCGCACCGTTTGCGCCACCGCGCTTGTCGGTATCACGATAGGAAGCAGCAGAGGCCCAAGCCGTGCGCACCAGCTGAGGAACGGTCAAACCGGAGCCCAGGATTGCGGACTTCAGCTTTGTCACATCCGCGGCGTCGATCTGCTGATACTTGGCAGCGGGGAGTGGGTCCTGCCAGATGAACGTTTCGGCAGGCACCAACGAACCCACGTAGCGAGAGACCGGGCCCATGTCGCGATGAGTGAGCTTGAACCATGCGCGTGCGAATGCAGGTTCGAACTCCTGCGGATTGTTGAGCCAGCGCTGCGTGATCTTGCGATAAGCCGGATCTTCCTTGAGCGCCAGGTCCGTCGTGAGCATTGTCGGCGCGTGACGCTTGGTGGCATCGTGCGCATCGGGAACCAATTGAGCTGCGGCGGGGTTCTTCGGTTTCCACTGCTTCGCGCCAGCAGGGCTGGTGGTGAGCTCCCACTCGTAGCCGTACAGGTTCTGCAGGAAGTTGTGGGTCCACTGCGCGGGAGCAATTGTCCACGCGCCTTCCAAGCCGCTGGTCACGGTGTCGGCACCTTTGCCCGTACCGCATTTGTTTTTCCAGCCGAGCCCTTGCTCTTCGATGCTGGCGCCTTCGGGATCCTTGCCGACGCAATCCGACGGCTTGTGCGCGCCATGCGCTTTGCCGAAGGTGTGACCGCCGGCGATCAACGCGACGGTCTCTTCGTCGTTCATGCCCATGCGGCCGAACGCTTGTCGAATGTCACGAGCGGCAGCGAGCGGGTCGGGCTTGCCTTGCGGACCTTCCGGATTCACGTAGATAAGGCCCATCTCGGCGGCACCAAGCGGCTTGTTCAGTACGCGATCGCCGGTGTGGCGCTTGTCTGTGAGCCATTGGCCTTCCGGACCCCAATTCACTTCTTCGGGTTCCCACTCGTCGGCGCGACCGAATGCGAAGCCCAGCACCTTGAAGCCCATGTCTTCCATCGCGACCGTGCCGGCGAACACCATCAAGTCGGCCCACGACAGCGAGTTGCCGTACTTTTGTTTGATCGGCAACAGCAGGCGGCGGGCCTTGTCCAGGCTCGCGTTGTCCGGCCATGCATTCAACGGTGCAAAACGCTGCATACCGCCGTCGGCACCGCCGCGTCCGTCGATCGAACGATACGTGCCGGCGGCATGCCAGGACATACGAATGAAGAACGGGCCGTAATGCCCGTAGTCCGCAGGCCACCAGTCCTGCGACGTGCGCATCAACTGCTTCAGATCCTGCTTGAGCGCGTTCACGTCGAGTTTTTTGACGGCTTCGGTGTAATCGAAGTCGGCCCCCTGCGGGTTGGCCGAAGCGGCGGAGTCGCGCAGCGGCTCCAGGCTCAAACGGTTCGGCCACCAATAGGCGTTGTCGGGGGCTCGTGGCGCGTTGTCCGCGTGCGAGGCCGCACCGAGCGCGCATAGCACGGCGACGGCAACGCCGTTTCTGAACAGGTCGGATTTTCTCATGCTCACTCTCTGTAGCTATTGTCGAGTTGGGCCGCGCTGAGTGCGGCAGTCGGCAATGTATCTACGTCTGATTTACAGCTCTAATCGCTGTTTCGGATGCGACCGATAGGGCTTGTCGATCAACCGCTGTCGGCGAATGTTTCTTCGGCCGATCGGTGGAACCCGGACGCAATGTGGTCGCTTGTGAAACCAGGAGGTGTGCTCCTGTCGAAATCGATATGTAGCGATGGCTACGCAAGCGAAGAAGCTGTATCGAGCGGCGCCGATCGTCTCTGCGCTGTTCTTGTTTGCCGGCTGCTCTGGAGGCAGCGGCGGATCGTCGCCCGGCGATTCGACGCCAACGCCGTCGCCAGCAGGACAGAGCCCAGCGATCGTCGTTGAATCGTTCGAGTATGGAACACACGAGCCGAACGGCGCGGCCGCGTTCGCATATATGACGGGGCCGGAAGGGACGTGGAAGGAAGTCGATAACGCGCAATACGAATGGAACTACTACCAGCGATGCGCGAACGCCGCTCGACCATTCAATAAGAGTGCGCTGATCGCGAACGCCGATGGTGTTCGATTCTTCACAGCGCCGGATGCGGACTGCAATCTGCTGTGGGATGCAAACGCCGACGGACAGTTGGATGCAACCGGCGCGACACACGCTTTTTACGAGCACAACGGTCGAGGCGCCGACGGTCAACAGCTCGCCACACCGTTCACAAACTTCTGGTTCGACGACAACTGGCTGGCGCGATATACGACGCGCATCTACGGTCACGCTCCGCCGGATGGATTGCGAGACGCGCAGCGCGCTCGTTGGCGCATCCTGGAAGGAAACACCAGCGGCTGGACGCGATACCCCGACGATACATTCGACCGTCGGGCGCTGAACGGCATCCACGACGTTGCGACTGGAGACCTCGCACAGGCCGGTCAGGAGTGGCAACGCATTCTCGATGCGTCCGGATATTTCTACGACCCGCAGACTCAGCGTTACATCTATCCGAGCATCGAAGAAAATTATCACCTGGCGCTGGTGCAGATACTCACATCGCTGCTGATGGATCGCACACCGACGGACGACGCATTGGTGCAGCACTGGGTAGCGCTGCGCTCGAATATTCTCAGTCGTCAGGAGCGGCGAGGCGATGAGTTGCTGGGATGGCGTTCGAGTGTCACCGATGCCGGTTCGTTGATGAACACCGAGACGATGTCACTAAACATCATGGCGCTCGGTACCGGTGCAGTGGCGGTATTCGAGGCTGGGCAGGCGGCACGCGTCGGTACGGCACAGCCGGGGTATTTGACCCCCGAGTCGATTGGCACCTATCCGGCGGGCAATTATGAGATTCAGCTTTTCGTTCGGGGTGAAGGCGGGGCCGGGGCGGCGGCGCGACTGGAAATCGCGAACGCCGGAAACGCTACGATGCTGACCAATCGGGAAGTCACAGCGGCGGAGCTGCCGGCCGGCGCCTGGCGGCGTATCGATCTGCAGATCGCCCTGACCGAGGTGCAGACCGCATTGGAGTTGCGGACCTATTGGTATGGCACGGCAGGCCTGGACATCGCCGCGATCAGAGTCCGGCAGCGCTGAAAGCCAACGCGTCTCTCACTTGCAGGCGGTGGTCCCTTGTATCATTCGCTTGAGCAGTCAGACGAGCTGCGTATTACAGAACGCCCCGCATGTCCTTTCGCGAGTTTGCCGCGCCAGCCTTCACCGGTTTTGCGTTGACCTGCCTGTTGTCCGCATGTGGCGGCGGGTCGGGTGGTGGTGGGCAGTCTCCCGAGCCTCCCCCTTCAAGCACGCCGCCGCGAATCACATTCGCATCGACATCGACTCGCACGGCATTCGGCGCCGGAGCCGTTTCGTTCCAACTCGCGAGCTCGCTGCCGTCCTCGGAACGCGTCGTGTGCAAGGTCGATGACGTCGAGGTGACTCCCTGCCTCGATACGAATCTCGCCGGTCGCGTGCGCTTCACCGGACTCAGCACCGGCTCGCACACGGTAAGTGTGCAGATCGTCCGCGACCCGGCTCAGATGGTTGAGCGCGGCGACCATACGCTGCGTATCGAGCAGTCCGGAGTCGTCGTGTTCGCAGCGACACCGGCTGGTATCACGGCTGCAGTCGCCGCTGCTCAATCCGGCGCCACGGTCACGCTGCTGGAACGGACCAACTGGGTCGGCGGGATGCTGAGCGGAGGGCTGGCGAAAACAGACATCGGTCCTCGCGGCCATGAAGTGATCAGCGGACTGACGCTCGACTTCTTTCGGCGTGCGACGAACGCGGAGCTTGCAAGTGGTGCCTGTTCGGGTCAGTGCGTCGGCCTGTACGACCTCGAACCGCGCATCGGCGAGCAAGTGTTCGAGACCATGCTGCGCGAGGCGGGTGTCATCGTCGAGCGCAATGTCGAGCTGCTCGGTGTCACCAAGGACGGAACCAATATCACGCGCCTTGCGACCTCGCGAGGAGATGTCGGCGGGCGTGTCTTCATCGATGCGAGTTACGAAGGTGACCTGATGGCGGCGGCGGGAATCGAATATTCCATCGGTCGCGAGCAGCGCCGGATCGCGGCGTCGGGAGACACGGCGGCCTTGGCTTTTCAGGAAGATAACGCCGGTGTGCAGCGTTATCGATTGCCGATGGGCTCGTTACGCGCCGATCCGTTCGTCGTGCCGAACGATTCGACCTCGGGACTGTTATCTTACATCGAGCCGCGACCGAACCCGATGCCGGCCGAAGGTGATGCCGACAATCGCGTCATGGCGTACACCTATCGACTGTGTGTGACGGACGATCCGAGCAATCGCATCCCTTTCGCCGCGCCTCCCGGATACGATCCGGCGCGCTACGAAGCTTCGGGGCGAGTAGTGCAGGCGTGGGTTGAGCGGGGCGCGGACCCAGCCGACTCCATGTTCAATCCTGCAGCGACCGTGCGTTCCAAAGATCGCGCTTACCAGAAGTACGATCTCAATGGCGGCAGCACCTTCTCCAGCGACATGACCGGCCCGACGCTGAATCAAGCGTACATCGACGGCAATGCCGCCGACCGCGACCGCATTCGCGCCGACTACCAGAGTTACATTCGCGGCCTGCTGTACTTCTGGCAGACCGATGCGCGCTTTCTGGGTCTCAATCAGAAAGTCGCACGCTTCGGCTATTGCGCCGACGAGTTCATCGACCGCGGCAACTGGCCGCATCAACTCTACGTTCGCGAGGCTCGCCGCATGATCGGCGAGTACGTGATGTATGAAGCCGATGTCCTGCAAAACGGCCGACGCGCAGCTGTCACCGATTCCGTCGCCTTCGGTGTGTACGACATCGATATGCACACCTATCGTTACTTCGCCGGGCCGGTCGATTGGCCCGATGGCAGCCGGCACGAGGCGATCACCGGCGAAGGATTCTTGATCGTCCACTTGCCGAACGATGCGCCGTATCCGGTTTCGTATCGGTCGTTGGTGCCGCGCTCGGGGACTATCACGAATTTCCTGAATCCGGTGACGCCGTCGTCGACCCATGTCGCATTCAGCTCGCTGCGCGTCGAGCCAACGCTTATGACGTTGGGCGAAGCCACCGGCGTGGCTGCGAGCATGGCGATCCAGAGCGACAGCAGCGTTCAAGCCGTGCCGTACACCGAGCTGCGCCAGCGTTTGCTGGCGCGTGGCGTGAAGCTCTAAGAATATTTCGAGATCACGTCCCGGACCGACGCTTCCAGCGGAAGGTGATAGTCGTCGAACGTCATGGTGGCCGGTCCGCGCTGTGACAATGCACGCGCGACGCTGGCATCGAACCCTCGCTTGCCGTAGAGAATCGCGCCCGCTCCGAGCAGCTTGCGAAACGCCCCGATGTCACTCGCGATCACCGGCCGGCCGCTGAGCAGCCCTTCGATCACGCAGCGGCCGAAACCTTCCTTGCGCGAATGAACCCAGACGACGTCGGCGGTCATATATTCCAACGCGACGTCGGCCAGGCTCAGGCGGGGCAGCACCTGAATGCGTTTCTGTAAGTCCTCGGGCATGCGACTCAGGCGCCGTCGTGCCAATGGCGCGTCGTCGCCGAAACCGAGAATGCGCAGCTCGGCATCCTGCAGCAGCTTGCTTCTGCGAAATATCTTCAGCGCGCCGGCATAGTCCTTGTTCGGCCCCATGCCACTGCACAGCAGGACGCGCAACGGTTTGCGCGCACCTTCCGTCACCTGCGATTTGCGCTCGCGAAGCGCGGCCGCAAAGGAATAAAACGGATTGGACCACAATCCCAACGTGCAACGATGAAACGCCGGGATGCGGTGCAATTGGGTGAGCGTGTACGACGAGGCCGAGCAGATCTGCCGCGACAGCGATCGATGCACCGCCTGCGTGAGCCGAATGTACCTCGCGGAGAGCTGCGTGTTGCGACGATGATTCGGGATGAGATCGTGAATCACCAGCACCGATTTTCCCAGCGCCGCATCGACGATGCCCGCGGAGTTATAGGGGTAGACTGTCAGCGAACATCGTCTCAGAAGGCGCACGATGGGTGCGACTACTTGCTCGAAGAACACAAACATCAGGTTGTGTAGCGTACGCGGCACCGGCCTCAGCAAGCTCGGGCAACGCAACTCGACGACGTCCATCCCGAGCCGGCGCATGCAGGTCACGATGTCCTGCGTGTACGCGGGGATGCCCCGGTCCATCACGCCGGCGAAGAAGTTGAAGACCAGGACGCGCTTCATTCGTTGCCGCTGCCCAGTCGATACGTTTGCAGGAAGCTTTCCGCTTCGGCGGGCTGTCCCGCTCGTCGCATCAGTCTCGCGATCTTTTCGGCGAGTGCATCGTCTGGGGCCGCGGCCAGTGCGCACCTGTAGAGCAGTAGGCCGGTGTCGGTGTGGCCTGACTTCAACGCGTTGTCCGCTTCGTGCATCAGCACAGCTTTGCGATGTGCCGGAGCGAAGATCGGTGCGGCATGCTGCTGCACCTGAGTCTTGTATTTGGAGACGTTGCCGCTGATGCCGACGTAGATCGGCTGATTGGCGCTCACTGGCCACTCGTGTGCAACCAGGTCGGGCGGCAGCGTCAGCACTGACAGCTGTTGGCTGTGCTGTTTCCAAGCTTCGTGGAGAAAGAAGTCGTCCGTGGCAGATCCGTCATGGCGCCGCTCGATCTCCGCCATCAATTCCAGAAACGCCGTGGCACGTGGCGTAGTGTTGAAATAAAGCGCGAACGGCGCGAAGAAGCGGGGCAGAGACTGCGGGTCGAAATCCCTGAGATAACGAAAACCGCGCAGGAAGCCAGCGATGTCGCACATGGCGCCGTCCAGCATGTCGAGGTGTCGCGTGAGACGGGAGTCGACATCGAGCCACAGGATGGGGCGCCGATGCTTACGCTGCATTTCGAGATAGAACGGAATCTTGCGGCGGCAGGCGGCGATCCAGTCCGTGGCTTCGAATTGCACGATGTCGTGGTCGACGCCGAGTCGCGAGCAATCTTCGCGCAGAGCATGCGCTGCGCGTTCGTAGTACTCGTCGCCTGTGTACAGGCTGACGACGATGGGCCCGCGTCCGGAAGTCACGTCGATCAGTCCTGCTTGGGCCGCATGACGAATTTGTTCTCGAAGCTTTCCAAGCTGTGCTTGAAGGCGGACGCGACTTCCTCTGCTGCGCGCTTCACGCCGGGCCAGTTGTAGTCGTTGCCGATCAAACATCCGCCCGGGGCCACCAATGGCAGCCACAGGCGCAGGTCGGAGACGACCGATTCGTACTCGTGATCGCCATCGATATAGACGATGTCGGGCCGTAGCTTGTAGTGAGCGAACAGTTTGGCACCCGCGACTCCGGTCAACGGCAGCGGCGTGATGATCTCGTTGACGCCCTCGTGCAGGACATTGGAAATGAACTGGTCGTAGAGGTGCGGGAAGCCGTTGATCAAACGCAGGTCCTTGCGGCTGCCGGCACCGTCGCTGCGAGACCAGTGTTGCCAATTGCCCAACCAGGTATCGATGCAGACGATCTCCGTGTCCAGGCCGTTTTGCCGGCACAGCCTCGCCATGTGAATCGCCGATGCGCCTTTCCAGGTGCCGATTTCGGCGATCAGGCGCGGTTCGACCTCTTCGATGATCTTAGCGAACACGCGGTGTTGCGAATCCCATCCCTGTAGGTCGGGCGGCAACAGGTTGCGAGGCGACACATAAGGATCTTCTGCGTGCAGCAGGCCGCGAACTTGTTTCGACGATGTTTGCATGACGGTGTTCGGAGCAGGGGGTGCCGGTTCGGCAGGTGTTTGCGCGTCCCTTCGATCGCGAATGACTCGTGCAGGATTGCCGCCGATGATCTGGTAGGCGGGAAAGCTTTTGGTGACGACGGCGCCCGCGGCGACGATGCAGTGAGAGCCGAGTTCGACGCCGTCGAGGATGACGGCATTGGCGCCGACCCAGATATCCTCGTTCAACACGACGCCCTTGCTGGTGATCGCCTGATCCTTGATGGGCCGATCCAGGGACGCAAAGCCGTGATTGAAACCGTAGATGGAAACCAGCGAGGCGATGCGGCAGTTGTTGCCGATCTTCACCTTGCCGGCGATGTGGGCATAAGGATTGACCGACACGCTCTCGCCGATCTCGACACTGCCGCGAAGTATGGCGCCGCCGGCAATCCAACTGCCTTTGCCCAGTTTCAGTTTCTGAGTGAATACTTTTGCGTCGGCAGATACATAAGCATCCGGGCCGAACGTGGCGCCGGCTTTCTTTGCCAAGGTCGCTTGCACGACCTTTTGCTTCTCCAGCTCCGCGGCGCTCTTGGTGCGCCAGGGCAGGAACGAGACGGCGTTGGCATCGAAGTCGGCCAGGTAGTCGTCGCTTGCGGCGAGGTCTTCGTGCTCAGGGATGTTCAATGTCGTTCTCTCGCAATAATTAGCGCCAGCCGATGCTGCGAAATACGTTGAGTATTCCGGCGTCGAGCGTGGCGTCTTGCCAATCGGCGGGCTTGCTCGCCCGTTTCCATTTCCAGTTGGTACTGATCTCCCTGTAGTGTCCCAACTCGAAATCCTCCGTGTAGGGCTCGGTGCCGAGTCCCTGCAGGCGATGCGTTAGCCATTGTTTGACTCGCTTCGTGCGCTTGGGCTGCACGGCCCACTTCGCCATGCTCAGCGGCGACTGACGCGGCATCACGTGAAAGTAATTGCGATGGCGACGCTCGTGGCCTTCGGGAGTCAGGCCCTCCGCATTGATGACCCATCGGCCGCCGTAACATGCGGCGCCAAGGCTCGACTTCGAACAAAATTCAAACAAGTTCGTGCCGGCACGCGGGATCACCAGTTCGTCGACATCTGCATTTACAACCAGCGCCGCGTCGCGCAGAAATCGCCAGCGACAGACTTCGAAGGCGCCGTGCTGTCCGAAATTCGAGTCCCACACACTGTTGGGGCCTGCTGTCGGTCCCCAGGGGAACGGCCAGTCCACGACGTGCACGAGCGAGATGCCGGGCACGGCAACGAGACGTTCGAGTAACGCGTCTCGGGAATATCGCTGAGAGTTGTTATCAAGCAGCAGCACGCTATCGATTGCGTGCACTCGTGAGTAGTACTCGGCCCAGTCGACGATCCACGAGATGTCGTTGTCTTTCGATACCGTCATCAAGACTTTTTTGTCATGAAACGCACTGGTATCGCGATCCCTGACGTCCAGTTGGTAATTGCGACCGTCGAATGCAATTTTGATCGAGGTCGTGTTCTTGCTCGTTCCTTGCACAACGACCCGAAGCACTCGATCCAGTTCGATCAGCTCAAAAGTCAAGCGTTGACCGGAGGCGGCATCGAAGAACTCGGCGGCTTGCCACTGTGCCTGCAGATTGAGCGCAGGCGGGCAGGTCAGCACGACGGTCTGATCCTCGGGGACCAGGACTGCGTCGTACACCAGCGTTTTGCTATCGAACAGTTGATCGAAGCCAGGCTGCCTGAACTCGACAGGCCGACACGCTTCGCGCACCAGGCCCTCCGGAAGCACCAGACCGGATAAACGCTCGGTCAGCCCTAGCACGTCGCCACTTGTTGCCATCAACGCATACTCCGAATCGGTGTCACGCGCCGCCGGCAGCGGATCGCGACGACACTGGAACGAACTTGACTGCACGCTCGACACGCCGGTCCGGATCGGGCACGGCGGTGTAGTGCGTGACATTCATACGGCGCAGGCTGTCGTTGATCGCGATGTAGTTGTTCTGCGTCTGCAGTTCGTTTTCTTGCGCAGTCGTGGTCGCGGCATGTTTGCGGTATTGATAGAGCACGCGATTCAAATGTGCGACCTCGCCAGTCTCCGCGAGCTTGAGCATCATGTCGTAATCGACCGCGTTCCTGATGCTCTCGTTGAAACCGACGGTGCGCGCCCAGTCCCGCTTGCGGAAGAAACGGAAGTGATGGCAGATCATGCGCGTCATCAGATACTCACGGGTGAAGCGCGGCCAGTTCCAGCCTTCCTGCATCACGACGGAGTTGTCGTCGATGTACTCGGTCGTTCCGTACACCAACGACAGCCTCGGATTCTGTTCCATCGCTTTCAAGCATTGCTCGACGGCATCGCGCTTCAGCACGTCGTCGGCATCCAGCTGGCCGATGTAGAAGCCGCGAGCGGCGCGGACCGCTGTGTTCGAAGCTGCACCGATGCCGCCGTTCTTCTGCGTGATGAGTCGCACGCGAGGATCGCGGCCGAAATGTTTATTGATCACCTCTACGGAGCGGTCGGTCGAGCCGTCGTCGCAAATCACTACTTCCAGATCGTCGACCGTCTGCGCTAGCGCGCTCGCGACGCATTCCGCGATGTGGCGTTCGCGGTTGTAGAGCGGCACGTAGATCGACACCAGCGGAACTTCGAACGGCGCCCTCAGGTTCGAGCGCTTGCGATACACGAACGGACATTTCTGGATGAAGATGTCGCGCGTGATCGCGCGGCCCAACTTGCGGTCGGTATCGTTTTTGCCCGAGAGCGGTTCCTGGTGATAGACGTAAGCGTCCATCAGCGGCACGAAGTAGACGCCTTCGCGATACAGCCGATAGCCGAATTCCTGGTCTTCGAACCCCCAGGCGCGGAACGCTTCGCTGTAGCCGCCGACTTTGTCGAACACTTCGCGCGAGAAACCGCAGTTGGCGCCGACCAGGAAACGATAGGGCAGAGGTTCGCTCTTCAGTGTATCGGTGTCGCGAATCGGCTTCTCGCGCCAGTCGGTGCTGTGACCCTCGGCACCTGCTTTCGTGGCGACGCTGTTTTCAGACTGCACTCGCGGAGCGTTCTCGATCACACGTGCATCGCGTGCGAAGGCATCGACATCGACGTTCTCCACCGAAACATAGTGGCGCAAGCCGAACATCGCGATGTTGCGCTCGACGTGGAAGCGCCGCATGTATTCTTCGACCAGCGTGCTGCACGGGATCGCATCGCTGTCGAGGATGACGATCGAATCGTGGCTCGCGGTCGCGATGCCGAGGTTGCGCGCCTCGGCCAGCCGATAACCCAAGTCGTCCTGCCGGCAATAGCGAATGCGCAGGCGGTCCTCGTACTTGCGATAAACGAGCGCCAGATCCTGCTGGCTGCCGTCGTCGGCGATCACGATCTCCATGAGCTCGCGCGGATAGGTCTGGTGCAGCAGGCCCGCGAGCACGAAATCCAGTTCCCGCGAGCGGTTGTAAACCGGGATCACGATAGACACCGGCAGCGTGTAGTCGCGCTTGCCATTGGCCCAACGTTTGTCGCACGCGGCTTCGATGAAGGAATAGTCGTTGGCAACGCCGCTCAGCGGCGGCAACGTCAGGTCCATCGGCAATTCCGCGGGACGTTCCGGAACCGGCTTGGTCTTGGCGTCGTACGACAAGCCGAATTCCTTCACGGGTTCGATGGGCGGCTTGGAAGGCGCAGCTTCCGTGGCCGCATCCAGCACCAGCAAACAAAACTCGCCGCTGGTGCGACGGACCTGCAGTTCGGCGCCAGCGCGCTCAGCGATCGAACCGATCAAGATCTCCGCTTGCGTGTGTAGCCGGACGCTCTTTGCGTTCCCCGCAACGAGCAGCTCTACTTCAACAGTCGGATCGACGCCGGTGCCAACGATGCGAGCGCGCAGCTCACGAGTTCCCTCGCCAGGCGCAACTCGCACGACGTGAGGTTTGAGCGTCAATGGCAGGACTGCGGTGGGCTTCTCCGGCGGAATAATCAACTCCGGTGTTACATCCGCGATCTCGGCAGGTGCTTCCTTCACACCTTGCAGGCGCTTCAGTTCCGCCCACAGCCCGAGCCAGGTCCCGAAGCGTCCAGAGGACGAGCTTGCGGTGCTGATGAGCGATTCCGCCAATTTGTACGGCGCACTCGCTCTCATCCGCTCTGCGTCGGCCCGAGCCGCCTGGGCTTCCTTGAGTGCCTTGAGCTCGCGACGATGAATCTGCGCAATGAACTTGAAGACTTCGCGCGAGACGTCTTCGGCCTGCTTGGCCTCGGCGCGATTTTTCTCCAGCAGCCCAGCCTGCGTTGCGCACTCCTTGGAAACCGCGGCGTGCGACTGTTTCAACTCGGCCAGTTGCAAATCGAGCCCGTCGCGTTGCGCGTTGATCTCTGCGATTCGATGCTTCGCGAGATCCAGCGCCTTAGCGAGCGCCGCACTGTCTGCAACCATCAGCTTTGCCGCCTCCGCTGCCGATGTCAGCGCTTTACGCTGGCGATCGCACTCCGCAACGAGTTCGCCAATGCGCAGCTCTGAAGCTGCGAGCTGGGCGGTAAGCTCCTGTCGAGCGTGCTCTGCTGCTGTCGTCAGCTGGTCGAGCTCCAGGCGCGCGCTGCTCAGCTGGGCAGCCGTAGTCGCGAACTGCACTTCCGTCGTCGAGAGCCTGGTCGACAGGGCGGCTTCGGATTTCTGCAATGTTTCTACTTGCACACGCAGCGTATCGCGCTGCTCGATCAGCGCGACGGACGTGGACTCGGCTTTCGCCCACTTCTGTTCCGCCTCGGTTGCGCGAGTCCGCAGCCCGTCGTTCTCCGACGCGCGCGCGTTAGCGATCTGCTCAGCACTCATCAATGCTTGCTTGAGCTGCTCACTCTCCGCCTTTTGAGCTGAGGTGCGCTTCTCAAGCCCGGCCAGCCTTTCTGCAGTCGCTCGCGCCGAGCTTTCGAGCTCGGCCGTACGCGTCCGCAAAACATCGGACTCCGATGCTCGCACGCTCGCCATCTGTTCGGCTTTCGCCAGCGCTTGCTTGAGGCGATCGATCTCCGCCTTGTGAGCTGCGGCGGACTTGTCGGCTTCCGCGAGCTTTTCTACGTTCGCATGTTCGGACTGTTCAAGCGTGACAACACGCGCCGCCGACGACTCGGCGCGCGCCTTGAGGTCCTTGATGTCCTTGTGCGCCTGGAACAGCTCGCGTGTCACGCGATACGGACTGCTGGTCGCAAACTTCGGGCTCATGAACGCCAGGTTCACGCGACGAAGCAGCGGTGAATCGTCGATCCACTCGTGCTGTTGCTCGTAGATCTTGAAAAGGTTGTAACCGTGGGCGCGCAGCGCGTCCTCGATACCACGGTAGTAGCACTGCTGCGTGCCTTGAGGATTCATGCCCGCTTCGATGTAAACGACATCGATCACCTGGTCCGCCAACGCGCGGCGGGCGCCGTTCAACACTTCCAGCTCGAAGCCCTCGACGTCGACTTTGAGCAGCGAGATGTGACGTTCGCTGAACGAGTCGAGCATGTGATCGAGGGTGGTGCATTCGACCTGGAACGTGGAGCTGCTTTCGTTGGCCAGCGCCAACGACCCGGCGGCGGTGACCTTGGTCATGCTGCGAGCGGCTCGCATCGTCACTTTGGTCGGCTTCGAGCCGACAGCGAGCTGATAGAAGTGGAGGCTGTGACCTTTGAACAGCTTGGCCGTGCTTTCCTTCGCGACCTTCAGCGATTCCTCATTGGGCTCGAACAGATGCGCTTCGCGCACCTCAAGCCCCGACGCCAGCACTTCGTGGAAGATCTTTGCTTCGAAGGCGCCGACGTCGACGTAGGTGACGCGGCGGCCGTAGAAGAACGGCAACAGGTCGGTCAGGAACTCTCGAACGCGGATGCTCTCGGCAGCCATCCTAGTATCCTCGCGAACTTACGCTACTGGCGCGCACCACATTCAAGGCTTCGCGCGAAACGACGCACTCATCCGGCGCCGGGAAAGGCCTGCCGGCCTGCGGAAATGGGAGATAGGCACTCTCGGGCGTCAACGTCGCGTGCCACTGTCTCCAGGCATCGCGATAGGCGCGGCGTGTCGGAGACAATCCGCTGAGCTTCGAGATTCCGTGCACGGGATCGTTGGTCAAACTGCTCGGCACATTGAGCGACAGGACGGCAAGCTGCCGCAGTCTCAAGAAACCGTTGCCGAGGATGTGTTCCAGGCGTTCGAGCATCTCGCCGTCGGCGGCGAAACGAACGCTGTCCCAGTGACCGACGTGGCGACGCATGAAATCCGTTTCGAGCATGCATGTCACATGAGCGAGTTGCAGGGCGCCGTCGTCGGACTGCCGGCCAACGCGCGTCACGCCGGTGAAGACGCCGGACTCGTCGAAACGCAACCATCCAGCGACACACGCACGAGCCTGGGCGTTGCGCATCGCCTCGACTTGCTTCTCGATACGCTGCGGATGTGCCCAGTCGTCCGCATCATGGCAGGTGATATACGCGCCGTTCGCCAGCGATAGAGCGAGGTTCTTGGAAACGTAAGGCCCGACGTTCGCGTTGTTTCTAAACACTCGCACGCGGGAGTCCAGGCGTTCCAGACGCTGGGCGATCTGCCAGGTCGCATCGCTGCTGCAGTCGTCGATGACGATGAGCTCGAGCGGCTGCCAGCTCTGCTTCAGTATCGAAGCGGCAGCGAATTCCAAGGTCCGCTCGGCATTGAATGCCGACATGATCACCGTCACGGTTGGCCCATTGGCGATGGTTCGTCCGGGCTGCGCATCGAGCCGCATGAATCTCGGCGCGTCTGCGCTGCGAAGACGAATCGGGGCGATGCCGAACTGTTCGACGTAACTATTCAAATGCGAGAGCCACGCAGCTTCGTCTTGCACGGCGAGCGTTGCGTGCAGCAGGTTTAGTGCCGGGCGCTCGATGTCGCTTGCCTGGCTCAACCCAACTTCCACGGCCAGATCCGCTCGATTGGCGCGCACCAGTTGCAGGGCTCTCCAAAGTGTTCCTTTGGACTGCGGACGAGAGTTGCGGAGGACGGGGGATGGCGTTTCCAGACGCAGCAGACATAGCTCGCCGCCAACGCGACGGACTTTGAATGTGACATCGGTACCCGCAGGCAGGTTATCGAGTAGCAGTGTGGGTTCCCCAGCGATCAGTTCCACGATCCGAATCCCAGCTTCTGACTCGACACGCAGCGTGACGACGTCGGATGCGTCTACGCACAGCACGACCGCCGAGACACTGCGAGCTGCGTCCGACGCGCTGAGCACGACTTGCTGATCCTTCACGCCGAGCGGAAATACCACGGCTGAATCGGATAGTCGTACGCTCGCGTCCGAGCCTGCATTGCTCGGTCGCTGCGCACGTCGAAACGTTTCCCCGAACGCAGCGATGGCATCCGCTGCCATTTCGGCGGAGCGGACCTGCTGCCGACGCAGGGCCGCTAGTTCTTCCTTTAGCGATTCGATTTCCTGTTTGCAGGCAGGCGCGATGTAGCCGAAGAACTCCATCAACTCACGGCCGCGCCCTGTCTCGAAAGCATGCCGATCCGCCGGCGGCAACGTTGTCTTCCACGCGCCGCGCCCATCGAAGATCGGCTGATTGATTTGCCAGTTGCGCAACAGCCGATGCTCGATGCCTGCGGCACCGGTTCCTTTGCGGACGGCTTCGACGCCGAACCAGAGTCGTTGCTGCGCGTAGTAAGCGAGCATGGCCTCGCTATAGGGAATCGATGCGAACGTACACAGCCTTTGCAGCTCGGCCTCGGTGTTTTCGATCAGGTCTTCGTAACGTACGAGTGTCGTGTCGGAGCGCTGCAGCTCGCCGCGCACGATGGCGCATTCTTCCAGCCATCGATCCACGCCAGGTCGCGCGGATCCGACTCGTTTGATGAAGGAGGCGGCAACATCTCTGCCGTCGCGCACCGTCAATATGAAGCGGGCACCCGGCACCATCGATCGGATCAGATCGAGCTTGTGAATGTGCTTCGGTGTCTTTTCTACGAGATGAGGCTTCGCCGAGGCTTTAGCTTCCGCGAGCAAGCTCGCTAACCGCGCCGGGGCTTGCTGCTCGTCAAGGAAGGTTTCGGTTTCTCTGAGCGGCACGAACACGTCTGGATGTGCCGCGAACATGTTCGCAAGCAGCGACGTGCCGGTGTGCCCGCACCCACAGATGAAGACGGCAGCCTTCATTGGGCGACTCTCCGAGCGGCCGCGGTGCCGAGAGCCTGCTCATACACGCCAGCCAGTCTCTTCGCATAAGCCGCTTCATTGAACAACGCCGCCTGACGTTTGCCGCGAGCACTCAACTCGGCTCGCAACGACTCGTTGGCATCGAGCGAGCGGATTCCTTCGGCGATGGCGCCGACGTCGTACGGATCGACGAGTAACGCGGCGTCTCCCGCCACCTCCGGAATGGAGCTGGTCCTTGATGACAGCACCGGCGTTCCCAGCAGCATCGCCTCAAGCACCGGTAGCCCGAATCCTTCATACAACGAAGGAAACAACACCGACTTCGCGCCACGAATCAAGCTCACGAGCAGCGACAGCGACACGTACTCCAGCTGCACGACCTTACGGCCGGTCTCCTCGTCGTCGTCGCCTTGCAGCTGCTTCTTCAATGTTTGGTACGCCAGCGGACGTAGCTCGTCTTCCGATTTCCAGGCTTGAGCGCCGACGATGACCAGCGGGCCGTCCACGCCCGAGGCGAGATAGCTTTCGATCAGGCGGCCGACGTTTTTCTTGGGTTCGATGGAGCCGAAGAACAGGTAATAGTTCTTGAACGCGAGGCCGAACATGCCTTCGATCTCGGCGCGCACCGCAGTCTCGGGCTTGAGACGGTACTTGTCGGGGATCGTGACCGCTTGATACGTGTTCGTGACTTTGTCGGCCGGAATGCCCGCGACGTCAATGAGATCGCGACGCGAGGCTTCGGAGACGGTGACGATGTGGTCGGCGGTGCGGCCGATCCAACGCATCAACGATAGGTAACGATCTTTCTTGTCCAGCGTCGAGTAGGGCAGGCGCAGCGGTACGACGTCGTGCAACGTATAGATGTTGAGCGAGCCCTTGTGACGTATCGGCAGCGGATAGGTCCAATGACAAATATCCGGCGTCCTGGTGGTCGACACGCGATTGGTGAATCCGAACAGCTCGAACTGCGTCGAGGCTTTCAGATACAAATCGGTGGCATTCCAGATGGTGTTGAAATGCGGCAGCCGGGAGCTGAAGGTGTCGGGCACGACGTGTCCGGCGATCGGTATTTCGAACGCGGCACTGTGATTCAGCGAGATCGACGATCGAACGCGTTTCTTGAACCGCTGCCAGCGATCCAGCGTCAGCGACTGCGAATCGTAGAACGAAATTTCCTTGAGCAGTGCCGAATGGCGGCGTCCAGCCGGGCCGCCGTACAACACGCCGACGTTACAACCCAGGTCGCGCAGGCAGAAGCTGAGATTGCGAGCATATGTGGCAACGCCCGTGCCTTTTGCGAGACTCAGGTTGAAACCATCGATCATGACCGAGACCGGCGAGCCGTCGGCCTTGGTCAACTGCGGCGCGCGCGAGCTTGGCTCCTGCGTGCCGAGATCCATGGACATTGCGGGAATGGCGTTCATGCAGGCTGCGCTCAAAAGAGTATGGATTGCAGCCGCGGGACGTCCGGTGCAGTCGCGCGCAACGGATCGTACGCGAGCGGCAACGGGAAGGACTCGATCAGCGCAGTGGAGTCGTAACGAAACGGTTCCCAGGTCGCATCGACGCAGCGGATGATTTGTTCCCAATCCGAGCGCTCGTCGCGACGCTGGTTATACATCTGGAAATAGGCGCGCGGCCCGCCCGCGTAGAACTCGTAGATGCGAGGGTCGGTGGTGCAAGGCTGGGCCAGGTCGATGCGCAACAAGCCGATTGCCGCCTTCGGCATCTGCCGGAAATTGAGCACCGGAATTCCGTAGGCCTCGGCGATCACGACGCCGTGAAAGCTTTGCGAGACGATGCGCTTGCAGGAGCGAATCAGGCGCAACTTCTTGATCAAGCCTTCGAGCGTCGGCTCGTGCCAGGTATTGATGACGACCACTTGGTCCGCCGCCGACGCGTCCACAACGTATCGCAGTGAGTCCGCTTTCGCAGGCGAATCGGGATGCGATTGCTCGACGTCCTGGATGTGAGGAATTACACCAAGCTCGTATATCTGTTCCACCGGCTCGTTGAAGATCGACGGCAGCATCCACACCGGGTCGCCGTAGATCTCTGGCACGGCAATGCCGAAGTCGCGAAAGTGTTGAGCGCTGATTGCGCCGCGAATCGCACGGACGTCGTATTGGGTCTGCGGGACGTTTTGAGCCAACACGCCGTTGCGAATCGACACGCCCGAGCCCCACACGACAGCGGTGCCGCCTTTGATGGCGTGAGCAATGCTGCCGACGGCGACCAGCTTCGTGCGCGGCTCGTCGAAGTTCACATGCCGTACTGGCAAACCGGACAGCGCACCGACCATGACCGCGCTCAACGAGTCGCCGAGGTTCGCGTAGCCCTGCGTATCGGGCGAGGAGGCCGCCCAGCACAGGCTGATCGAGCCGTCTTTGTCGTCCAACAGCTCTGGAATGTTTGCTGGTTTGCGCCGATGCGTGCTGGCGGAGGTTGTATTGCTCCCGCCGTCAGCAGTTACGCGAGACCGCACGAGTACACACAGCGCGTGCGTATGTTCGGCGCATTGCGAGGCTTCATGCTCGATCGCATCTATCGGCAAAGGAGCGAGCTCGCCCCGAATCGCGAGTGAGATCAGGTCGAGTGACGGCTTGTGTCCGTCCAACAACCGATCGACCGCGTTCAAGTCGCGCAGTAATCGAGCTTTCTTGCCGTTCGGCGCATCAAGTGCGAGCACGGGAACGTTGGCCAACGCTGCGAGGATCAAACCATGAAAGCGGGTGGTGACGATCGCTCGATACGAAGCAAACAAAAAGATGAGTGCTTCGAAGTCGCGACCTCGCAGATCGATGATGCCGGCGGTCGCGCCAACGCCTTGCAGCGCCTTTTGCATGCGATGGCAATGGTCGACGTCGTCGTCCGACATGACCAGTAAATCGAATTCGCTGTCTCGAACATCGGCTGCCAATGCACTTGCGCCGTCCGTCAGGAGGCTTGCGACCGATGGATACGCGAACAACTCGCCGATCAGCGCGATTCGGCGGGGCTGGTTTGCCGTCGATTTCACGCAGCTGCGTGCGCGGTCGAGCAGTCCGAGCACGGGATCGGAACCGGTCTGAACCGAGCGAGCGCCAAGCTGTTGCAGAAGCTGTGTCGAGTCGGAATCACGTGTCGTGATCCGATTGAAACATCGCAAAGCTTCGCGACTGAATTGTTGAGCGAGGTTGTCGCTCAGAATGCCAGCCGCGTGGTCCTGGTCGCCGACGCCGATCAACGCAGCCGGAATGCCGAAGTGGTTGGCGATAGGGCCTAACTTCAAGTAGTTCGCGAGGTTCTGCGATTCGTTCGAACCGTCGCGGCTGGCGTAGATCAAGCCGCCGCCGCCGACCACGACCGCGTCGTAGGTTGCGACGTGCAACGGGTCGATATCCGGTCCGCTGACGAAAACTTCTGCGCCTTGTGCTGCGAGCGTCTCGGCAATGACCATGGCGATGAGGTCGTCGCCGACATTGCCCATGCACGATGCGCCCACGAGCAGCACGCGTGAATGATTCGCCAAACTCGGCTCACCCGAAATCGCTGCACGAGCTTTGGAATCTTTGACGGCAACACCGCTCGCGTAGCGATCGAGTCGGTCGAACCACGCGTTGAGATGCATGAGGCTTTGCCCATCCAGCTCGCGAGAAGCGGGGAAGGTGCCACCGACAACAAACACCTCGTTCGACCACAGGCATTTGGTGACATCGCGCGCCGATGCATGGAGCCAGGGTGCCAGCCGATCGACGTCGTCCTTTGAGCAGCACCAAGCGAGGCGCTGGACGTTACGCAAACCCCAGGAGAACTCCAACGGCGCGAACTTCGGATGCAAGTCGAGGAATTCGGCAGGCACGAGCACGACGTCTGCAAACGCGGCGGCTCGCAGCGCCTGCTCGGAGGCGGCGTACCAATACGGGTCTGGAAGTTTGGCGACGGCGTTCATACGAGATCACAAATCCAGCGCGACTTTGGCCGCGATGGCGATTTGATAAAGGATCTGCGTGATGCCACGGGTCACTTCGATGGAGCGCGAACCGACTTCGGGCAGGACCATGATCTCGTCGCCCGGTCGTGGCTTCGCGCGATCGCCGTCTTCGAATGTTCCGTCCTGGCGAATTAGCAGCACTCGCGCATCGCTGCGCTTCTGTGTCGTGCCGCCGGCCAAGCGGAGGTAGTCGCCGACGTCGGAGCTGCTGTCGTACGCGATGGCCTGCGGCTGCGTGACTTCGCCGTGGACCATCACAATCGAGCTCTTCTCCGGAATCTGCAGCACGTCGCCGTCTTCGAGCAGGATGTCGGCGGCCTTCTCGCGATTACCGAGGATGACCTGTCCGCGAGGTTCGACAGTGCGTGCGCGCTGGACGAATTTAGAAACGAGCGTTGCCTCCTGGGCTCGCAGGAGTGATTCTTCGCGAGTCGCCGAGCGTGCGGTTAGGGCATTTGTTTCGAGCGCACGCAGCGACGTTTCGAGCATTTCCCTCTGTCGCCGGGCGACGGAGGTTCGGAACAGCTGCAACGAGCTGAGCTGAGCCTGCGGTGTGGGCTGGATCAAGGCGAGCGCGTCCGCCAGTTTCGATCCGTGCGGCAGCGTCAGCACGCGCGAGCTTGCGACGGCGCCGTCGACTCGAACCAAGATCGTGCCGGGGCTGCGATCGGCCACGATGGCGATTTCGTCGCCGGCCGCGACGGTCACGGTGCTCAATTGTTCGATCGGGTGATATTCGCCAGTCTGTCTCGCGCCAGACTTATGAAGAATGCTGGCGTGAGTCGCGCCCGGCTTGGCGCGCGCAAGTTGCAAAATCTCCGCGGCCGCGATCCGCTCGCCACGGAACTCGAATCCATACGCGTTGAACACTTCGCCTGAAACCAGGACTGCGTGCTGGCGAGCGCCGACCACGAGCGTATCGCCGTCTTGTAACTGCACCGGCGGCAGCGTTCCATCCAAAAGGAAGTCATAGAGATTGAATTCCGCTCGCATCGTGCCCGAACGCACCAGACGAATATCGATGTAGCTGCCGCGTTCCGGATCGACGCCACCGGCTCGGGTGAGATAGCCGAGAATCGACTCGCCGGCGGTGCCCGCATACTGTCCCGGAGAGCGCACGAAACCGGTGACAAAGATGCGCACGGGCTGAGACTGCTCAAGCGACGCATACACGCCGACGTTGTCGCGATACACGCGCTGAACGGCGCCGCGAACGACGCGATCCAGATCGCGATTGGCCGTGCCTGAAAGTTTGATCGGTCCAACGTTCGGCACGAACACGTTACCTTGGGCATCGATCTGTTGAACCGCTTCGTAATTGAACGAACCCCACATGCGCAGCGCGACCCGATCGCCGATGGCTAGCGAATAATCGGGGTTGAACGTGCTGGCATAGCTGCGCGAGCCGTTACGATTGAACAGCTGCTCGCCGAACATCGGAACCCGGCTGGCGTCTTGCGCGGTTCCCAACAGCGAGGCGGCATCGACACTCTCGGCAGGCGCTGTGAGTGTGACGTTCGCGGGCTCCTCGGGTTTTTCCGAGCGCAGCGCTTCGATTGCTTGCAGATCCACGCTTCCCTGGGCGAGGGTTAGCGAGGTCGTCAGCAACGAGATTGCGATCAAGCACGCGCGCACGATCATTCCTGGTGGTCCTCGATGGTGGCGACGATCAGTCGCACGACGCCATAAAGCAGGCTCAGCCCCATCAACAATGCGATCAGGCTGTAGAGACGGCGGGGATAGGTGGCCGCCTCGGGAACCGCCGGCGATTCGACTTGCACCAGGCTCTTGAGCTTGCGAGTGGATTCGACTCGCGCCGATTCGACGGTGGTGAGCGCGAGCTTGTAGCTGTCCTGCGCGTACTGAAATTCGGCCAGCAGTTGCTGATAGTCGCCCGCGAGCACATTCAAATTGGTGCCGCCGGGGACGGCGGTGCCACGCACGTTCTCGGCTCGCAACTGGGCGCGAGTGCCTGCGATCTGGGTGCGCAGTCCGCGCACTTGATGCGTGTCGTCGTTGAGATAACCGAGCAACCCTTTGAGCTCGGCTTCCTGCCTGGCAAGCAACGACTGCAGCTCCACAGTGACGCCGGTGTTCGCCTGCGCTTGCGCCATCGGGTCTAGCACGCCGTGTTTGTTCTGGAAGCTCAACAAGGCTTCCCGTGCTTTGTTCATTCCGACCCGCGCCTTCTCCAGCTCGGCTTCGGCGAATGCCATTTGCTCTCGCGCCAGTCGATGCGAGCTCTCGTTGATGAAGCGTTCGCTGAGCGAAATGATCTCGCGGTTCAGGGCGGTCGCGGTTTCGGGATCGAACGCCTGCGTGCGAATCTTCACCAGGCCGGAGTCGTCGTCGACCAGCACTTCGACGCGGTCTCGATAGTATTCGCGAAACTTTTCGCGGCTGGCAGCGCGCGACAGGCGATAGACCAGGTCGGTGCGAGGCGCGCTGAAGCGTTCCCGCAATTTCAGTCTCTGCTCCAGTTGCTCCAGCATGTCCGTGGACAGGATGTGAGCTTCGAGCATGTACTCATCCTTGCGCGAGGCCGGTGCACTCGCCCCAAGTACGGCGCTCAGGCCGTCCACTGCAATCGGAGTATCGCCGTTCTCGCGTACGGCAATGATGGATTCGGCAACGTAACGATCGGCGGCCAGCACCAACAGATACGCTGCCGCCAAAAAGAGTGGGGCCGCGAGGATCGCCAGGCGCAGATTGCGCTGGGACGCGAGTTGCAGGAGCGCCTTCACTGCAGCTCACCTTCGGCTTCATAAGCCGCGATGCCCTGCTCGATGTCGCTATAGAACCTGGCTTGCCCGGCCTGGAGCAACACCACTGCGTTACACATCTTCCGAATCAAATTCATGTTGTGAGAAACGAGGATCACCTTGGAATGCTGCAGGCGTTCGGCAAAGACCCGGCGGCTCTTGGCTTTGAACGTCGCATCGCCGACCGCGAGGATCTCGTCGATCAGGTAGTAATCGAAATCGAACGCCATGCTGGTGCCGAACGCGAGGCGGGCGCGCATGCCGGAGGAATACGTCGACACAGGCTGGTCGAAGTAGTCGCCGATCTGTGCGAACTCTTGAACGTAGGCGAGCTTCTCTCGCATCTGCGGGCCGCGCAGGCCGTGGATGCGGCAAACGAACTTGACGTTCTCTCGTCCGCTCAAGGACGGCTGCATGCCGCCGCTGAGACCGACTGGCCACGACAGGGTCCCGTGGGTTGTGATCTTTCCGGAGTCCGGCAGATCGACGGCGCTCAACAATCGCATCAGCGTGGATTTGCCCGCGCCGTTGCGGCCGATCAAACCCACGTTCACACCGCCCGGGATCTCCAGCGTCAGGTCGCGCAGGATGGCCTTGCGTCCCCGCAATGTGAGGTAGGACTTGCAGACCTGCTCCAGGCGAATCACGTCGTCACCCTGGAGAGATAGCGCAGGCGATACATCGCCAGCCCGATGAAATTGACGATCAATGCCACCGCGATCGGACACAGCACGTTCAACTGGTGCATCGGTTCGTAGTGCTCGGTCGCGGCTGCGCGCGAGAACTCCACCAGATGCAGCACCGGGTTGAGCGCCAGCCAGTCGACCAGCGAATCGGAAAAGCGCGTGATCGGGAACAGCACGCCGGAAGCCAGGTACAGCGGCAGGAACAGGATTCGAATGATCGACTTCGCATCGGGCATCAGGCTGCCGACGGCAGCAAACAACAGCCCCAGGCCGAAGCCCAGCGCCACCGTGAGCGCCAGCGCGCCGGCGAACTCGACCGGGAACGGCGGCAGGACATCGAAGTCGAGCATGGCGAGGCCGGCGATGACGATCGCGAACACGATCGCTTCGATGGCGCAGTAGGCGATGGCCTTGGCCACGAACACGTCCATCAACGTGATCTGTCGATAGGAAAGCAGGCCGCGATTGGCGCTCACGCCTTCCATGGTCTGCAGGCAGATGGTCTTGAACAGCAGGAACGGCAAGAAGCCGTAGACCAGGAACACCGGATACTCGATGCCCGGCAGCGCGCGTTCCATCAAGAAACCGAACATCACGATGGGGAACAGCAAATGAGCGACCGGCTCCACCAGCACCCACAGCAGGCCGACGCGGCTCTTGCCCATGCGCGAGCCGACCTCCCGTAACACCAGGGCGTAGACCACATCGCGTTGTATCTGAAACCCGGTGCGCGACGGCACCGGGCGGATGAGGGCGCCCGAGCTCATTACACCAGGCCTGCGGAGCGTCGGCGTTCCGGCGGAACCCATTCGTCGGTGGTGGTGCCGTTGAGCAGCTCGTTGACCCGCGCCAACAACGGTTCGGCGCAATCGTCCCATTGGTAGCGCACGCGAACCAGCTCTCGACCCGCGTCCGCCAGTCGTTGCGCGGTGAGGTCGTCTTCCAGCAAGTGACAAACCTGCGCTGTCCATTCCTCGATGCGATTGGCGATCAGCAGGTGTTCGTTCGGACGAGCGCGCAAACCTTCCAAGCCGTTCGAGGAGCACACCACCGCCAAGCGGTTGGCGAAGTAATCCAACACTTTGTTCTTGACGCCCGCGCCGAGGCGGATCGGGCACACGCCGATGCGAGCCGTCGCGAGCGCGGCCGCGAGATTGGGAGCAAAGCCTTCAACGCGAACGCCCGGCAGAGCGGCCAAACGCCGTCGTCCCAGACTGCGCACGTCGCCGATGATTCGCAGCACTGCTTCGGGATGACGTTCACGCACGCGAGGCAATACGTGGCGCGCGAAGAACCATGCGCCGTCGAAATTCTGCAAGCTGTGGAGATTGCCGAGAAATACTATTTCGTTACGCGACCGCGTGCTCTGCGAGGGCGGCGTCCGATTGGGAACATCCGCTCCGTTCGGCACCACGCGCACGTTGTCCCCGGCATTCGATGGACCGTTGAACACGAACTGCTTGTCGATGGGCGAGATCAACGTGACCAGGTCGAAACTCTTGGCGATGCTGCGCTCGTAGGCGAGCAGCCGCTGGGCTTCGATGCCGTAGAGGTAGCGACGAAAATCCCAATGCTCTCCATTGGTGCTTGCGACCCGCTGCATGCTCATGGAAATGGCATCGGACATGTCGAGAATGCGCACCAAAGGCAGGTCGCGCGCGTACTGCGCCGTGCGGATCAAATGGCACAACACGGCGTCGTGACTCGGCGCGAGCCGCTTCACGATCTCGTCGAACTGTTTGCTACGGTAGTGAGCGACCTGCAGCGGATCCTTGGCTCGCAGGCCGACCGCGCTGTTGAGCCACGATTGCCACCTAGGTAGCACGACACGATGAACTTCTTTGAACACCCCGTCTTCGGGCAGCGGTGCGACGGTTTCGCGCTCGGTCTCGCAAAATGTGACGAGCGTCAAATCGTGCTGGCGCGACAGCTCGCGCGCCAGGCGATGGATGCGCAGGCGGTCGCCACCGATGACGGGATACGGATTGCGGGAGGTGAGGACCAGGATCCGACGTCTAGCTCGTCCGTGCGGCACTTGTATTCGACTCCCCGACAAAACTTAACCTAGCCACCGCATCGTGCTGGCACGATGCTTTTCACGAATTCGCTGGTGGCGCGCGCGCTCCTCCCAGTGCCCAATCCTTTGGATAAAACAAAGCCGTGCTCGCGGACTGCGTTGTCCGAGCATTAGCTTCGTCTACAGTTGTTCCCTGATCTATCACAGCGTTTGCCCCTTCACTCACCATGAGGCAGCCGCCGAATGTTTATCGCCGCGATGCGATCAGGAATGATTGAACAATAGCGTTTAGCGGTTCAACTGTGAAGCAACTCAAAAACTCACGAACCAAGATCGGCGATGTTTCAAGCTGTGATGTGTGTCGTGGTGGACGGCTCGACCGCCAGCGCTTTGTCAACATATGCGAAGAGCGGCTTGTTAGCTCTTTCGTACTAAGGGAATCCCTCAAAATGTTTCGAGGTAGTCGATGTCGATGCCGAGAATCTTACGGGCTCCTGCTCAGCGTGAATTCAAGTTCGTTCGCAATGAGTGTTTGATCACACAACGACGGAAACAAACGTTCCGCGGCGGTTTTGTTTCTTATGTTGGCTGCCTGCGGTGGAGGTGGTGACAATAACAGCGGCGCGCGGTCGGATTCGGCACCACCTCAGCTTGTGTATTTCAAAGCAGTACCCTTCATCGAAAGCGAAGACGATGCCCGGACGGCGCGAGCGCGTCCGGTTGAATCCCGGCTTCGGAGCGGATCGAAGTATCGGTCTCTTCAAAGGGTCAATATGCCAAGCTCAACGATCCCGGCCGCCTCGATCAGCCTGGAATTTGCCGCATTCTCCGGGTCGCCGTGATGCATAAGGCTGCCGCCTACGAGGCGCTGTGCCGGGAGCTTGCATATTGGCGCGCCATGCCGGAGGACGCGCTGATCGCCTGCATCGGCAGACCGGCCCATGTGCAGATGGTGAGCGTCGGTGGAGAACATATCCAGATCGAAGTCACGGTGCGCCGGCAGGGAGATGTCTTGCGCATCATCGGCGTGGCCAACGGCCCGAGTCACTGGCGGCTCGAACGACTCGAAGAGGTGATCGCGATTCGGCTCACCGGTTACTAAGCCAGGCCTTGGGCTAGAGTCCGAACGAGATTCCGGCGCCGCGTTCTATCGACCATGCAATGCCCACCGCGGCGATCAGCATCGCCGCGGCTGGGATGAAGGCGCGTTCGTAGAACGTGTGGCGTTGTGCATATCGGATCAGTGGCAGTGCGAGCATCACAATCGCGCATTGCCCGATCTCCACGCCGACGTTGAATGCAAACAATGACAGCGCGAGCGAGCCGGTCGGCAGCTGTAGATCGGCGAGCACATTGGCGAAGCCGAAGCCGTGAATGAGCCCGAACCCGAAGGCGATCCACGCAGCGGGGCGCGCAATTGCATAGCGCAGGCGCAATCCCGCAACCACAATCGATACAGCGATGGCGGTCTCGATGAGACGCGGCGGCAAAGAAACGATGTCGAGAGCCGCCAACGAAAGCGTATGCTGTGCGCGACC
>Ga0247784_1000102_pt1 | contig 30011 bp, 47 predicted proteins | sample UWRJL169409R5_FD_179909 | JGI IMG/M metagenome (GOLD analysis project Ga0247784, IMG submission 179909) | Plant litter microbial communities from Arlington Agricultural Research Station in Wisconsin, United States - UWRJ-L169-409R-5 | ecosystem: Environmental > Terrestrial > Plant litter >...
AACCCCCCGTGTCGGAGGCCTATTCGCGCGGTTTTCTCGGTGGAACGCGAGGGGGCAGGGGGGCGGCTCGTATGACCGGCGGCGGGTAGTCCCCCCGGGGCGGCTCGAGGCTGGTCGAGATTCCAGCGAAGCGCCTCAGATCGCGCACGTGCTCGCGCTGCCATTCGTCGCCCCGGGCGTTGGCCTCGGTCGTGAGCAGCACGACGCGATCGTTAGCCTGCTGGAGCTCGGCGCGTAGCCCCGCCACTTCGCTGGCGCGCGCGATCCGCTCGGCTTTCAGCTCGCTCCATAGCTTGCCGATCGTCCCGACTAGGGTCGTCACGGTTGCGCCCGCGATCGCGAGCCACCACGGCTGGAGCGCATCCCCCATGCCGCAGGCTTACGGCTGCGGCCGCTGGAGTCGTTCAAGCTCGCGAGGAGGAGGGGGGCGCCGCGCCCCGTGTGGCGCTTTGGGGGGGACGACAGCCGGCGAACGTAGGCGCGCAGTGCATCCCCCCAGGGTGAACGCGCGCCCGCGGGACTCCTGGCGGGTCTTGCCCTGGGCTGGGCGCCATCGCTCAACGCGGCGCGTCCCTCCGTCCTCACCGACGTCCGGATTGAACCGGACACGATCAAGGGGGTTCGAGTGGGTGCGTTTCCGTCTGGTGCAGCGACGAAGGCAGGTTTCGAGCGCGGTCCGACGGGCGCGACGGGCGCCGCTGGTGCGACCGGCGCGCAGGGCAACGTAGGCCCCACTGGAGCTCAGGGGAGCACGGGCCCCACCGGCGCGCAGGGCACGCAGGGCGTGCAGGGCGTCCAGGGACCGATCGGCAACACCGGACCCACTGGAGCTCAGGGGAGCACGGGCCCCACCGGCGACCAGGGCATCCAGGGCGTGCAGGGCATCCAAGGACCGATCGGCAACACCGGCCCCACCGGCGCCACCGGGCCCAACGTCGTCACGAATCCGGGGCAGATGCTCGGCACGCCGCTAGGCGGTGCCACCGGCGCAGCCGCGCCAATCAGCGGAACGCAGGTGGGCGAGCTCCTCCGCGAAGCGGGCATCCATGATGTTCCTCTGTCGGCGGGCACGTACGACGACGTGGCGATCGCCGCGAACGTGAAACTCGTGCGTTTCACGGTGACAGGCGACGTTTACATTACCTCGTTTGCGATGGCCGGCGGCAACACCGGCGCGCGCTTCGCGTGCTGGAAGGTGGGATCGGGACGGCTGTTCTTCGTGCACGGCTCCGGGCCCACGGCGACCAATCAGTTTCTTCTGCCTCAGGGCGTCGTGCCGGGGACGCTCGGTGCTCCGGGCACGGTGTACGAGCTCGCCGACTACGAAGGGAGCGACGTACGTCACATCGGCGGCCGCTGGCAGATCGCCGACGTGGCGCAGCTCCGGCTCAACCCCGGCGAGATGGTGGGGCGGCCCATCACGGCGACCGGCTACGGCGCGCCGGGCATCATGACCGGCGCCAATCAAGGCGCCGCGATTCGCCTGTCGAACGTGCAGAGCGACCCCGCAACCGCGGACGTCGATATCACCCTCGCCGCGAACACCACGTTTATCAGCCTGACGGGGACCGGCTCGTTCAACGTGAAAACGATCAGCGGATCGACCCTGGGCCGCGTGGTGCTCCTGCTGATCTATGCGTCCAGCGGGACCAAGACGCTCAAACACAACGTCAACCCGGGTACGAGTGCGTCTCTGATCTGCCCCGCGCTGCAGGACGTCCAGACGCTCGTCCGTGACGCCTATTTTCTCGTCGGGCTGGGAACCGACGGGTGGCAGGTGGTGAGCGCGATCGGTGTCGGGCGCATCACTGCTCTGCATCTCGCTGCGGGCGCTGTTGGCAACGTGGCGATGGCCAACATGACGGCAGCGACGGTGAAGCTCAGAGCTCGCGGCGCAGTCACCGGAGCGCCCGTCGATGGCACGGATCTGCAGCTCGGGGAGATCATTCGGCGCGGCTTCTACGAGTCAATGAGTCTCGCGCCGGGCACGTACAACGATCTGGTAGTCAACGAGAAGACAACCGCGGCTCTGTTCGTTACGGTGACCGGTGGCGTTGGTGATGTGATCATCACCGGCATTCTGCACGGCTCGACCAGCAACGGCGCCGGGCTCTTGATTATCAAGGGCAACCCCGGCGGGCGTGTGATTCTCACGCACGAGGGCTCGGGGTCGACGGCTGCAAATCGATTCTGGACGCCGCAGGCCCGGGACATGATCCTGGGTCTCGAAAACGACACGTGTCGCGTTCAGAACGTCGCGAGCCGTTGGCGGCCGTCGACGACGCGGGTATCCCCGCTGGTGCTCGCTGCGCTGACGGCAAACGTCGGCGCGGTCGTGCCTTTCGTGGTTCGAGCGCTGCTCGCCGCGGGGACTCCGGGATCGCCGGACGACACGCTGCTAGTGACGGCTGGGGACTATGGCGCATTCCGTCTCTACGACGAGATTGTGCTTGTCCAGACCGCGATCGGTGGCTCTCAGATAACGCTGAACACTCTGCCCGCGTCGGCGGGAACCTTCCTCGCGAACCCATTGTCCACCGCTGCAACAGGATTGGTGCGGGGCAATCGATCCGTCTCGAATGCCGTGGGTGCGGCGGTCAACGTGTATGCGCGAAGAAGCGACGCGGGCGTAGCTGCGGAGCTGATCCTGTGGGGCTTCCGAACCTAGCTAGGAGGTGAAGCTCAGTTGTGCGATCGCTTGTGAACGCGATGTCCCGTTGCCGCCCTGTGCGGCGACGATCAGCTGTCGGAAGAGTTCGAGCTCCTGGTCGTTGATTATCGATAGGATCTGGAGTCTCTCCCCGGGGCTCCCTCCGAGCGCGAGATCGCACAGTGCGACGCGGGCGGTGTCGCTCGCGGCGACGGCGTCAGCCTTGACGGCTTCGATTTGGCTGTCGGTCAGTGTGTATTGTGTCGTTGCGTATGCCATGGGGGAGCAGAGTACGCGCAACGCGCCCGAATGGAAAACACGAAATCGCCTCGAGTGCGCGCTGCGCGTCGTGGGGCTGTGCTTGATCGTGACGCTCTATGTGGGGTGGGCGTCTGCGGCGTTCCTGTCCGAGCTCATCGGTGCAGCTCATTGGTGCAACACACTTAAGCCCGATGTTTCCGAGCCGTTGCCCGACCTGGAGCCCGAGCGGGCGCCTTAACTCAGGGGGGATTCAATGGCTCAACACGTCAGCCTCGCCAAAGCCGAGCGCATGCAGACCACGATCGATCGTCAGCGCGAGAAGCTGCGCGAAGGCGCACGCCTCGGCGGCAACGCTCTGATCGCGAGCCTGGGCGGCGGCATTGGTGCCGGCTTTCTCAATAAGAAGTACCCGACGATCTGGGGTACGACCATCTCGAGCGCGGGCGCGCTTGGGACCGTGTTGATCATGGGTGCCATGGGCAACTTCTTCGCGGACTACTCCGACGAGGCTGCAGCGCTCGGTTCTGGTCTGCTCGCGAGCGCGATCGCGAAAGAGGCCGAGAACTACTTTGACGCAGCCGCCTGACGTCGAAGCCGCTCCGACTCACTGATTTGGCGCAGCGGGCGCCGGTGCCTTTCGCCCGCTCGTTCCGCTGCGCCGCTCCCTCTCTCCTTTTCTCGTGCCGGGGACTCTGAAGGTCGCCCGGTGACGTCACTAGGACCCAAGGTCGCGATCGTGATGCTTGCCCAGTGCGCTTCCACCACAGAACCCGCTTTCGCGGGGGAGGAATGCCATGTTGCAAGCACATCAGCAGTTCGCACCGGGGCAGCTCGTGAACGCTCTGGCTTTGGCCCAGATGTTCCAGCGTCCCCTCAACTCCGCCCTGTACATGACCGACGTCAACCGCGGTCTCGTGCAGGTGCCGAGCTTTCAGGCGATGGCCGCCGACGTCGACAGCGACGGAGACGAAGACACCACGGCGATTCGGTTCATGCCGCTCACGTCGGACGCGGGCAAGGTGCTCGCCGCCGGCGCCTCGGGCGACATCGAGTTCGAGCCGCTCAAGTGGGTGCAGATCCTGAATTTCGTTTTCGTGCCGTCGCTGGTCGAGAAGATCCTCGTCACGAATTTCGTGATCGGGCAGGACCCACAATTCCCGTTCAAGGGCGCTATTCCGGCCGGCGTGTTCGCCGCGGACTCGGTCAATGCGCTGATCGACGTGCCCTGGTGCGGACCGGGCGTGCCGCTCTCGCTCACGCTGAAGAACATCGACTCCGGATCGGCGACCGTATACGGCGCCGCGCGCGTCCGAGCGGTGATCGGCTGAGAGAGGCCTGGCGGGGTGCTCCTCGGCTTCACGATCGATCCCGAGCTCACGGCGCCGGAGGTGGCGGCCATTCTTGGTTGTCAGCTCGTGTGCTTGGCTCAGGAGAATCGTTTGTTGATGCGCCGGGGCGGCATCCCGCCGCTCTACTCGAGCGGCGTTCGTTATCAGGTCGAGCCATGGGCAGGGACCATGCAATCGTTCCGCACGTGCCGCGAAGCGCTGCGCGAGCGTTGGGCGGAGTGCAAGGTCCTCTCGGCGTGGCTCTTGGCCGAGTACCAGGAGCGCGCGCCGAGCGAGTTTCTGGCCAAGCAGTACGACATCGACGTCACGTGGACCGACAAGCCCGCGGACCCTTTGGGTGTGGGCCTGGTCGCGTACAACGGCATCGTGCGCGTGTTCCACGCGCGGGTGCTGCATCCGAACGGGAAGATCGAGGACCCGCAGAAGAAGCTTTTGCGGCGCTAGTGGGGGAGCCATGGGGAAGCGAAGCAACGGACTTGCGATCGTCGCGGGGCTAGGCGTGTTGGCGTTGGCGGCGGGCGGTGCCGGTGGTGGCGCCTCGCGTCCACGTGTGCCGAGCCCTACTCCACACCCGACCGGGGGCGGGGAAGAAGACGAGATCCCGCAGGCCGTGCTCGAGCGAATCGCCGCAGCGGCGCGCAGTAACTCGCCGTCCGCGATGCGCTCCGAAGCCGATCGGCTCCGAGCCGAGGGCTACGTCCAGCAAGCCGTCAGCCTGGAGGAGCTCGCCGAGGAGATCGAAGCGAAGACGAAGCCCACCGGGCCCGGCACGATCCCGATCCCGAGCGGCACGCAGGTTCCGACGCCAACGCCGGCGACGAACCCGAGTCCGACGAAGCCGGCGCCCGCGACCCGCGACCTGGTGCGCGGCATGAAGGGCGAAGACGTCCGCGCCTGGCAGAACCAGCTGCGCGCCGATGGCTACACGAACATCGCCGCGGATGGAGACTTCGGCTCTCTGACGTACGCGGCCACGACCGAATGGCAGTGGGAACGCGAGCTCACCGACGATGGGATCGTTGGCCCCAAGACGCGCGCCGCGATCGGCACACGACCGAAGCGCCACCGCGCCCCCGCGCCGACGGCGCCCGCCGTGACGCCCGCACCGACGAAGCCGCCGGCGACGCCGACGAGCTCGGCACCGGCGCCGGCGCCCGCAAAGCCCAAGCCGGCGACCCCTGCCGCGCCTCCTGCGGCGCCCAAACCGCCCGTGACGCAGCCGAAGCCGCCGGCGACGCCGGCGCCTGCAGCGGTCGGGACGATCCCCGCGTTGCTGGTCAACGTGACGCTCCGGAAGGTGCCCGCGCCCGAGCCCGTCGACGAACGCGTCAAGCTCTGGCAGGACCAGCTGCTCAAGCTCGGTTATCGGGCCAAGGGCACGAAATCAGACGGTAAGTTCGGGCCCAACACCGAGAAGCAGACGGCCGCGCTGCAGAAGGCGAAGGGCCTCGACGCGAGCGGCATCGCCGACCCGATTACGATCGCGACCGGCTACGGCGCGCCCGTGCCGAAGGCCGCGCCGGCGGCCGCGCCCGTGCCGAAGGCTCCGGTCACGATCCCGCCGCTGCAGGCGATCAACGTCGCCACCTGGCGCAGCACGCTGCTCGAGGGCAACAAGGGAAACGACGTCCGCGAGCTGCAGACGGTGCTCAATCGCTACGGGTATCAGGTGCCCATCGACGGCGATTTCGGGCCGCTCACGCACACCGCGGTCGTTGCCTGGCAGACGCAATACAAGGCGTTCCGAGACCGCACGCGGGCGCCCCTGGTGGCTGATGGGAAGTTCGGTAAAAACTCCCGCGAGCGGCTGATCGAGGACAACACGAGTCCGCAGATCGTCGCCGGCGACGTCGGCGAAGTGTCGCCCGAGGTGCTGCGCGAGCTCGTGCCGCTCTCCGAGATGGTGCCCGTCGAGCAACCGCAGGAGCGCCCGCCGGAGGCGCACGCGCTCGCCCTGGAGCTGCTCGGGAACCTGGAGCAGACCGCGCCGGGGGACGAAGACAAGGAGCTCGTGAGCCGCTTTCAGCAGGCGAACGGGTTGAACCCCACTGGGCAGTACGGACCAGGCACCGCGCTCGCGCTGGCGACATACGACATCGTGCCGCCCAAACCGCGCTGGTGGCCCACCAAAAAGGTCTGGAAGGCCCGGCAGAAGTATCAGCACGCGCTGCGCGAGCGCGCGCGCAAGGACCCTGCACGGTCGACGGAATGGGCCAGCGCCGCGGCGCAGGTCTGAGAGGCGCGCTCCGGGATGCCACTCGCGCTACAAGCAGACTTCTTCGGTGGGGGCGCTCCGATCGTCCTCGCCCCGGCTGTGCTCAAGCCGCCGCCGAAGTCTGCCCAGCAGCTCGAGCAGGACCGCAAGAACGCCGCGGCCAAGGCCAAGGCCGACCAGCAGCGAGCAGACCAGCGCGTGCAGGCGGCGAACGCCGCCTATGCGGCGAAGCGCAACCAAGAAGCGAAAGAGCTCGCTGCGTACCACGCGCGACTGATGAAAGACCCGGGCCCGGAGGGCCGGGCGTACCGGGCGCGTCAGAGGTCCATCCATTCGGCGGGCTCGGGCGGGATCCTCGGCGCTGCGCTCAAGGGCACGGGCGCCGTCGTGAACACGACCGCGAAGGCCGCGGGGACCGTCGTCAAGACGGCGGCGAAGGCGGCGAGCTCGGTGGGTAAGGTGCTGTCCAGCGTGCCCGTCGTGGGTGTCGGGCTCAAAGGCGTTTGGGATCTGACCGTGGGCGCACCCTTCCAGGTCGCTGATCGCATCGTGAAGGGGCAGCGCCTCGATCAGGTCGCGCTGCGCACGCTCGAGGCGCACGTGCAGTCGGTGCGCGACGTCGCGCCCTACGCGCAAACCGTGATCTCGCTCGTCCCCGCGGTGGGCCCGGGGCTGAGCGCTGGCATTGGCGCTGGCCTCGCGCTGGCCGCCGGCGCCTCGCTCACGGACGCCCTGGTGCAGGGCGTCTCGCAGTCGCTCCCCGGAGGCGCGCTCGCGCGCACGGCGTTCAGCGTCGGGAAGGCCGCCGTCGAAGGGAAGCCCATCGACCAGGCCGCGATCAACTCTCTGCCGCTCGGAGCAGCCGAGAGGACCGCACTACGCGCCGGGCTGGATGCGACGAAGCGCATCGCCCGAGGTGAAGACGTGGACGCCGCGCTGATCGCGCAGGCGGACAAGGCGGTGCAGCTCCTGCCGAAAGAGGCCCGGGGCGCGCTGCAGACGGGGGTTGCGATCGCTCAAGGCAGGAACCTGCAGAGCGTCGCGAAACAGGCCGCGAGTGCCGCGGGCGTGAAAGTGCCCACGGTGGCGACGGTCGCGAAGGGAGCCGGTGCCATGGGTCTGAGTCTGCCGAAGATCAAAGTTCCGTCCGCTAAGGACGTCGTCAACACTGCGAAGAAAGCTGCGGGCACGACCGCGAGCGCGCAGGTCAAGGCCGTAGCTGCCGTCGCGAAGAAACCAGCGGCGACGCAGATCAAGGCCATCACGAAGCCCGCTGTAGTCGTGGCCTCGGCCGCGAAGAAAGCGGTCGCTGCCGCGGCTCCGAAGGTGACTCCGCCGAAGGCTGCGCCGGTGAAGCTGCCCGTCGTCAGTGCGAAGCTCTCGACCGCGCTGCAGCAGTCGCTGCAGAAGGCGACCGCCAAGGTCACGACCACGCTCTCGACCCAGCAGCTGCCGATCAAGGCATCGAAGCCGCCGGCGCCTCCGACGAAGGCCGCGCCGAAGGCCACGACCGCGAAGCCGCCCGCGGCGATCGCGAAGTCCGCGCCGGCGAAGCCTGCAGCCAAGCCGGTGACGACGACGAAGCCGCCCGTCGCTGCGAAGCCGGCCGCGCCGAAGCCGCCCACGGCAGCCGGCAAGACGCCGCCCGCGGCGGCGAAGGCGCCGACCGCTGCGAAGCCGCCCACGGCGAAGGCTCCGGCAGCTCCGAAGTCCCCGGTCGCAACCCCCGTCAAGGTCGCGAGCTCGCCCGCGGTCGCGAAGACCAACGCGCCCGTGCGTGAGGGGATTTTCATCGGCAAGGACGGTGTGATCCAGCGCGGCCGGCGCTGGCTCGAGGCGGCGAGCTGAAAGGGACCAATCCCCGATGGCGAAGGACTCTCCGTTCAAGCGACCGCGCCGCGGCGTGGCGCCCGTGCCCGATGAGCATCCGGTCAAGCCGATCGCTCGCGTGCCGGACGCTGCGCCGCTGACGCGCCCGTCGCGTCCGAAGCCGCCGGAGAAGTCCAAGGACGGCAAGTCCACGGCGCCGCCGGACCTGTGGGCGTTTTCGTTCGATGACAAGGTTGGGGCGGAGGGCGTCGCAACGCCCTTCGATGCGATCGAGCTCCCTGCGCCGAAGACCCTGACTGTCCAGTTCTATCAGGACACGACGGTGCGCAGCGACCCGTACACGACGCCGACGCCGCGGCCCGTCCTGGTCGAGAAGGAGTGGGGTAGCCAGCTCTATACGCCAGCGCTCGGTGGGGGCCTGGATCCGGAGAACCCCGGTTCGGAGCGGCTCTCCATCGATCATCCGGAAGACCCGACACTGACGACCAAGATCCGGATCTCGGTCGAGTCGGTGACGGGGACTCTCAGTTTCGACGACTATCCGACAGCGCAGACCATCGTGATCGAGTGGGATGGCGGAACGAGCTACGTTCGCTGCGAGTTTGTTGCGGTGGTGGTTCACGATGACGATCCCGATTGGATCGAGGTGACCGTTTCGAGTGTGCTCTCGTCGCACATCGAAACGCCGTACTCCGAGGACGCAATACCGCTCGTGGTGCGGCTGGAAGGGCCCACGCCGCCGGACACGATCAACAAGCCGAATGCCTCGGTTCGTGCTCGGGTCCGCTACTCGGCGGGCAAGGCCGAGGACATCGAGTTCGATTGCGACTGGTCGGGATCGCTGCAGCTCACGGCGAGCCGCGTCGAGCTCTCGCGTGTGACGTTCAAGCCTGACCCCGAGTCTCCGTACGTCGCGCAGCGGGTGAAGGTCTCCGCGATCGCGCGGGTGAATGGTGCGAGTCCGATCGCGCTGCCGACGCTGACGCTTCCGACGCGGCCCATTCCCAATGATGGGGACGTGCAAACCGTGTTCGAGGTTGCTCCGCCGCTCGCGCGGCGCGCCTCGGTCTTCATTCGCTATGGTGACGGCGGCGCGCCGGGTGACGCAGCGCTCGGGCAATTCTTCGTGGCTTTCATCGCTGCGGATGACGTGTCGCTGGCGTACATCGATTTCATGTCGGCGCGCGAAGCGCTGTTCGGCGCGGGGCTGCCGATCCCGGCGGGGACTCGCGTTGTGGCGCTGTCCAATCTCAGTGACGATCACAGTGTGCGCATGGGCCTCGTGTGGCACTTGGGGGTGTGAGGGCATGCCGTCGAAGCTGAGCAGCTCCGGTGTTCTGTTCCTGAAACAGCAGGAGGGGTGCCGCCTCGACGCCTACCAGGACAAGGGCGGCGTCTGGACGATTGGCTACGGTGATACGTACGACGTGCAGCCGGGCGATCGCATTACCATGGACGAAGCCGAACGGCGTTTTCTTGCGCGCGTCGCCGAGTTTGAGACCGCGGTGCTGTCTGCTGTGAAACGCCCGATGACACAGGGTCAGTTCGATAGCCTCGTGTCGCTTACGTACAACATCGGCGGGCGCGGCTTCGCTGAGTCGCAGCTGTGCGAGCTGTTCAACGCGGCGGATCTGGAGGGCGCGGCGCGCCAGTTCGGGCGCTGGATCTACGTCAAGGGCAAGCTCCTGCAGGTGCGGCGTGGCGACAAGGGCGAGAACGTCGCTGAGTGGCAGCGCACGCTCAAGGCGGCCGGGCTCGTGGTGCGCGTGGATGGCGACTTCGGGCCCGCGACGGAGACGGCCACGAAGCTGTACCAGGCCAAGAAAGGTCCGGATGCGATCGAGGCGCCGCCCGGCGTGGGCGTGGTGCGGGAAAAGGAGATCGATCCGGTGCTGGTCGCGCGTCGGTTCTGGGAGGTCGTGAGGTTCCTAACGTGAGCACCAAAGTGCAGATCGCATCCTTCCTGGCGCTGACCGTTGCGTCCGGGATCATCACGGGGGCGCTGAGCGGCTCGCGCCGGAGGCCTGCGGCGCGCCCGAGCTCGGGCGGAGCTCGCCCGAGTGCTCCGCGCCGTCCGTACCCCGGAAACCCGCGTCCATCGCCGTCGGTGCCCGCACCCGAGAACCCGCCGACGTCGCCGAGCTCGCCCACGGAGCAGCCGCGGCCGCGCGCGCCGTCGGCCGAGTTCCATTTCACCGCGCTCAACCGCTACCAGATCGTCGCGGACGTCCTGCCCGTCGCCGGCGTGGGCCTGGTGACGGTTGCGACGAAGGCGCTCGCTCACCTCAAGTTCGATGGCGCGTCGCTCAAGTCCTACAAGAGCGTCCAGCGCGAGGATGTGGGCGAGGTAACCCGGGTGACCTTCGTTGCCAACTCGATCATCGACAACACCGTCTCCTTCGATCGGCAATACTCGATCGGGGGAGTCGGTTCGGTCTGGTTGGTCTCGGCCGAGGAAGTGGGGACCTGATGGCTGCAGCGCTCTTGCCCGGGTGGTGGTGGATCGACGTCAACAGCGCCGAGGCGCCGGCGTTCTATGACCTGCTGAATAAAAACCCCGCGGTCCTCCAGGTGCGAAAGACGTTCCGCGCGCCGGCGGCCGCCACCGAGATCGTGATCTTCGAAGTGCTGGGCGGTCCGTTCGTGTGGCCGCTGTCGCGCTGGCCCGAGCAGGCGCCGAAGAAGCTCGCGACGACGCCCGAGGACATCGCGCAAGCTCAGAACCCGTCGTCGAGTCTGCGCGTCGCGATCGAGGAGCTGCTCGGTAAACCCTTCGACACCGTGCGCAAGACGACCGACTCCGCAGTAACTGCGGTCAAGGTTCTCGTGTGGGGCGGCGTCGGAATCCTGCTCTGGAACCTGTGGGACCGCACCCGGGCGCGGGAGATCGAGGACGCTTGACGAAGAAAGGGATCGCCCTGCTGGGGTTCGCGCTCCTGGGTCTCGGCGGTGCAGCCGCGGCCGCCGGCGCGAGCTCGCCGAGCTCGCCGAGCTCGCCGAGGCCGAAGCCGCCTCGCCGGGGCGGTACCGGTACGCCCGAGCCCTGGACGCCGCCCGAGCCGAGCGAGCCCGAGCCCTACTGGATCGGCCTCGGCTGGTTCTGGTGGTTCCTCGACTGGACGAAGGACGGAGCCGCGTTCGCTGCGTTCACGGCAGAGCACGCGGGCAACCTGATGGTCCGCAAGACGTGGGGCCACGGCGGCACGCATCACGTCGTGCTGTTCGAGGTGACGAAGGAGCCGCTCGATTGGACGCTGCCCGGTTGGCCCACGCCAGCGCCGAAGGGCGCGGCGACGGAGCTGTCGGACATCGAGGGCGGGCCCGAGCCCGAGCCCGCGAGCGCGTGGCGCGATTGGCTCACCGACATGGCGGGGCGTTCCGTCGAGCAGGTGCAGGCGTATGACCAGGCGTTTCAGCACTGGTTGACGGAGACGATCGAAACTCTGAAGGGGGCCAACTGATGGTGCGAGGACCAGGGACGGTCACGCCCGGATCAGCGGGCAGCGGGCTGCTGATGTGGCTGAACATGGCCTATTCCATCCTGCCGCCTCAAGCGAAGCTCGGGATCGTGCGGAAGGTCAAGGAGTGGGCCATCCAGCGCGAGGGCGAAGCGGTTGAAGAGATGCGGTCTTGGGTCGAGACCGGGCCGAACGATTTTGCGGCGCACGGCGCGACGCACGACACCACGGGGCGCGAGCAGCGCTGACGAGGACGACAGAGGGGGGAATCATGGGACCATGGATCTTTTTTGGGTTGCTCGCGCTGGCGGTTGCCGGCGGCGGCAAGAAGGGAGCGGGCAAGGTCACGCAGGGCGTTGCCAAGCTCAAGGCTGGCAAGGCGTATCGCATCGAGGCGGACGTGAGCGGCGCTGCGCTCGCGACCAATCCAACCGCGGTGGCGCAGGCCGTGCAGGCGCAGCTCAACGCGAGCGGGGTGACGGACGTGCTCGTGCAGCCGTCGATTCCGATCCGCGTGAGCTACACCGTGCTGGCTCAGGTCGCAATGCCCGTCGCGCTGAATGCGCCGGCGACGCAGACCTTTGGCAACGTCAGCGCCGAGATCACGTTCCGATCGGTGCAGCAGCTCGGCTGAAATGCCGCGCTGGCTCGCGTCCATCCTGAGACCGCTCGCGAGACTGTTCCGTAAGGCGCCCGCGGCGGTTCCGGTGATCGAGACTGCTCGCGAAGCGGTCGAGTCGATCCCTGTCCACGTCAGCCGCTCGACGCCGGCGCCGGCGCCGAGCTCGGCGAGCTCGCCGCGAGGGCCTGGGCTCGCCAAGGCCTACCCGCGCGACATCTCGACCGTGCCCCCACCCCGGCGCCCTAAGCCGCCACTGCCCACCCGCCACTGAGGAGAAAACCGCAGCTTGAAACCCCGTCCTCTACCCGAGAAGTTCCAGTCCGCCTGGCCCAAGTGGCCGACGTTCGACGACGTGCGCGCTCAGTACCCCAAGGCGAAGGTGCACACGATCCGCGCCGCGCTCGCCGCGGTGCCCTGTTACCGGTGCCCCGATCAGAGCGCGCGCTACCTGCCCGATCGCGCGGGTGAGGCGATGCTGCAGCTCAAGGACCTGGAGGATGACGACGAGTTCGACGAGGAGGAGATCGCCGAGCTCGAGGAGGCGGCCGATCCGAAGCGCCTGAGCGGACTGTCTCTGTTTCGCGAGTCCATGAAGCTCGTGCAGGATCTGCGCAACAGCTTTCAGACGCTGAGTCGCGAGTCCATGGAGCCGCTGAAGCTCGGGCTGCAGCTCGTGCGCGAGCAAAACGAGAACATGCGCAGCCGCCTTGCCTACTACGAGGGCGTCGATACGCGCTTGATCAAGGTGCTCGAATCGCTGCTCAGTGAGGAGCATCAGCGCAAGCTGGCGGCCACGCGCGAGGAGCAGCAAGCGAAGATGCGAGAGAAGATGTTCGGCATGGCGAGTGCTCATCTGCCGAAGCTGATCTCGCAGTTCAAGCCGACGGTCCTCGCGTCAGTCGCGCTGGATGCGGTCAAGGCGCTGGAGTTCGACGTTGTCGAAGCGATCGCGACGGCCGAGACCAACACGCCGGAGCAGCGGGAGGCCTGGACGAAGCTGATCCAGGCGATGAAGGCGGGCGCCGGCGGCGGTGCAGGCCCACAGCAGGCCGAGCAGAACGATCAGGGTGTCAATCACCAGCCCCCGAGCTGAACCCTATGCCCGCGCGCTCTCTCAGTCCAGGTAAGGCGCTCGCTCAACAGCGGGCGGCCTGGGTGCGCGCGCGGGCGACGGCCGAGCTCGTGCGGCTGCGCCAGGCAATCCGCGACGCCCGCCGGCGTCGAAAAGAGGCGCTGGCGAAGGCCAAGGGCGTGTGCGCGCGGGCCCGACTGCGCGTGCGAGACGAGGTCCGGGAGTTTCGCTCGCGCGAGCTCGCGCGCATCAACCGCGAAGCCACGGAGATGCGGAACGCCGCTCGCAACCAGTGCCAGGCTCGGCGCCACCGGATCCAGTCGACCACGGGGCATTCACTCAAACGCCACGCGGCCGAGCTCGCCGCCGAGGAGTCGTTGCAGCGCAAGCTGCGCGCTGCCGATCGCCACGTCATGCGCCAACAGCGCTCGACCGCTCGCGAGCGCGCCGAGGAAAGCGACGACGCTGTGCGCGGGAACCTGCCGCGGGAGCTGCGCGGGGTCTTCGATCGGGTGAAACGTCACATCAAAGGCACCCGCCACAAGACGCGGACAGAGGCGTTTCTTCACTGGGCGCACGAGCATCCGGAAGACGTGCTCGAGTACCAGGGCGACGCCACGGACTCCGAGGTGCGCAAGCTCGTGGCCGAGTACGAGGCGGAGGAAAGGCGATTGCGCAAGACGCGCGCGCCGAGCCGCCGGCGGCGTGCTGCAGGGGATGACGTCCCGTTCTGAAAGGTGCGAGTGATGGCGAAGTTTGGTGCTCTGTTCTGGTGTGTGCTCGCTCCGGTCGCGTTGGCGTTTGCCTCGCGCGGGCAGCTCGTGATCCTTCCGGGCAAGGGCAAGACCGTGATGGAGCGCGTCATGGAAACGCTCAAGACGGAGGACCCGGCCAAGATCCGCGCTCTCGCTCGGCAGCTCCGCAAGGAGGGCGAAACGGTGATGGCGGACCGCCTGGAGATGGCTGCGGATCTCGTGGCGAAGATGAAGAAGGCGCCCACGGATAAGCTCCCGGCGTCCGTTGATCCGCTGGATGAGTCTTACCTGCTCAACAAGCCGACGACGCTCGACCAAACGGATCTGATGGTGGCCGCGTGGCTGCGCGCCGAGGGCAAGGGGGCGCCGCCCTTCATCACGGCGGACCTGTACCCGGAGCAAGTGACGGAACGCGGATTGACGCCTCACGAGATGTGGGTGCTGTCGCCGTACTTCCCGGTGGACTCCGATCTGACGGCTCCTGTCCTCCACTTCGGTTTGCCGCCGGGCGCGCCGCCCGAGGCCGCTCCGGAGGGCCTCCACGCTTTCACCTATCTCGAGTGGGGACGTGCTCACATCCGCTTTCCCGGCGGGCCCGTGTCGATGCTCGGTCGCTGGTGGCTGTGCATGCTCGCGCACGAGCTCACGCACGCGGCTCAATTCCGCGTCGGCATGACGGCGCAGGAGACGACCGACACCCTGGCGAGGTACGGCTACAACAACAGCCCGATCGAGGTGCAAGCGCGTTTCTATCAGCGACTGATTTACGCTGACCTGGCGCGCCGAGCTCGCGAGTATTTCTTGCGCCGCGGGCCTCTGCCGGTGTTTCCCTGAGGGCCTGTGTCCATGTGGACATAGGCACACGGTGGCCCGTTGCTGATTTTCAAGCTGCGCGCGGGCGCCCGCGTTCGCATCGGTGAGGCGATGCTGACGGTGATCGAGGTGAGTCGCACCGTCGTTAAGCTCGGCGTTCAAGCGCCGCGGGACCTCGTGGTACTGCGCGACGACGCCAAAACGAGGGAGCGCAAGCCGCATGGACGACGACGACCTGGAGAACCCGACGACGCCGGCGACGCTGGTGCAGCTGCTCAAAATCGCCGAGGCGCTGGGCCTGACGATGAACGGGATTGAGTGCGTGCCGATTCACGAGCTCATGAGCTGGTGCGAGATCGCCGCCGAAGTGCGCCTCGAGGCGCGCCGCCAGGACCGAGAGGCCGAGTTGCTCACGCCCGAGGGCTTCAGCCGATGGACGAGCTTCGTCATGGGCCAACGCGCCGCCGAAGCCGCCGCGGGCGTGCGAGTTCCGCGCGTCCATTGAACCCGAGTCGGTCTCCGAGCCTGGCACGCGGGAGCCAGGGCCATGCGGTCGCCTCGGCTCCGAGCGCGCGGGGCTGCCCCGTGCGCCCCTTTGCCGAGCGCCCCCGCTGCGGGGGGCGGTGCCGAAGGCACGGCACGGGGGGTCCGGCTCCGGACGCGCCCTAAAGCCCGCCAGGCGCATTTGCCGTAGCATCGAGCCATGGGCCGGCGGGCCTCGGTCGGGTTGTCCGCTACGATGCGGACAACCCGCGCCAAGCCCGAGGTGGGGCGAGTCGCGGCGCGGGGTGGTACCTGCCGCGGCCGTTTGCTTCCCCGAGGGGGGAGGGGAGGCACCATGTCCGGAACGACCAGGACGGAGCGACGCAAGCCGCCACCACGCCGCCGAGGCCTGCCGAAGGGCTGGCGGGTGCTACGGGGCGGGCGCGGCACGCCGGCGCGCGAGACGGATCCGACGACCGAGCAAACCCGGGAGTTCACCCACGTTCTGTTTGCCGCGGCGATGACGTCGGGGATCGGCTTCGTGCGTGAGCCGCAGCTGGCGCACCTGCAATGGAGCGATCACGCGCTGCGCCGGAAGGACCAGGGGCTTGTAGCATCCTCGATCGGCTCGACCCGGAGACGTTCGCGAACACCTGGCGCGAGCTCGTCCGCCGCGCCGAGTCGCACGGCTACGAGGCGACGATCGAATGGCTGCAGCGCCGACGCGGGGACAGCCCTTGATGATGCTGGCGCTCATTGCCAAGGCCGCCGCGGATCGGGCAGAGAGAGAGGCGAATGAACGAGCTCCGGGCGATGATGGCTGACGATCAATGTCGCGGCGTGCCGCCGGGGCCGATCTGCGAACGGTGTTGCCACGACCTGTGCCCGTGCTGCCCCTTGCCCTGGTGTGACTCGATGCTCGGCGACCGCGACACGGACGTCGCTGATCGCGAGCTGTGCTGCGAGGGCGATTGCCTCGTGCCGTGGGACGACTATCTCGAGTGGCGACTAGAGCTCGACGCCGGCGGCTTCTTCGACGACTTCGAGGGCTGGACGACGCAGGCCGAGGGCCCGTGGCTTCCCTCCGTCGAACGCCGCGCGCGCGGGATCGCGCGCTGGTATCCGCTGCCGGTGTTCGCGGCCGCGCCGCGCGTCGTGCCGCTCTTGGCGCGGGTGGTGCTCTGGCAGCGCAATCGAGGGCTGGCGCCCGATGGGTTGATCGGGCCGCAGACGTGGGCGAAGAAAGACGCCGATCTGATCGCCGTCGCCCATGAGCTCGCGCGCGAGCTGGAAGCGGCGGACCTGGGTTTCACCCGGCTCGGGCGCTTCGTGATGGGGGCTGTTTGATGGCAGAGCTCGTTGACCCTCGCGCCGAGCTCGTGCGCTGCCTCCGAGCTCGGAACCTGCAGTTGCAGCGCGCGCGGTTGCGAGAGGCATTGGAAAGAAACCCGGCGCTCGCGCGCCAGATCGCCCGGAACGTGCTGCTCGGTCCGCACGTGCAGATCGGTCCCTTCTGCATCCGCGTCCCGATCCCGGGTATCAAGGCGAAATGACGACACCGACCGCAGACGATCGACGCACGCTCGACCCCGAGGACGCGATCCGCGCCGCGGCATGGCTGATCGTGGGCGCCGAGCTCGCGGGGCAAGAGCGCGCGGCCGAGCTCGCCGCCGCGCTGGTTGACCGAATCCGCCAGACATGACGTTCTGGCGCTGGCTCTATCTCGCCGCCCTGTGGGGGCTGATCGTGATCGGCGGCTACCCGCCAGCGTGGGCGCGCTGGATCCTCGGCCCGCTGACGATCGTTGTGATGGTGGATTGGGAGCTAGACCTACGCTGCAGGGACTGCAACGCCCCCGCCGGGCGCTGGAGCGAGGAGCACAAGGGATCGCGTTGGGGCGATCGGCGCTGGTGCTGGACGTGCGGCGCCGCGCGTGCGCCGTGGTGGTTGCGCGCGCCGCGCTGGCTCTTGAACACGCCGGCGCGAGCTCGGGGCTGGCTCTGGTTCCAGAAGGTGCGGCGCCGCTGATGGTCGAAGAAGACGAAGACGACGAGATGCCGATCGAGAGCGGGCCGTTCTGTCGCCACTTCAGCGACCCGACGGCGTGCGAGATCGTCTGCGAGGCCTGCGGGCACACGTGCGCCGAGCACGACCAGGGGGGCAAGGACGAAGGGGCCTGTCGCGTCGATAACTGCGAATGCACCGACTGGTGGGAGCCGCCGGAGCCCGATTGATGGACCGGGTCGAGCTCTGGCTTCGCACGCTGAGTCCGCCGGAGTCGGTAGCAGTGGCGATCGCCGCGTTGGGAGCGGGCGTGCTGCTCGGGCTCGGGCTGTCTTGGGTCACCTTCCGATGGGCCCGAAAAAAAGACGACAGTCCCCATTGATTCCCCATTGACTGTCCCCATTGATTCGGACATTATCCGGGTCATGGCTTCCACGGCTTCCCACAAAAACACGATCGTTCGCGATTCCAACGTTTCCGCCCGCCTGGCCCACGTGGCCCTGGCGGCGCAGGTCGAGCTGCAGGGCAGTGACTGCAGCCGGGCGCTCTACCAAGCGGCCCAGGCCTTCAACGCCGAGCTGTTCGAGGGCGCGTTGCTCCCGCTGTTCGTCGAGATCACTCCGCCCGGCTCGATGCGCGCGCTCGCCGACTACCGCATGCGCACGCACGAGGGCGTTGATTCCCACATCAGGATCGGTCACCGGGTGCTCGAGCGCGGCGCCCGCTTCACCCTGGACGTGCTGTTGCACGAGATGGTGCACGCCTACTGCACCGAGCTCCTGGGCGTCGACGAGAACGACAAGACCGAGCGGGCTTATGACTGGCACGGCCCGAAGTTCACGGCGCAGTGCAACCGCATCGGCCGCAAGCTCGGGTTGGGCGAAGTCTTCGCCAAGGGCCGCGGCGGCCCGAAGTCCTCGCAGTGGCCCATGAGCGTGCGCCCGGCGGGCTACTACGGCGAGCCGACGGCGACGGAGCCGAAGGGCGACGAGGGCACGGAGCCGAGCGAGCCGAAGGCGCCGCCGACCGTCGACGACCAGGAGAAGATCCGCAAGCAGCTGGCGCGGCTGCTCGCGAAGGCCGACCGCGCGACGCTCGAAGCGGTCGCGATCGTGGTGGGTGAGAGGCTGGCGGGCTGAGTTCCTCGAGGGGGGGACGGAGCTTTCCAGATGACTACTCAGCTGATGTTCGGTTTCGCGGCGCTCACGGCGCCGCGCCCCCGGCTGCCCGTGTGGCCGCCGATGCCGCTGCGCGCCGCTCTGACGCCGCCAGCGCTCCCCGCCCGGCGAGCTCGCCGCGGGGCCACGCCGCCGGCGCCGGCGCCGGCGCCGAGCTTCCAGGTCGTTTACCTCGTGGGGTGCGGGTCGGCGAAGCAGCGCCGGCGCAGCCGCGCCCGCGACCTGTATACGGGCTCGCTGTTCCGGGCGTGCCGTCAGCACGCCGAGCAGAACGGCTCGACCTGGCGCATCCTGTCGGCGGCGTTCGGCACGCTGCGCCCCGAGAAGGTGATCGACCCGTACGATCGCCGGCTGCCGCGCAACGGCGCCGAGCTCGCCGCCTGGGCTATCAACGCGGCGACGGGTCTCACGAGCGATCCGGAGCTGCGCGGCGGCTTCCGGGTCGTGTGCCTCGCCGGGCGCGAGTACGCCGACCCGGTGTGCGCAGTGCTGCGGGAGCGCGGGATCGAGTGTGAGCAGCCACTGCGAGGGCTCGGGCTCGGCAAGCGCCTCGCCTGGTTGAAGGAGAATCGTCGATGATTGGGCGCGATTGGCTCTGCCAAGACTGCTTGATGGTGACGCGGGTGGACGGCGTGTCGGACGTCGATCGAAAGTGCGAGTGCGGCGGCGCTCTGTGCTGGTGTGATGGGTGCTCGACTCTGGCCCGCGTGGCGAAGGAGATCGGCGGGCGCGAGAACACCCGCGCGCGGATCGAGCTGCTGAAGGCGCGAGGCCTGGGCTCTTACCTGAGGTTCGTGGGATGAAAAAAGTTCACTGGAAGACGTGGCTGCGCTCGTGCTTGAAGGATCCGGGCAACCCGATCGAGCTGCCCGCCGAGGTGCGCACGATGCGTAACCCGCTGGCGATGCTCACGCCTCAGGACACCCGCACGCTGGACGCGATCGTGACGTGCTGGCAACTCTACTTTGGCGGCGACGAAGACGCCGGGACCGGTGCTCTGGGAGCGGTGCGTGCGCTCCTGCCCGCGCTGCAGCCGCAGTGCCGAGTCTTCGCCCGCGAGCTGATCCCGTACGCGGGTGATTGGGATCACCGGTGGCAGCTCTGGCCGCTCGTCACTGAGGTGGACCAGGGGCCCGCGCTCGTGCTGCGTAGGGGCGACGGCGACTGATGCGAGTTCGTGTGCAGTACGCGGATGGCCGGGGCCGCCGCTGCGCCGTGATCAACGTCCCCGGCCGAGAAGAGAAAGCGGACATGGCAAACAACGACAGGCGACGAGACGGACCGCAGCCGTGGAACCTCTATCGGATCGTGAAGGTCGAGAAGGAGAAGAATGGGCGCGTGGAGACCAAAGAGGAATGGGTCCAGTGCGGGATCGCGTGGCCCATGAAGGAGCGCGAGGGCTACACGTTCGATTTGCACTTCACGATCCCCGAGGGCTCCAAGCTGGCGATCCTGCCTCGCCAGAACGGCAACGATCGATGAGCACGGTGAAGCGCAAAGAGGTCGTCGAGCTCGCGTGGTTGCTCGGTATGGAGACGGATCCGACCGTCAGCATGGCCACGCTGTTCGAGCGCGTGCGCGCGCGTGCGGCGCAGCTGAGTCGGATCGTGAACGGCTGCGGCACGTGCGCCGCGGCCGCGCGCTGCGAGGTGCATCCGGAGGATCGGCGCCTGGCGGCGTCCATCTCCGAAGCCCCCGCACCGGGCCTGCCCCCGCGGGCGTCCACGGCGTTCCGTCGGCTGAGAGCGGGTGATCGGTTCCTGGAGCCTCGGCGCGCGGAGAACGATCGCGGATGAGTGACGCTGCCGGACGCTGCAAGGACTGCAGGCGACCCGCGGCCGCGGGCCGTCGACGCTGCAAGCGCTGCGCGAAGGCCCACAGCAAGCGGGAGGCGGCGCGTCGAGAGGCGCGCCGCCGTTCGGCGAGCTGCATCGTCTGTGGTCTGCCCGCCGTGGTCGACCTGGACGGTAAGCCGCTCTCGCACTGCGACAAGCACAGAGTTTATTATGCGCAGCGCCGCGCCGGCGTCGCTGCCCCGAAGGTAGGAGACGAAACAGCATGAGCAACGAGACGGCGCCCCCCAAGCCGTTCCCGCTCGAGTGGCCGATCACGTGGCCGCGCACCGAGCCGGGCCGCAGGCATTACAGCAAATACAAGGTCGACCACAGCCAGGCGCGAGACGACCTGCTGGCGGAGATGCGCCGGCTGAGCGCGCGCTTCGTGGTGATCTCCAGCAACGTTCCGGTGCGCCTGTCCGACGGCGCGCCGCTCGCGAACTACCGCGAGCCGGACGATCCGGGCGTGGCTGCGTACTGGGAAGACGACAAGCGCGTGCGCCGCGTGGTGGCCTGCGATCGGTGGCGGACGCTGCGCGAGAACATGCGGGCCGTGACGCTCGCCATCGCCGCGATCCGAGCGCTCGAACGCTCGGGCGCCGGCCAAGTCATGGATCGGATGTTCGCGGGCCTCGCGCTGCCCGAGAACGCCGGCGCGAGCTCCGAGCGGCCCTGGTGGGACGTGCTGGGCATTCGGCGCCTCGCGACGCCCACGGAGATCAAGGTTGCCTATCGCGAGCTCGCGCGCATCAAGCACCCCGACCAGGGCGGGACGATCGAAGACTGGCACGAGCTCAATCGCGCGTACGCGGCCGCGCTGCCGTCGTCGGAGGCTCGGCCATGATGCCGCTCGTGATCGCCGAGGCGTGCCGGTTCTGTGGCGCGTCGCTGGTCGAGGACGTTGGAAACAACTTTTCGCGCTGGGAGTGCTGGACACCGGGCTGTCCGGGGTCGGTGGTCTGCGAGCGCTGCGGACTGCAGCGCGTGCGGAGCCTTTCGGGCGAGCTCGGCCCGTACTGCGAGTGTCCGGAGTGCACGCACGACGGCGCCGAGATCATGATCGACCGCGCCACGGGCGAGGAGACGTGTTGCGAGTGCGGCGAGCTGATCAGGAGTGCACGATGAACGCCCCCGCTCATGCCCGCGCGGCTGCGCCATGAACCGCCGGATCTGTATCGACCCGCGCATCTCGAACACTGGCGCCCGAGCGCCGTGCGAGGACGACGGATCCGGCGAGGACCGCGGAGTCGGGCGCTGCAGGTGGTGCCATCGCCGCATGGTTGACAGTTGCCCTGCAGATCGGCTCGCGCCGTGCCGTCCGAGCATGGACGACGAGGCGGTGTGCGCGAGCTGCGGCGGGGACATCCCGTTCGATCCATGGAATGATTTGAGGGAGCCGATGAGCGAAGAACCGAAGCTGTTGACGGACGAGTTCCTGCGGATCCTGCGCGACGCCGCCAACGGCCCGCCGTACGCGCGGACCAACGACGAGGGCCAACTGTGGACCAATATCTCCATGTTGCTCGACGAGGTGGAGCGGCTGCGCGCGCAGCAGCAGCCGCCGGCGTCCGCGGATGAGCCGACTGCGCCCCTCCTGCTCGAGCTGGTTCACGCTGACCGGGCCGCGGCGACCTGTGCCGACGAGCCGCGGCGCTTCCTCGCGATCGCGGAGCCGCCGGGCCCGTACTCGCTCGCTGGCTGGACCTATGACGGCGGCGTGGCGGCGCTGCTCTGGGCGCGCCTGGCACGTCCCGCGGGTTCGCCGATGGCCGAGGCAATCCTTGGTCTGATGGGTCGCACCGGTCGGAAGAAAGACCCGGCGCCGGCGCCGCCGGCGGCGCCTCGTCGCGCACCCGTCCAGGGCGATCAAGACATTCCGCAGGGGCACCCGGGGCGCGAGCCCGGTACCATCACCTGGGCAGAACACCTCGAGGCCTGGCAGGACTACGCCCGCCGCTACGGCTCGGGCCAGGACGCGGAACGTGTCGCGGTGCGCGGCGGCTTTGGCTACCGCGAGCTGTGCCATTTCCTGCGCCGCATGCCGAACACGTGGGAGCCTGCGCCGTGAACCTGCTCGAACCGGACGAGGCCTCGGACGTCACGACCGCGAAGCTCGGGCGCTGCCCCGGCTGCGGCTGCAGGCCGGAGAGCGACGACGCTTTCGAGTTCGTCGAGCTCCTGATCTCCGAGCCGCAGCCCTGGGCGGCCGTCCTTGGGCACGCCTACCTGGACGTGACGCACGAGAGCGTGGCGGCCTGGGTGTGCTCGAGCTGCGCCGAGCCCTGCCGGCGGTTGCTCCTGTCGGTGCGCAGCAGCGTGACGGCCGCGGCGGGGCTGAGCTCGTAGGGCTTGCGTTGGTCTCGTGTTCGCGTGTACACGTGCACATAGACACACGTGAATCTGTGTGCTCGTGCCCACGGGCACCAACTGCAAAGGCAGCAAAATGCTGGTAGTCGCTACTCTGTATCTCAAGGGGGGATCCGGAAAGACGACCATGAGCGTCAATCTCGCGGCCGCGGCGCACTTCGACGGGCTGTCCACGTTGATCATCGACGCGGACACCCAGGGGAGCGCGTTCGCCTGGAGTATCAAGCGGCGCGAGGGCTCGACGCTCGACGGCCTGGCGGTCGCGAGGGCGGACAAGCCGCTGCGGGCGGCCCGCTTCGCCGAGCTCGCGCGCGGACGTGACGTGGTGGTGATCGACGGGCCCGCCCGGCAACGCGACGTGACGGAGAGCTCTGCTTTCCTCGCTGACGTCGTGCTCGTTCCGATCTGCCCAGGCCCTTACGACTTCTGGAGCGTCGACGACACGCTAGAGGTCCTCAATCGCGCCGATGAGCTGCGCGAGGACGCGGGGCGGCCGCCGGCGCGGCGCCTGTTCGTTCTGAACCGCGCGAGCTCGCGCACGCGCCTCTCGAGGACGGCTGAGGTCGAGCTGTCGACGCAGAACGGCGGCACCTTCGCCGGCGTGGTGCGCAACCGCGTGGCGTTCGGGGAACGCGCGTTAGTGGGGGAATCAGTCTTCGGCCTGGCCTCGGCGAAGGAGGCGGCCGACGAGATCACGAGCCTGTGGAAGGCCGTGAAGGGAGAGAAGAGGCTCAATGGAAAGAGGACAAAAGGTCGTGCAGCTGAAACAACGCATCAAGAAGCCTGATCTTGATCTGAAGCTGGGCAGGCCGCAGCGGGACGAGGCGACGCCGGCGCCGCGAGCTCGCGACGATCCCGGCGCGATGAAGCGCTTTGTCGCGGTGATCCCCGAGCGCATCCACCGCCAGATCCGGCAGCACTGCCTCAACGAAGACATGGATATGCGCGACTACTTCCTCGAGTTGCTCAAGGGCGCCGGAATCGAGTAGCCGCAGCGGGATCGTCTGGAACGTTGGGGCGAAAGCTGATCTGGGCCTTCACGTAGATCAGGCCGCGCGCCTGCTCGCACACGAAGCAATCCTCGATCGAATGCACCGAGCGCTGCTTGGGGGAGGGGAGCTCGGGGAACGCCTCGCCCCAACAGCGCGGGCACACGAGCAGCAACCGGTCTACGCTCGGCATGCCCGCTGCAACGGCAACGCCCCCCGACAGGTCGATCGTCGAAGCTAGAGGAAATAAACCCGGCGGTTTTTTTCCGCGGAGGCTGGTGCAAGACGCAGCGGCCGCCGTAGTCGGCGACTGGTGGGGGGGACGCGGAGAGCGCAGCACCCCCCCCCAAAGCTGCCCGCGTCCCCTCCGCTGCTTTGATCGCCGTCGATCCCGAATACTTCAGGATTTGCGCCATCGTGCTGGCGTCGCCGGGCTCGGCGGAGCACGACCTGACGATCTGCAGGGCGCTGCTCGAGGAGGCGCGAGCGACGCAGCACCAGGCGAATCAGCCCGAGCTGGCGTGGTCGACGTGCGCGCTCGTGCTGGCGTGGTGGGTTTCGATCGTCTTCCTGCTCGACCGCTGGGCGTCTGGGCGCTACTCGCGCCGGGCGCCGGCGCCGAGATGACGTTCCGAACGCCTGGTGTGACTTTCCGCTTGTTCAGGTGGTAGGCCTGGCGGTACCGTAGGGGCGTTCAGTCCTACAAAACACCGATGGGCTGCACGGCTTTCCACGGCTGAGTGCAACCCATCAACCCCGCTCCGGTTTTCACCGGGGACGGGGCAGCGGCTTGGGAGAGCCGCAAGTGTTGGCGCCTACTGAAGCACCCACCACACCAGACCGTCAAGCTGCGAGAGCCAAGCAAGACCCCGGAGGATGCGGCCTAAGGAACTGCATCGCCGAGGCGGCCGCCAACCCTGGTGACCGCGTCCTCGGGGGCCTCGCTGGTGGGGATGCACGTTTCGAGAGACCAGCTCGAGCGGATAGCGCTCGCGCTGGGAGTCCATCCGAAGGACGCAAAGACCGCGCCGAAGCTGCTCGCGTTGACGCTGGCGGCCGCCGATGCGCGGGTGAAAGCCGAAGGGGGGCGCGTTGAAGAAACGCAGCCGGCGCCGCCGCCGCTGCCGGGCGCAGACGTCGGGCCCGAGCCAGACGACCCCTGCTGACCCGCCGCAGCTGCTCGGAGGCATGCGACAGCTCTGGCTGCCGCACGTCGTTGGAGAGCCGCCCGCCGAGCGTGGCACGCGGGAGCCAGGGCCATGCGGTCGCCTCGGCTCCGAGCGCGCGGGGCTGCCCCGTGCGCCCCTTTGCCGAGCGCCCCCGTCCGCGGGGGGCGGTGCCGACAGGCACGGCACGGGGGGGCCGCCGCGCGCGTCCGTGTCCGCATCGAACCGGACAGGGCGCAGCAACTTTCCGGGTTTTGGCGAAAAGTTCGGAGCACCCCGTCAGAACGCAGGGGGCGACGGTGTAGCGTGCCGAGGCCAGTCCTATGTGCCGCGTGAGCAAAAACCCTCAAGCGGCAGCAAAAAAACCGGTACACCAGCGCCGCCGGCGTTTTCCACAGCCGAGACAGCTCGCGCGCGCGCGCGCGTAGTTCCCTTCGCACTCGAGCTCGAGCTGCAGCGGCGCGAGGTCGCGGCGGATGGAGGCGACGGGTTCGGGCCCAGCGCGAGCGAGCTCGCCGAGCTCGGCGCGCCCGCGATCGACGTCGAGTGGATGCTTAACGGAGCTCTTCTCGAAGCGATGGCCGCCGTCGTGCTTCGCGCGCCCCCGCACGACGGCGACGGCTCGAGGAGTCTGAAAATTCCGCCGGAGTGGCCGGTGTGAGCGGCGGGGGGATGCGGGGGGAGCGATCGCGCGCTCGTGATCAGCCTGAGTCCGGAGACGGGCTCGGGCCTCGCATTCCATCCGGGCGCCCGCAGCGCCCCCGCCGCGACGAACGCTCACGCACGCGCCGCGCGAAGCGCGCAAGTGTGCGAAACGGCAAGGTAAGCGCGAGCGCGTCCGTCGTCTTCAATCGCCGCGACGACAGCGCGCAGCCTGCTTGCCAACACCAAGAACAAGTTGCCGCGGCCTCGCGGCAACTTCGCGGAGGCACGCCGGCCGCAGAGCCCGAAGGGCAGGGCATCCCCTCGCAGGAGGAGCAGAAGATCGCTCGCTGGCGACGGCCCAAGTACGTCGAGAGCTGCGCTCACAACCCGGATCCAGACAAGCCGACCGCGGTCTTCTACGTGTACGACCCCAAAAACCCGCTTCTCGGCTTCCAGCGCGGGCGGGCCTTCTGCAAGAGCTGGCGCTGCGAGTGGGGCTGTGCCGATCACGAATCACACATCATGTTCTCGCGCATCGAGGAGGCCTTCGCGCCCTACGAAGCGGAGGACATGGTGTTCATGGTTCTCACGCTCGACAGCCCGCTTCACGCCCTGGGCCTCGTGAACCTCGACGGCGTGTTCTGGGAGCTGCGCGAGCGTTTCGAGTGGTTCCGCAAGCGCCTTCGGCGCTGGCTCGACTCGCACGAGATGGACGATTTCGAGACCCGCTGGTGCGCGGTGATCGAGCAACACGAGTCCGGGATCCCGCACGTCAACGTCGTATTTCACGCGCCGCGCTTCGCGCGGCATCTGAAGACGCGCTGTGATACCCAGCGCGCCCGCGGCCGCAGCAAGCGCAACGCGCGGCTGCTGGCGGGTCTCGAGCACGATCGAAACGACGAGGAGCTTCAATTTGCGGACATGCTGCACGACTGCGGTTTTGGCTTCTCGTCGACGGCCGAGCAGGTCTGCAGCAAAGGCGCCGTGATGGGGTATCTAACCCAGGTGGCGAAGCACGCGGGCCAGACGTTGATCGAGTTCGCCGAGTCGCTGAGCAACCCCGGCAAGAAGAAGCGCAAGCCGCGCCGGCGGCGCGGCGGAACAACTGGCGTCGCCGGCGAGGTCGCGAAGACGTCACAGCTGCCCGTCGCCGCGCCGAAGGGATTCCGGCGGCTGCGCTCCGGCGTGCACTTCCTGCCGCCACGTCGGAAAGGCAACAAAACAGGCAGCATCCTGCATCACTCGACGACCCAAGACGGGTACGAGCACGTGGCGAGCATGGTGGACAGCAAGCGCCCGTTGCTCGCGGAGATGATCGCGATCGCGATCGACCTGGAGCGCGATCGCGTCTGGGCGATGCGCAACGCCGAGCAGCAGACCATGACGGCGCTGGCGACGAAGATCGGTGTTCTCGACCAGGAGATCGATTCACTGAAGCGCAACGCGCGTGAGTTCACGGTGCGTCCGGGCGAGAGCGAGACGCAGCGCAAGATCGCCGAAGGCTCACAGCGCCTCGTGGCGCGGCGACTCAAAAACGCGTACGCGGAGCGGTCGAAGCTCCGGAGGGAGCAACGCCGCGAGCTCGGCAAGGTTCCGATCGGATCGAAGTATCTCGAGCGGCTGGAGGCCGCTCGACTTCGGGAGGTGGTGGTTGTCGTGGCGGAGCTGCACGCGCTGTACGAGGAGGAGGCACGCGCGGCGACCCGCCGGCGCAAGCGCATCAGCCGCACCCGGGCCGAGAAGATCGAGAAGCTGCGCAGCTGGCTCGAGTCGCAGCCGAAGCCCGAGCCCGAGCCCGAGCCGGCGGCGCCGAAGCCGCCGGCGGAACAACGTGGGTTTGGCTGGTGACGCTGCCGACGCTCGCCGAATGCCTCGAGCTCGTGCCGGCGCCGGGCTCGCCGGCGCACCAGCTGCAGGCCGTTGACGTGTGGCTGCAGCGTCGCGGCGATGCGACGATCAGCGTTGGGGTGGTTGCCGTGGGTGCGAGCGGCCTGCCGGAACGCCGCTGCACCGTGAACGTCCAGGGGCGGACGTTCGAGGCCACCCGGCTGGGTGGTGGCTACGCGACCACGTGGCTGGCAATCTGCGCCGCCACGGCAGAGTGCGAGCGTTTCGAGAATGCCGAGATTGCGCGTGTGCGATAAGCTGCGCAGGTGCACCAGCGGCAACGCGCGGCGGAGAGACGCCGCAAGAAACAGGCCCGGCGCGCTAGCCGGAACAAACCGCCCTCCGGTCTCGGAGCTGAGCGGGAAGCGGTCCGCCGCATGCTGTTTGGCGGCCCGGGGTTTCTGCCGCCGGCGCCTCGGCTGTTGAGCGTCGCCGAGGCGATGCGTCCGCCCCACGAGCACGACGGGCACGGGCCGCGCTGCGGCTGCGGCGCGCGCATGGTGCAGGTGGGGCCGACGCGTTCGCTTCGCGAGCTGTTCCCGCCGGCGACTGCAGCGTCTCTCGAGCGAGCGATCGATCGGTATCCTCCGCTCGACCCCGCCGGCGTCGACATCTTCGACGAAGGGCGCGTGATCGAGTGGAACGATGCATTTGGTAACCGCCACCGGATCGACGTGTACCCGCCCGGCAACGATGAGCGGGAGCGGGTGGCGGGCATGCTCGGGCCCGAGGACATGGACGACGACCAGGGCGAGGAGGAGACGCCGATCCAGGCGGTCGATCCCGCCGAGCTCGCCGAGTGTGTCGAGCGCCTGGCGAAGTCCTCTTGAATCGCCGTCTGCGCCGCGCGCTGGAAGCTCAGAGACGTGGCGACGCGCTGGTGCGTCGGATCGGGCCCGAGGACAAGGACGCGATGATCGCGTACGTGAACCATCCCGATCGCCTGGCGCTGATCGAGGGCCTGAAGCACGCGCTCACCGCGTGGAAGGCTGCGCACCCGGGCGCGGTGCTGCGCTGGCACTACGCCGGGCGGGCGCTCGTGTTCGGTAGCTCGCTCGGCGACGCGCGCGCGGTCTCGGACTTTCTCGCGGCGAGCCCCGATGCAATCGAAGCGATCAAGTTTGCCGATGAGCAGACCGGGCGCGCAGCCACGCTGTTACTCGCCGAGTGCGCCCTTGTGGGTCTCGGGTGGATGACGCGCGAGGGGCGCGACGCCGGCGAGCTCAATTGACGCGCTTGGGGACCGTCTTGAACGGCTGATCGCGCAGCTCCTGCGGGAGCTGCAGGCGGCACACCGCGCAGCCGCGCAGCACCTCGGCGGACCGCTTGATCATTGCGGCTTCGCCTTCGCGGCGCTGGATCTGTTTCAGCGTGTCGGCGCACGTCTGACACAGATTGATGTGGACCTGCACGGGGGAGTGTGTACGTCCGATCCATGGGAGAGACTAACCAGGCGCGGCGCGGCCGCGCCGAGGCCGCTCTAGTCAGGCTGCGCGCGCTGCTGAAGGACGTTCGCGAACGCACGTGCGACCCGACCGCTTTCGCCGGCGAGCTCGCCGAGGTGCACGAGGCGTGGGCAGACTGGTTGCACCCGGAGAACGCGACGGAGACCGCGACAGAAGACGACACCACCGAAGGCTTGCCCCGCTGGCAGTACGACGCCGCCGCGCTCACGCTCGAGCGCCTCGAGCTCTATCCGGGTGGTGAGCTGCTCGAGCTGTTGCAGCCGTTCATCTGGGAGATCACGAAGCGCGCCGTCGTCGAGTCGACGGAGCTGCTCGCAGAGCGCGGGTTCTGCAATTTCACGTTTCACCGATCAGTACCCGAGTTTCGGCAGGACGGGACGTGCGAGGACTGCGGCGAGCCCGCGAGCGCCCACGTGCTCGCGCCCGTGTGCCCGCGCTCCGATGAGCGTGGTGATGGGGTGGACGACGACGCGCTGGATCGCGTGCGCTTCGGCTTGGAGCAGACGGACGCGCGCACCATCGCCCGGGACGAGCCGCAGGTCCCTCACCTCGGAATGCCGGCGGTGGTCGGCGTGGCGGCTCGCCGCGAGCTCGATCGGCTTCTGGTCTTTGGAGACCACCGTATGACGAACGCCGGCGCCGAGCCGATCTGGTTCCGCAACCGCCTGGGCGAGGTGCTTCGCCTCGAGCCGGGGGAGACCTACCAGTTTCCCCGAGACGCACATTGGCCCTGGCGTTTCATCGGAATCGGTCCCGAGGCGGCTCCGACGTGCCCCGACGAGGCGCCGAGGGGCCTGGGCGTGTCTCGAAAGCCCCCCCCGGACTAGTACGAACACTCCCTGTCGGAGGCCTATTCGCGCGGTTTTCTCGGTGGAACGCGAGGGGGCAGGGGGGCGGCTCGTATGACCGGCGGCGGGTAGTCCCCCCGGGGCGGCTCGAGGCTGGTCGAGATTCCAGCGAAGCGCC
>Ga0247784_1000103_pt1 | contig 29932 bp, 11 predicted proteins | sample UWRJL169409R5_FD_179909 | JGI IMG/M metagenome (GOLD analysis project Ga0247784, IMG submission 179909) | Plant litter microbial communities from Arlington Agricultural Research Station in Wisconsin, United States - UWRJ-L169-409R-5 | ecosystem: Environmental > Terrestrial > Plant litter >...
CGGCAGACCGGGCGCACACTGCTGGCCCTCCGCCGTCACACCACTAGCAGGGCAAATCGCGGGCGGACCCAGCGGCCCGTCCGGTCCGTCCTGATAATAATTGAGCAGATAAGTCAGGCGGTCGGTGGACTCGCCGGACTGCTTCGTTCTTACAGCGCGAAGGCCGAGATTGCCGCGCAAGCGATTTGTTTCGAAGTTCGCCTGGACATATCCCGACCAGATTTCCTCGCCGATGTCGTAGACGAACTCGGTTTCGTCGACCGGATGCGGGCCGTCGAACGTGGTATTGAGGTAGTTGAGATAAGACCGGAAATCGATGCCCGGATAGATGTTGGTCGTGAACCCGCCCGGAATGTTTCCTATCGGCTTGTTGAAGAAAAAGGACGGCAGCGCCAGGGCACCCTGCACTGAATCCTGGTAGCGCAGTTGTTGCGCATCGTCCGCATACCACTCCGTGCGTCCGGTTTCGCGATGAACATCGGCATCGCGGTACTTCACTCCGATCTGCAGCGAACTTAGGAAACTCTCGAAGCGCTGGCTGCCGTCGATCTGCGCGTAGCTCTGCTCGATCGAGCTGTTGATATAAGACGAGGTCGTCGAGCCGGTGTCGATCTGCGCGACGCCGTTCATCAAGCTTTCCTGGATCTGCGGCGAGAACGTCATGTTCAGCGAATTGCCTAATGTCCACTGGCTGGAAACATTGCCGTTGGTGCCGATGGCGTTGCCCGCGGCGTCGGTTGTCGTGAAGCGCGGCTTGGCAGCCATCTTGAATCGCATCGACGGGCCACCGGTCGCGCGCGTCTTGCCGAACTTGAAGGAAAGATCCCTGGTCTCTCCTTCCCACGCGCCGCCCAGATCGAATGTGTTGGAAACACTCTCCTCGCGACTGTAGTCGCCGTAGAGCTGCGGGGTCTCCATCGTCTGCGCAGTGTTCGCATAGCCGCCCGGGACATCGAACGTCGCCGACTGCAGAATCGTGCCGCTCTTATCGAACTGCGCCCCGGTGAAAAACGGACCGTAGCCCCATTCGGGAATCTTCAGCCCGTTCGAGATGTAATCGCCGTTGAGCTCGAACCTGAAATAATTCGCCGTCAGTTTCAGCCGGTCGGTCGGTTTCCATTGGGCGGTCGTCTGGATGCCGGTGCGCTTGCGCTCCTGGTCGGTGATCAATTGATTGACCGATTGTGGCGCCCAATAGCCGGAGTAGTGTCGGCCATCTAACGTTGTCGTGCCCGTGCCAAACCAGTAGCCGATAGCATCGTCGTTGGCATACGTGTTGCCTTTCACGTCGGTCGCCGGCTGCGCTTCACGAGAATCGGTCCACCAGCGCCACGTCTCGGTCTCGGCTCTCATCGCGCGATTGTTTCGCTTCTGAGAAGTGGCGCCGACCAGCACGCCAAAGGTTTCCGAAGAATTCTTCCAGGAAACCTGTCCCCAGACCTGCGGATCGATTTCACGAGTCGTATCGCTGTCGGTGCCTTCGACCGACAACGATCCCGACCAAGCCGGAAGATCGAGCGGTTCACGCGTGCGAAGGATCACCGTACCACCCACGCCGCCCTCGTCGATTCGCGCCTCCGGCGATTTGAACACCTCGACGCTTGCGATCATGCTGGACGGAAGCAGGACGTAATTGAACGATCGCGCCGGATCGAGACTATCTGCCGAAGCGACGTAATTTCCGTTGAGCTGCGTCAGTGTCAGGTCTGCCTGCAGGCCGCGGATGCTGACACGACTGCCTTCGCCGCCATCGCGTGTGATGATGATGCCCGGCACGCGCTGGAGGGAGTCGGCTACATTTTTATCGGGAAACTTGCCGACGTCTTCGGCACTGACGACGTCGATGAAGGCATTTGCCGCTCGCTTCTGGTCCAGGCTGGCCTCGATGGAATTGCGGTAACCGGTGACGGTGACCTCTTCGAGAGATTCGGATTCTGTGGCGGTTGCCTGCGCGAAGGCGCTTGTCGTTCCGAGAGATGACACCGCAAGAATCCATGCACGCGAAAACCTGAACGTCCTGTTCACTGCGCTTCCCCCGCTTCGATGCTTGGGGGAATGTTGCGACGATGAAATCGTCGCTGTCAATCAATACACAACGGTTTGTATAAAGGACGCGGTATCGCATCTGCGTACGCGACACCGCTGGTCCCTGAACCGATCGTCGCAAACAGTTACTTCTGTCGGAATTTCAATCCCAGGTTCAGGCTGAGGCGGTGATCGACTTCGCCCAGGAACTCGTCCTTGTTTGCGTAGACGATGGAGAACGGCATATCCATATCCCCTACTCGTCGCGTATAGGTGAGCGATGCCTGCAGGCGCTCCTCGTTGGAAACGTCGCTATCGATGTTGCTGTCGTAGGACAGCTCGAAGTCGACCCGGGCCGCCTGCATGCCTGTGCTCAGCGGACGTCCCATCGCGAAGGCGACTTCCCAGCGATCGTGTTCTGGAATCAGGAAATTGACGTTGTCGTCGGCGTAGCTGTACGTAACGGATTTCACGCGCTTATATGATGCTTCCAGCTTGTAACGCATCTGCCGGTCGAGCGGCACCGCCGCCACGTACTTCTGCAAAGCATCCACACAGGAATCGTAGGTCCGCGCTCCACTGCTCACGTCGGCATTCGTACACGAGCGTCCCTCGTTGCGTAGAAACGAGCCCAGGTTGCGAGTCGTCATCTCCCAGGTGACGGTGGCAGCGCTGCTGTCCGGACCGACGAGCTCGTTACGAAAATTGTGCGTGAGACTGAAGAGCAGCTGCGGCTGTTGTTCGACCAGCTTTGCGAGCTGACCGATCCCGCTGCGGTTCAGCTCGTTCTGAATGCCCTCGGTGATCAGCGCCCGTTCGCGGCCGGCCTTGAACGCAACGGATTTCAGCTCGCTCTTCAATTCATCATCGATCGGTAGCTGCCCGGTGCCTGCCGTCAGGGGGATCGCAGGCTTCCCCGACGCCGCCCTCACCTCATTACCGTTCGTTACAGCTACGTTCCTCCTGGCCACAACCCCTGCAAAAGCCCGAAGCGCATCGCGACTCACCGCATTCCGGCCACGGCTCGCTACGCCTTCATTCAGCCGAGCAATGCCACTACGGAGCGTGCTGTAGTCGCGACCGAAGCGACTGTTGACCAGCGACCAGGTGAACGAGAGCTGCACATCGCCGAACGTGGGAATATCCTTTTGTAACGAATCCTTGCGCGCCTCGCGTACCGTCTCCCCGAAGGACTGAACCAATTGATCGAGCGGCTCCGGCTCGGTCTCGACGATTGCCTGCAGCTGCGCATTATGAGTGCTCACATCCTGCACAGGCAGCAGGAAATTCAAATCGAGCGCGATCTTGCTGCCAGCGGCATCACCGGTGCTCAGCAAGCCCAGTGCATTCAGGAACTGCGCCAGATCGCTCAAGGTCGATGCCGTCGCTGTACCTTCCGTGTCTGCACCTGTTTGCGCGACTTCCAGCTCACGGTCTACGTTTTCTTTCTGCACCTTTTCCATGATTTCGGGGGTCAGATCCGGCGGCGATGCGCTCGTGACGCGCGAGAAACAATTCTCCGCACTCTCGTCATCGCGGCACGGCTCTGGATCCGATGCTGCCTGCTGCGCATATGCAATCGGAACGGCGCACAGCCAGAGAATCAATGCACTGCAGATCGATGCATACATGGCTGGATCCTCACTCCATCGCCGTGACAATGAAGAAGGTCAGACCGAGCGTCTGCCCTTCAGAGCCGGCAACACTGGACTCGAACACCGGGCCGGCGCTGTTGTCCGGCGGGATGCGCCTGCCGTTCGGAGCGATGAGCTCCGCAGTCACCTGGGCAGTGCCCGATGTGGTGAAGACAAGATCGAGCAGCATCGAATAGGTGTGCGGCGATTCGAGCTCGATGGTCAGCGGACCCGGCTGAACTGCGCTGTCCGGGAAAGATTGTTCGAGACCGTCGCCCCGTAACAAGAACGGATGCGCAGTCACCAGCTTCTTCGCGGTCGATCCGGTGACCGAGATCACCAGCTCCGAGCCATCGGGCACCGGCGGATTGGTCCAGAATGCAATGCGATCGGACATGTTGAGCACTCCCCTCGAAAATCACAGCAGCGTTTCGTCCCCGAATATCGTTATTGGATCGAGCGTCTTACGAATCGGTGCCAGAAACATTGCCACCGACGACGTCATCATGTCCTTTATCGAGACGACGAGTTCCTAAGCGTTCCTAAGATCGACTGAGCTTGCCGCAGCGGGAAATCAGGCGGTCAACGCAGCTGCCAGCGCTGTCGCGAGCTCCGCATCCGAGTGGAGAGCATCACAAACGAAGTTGGCTCCGGGCATGCGTGCATTCAACAGGTCGCCGGTGGCGCGACAAGCTTGCATCTGAGTGGCGCCGCGGATTGTTTGACTGAGCGTTCGGAACGATTCGGCGGTGCGCATCAGAACAGCGGCAGCGTGAAACTGCCCCAACGAAGCAAGCAACCAGGCAAAGACTTCCGAATGAGCCAGCAGGATGCCGCATGAGAGCAACAGCGGAACGGCTTCCAAAGCCGCTTCGCGTGCCGGACCCAGTTGGCCTTGTGTGAGCAGCGCAGTAGCCAATCCCATCTTGGCGTAAGCCTTGGCCACCGCAACCGAGATATCGCTGCGAGGATCGTTCAACACTGCACGAAAGCGTTGTTCTGCGCCCGCCGCATCTCCCGCGTGCAGAAGTGTTTGCCCGATGTCTTGTGTGAGAGTGACGACGTACCGATGGATATCGGCCATCTGCGCGATGCTCAACGCTTCGCTCAACCGGCCGACGGATTGTTCGAATTCGCCGTGCCCGTCGAGGATCTTCGCCTCGATGCGCAACCTGCGCATGCGGTCGGCCAACGGACTATCGGCTGTTTCCAGTTGACGCGCACATTCGATCGCCTGACTGGCAGCGGCAAGGTCGCCGTGTTCCACGAGCGCTTCGGCGCGCATTCGCAAGCACGCGTGGACGTGACGATGATTGGAGAGCTCTCGAAACAAAGCCTCCGCCGTCTGCAACGCCAGGACACACCGCTGAGCGGGCAAACGACCGTCGTTGCCGAAGCGCCCCAACCATTGCCAGTACTGTGCGGCAAGCGGCCGCGGCAGCTGCTCGTTGACCCAAGGCTCGACTTCCACCAGTCGCTGCACGACTTCCCCGACCAGGCCGCCCAGCGCCAGCACCACGGAAGAGTCGTTGACCAACCCGACCGCCAACTCTGTTTCACCGTGGCTCATTGCCCAGGAGAACGCGGCACGGATGTTCGCAATCTCATTCCATATCGCTTGCGTATCCCGCTTGCGGGCAGCCAGCACGCACACCCCGCGAGTGGCATGCGCGTGACGAGAGAGAGCATCGTGCGTTTCGTTGCACGCAGCCAGTTGTTCCAAAGCGTAGGCACGCGTGGTTTCCAACATCATATAGCGTGGGCGATCCAGTCCCTGGACTTGCACCAGGGACTTGTCGATCAGCGAGCTCAGCGTGTCCAGTACGTCCCACTCGTTCGCGTTGAGGTCGTCGGCGATCTGACGCACGCCCTCGATGCTGAAACTGCCGGCGAACACACCCAGCCGGCGCAGCAGCACCTGTTCGCCCGGCTGCAATAGCTGAAAACTCCAGTCGAGCGCGGCACGCAATGTTTGATGACGACGCAATCGGACGCGCGCATCGCCGGTCAGCAATCGGAACAGTTCGCGCAAGCGGACTCTCACGCCCGACAGCCCCAGCATCGGGACACGACCGGCCGCCAATTCGATCGCCAGCGGCAAGCCATCGAGCTGCTGACAGACCGCCGCCGCGTCGGCGAGATTCTCGTTGGTGATTTCGAAATTTCGCGACAGTGCTCGCACTCGTTCTCGCAAGAGTCGTACCGAGCCAGTCTCGCGTGCGGCAGCAAGATTCATGGAGTCGGGCAACGAGAGCGGGCTGAGTTTGTACACGACCTCTTCGGTACAACGCAGAATCTCCTGGCTCGTCACTAGCACGCGTAACAGCGGTAGCTCGCGAAGCAGATTACGACACACTTCCGCGACCGTCGGGATCAGGTGCTCGCAGTTGTCCATGATCAGCAACACGCTGCGCCCCTGCAGGGCGGCGACGATGGCCTCCAGCGGTCGTTCCGTATCGAGGATGGTCGCGCCGAGAGCCTGAGCCACCGTGTTCGAAACAAAGCGTGGGTCGCTCACTGCCGCAAGCTCCACGATCCATATATGCGTGTTCGCCGAGCGTTCCTGTCCCACGGCTTCCGCCAGGCGAGTCTTGCCCATGCCGCCGGCACCGGTGATGGTGACCCAGCGATGCGCATTCAACATCTGCTGTACTTCGCGCAACTCGGATTCGCGACCGATCAGGTCTGGCAGCTGTGCAGGAAGGTTGCCGCGAGGAATGATGCGAGCGTCGACCTCGTCACGATCGTCGCGTGCGACGGCAACGGGAGCGGCCGATCCGCTATCGATGCTGGTGGCGGTGAATTGATAGCCGCGTCCGGGCACGGTCGAGATCGATCTCTGGCCGCAGAACTTGCGCAGCTGCGACACGTGAACGGAGAGATTGTTTTCTTCGACCACGAGACCCGGCCAGACTCGTTCGAGCAATTCTCGCTTGCTGACCACGCGATCGCGCGCGGCCACCATCGTGAGCAGCAAGTCGAAAGCACGCGGTCCGATTTTCACCGCCTCGCCCCTGACGAGCAGGCGCCGCTCGGCCGGCAGGATCGTGAACCCTTCGAAGTGCAACGTGTCGAGCACAGCCGTTTTCGCCGGTTGCGATATCTCTATCTTGCACTTCGGTTGTTCGCTGAGCGGCATGACGATTCTCAGCAGTGGACCATCAGGTCGACCATGGCTCGGAACATCGCTCCTCGATTGAACAGGCCCCACGCTGGCTTGAAGCCATCGGCCAGACGCAGCATCGGGTCCGCGTTGCGTAGCCTCTCGATCACAGGGTCCATCACCGCATAGACCAGATCGCGCCCCAGGCAACTGCGCGCTCCTGGCTCGCCGAACGCCAGTCCGGGCCCCTTGCCGCGCGTGAAGTCGATGGTGTCCGCGTTGGGACCGAATTCGTCCTCGTCACGATTCGCGGAAGCAAACACCAGCGTCAGCCGCTCATTCTCGCGAAACGGCACGCCGTCTATTTCGTCGGTGCGCCTCGCAATGTAGCGATCGGACAGCGGCGCCGACATATCGAAACGCAATAGCTCGTCGATCACAGCGCCGTTGAAGATCGATGCATCGTTCCTGAGCTGACTCAGCCGTTCGCCTCCATTTTCCAGCAAGCGCCAGGTGGCGAGCGTGATGAACCATTGCAGCGGCAGAATCGCTGTCATCGCCAGCGTCGCCGCATTGGCGGCTCGCTCTACATTGAGCGCGCTCATGAGCGGAGTCGCTACGTTCGACTTATCGTCGTGCAGGGTCGTCATGTGGATGATCCCGTCGAACAGTCGCTCCGGCACGGCTTCCCCAGCGACACTGCTAGTAAACAACGTCAGACCGAGCATCCCGATCCTCGACTCGATCTCAGCTCGCACCTTGGGGTCGGGCGCCGGTGTCGCCAACGCCAGAATACGTTCGACCTGTTCGATGGGCTTGGCAGCGTGTTGCGGCGACAAACCAAACAGATCGAGGAACAGCGTCCGCGCCAGAGGTCGTGCGAATGTTGTGACCCAATCCTGCGCTCGCCCTCTACGACTGTTCTGGCAAGCATCCGCATAACATTCGGCGACCCTGTCCGGGATGCCTGGCGCGATCTGTTTCAGTACCTCATCAAACAGGAGTTGCATATCCGCACGACAACCGCTGTGCGCCGGAGGGTCCATCTTGAGCAATCCCACCGGCTTGAAGTCATCGGTCTTGCGCTTGCGAAAACGCTGCGGATCGGCGGCGATTTTTCGCACCAGCTTGTGACTGAACACCCACGTGCTGTCCATCAACGGCAATGTCGCCAGAGGACGATGGCGGCGGAACCAGGCATAAGCGGTGAACGGATCGTCACGAAACTCGCGGGCGCGAGGATCGAATGTCTGCGGGTTGAAAGCGCTCGTTGCTCCCTGTTGATTCGGAGATCCCACTCGCACAGGGGGCTGCTTCGAGCTGCCTTGCGAACCGCCGCGGTCCGCGAGATGTCGCAATCCGCTCATCCCCGGCATGAACAGATAGACGCTGCCTACCGTCTTCACCAGACGCGGCAGGTCGATCACGATCTGTGAACTGCCGCCATCTCTTGGAATACGAAACTGGCCCGTCATCTCGCTGCCATCCTCGATATTGGCCTGCGTTCCGATGATCGGATCCTGCTGCCCCACCGTGCCGTGAGCTGCTCGATCGCCTTGCGCCCACTGGCGCAGAATAAATTCGTACTGACGATCGAGATCCGCACACAGGAATAGCCCCACGAGTCCGCGAGGCTCGCCATCGTCCATCCCCAAATATTTCGGTCCGTACGGCATGCCCCGTCGCAACAGCCGACGACTGAATGGGCGCCCGGCCACTCTCGAACTCCGCGGATTCATGCGACGGATATGTGCGCCAACCGGACAACGCAAACCAGCGGAGTCGTCCGCGTTCGACGGCTGATCGAAACTCGGCAGATAGTCGAAGCGATTGCGCGACGGTGCATGACTCTCGGGGATGGGCCGATCCGGAGATTGCTCCACCGGTGTGCCATCGCGCCAACGTCCCATCAACTTCGCGGCCAGCCACTCGCGATCCACACCATGCTTGGCGCTGGTCTCAGTCAACAGCGCCTCGAATCCGGCGACGTCCTGCTCCATGATACGAATCGCCGCGAAGGTCGCATTCTCAGCCAGTGCTCGGGACAGCCCACCGAGCGAGTCCCGGCCTCCAAAAACATTTGGATATTTGTCTCCCAGGAGAAACTCGCCGACCGCCGCGAGCGGTTGCATGTCGTTCTCGCACACGGTCTCTCCGGCAATCGCCAGGCGCGGTTGTGACAAACCGTCGACATAACCGAAGTGCACAATCTGCTGGTCCGGCATCGCTTCATCGCGCAGGGATTGAACCAGCCTCTTGAAAACGACTGACAGCTGATGAGCTTCGCAGCGCGCGACCAGTTTGGCGCACTGATCATCAAGCACTTCGGCTTTGTTGGCGTAGATCGACACGACCATGTCCACCGGATTGTTGCCGCCGAGCTTCCAGTGGGCTGGATCGCTCGGTCCGCTGTCGCCGACTTTGACCGCCGTGTCGTACTTCTCGGGCCCGTCGACGAACGGCCGATGCGCGGTGGCAAATGCATTCCGGTCGTTCTCGTTGATACCGAGAGCCGACAAACCGGAGTAACTCAGCCCCAGCGTGAGCACATAGGGAGGCGGACTCGAATCTCGCGGCCGTGTTTCATCGTTACTGATCTGCGGCACTCCGTCGGTTCCCGACAGCATCTCGCCAAGCAAGGCGCGTGCTCCGTCGGCCGAGCCGAACCGCAAGCCCACGTGCCGCCCCACCAAAGCTCGAATACCGCGCAACACGTTGGCCTGCACATCGGATCGATCGACGACAACGTCGACGGGCCTGGCCACGGCGGGCGCTATCCCCGATGCGCCGATGATGTCGATGACCGTGCTCCGGGGATACGCCGAATAGAGCCGGATGCCGCCGATCTTGGCGCCCAGATCGTTGTCCATGACGAATTGCAGAAACTCCGCCGGATGGTCCTTCACTCGCCGCGGCGGCCGACCCTTGATGAAATCCAGGATCTGGTCGAATTGATCGCCGATCACGAGCACGAAGTCGAGCACGTAGGCGCGCAACTCCCCGTCGAACGACGTGATCACCTGCAGCACTTTGTTATCGGGCGTGGGCAAAAAACGCGCGAAGTGCACGTAGTGCAGATCGTTCAGCGCCGCATTGATGGCGTCTCGCTCTCGCAGTAGCAGGGCCACAAGCTCCGGCATCCGCTTGTCATCCGTCAGCTCCAGCCAAAGATTGAGGCCGGAGCTGACGATCATGCCCGACCGCTCGGCCGATCTCGGCAGGACGGAATGCTTGGTGGGGGTCATTGTTTCTTCTCCCGCATGCACTGACTGTCCGCGCCTACACAGGCAGCATCGATATCCAATGTCTTGGAGGGCCGGCGACCGGGTCACCGTTTCTTCTTTTAACAAAAGATAGCAGCGGGCCGCGGGCCGCGGCAATGAGACTTCCGCGTCCTTCAGAACGTTTAGGAACAACGACCGGGCTTTTTATCTGTATCGACGACGCGAAGCTGCGTCGTTACGAAACATATATCGCTGGAGTGTCGATATTCTTTTCGAATCGTGCGACCAGGCGCACCTGCAGCAAGCGCTGTGTCAGGATCGGACCGACGTCTTCTGATCCGCCGGCGCTCCCGGCTCGACAGCACCTGCTGCTGGGACGGGCACCTGAATGATCGCCAACTCTTGGGTTGGTGTGAGGCACAGCCACCATCGTTCGAGACAAGCCTGCAGCTGGCTTCGATCCAACGGCTTGCTGAGATAATCGTCCATGCCCGCCGCCAGACATTCGCGCTGTGCGTCGTGCATGGCGTGCGCCGTCAGGGCAATGATGGGAATGTGTTGTTGCCCTATTTCGCGGCGACGAATATCTCGGGTCGCTTCGTAACCATCGAGCTCCGGCATCTGGCAGTCCATGAGAATCACATCGTATCGATCGTTCTCCCAGGCCTTCACGGCTTGTGCACCAGTACCGACCACTGCGACGACACAGCCGAGTTTCGTCAACGCATGGGCGGCGACCTTCTGATTGACGAGATTGTCTTCAGCCAACAGGACGCGCATGCCCTTCAGACCAGGTTGTGCGGGCGAGTGATCGGGTGCGACAGTGGGCGCCTGATCTTTCGCGACACCGCGTCCCGAAGACACGGCGCTTTCCAAACATTCCTGCAGGTCGCGCCGGATCACCGGTTTCAGCAAGTAGTGATCGAACAATCCCTCGATACGTTGCTGGGCATCGTTGCGTTGGGCCGATGTGCCCAGCAAAACCAATCTCGCAGTACTCTCGGCGCGAATTCTCCGCGCCAATTCGATGCTGTCGCAGCCAGGCATGCGATAGTCGAGAAACACGAGTTCGAACGCACGCCCGGCCTGCGACGCTTCGGGCACCTTGGCAACTGCCTCGGCCGCGTCTGCCGTATCCGAAACGTCGATTCCCTGTTGACTCAACTTCTCGCTGAGCACGTGGCGGCTGGTTGCAACGTCATCGACGATCAGCGCGCGCAAGCCACGTAACGATTCATATCGCACCGGACTCTCGGGTTTGGCATCTGCGACCGTGCCGAGCTGGATCGTGAAATGGAAAACCGAGCCGACGCCTTGCTGGCTTTGCGCGCCGACCTCGCCACCCATCAGCTCCACCAGCCGCTTGACGATGGACAGACCGAGGCCCGTGCCGCCAAACACGCGCGTGGTTGAGCTATCGGCTTGCGTGAACGGCTGGAAAAGCGCGCCGAGGCGGCCCGCCGGAATACCAACACCGGTGTCTTTGATCTCACATCGAATCTTCGTCGTCTCGGGACCGGCGTCGACGAGGCGGACTTCGATACTGACTTCGCCGCGCGCTGTGAACTTCACCGCGTTGCCGCCGAGATTGATGAGGATCTGACGCAGCCGGGCTGGATCACCCCGCAGGCGAGACGCAAGCGCCGGATCGATCGACGCAGTGATCTCAAGATCTTTGGCGTGCGCTTGGATCGCCAGCAGCCGAGCCACATCCTCCACGACCTCGCGCAGATCGAGCTCGACGGATTCGATCGCGAGCTTGCCTGCTTCGACCTTGGAGAAGTCCAGGATGTCGTTGATGACTGTAAGTAGCGCAGCGGCGCTATCGCGAATCGTTTCCGTGGTGTCGCGCTGGCTCGGCTCCAGCTTGGTATCGAGCAACATGTTCGTCATGCCGATGACTCCATTCATCGGGGTGCGAATCTCGTGGCTCATGTTTGCAAGGAAAATAGATTTGGCCTGAGTCGCGTCCTCGGCCTGCCGGCGTGCAACCTCGGCTTCCTGCATGGCGATCGACAGCTCGCGCGTACGTTCCAGGACCAGCGCTTTCATGTGTTGCGCGCGGGTACGCAGTTGTGAGATTCGCAGGCGATGCAGGCCCACGGTCAGCAGCAGGACAATCGTTACGCTCAGCGCGATGAACCAACCCGTTTGGTAGATGTGCGGCCGAAGCTCGAAGCTGAAAGACGTTCCTGCTTCGTTCCAGACGCCATCCTCATTGCTCGCGATGACACGGAACGTGTATTCCCCGGGAGGCAGGCCGGTGTAATAGGCGGTGCGTCGATTGCCTGCGTCGATCCATTTCGAATCGAAGCCGACCAATTGATACTTGAACTGCACGCGATCGGGAGCGCGGAATGCGAGCGCCGTGTATTCGAATTCCCAACGCTCGGCGCCTGGAGCAATCCGAGCGGAATCTTTCTCGCGCAACGGCGTGCCGTCGACGCGGACGGCTTCGATGAAGACCGATGGAGCCTGGAGATTGTTGGTTAGTTTCTCCGGCTCGACGCGAACGATGCCGCGGCTGCTGGGAAACCAGAGCGAGCCATCTTGAGCACGATAGGTCGCAGCGGTGTTGGCACCGTCGAACTCGTTGGTGCGCAGTCCGTCCGCCAGCCAGTATCTATGGATCTCCAGCCGGCTGCTGGGATCGTTTGCGAACGTTGTCAGCGCATTCTTCGCAACCGAGAACAATCCCTTGTTACCGGTGATCCACAACCGTCCCGAGCCATCGTCCAGCAGGCCGAGAACGCATTCGCTCAGGCCACCGCCGCCCGCGACCAGCGATATCACCCTGCCGTTTTGCAGACGTGCCATGCCTCTGCCGGTGCCGAGCCACAGGGCGTTGTCGCCATCCGGTTGAATGCTGGTGATGTCGGGGCCGGGCAGACCGTCGGCAGTCGTGAAATGCTTGATCTGGTCCTCGCTGAGCGAGAACAATCCGTGATCGGTGCCGATCCACACCGTGTCGTGACGATCTACATAGAGCTGTACGGTGGCGAAGGGAATTTGCGCACGAACCTGCTCCGGTAATTTGACGATCGCGCCGTCGACCAGTAGATCGACACCGCCTTCGCTGCCGATCCACAGACGGCCGCGCGAATCTTCGGCGAGCGCCTTGACGTTGTCGCCGGAGAGTCCCTGCTCACGAGTGAATTGAGTGATGCGATCGTTTTCGAGGCGAAACAAGCCGCGCGCGAACGAGCCAAACCAGACGACTCCGCGGCGATCGACGAGCACGGAGCGAATCCGGAAATTCTGCATGCCAAGCTGAGCGGCGACAGGTTCGAAACGACCGTCGCGGTAACGGATCGGCCCGCCATCCGTGCCGATCCACAAACTGCCATCGGCGGCGCCAGCGATGCTCCACGCCAGGTCGCTGGCCAATCCTTCCGGCGGCCCGAACGTGGCGAGCCTGGCCTCGCTCAATCTATATAGCCCGTGGCCACCGCTGCCGAACCAGACGCTGCCTTCCGTATCTTCATACGCCGACCAGATGCCGCCCAACGTTCCCTGGAGGCGCAGTGTCTCCCATTTATCCGCGGCGGTCTTGCGTGCGATGTCGTCGCCGACACCAAGCCACAAGTTGTTGTCGCGATCGACCATGATCACGCGCACCGGATGATTGAAGGTACGAACCTCGCGAAAGTGGTCGCTCTCACTTATATAGAGTCGACCTTGACTGGTGCCGATCCACAACGCGCCACTCGAATCCTCCTGCAGGGCCAGCACGATGTCCGCGGTGATCGTGGAGGAAAGAGAGACAGGTCGAAATCTCGCGCCTTCCTTCCGCTGCAGGCCGGCTTCGCTGGTGGACACCCACAGCACATCCTGGCGGTCGACATACACGGTGCGAATGTTCTTGCCGTTCAAACCTTCGCTGTCCGAGACCCGGCGCACCGTTGCACCTTCGCTTCGATACAAACCGATGTCGGTGCCGAACCAGAGAGTTCCGTCGCGGCTCTCGCTGATGCCATAGACCGATGCCTCTTGCAGGCCGGCGACGCTGTTGAAATCCTGAAATTGTCCGCGATCCCACATGAGCAGGCCCGAGCGCGTGCCGATCCACATGCGGCCCCGGCGATCGACCTTCAAGCTCAAAATCGAATTGCTGCTCAGCGCGGCGAGATTGTTACGATCGAATAGTTTGAAACGGACGCCGTCGAAGCGGACCAGCCCTTCCTGCGTACCGCCCCAGAGATAGCCATCGGGAGTCTGGGCGAGCGCGACCACAGTGTTCTGCGGCAGCCCGTGTTCGTCGCGCCAGTTGGCGGTGATGTATTGAGTCGGCAGCCGCTCGGGATCGAGTGCTGCCGCCGTGGATATCCACATGCACCAGAACACGCCGAACAAGCATGCGAGGCGATGCGCATAAACGCGTCTTGAGCGAAAGTTCGCTTGATGCGGCATCGGCCTACTGTTGAGTCAACGACGGGATGTCAGCTCCTCAATGCTGTTTCGGCCTCGCCGCAGGAGGCTGAAGCGGGCGACCTACCTTTTCGAAGAATCGTTCGCTACCTGCGCACTCGATCACACAACCGCGGGCGGTTCGACCGCCAGGCGTATGCGCCGAACGATGAGCCGGCGGCCGGCCGTTGAGGGATTTGCGCAGCTGCGAATTTTACTCATCCACGGATCCCACCCGGCGCCGGTTTAAATATTTCGAGCCAGAACGCTCTTAGTAATCTGAATAAGTCCGCCGCCATGTCGACGGCGGATTCAGGGGGAACCTCATGCACAAAACAGCTTTGGCTACGATCGCGTGTCTGTCCGTGGTAGGCATCTCGGAGAGCGCAGACGCCGCCACCCGTCGAGCCACGCACATTCCGGCGCAGAAGCTCGGCTCGGCCTTGCAGACCCTGGCCCACGATCGTCAGTTCTATGTCACCTTCGACGCGCAGGACCTCGCCGGGGTGCAGTCGCTGGGGCTGACCGGCATGCTCACCTCGCAAGAAGCGCTTGAACAGTTGTTGAGCGGTACCGGTCTCACCTACCGTTTTGTCGACCAGCAGACTGTCGCTGTCGTACCGATTCGGGACGAAGTCCGGCTCCTGAACAACGCTCCTTCATTGATCACCACCGCGCAAGTTGCCGCAGTCGCCGAATCGACGGCAGCCACTGCGCAACCGGTTGGAGATACAGCCGATGACTCGGGAGAAGAGCTCGAACAGATCACAGTCATCGGCTCGCGCGGTATGCCACGCTCGGACGTCGAGCGCCCTGCTCCCGTCGATATCGTCAGCAGCAAAGATTTGATGACGACCGGCCAGACCGATCTCGGCCAGCAAGTTCAATTCAACTCGCCGTCGTTCAATTCCGCCAAATACGGCATCAACGGCGCGACCAACTATGCGGACCCGGCATCGCTGCGCGGTCTTTCGCCTGACCAGGTGCTCGTGCTTGTGAATGGCAAGCGCCGTCATCAATTCTCGGGTCTTAATCTCAACGTCTCGCCGGGCCTCGGCACCGTCGTGACCGATCTCAATAGCATTCCGTCGTCCGCGATTCAGCGTATCGAAGTGCTCCGCGACGGCGCAGCGGCGCAGTACGGTTCGGATGCCATCGCCGGCATCGTCAACCTGGTGCTACAAGATAATGCCGATGGCGGCACAGTCACCGCCACTGCCGGCACTCACAAGGAAGGCGACGGCGATACATACAAAGCGTCGTTCAACCAGGGCTTCTCGCTGGGATCGGGCGGCTTCGTGAACTTCACGCTGGAAGCGTTCGACTTCAACGGCACGAATCGCTCTGATCTTTACGATGGCGTCATCTATCCGGCGACGCCGGCGAACTATGCGCAGACGGGTCCGACGCCGGCCTTTCCTTATGCGACTGCCAATCCGCGCCGGGATCGCGGTGTCTATCCCCAAGGCCCGTTCGTGATCGGCAACTACGGCAGCAACGAAAACCGAACGTATCAAGCCTTCGTCAACACCGAGGTGCTCGCATTCGACGCGGCCAGTATCTATGGCTTCGGCGGTTATTCGAAGAAGGAAATCGATGCTTTCGGCTTCTACCGCGCTCCGGCGGTTGCCGCCAACTCGGCGCTCGGCATCTTTCCCGACGGCTTCGTCCCCAGGCTGCCCGGCGAGTCGATCGACTCTTCGGGCGTGGTTGGCCTCAAGGGCGTGCACGGACAATGGAAGTACGATGTGTCCGGCAGTTACGGCCAGAACTATCTCGATCTGTCCGCTTCAAACACGGTCAATCCTTCGCTCGGCAATGCCTCGCCGACCAGCTTTTATATCGGCCGCACGACGTTCAATCAGGCGATCGGCGAAATCAACGTATCTCGCTTCTTCGGACAGGTCGGTCCGCTGGAAGCATTGAGCGTGGCGTTCGGTACTCAGTATCGTCGCGATAACTTCGAGGCGGAACGCGGCAGTCTCGAATCGTATCAAGTGGGCCCTCTAGCCTTCAGCGGCAGAGCTGTCGGCGCCAGCGGCCGGCCGGGCATTGCGCCGGCGGACGAGATCGATATCTCACGAAACAACGTCGCGGCCTATGTGGACGTGGAGACGGATTTCACCGAACGACTGCTGCTCGCGACGGCTCTGCGTTTCGAGGACTACAGCGACTTTGGTAGCAACCTGTCGGGCAAGCTTGCGGCACGTTATAAATTGACCGATGCCTTCGCGATCCGCGGCTCATACAACCGCGGCTTCAGAGCCCCCTCGCTCGCTCAGGTCGGCAATCGCGTCAACACGTCGACGGTGCAGAACAACCAGATCATCATCACCAAGCAAGTCTCCAGCGACGACCCGCGCCTGGCGCAGCTTGGCGTCCAGGATCCGGACGCGGAGATCTCCGACAACTACAATCTGGGTCTCACCGCCGAGTTCGGCGAGATCGTGCTGACGCTCGATGCGTTCCAGATCGATATCGAGGACCGTATCGCGATCACCGACCGCATCCTCACGAATCAATTCCCCGCGGTCGCGGCGCTGTTCCCGCAAACGGCGGAGATTCGTTTCTTCACCAACCAGATCGATACGCAAACGCGCGGCATCGACCTCGTGGCGACTCACCGCCACTCGTTCGACAACGGCTTGTCGCTCGACTTGAGTCTTGCCGGCAGCTACAACGAAACAGAAGTGGTGCGCCAGCGTGCCACGCCGGCTCAGATCCTGGTCGGCGCTTCGGCAGCCAATCAGAGTTTCCAGCTGGTCGACGTCACCGCGATCGAGCTGATCGAAGTGGCCACGCCGCGTTCGAAAATCCTGCTGAACACGAAGCTGGGCTGGAACGCCTGGACCGCCAGCGCCCGTGCCTCGTACTTCGGCAGCGTGAAAGCCTTCAGCACCGGCCTCTCCGGGCAAGACTCGAACGTCGATTGCAACGCCGCCAATCGTTGCGTGCAGACCTTCGACGGCAAGACGCTGGTCGATCTCAGTCTCACGTATGCGTTCAACGACGATTTGAGCCTGACACTGGGCGGCAACAACGTGTTCGATACCTATCCGGACAAGTGGAACAGCCTTCGCGACGGCTTCGTCGGCGAAGCCAGCAGCTACTCGAACGGCCAGGTTCCGTACACGCGCAACGCCAACCAGTTCGGCTTCAACGGTGCGTACTACTACCTGACGGCCGCTTGGTCGTTCTAACAAGGTAACTACCGTTCCCTCTGGCGTCGGCGCTGCCGACGCCAGAGCCGGCAGCGAGAAAACACGATGACATCATTGAGCAGCAGAGTGCACCGGCAGCCGCGGTCGATGAATATCTGGTCGATCGAAGAGATTCGAACGCTGCGCTACCTCGTCGAGCAGGGATTGACTGCCAAGTCGATTGCGGAGGCGCTCGGACGTTCGGAAGTCGCTGTGCGTAATAAGGCTGTGATGCACGGGATCTCGCTCAGGCGAACTCGGTTGGGCGAGGCGACGCTGGCCGGGTGAGGGGTCACCCAACGGGCTCGTCTATTTTGGCCGCCATTTTTTTCGCCTAGAAGCAATGGCCCTAAAAGGGTTGGCGCTTTTTTTGGCTGGCTTATCGACAAACCGTTTCGCGTCGGACCACAGATGTTTCCACATCCGTTCGACCAGTTCGAGATCTTGTTTCTTGGATAACCACACCGGGGAGATTCGCGTCGACTTCCCTTCCCTCCGGAAGTAGATCGAGCCTACACATTCGTCATCCAGATTGAAGATCGCTGTGAGTTGATGCGTCTTGTTGCGCGCTACTCTCAGCTCCGTGCGGATGCCTTGCAACTCCAAAACACGCAAGGCTTGTTGCCTGCGCTCCTCGGCGATATCTCTAAAGGGATTTTGGTCCGAGACAGGTTCGAGGTCTTCGACGATCATCTGGCAGCTTTTGATGCGAGCGCCATTCAACCTGGACTTGTGAGTGGCGATCCATTCGCCGGTGTTGGTGGACACGCACAGACGAATCTGCGACTTCGCATAGGACAGAAGCTTCTTTGTGAGCCGGTCGAAGTCTTCCTTGGTAGCAATGACTTCGGGTTCGGAGAACATGGCGAAATCGCTCGCCCGTGGGATCAGGTCCACATCGAAGGCGCCCGTTAAGGCTTTGAAATGCTCTACCAGCGCCAGGTTGGATGCGCGCGGACCTTTATCTCTCGCATAGCACGAAACCACAAGGTTCTTGGCGAGATCATCCGCAATGAGCGTTGGCATTTTGTCGCGATTTCCGGCGGCGGAAGACAACCAATACACGCTACCGAACGTATCGATTTTGGCCGACAGAATCTCCTGCTCGCACAGCGTGCTCAGGATCCGTCCCAAACATTGGACTTGCAGGGTTTCTGCAGAAACTCCCTTGTCGCTCGGCCGTCTGACTGGACGTTTGCCGTCCGACTGGCTGAGTAAACGAGCGGTGCGCCGGCACTCGAACAAAGTCCGCGGCTCTATCTGGGCACGCGCCTTCAGCGCGAACATGATGATTTCGAGTGCCGCTTGAGCCATAGGGTCATCGGGCTTGAGGCAGCCTGACTGGCCAAAACATATAGCTCGAATTCGATGCCGATGCAGACCGACGGCATGGGTTCCCCCCTTTCCCGGCTCCGTACCGCCTGGCCTCGACGATCTCGCCGACCTTGCTCATGAAGTCGCTTGCACGGCCGATATGAAGGTGCCCGCGGAGACCACCGACCAGCCCCTGCAGCGTCGGCTCCGGTCTCGAATTTACAACGACGAGTGCAGCCTTCTTCCTTTTTTTCGAGCGCCGCACCCGTGCCAGAGGCCCCACGACGTCGGCGTCGTGCATGGACCAACCAAGGCATACAATGACATCGGCTGCCTCCAGATATGCCTCCAGCACCGCGAGCTTCTCTTCTTCGATCCGCCCAATCGATTCGCGATCCATGCGGAGAGTGATCTTTCGCGAGACACAGCCGTGTACCTTGAGATACGCAACCGGAAGGTCTCTCGATTCCCGTATCCGATCCGCTAGCGCGCCGAACTCCGAATGGCTCCGCGGTTGAAACAACAGATCCGGGAATTCCAGATCGAGCGAGCGGTCGAAAGCCAGGTCGTGGTTGAGCGACACGACGGCGTCGATCTCCTTGCGATGCAGGTAGTGAGCAAGAATCTCGTAGCCCAAAGACAGAAAGCGCGGTTCGAGTATCTTCTGAAGTGTCTCCTGGACCTTCCTCATACCGAGGGTCCTGCCCAACACCTCCACCACCTGAAAGAAATTCCAGTCCCCGCTAGTCGCACCAAGCTCGTGGCACACGATCGCCTTCTCGTGGTCGGAAAGATGATCGCCGATGTCCTTGCCGATCGGAATGCCCGCATCCGCGGACGCTCCCGCACCGACGATCACTACTACGCGTTTCTTCTCATCAAGAATGGCATTGGCAACTAGATCCGTCGGATCAACAAGCTCGGTCATAGAAGTCGGCCCCACGCGGACGTTGTAGTTATTAGGATCGGGTGGCAACGACACATGAGCTGCAGGATCAATCCGATCAAGCCCGCACCTGCGACACCAGTGCGATGCGATTCAGGCCGAGTCATCGGAGTCCGAACGGGGTCCCGGAAGGACTATTATTGCTATAGCAACGATCCAGCAATCTGCACGCGTTGACAGTCGCATATGGGACGGCGTAGCGGATCCTTGCGAACAGGCGCGATCTTGATCTGTTGTTGCTTGAACCCGCGCGTCAACGTGGCGCGTGAAATATTCAGCTCAGTCGCAAGCAACCGATCGAGCCGAAACTCACAGACACCTTCGACGTGCAGAGCAATCTAAATGCCTTCCGATCCGTCACTAACACCGACTCGTTGAACGAGAGCCTCGCCGTCGCTCACGACGCGATGCGCATGAAGCCGCAACAGCTCCGGTTGCAGGCATATTGATGCACAGTCTCTGGATCGTGCCTCGCAAACACATCGATGAGATTGGCTACGGTTGAGGCACAGCGGATGAGTGACTTAGGATGGACGGGCGCAATGTGCTCGCCCGACCGGAGGAAAACAATGGAGCAGACAAACTCATGAAAGGACTGCAATCGATCGCGATCGCCTGGATGCTGCTCAGCCTTGCCAGTCCTGCCACGGTCTTTGCTGTAGGCAAGGGCGTACCGTCCTTTTACGACCGGCATGTCATTTTCGACAACAGCCATTCCGACGCCGGTTTCGGATCGAGCAACGGTTGGTCCATCGCACCGAGCACGCTCGATCTGGTAAATAAAACCGTTCCCGTCGAAACACAGCATTTCGTCAGTCCGCCGAACGCTTTGCGGTTGAGCTGGACGTCCGCGCCTGGCGGCGATTGGCAGCTGACGATCGCGATCACTCGTCGTTACGCACGCCCTTTTAAATTCGAGGGTGACGCGCTCACCTTCTGGTGTTACTCCGACTCGCAGATCACTGCCGCCAACTCACCGCGCATCTACCTCGAAGATGTGCACGAGAACCGGACACCCGCCGTCACCCTGGTCAGCGGGGACGAGCAGATTCCGGCCGGGCAATGGGTGCAGGTCAAGCTGCCGTTCGCCGCCCTCTTCGACCAACCGACCAAGAACACGGAAGATAGCGAGTTCGACGTCCGCGAGATCCTGAGCGTGACGTTTCTACAGGGTCTCGACGACGACAAGAAACACACGCTGTATCTCGACGATTTCCAAGTCCGCAATCTCGCAACCGGAGACACCACACCGCCGCCGGTCCCCAAGAGGATCACGGCGCGAGCCTACGAACGTCACGTCGATGTGAGCTGGGCGCCCAGCGCAGCGGACGATCTGCTTGCGTATCGCATCTATCGCTCTCGGGATGGGAAAACATTCGAGCCGATCGGCACACAGCAGGGTTCGCGTACGCGCTTCGTCGATTTCACAGGTGCGCCGCCGGTAGAGGCAGTCTACCGTGTCACGGCGCTCGATCTCGCAGGCAATGAGTCGGCGTCGTCGCGAATCTCGACGCGCCCTCGCACGCGAGTTTTCACAGACGACGAGCTCATCACGATGGTGCAGGAAGCGTCCTTCCGTTACTACTGGGAGGCTGCGCATCCCAAGGCTGGACTGGCGCCCGAAGTGTTGCCAGGTGGTGCGAATCTGCTCGCGCTCGGTGGCAGTGGCTTTGGCGTCATGGCGACGCTCGTCGCAGCGGAGCGAAGCTTCGTTTCACGAAAAGAGGCGGCCGAGCGGCTGCTGAAAATCGTACGTTTCCTCGACCGTGCGGACCGATTCCACGGCGTGTGGCCGCATTTCCTCGATGGCGACACAGGTCGCGCAGTTCCCTTCTTCGGTAAGTACGACAACGGCGGCGATCTCGTCGAAACGGCCTTTATGATTCAGGGCCTGCTCGCGGCTCGCCAGTATTTCGATCGCGACACTGCCGTGGAACGCGAGATTCGGAACACAGCGACGAAGCTGTGGCGCGAAGTCGAATGGAGTTGGTACCGGCAACGACCCGATAGCGACGTACTCTACTGGCACTGGTCGCCCGACCACGGCTTTCATCTCAATCATCCGTTGATCGGTTGGAACGAGACGATGATCGTCTACCTGCTCGCCATCGCGTCGCCGACGCATCCCGTACCGGCGGAGCTCTATCACACGGGCTGGGCAGGCACGTCCGAACGTCACGTGCGCTATCGCCAGAACTGGAGCCGCACCACCAGCGGCGATCACTATGTGAATGGCGGTAGTTGGTACGGTATCAAGCTCGACGTAGGGGTCGGCAACGGTTCGGATCTGTTCTTCACCCATTTCTCGCACATGGGGTTCGATCCGCGCGGCATCCGGGATCGTTATACAAACTATTTCGAGAACAATCGCGCGATTGCCCGGATCAATCACGCTTACTGCGTGGAAAACCCACGAGGCTTTGTCGGCTACGGCGCGGATACATGGGGCCTGTCGGCGGGAATCAGTAGCGGTGGCGGGCGGCCACTACCCCGCGACGACAATGGCACGATCAATGTCATGGCATCGCTCGCATCGATGCCGTATACACCGGAAGAATCGCTCGCAGCGCTGAAACATTATTATCGCGACCTCGGCGCGAAGGTCTGGGGCATTTACGGATTCCACGACGGCTTCAACCAGACGCAGAACTGGTTCGAAGAAGTTTACATGGCGCTGAACCAGGCCCCAATCACGGTGATGATCGAGAACCATCGCACCGGGCTGGTGTGGAAACATTTCATGGAGAATCCCGAGATCCAGCCCGCGCTGGATGCGATCGGCTTCAAAAAGTCACAGGAGGCGCCGCACAGTGGCGCTCGATAAATGCTTGATGAGTTGGCATGGCATCGACGCAACGCTCGATCGTCTGCGCCACGCCATCTAGGAAACGATAGATGTCCTCGGCCGGCACCTGATCGACCAGCGGGTGGTAGGCACGTGGCGCGATACGTTGGCCGAGCATGACCTGGATCCAGCTGATGTCGGCGAACAACTCGTCGGCGTTTCGGTAGAAACGGCCGCTGTCGCGGAACAGGTCGATACTGGCTTGCAGCTCCGGCGGGATCGACATCGTCCGGCAATAGTTCCAAAACGGCGTGTCGTCGCGCTCAGTTGCATGATAGTGCAGCACCAGGAAGTCGCGGATCCGGTCGAATTCGAAAGCGACGCGATCGTTGTATTTCTCGGCCAGCACGTCGTAGCCGGCGCGCGGGAACAGCTCCAGCAATTTCGTGATGCCGGACTGGATCAGATGAATACTGGTGGATTCGAGCGGTTCGAGAAAACCGCTGGCCAGACCGAGCGCAACGACATTCTTGTTCCACGCCTTGTTGCGACGACCGGTGGTGAAACGAAGCAGTTTCGGTTCGGCTAACGCGCGCCCATCGAGGTTCGCAAGCAAGGTCGCCGCGGCATTGTCGTCGCTGATGTACCGACTCGAATACACATAGCCATTGCCGGTCCGGTGTTGCAAAGGGATACGCCATTGCCAGCCGGCATCGCGCGCAGTCGAACGAGTGAATGGCGTCGGTGACCCCACTTTCTCGCAAGGCACAGCGAGCGCACGATCGCACGGCAACCAATGCGTGTAGTCGAGGTATCCGGTGTGCAATGTTTCTTCGATCAGGAGCCCACGGAAACCGGTGCAGTCGATGAATAGATCGCCGGCGATTGTCTCACCTGACTGCAAGCGCAGCGATTCGACGAACCCAGACTCTGGGTGCAAACAGACCTGCTCGACGACTCCCTCGACGCGTCTCACGCCACGCTGCTCAGCGTACGCCCGTAAATACTTCGCATACAGCGACGCATCGAAGTGATAGGCGTAGGCGATATTTGATAAAGGCGAATTCGGTGGCGCATCGCTCGCCGACACCATGAATTTGCCGCGTGGCGCGGCCATAGTATTGAGTGTATAGGCGCCGATCTCCTTCGCCTTTCCAGCGAGTCGCGCCTTGATCCAATACTGATGAAAAGGTAACAGGCCGAGATCGGGGCCGATGCTCGTGCCGAAACCGTGAATGTATCTGTCGCCGATGCGCGCCCAGTCGACGAATTGAATGCCGAGCTTGAAGGAGCCTTGCGTCTTACGGACGAAATCCGCCTCGTCGATGCGCAACAGATTGTTGAATGCCTTGATGTGCGGCACCGTCGCTTCGCCGACGCCGACGGTGCCGATCAAGTCCGATTCGATCAGTGTCACGCGATAAGACAACCCAAGAACATGCGCCAAGGCCGCGGCGGCCATCCAACCGGCCGTGCCACCGCCGACGACGACGATGTTGCTGATGGGTGGAGCAATCATTTCTGTTAGAAATCGACGCTCACCTCGAAGCTCAGCGTACGTGGCACATAGAAAGAATCGCCGAACTCGTTCACATCGAGTTGCGGATCGAGGTTACCGCCGGATCCGACACTGACGACATTGAAGGTCGAATAGTTCTCGAAGTCGAACGCGTTGAGCAGGTTCACGCGAGCTTCGACCGAGAAGTCCGCGAACTGAAATTGTTTGGTCGCCTGGAAATCGACGGTGCGATAGCCCCAGATGTCGCCGCCGACCAGGAAGCTGCCTGTACCCGGCGGCGTAACGGCAAACGGTTGTGAGAACGAGCCATCGGCCGGGCGAGCGCCGTAGTCTCGCACCTCGTTCATCGGCCGCGGCGTTTCCAGAACGATCTTCACACCGAACACGGTGCCCCACGGTCCGTCGACCGATCCCGCCGTGACGAAGCGATGTTTGGGGATGCCGTCCACCGAGATGAACGGATAACGATCGATCGTCGGTTGATCGAACGCAAAGTTGTCGTCGAGCTTGCGGTTGTGCTTGGCATCGGTATAGGTGTAAGCGAACGTAAAGCTCCAGCGAGATTCGCTGCTATAGGGCTTTTCGGCCGACAACAACAGCTGTGTATTGCGCGACTCGATGCCGTTGTTGCCCAGGATCGTATTCGCATAACCGGGCACCGGCTCGCCCCAGGGCGCACTGCCGTTTTGAAAGTACGAGCCATCCGGATAGCGATTGATGAGCGTGAAAACAAATCCGTCGTACGACAACAACCGCTGCAGCGTCACGTCGGTTCGCCAATCGCCGATCTGATTGGAGATACCGAGGCTGAACTGGTCGGTGTACGGCGTTTTGAGATCGTTGTTCAACATGTACAGCTCGGCACTGCCCTGCGTCACCGGGATCTGCGACAGCGCGGCGATACCTTGTTGGAGATAAACAGGATTCCAAGGCAGACACGCCCGGCCGTCGTCCCTGAAGCATCGTCCGGTGCTCGGATCCTGGAAATAAATAGAGATCGGCGACAGCGCCGCCTTGCTCACTTCCAGCGACAGCAACTTGAACAGATTGCGGTCGTAGGAACGGCCGGCGCCGCCGTGAATCACGTGACGCTCGTCGGCATTAATGTCGTAAGACAAGCCGAGCCGCGGTGCCCAGGCATCCTTGTAGTTGTCGCGATTGTTGCCCGTGCTGACGAAGTCGTCGGCATTCAGGCCGCTCGCGGCCAGCCGATTGGCCCAGGGTTGCACGCCCGCGATATCCGGATCGTCGGCGAACAACGCCGAGACGAACGCCTGCGAAGTGACAAAGTTCGTATAGGTCGGGTTTGTTTCGTAATCCCAGCGCACGCCCAGGTTCACGATCAGTTTGTTGTTGACCGCCCAGTCGTCCTGGACATAGAAACCATACTGCTTGCCGTCGGTCACCACCTCCTGGCGCTGGCCCGGCACGTTGAACGGCGCCAGGAAATCCACGCGATACGGCGTCGCCGCCACGCCGGCCGGGGTCACCTCGAAACCGAACTGAGGATTGATCGCGCCCGCGTCCTGCGAGGTCAACTCGATGTCCTTGTAACTCACCCCGGTCTTCACGGTGTGTTCGCCGAACCAGTTGATGCTCGGGAACGTGAGATTGTTGAGGATCGACCAGCCATCCTGCTTTCTCACCTGGGCGTCCGGACCACCGGCCGGACCGGTCTCGATGAGGCGCCACTCGTCCTGTACGTTTCCGCTCGGCAGGCGATTGAATGCCGAGTAGAAGATGCCGTTGCCGATGCTGCGCGGGAACGGATTGTTTTGCGTCTCCTCGACGCTGAACAACAGCTCGTTGAACCAGTTGTTGGAGCTGCGCTGCCAACGCAACGTGACGCGCTTGTCCTTATTGATGGCATCGCGGCCATGGGCCGATGCCCGCTGCTCACCGACGGAATCGACCTGCACTTCGTCACGATATTGCAGACTCAGGTCCAGCAGATCGTTATCGGTGGCCTGCCAGCTCAGCTTACCGAACGCCAGGTCTTCGTCGAACGGCACATCCTCTGGACCGAACAATGCCTGCACGTCCGCGGGTAGGAATAGCGCAGAGCTTGCGGCGTTGGTGTTCGGGAATACGGTGCGAGGAACGACCAGATCCTTGTACTCGTATGCAACGAAGTAATGCAGCTTGTCGCGAATGATCGGGCCACCGATCGCAAAACCATACTCCTTGGTCTGCGAGTCCACTTTCTTTTGGCCCGGCGCCTCTTCATCCGGTCGCTTGGTGCGCAAACTCTCGTCGGTGTATCGGTAATACGCCTCGGCTTCGAGCTCGTTGGTTCCTGAACGAGTCACTGCCGTCACCGCCGCGCCAGCCACCTGGCCGTATTCAGCTTTGTAATTGGAAGTGATGACTTTGTATTCACCGATGGCGAGCTGCGGGAAGGGATTGCCGCGAGTCTGATTCTGACCGGCGATGCCGCCTGCCTCGACGTAACTCTTCTGGCCGACGCCGTCGATGTATAGATTGCTGGTGTTCTTGCTCGTCGCACCGCTGCGTAAGCTGGTGAACCCCTGCGCATCGGTGGTGAATGCCACGCCGGGGATCGTGTCTGCGAATTCGAGGAAGTTACGCGTGAACTGCGGCAGCTGTTCGATCTGGCGCAGAGAAACAGCACTGCCCACTTCCGAAGTGCGCACGTCCAGCGCCGCCGGCCTGACGCCGGTGACCGTGACTTGTTCGATCGTCCCGGCACCCGGCTGCAAATTCAACGTCGCGTTGGACGCAACTGCCACCGTGACTGTGCCCGTGATACCGCCCGCTTCTACGCTGTACGTTCCCGGGAGAAGTCCGACGAGCACATAAGAACCATCCCCCGTGGTTTGCGTCCTACGTACCGCGCCGGTGGCGAGATTGGTCGCGACCACTTCGGTGTTCGCCGCTGGTCCGGCGTCAGTCGAGACCAGCCCGCGCAGATTCGAGTTGCCCGATTGGGCTAACGCCATCGGTGCTGCCAGCATCAAACAACTAGCGACTGCGGACGCAACCAGGTTGCGTTCCAGTTTCTTCCCGTGCCGCTGCCCGCTACTCGTAACTTTTAGCCGGCGCGAGGCTCCGGCCGCACTCCAAGTGGCCTTCTGCGACATCGTTCCCCCTCATCTCTATAGACTTCATTGCCCATAGCGGATAATTCGCCACAGGTGATATTCGATCCTAGGCCAAAGGCGAACAAAGTAGAAGAAACGTTCTACAGTCATGCCGTTTTACCGGCATGACCATGTAACGTCTTCAGGTATGTAAAAACAGCAATAAGTCGCGATCTGTCGCAGATGAAATCATCCAATGAATGAGTTTCCCCTGCCGGTCACTCGAACCGGACCACCGCTTCGAGCGAGATCTCGCGACCGACGAAGTCCGCGACCTCCATGTTGGTGAACGCGAAATCGATCTTCGCCGGATCCTTGTCGCTCACATCGTCCAATATATTACGCACGTACAGATTAGTGCGGATGTTGGCGGTGACCTCGTAACCCACGCTGGCGTTATATGTTGTGAACGGCCCCAGGCGGTCGTACGAGCGCGGGCAATCCAGGCCGCTTGTTCCGATGGCACAGGAACCGAAGGCGTTGCCTTTGACTGCTCCGATGCGGTCGGCAAACAGCGTGGCGTTCCAGGCATTGCGTTGCCAACCGATCGAGCCGCGAACCTTGCTGCGGATGTAGTCGTTGCGCTTGTCGAGCAATTGGTCGGTCACCCGAAACTGCGTCTCGTATTTCATTTGATTGGTGTAGCCGAGGCTCAGGCGGAAGTTGCCGAAGCGATCGGTCGGCAGGCTATAACGCAGTGAGCTATCGACACCGGCGACGTTCAATACTGCTTGATTGACCGGTCCCACGCGTATGGAAGCGACGGCTCCAGAAGCATCGCGTGTGATCAACGAGTGGACGACACTGCAATAACTGCTGTTCCTATCGCCCTTCCACGGCGTGCCGTCTTTGTTGAAGCCGAACCGGCAGCCCGCGTCATCGTCCAGGATCCGCGGGGCGTCGAGATCGTCGATGATGTTCTCCAGCTCGATCGACCAGTAATCGGCCGAGACCGATAGATTCGGGACGATGTCCCATACGAATCCCGCGGTCCACGACTTGCCCTCCTCCTCTTCGAGCGTGGGCGCACCGGTGCGGAAGATTCGCGCGTCTTCGATTTTGTAGCCGGCCTCCCAGGTGCAGTTGTTGTAATCCCCTGTCGAGACGCATCTTGGAACGTCGGTCAGGTCGGCGATCGACTGGCTATCCTTTGCAAACACGAAGTGCATGTCTGGGGCGCGGAAGCTGGTCGCGTAGGAGCCGCGTAACAAGAAACTCCTGACCGGCCGCCATTCCAAACCGGCGTTATAAGTGAATGCACCGTCGGTGGCCGTATCATCGTCATATTGATCGAAGCGACCGGCTGCAGTCGCCGTCAATGACGAGAGCAGCGGCACCTTGAGCTCAAGGCCCGTGGCATAACGCTTGCGCGTGCCGCCGCCTTCATCACGCAGGCCGAACGGCGAGAAGTAAGGCACCGGATCGCCAGTGTCAGCGAACGGATCGGGATGCAATTCGTAACCTTGCGAGCCAGCTTCCAATACGGCAGCGAAACCGATGGGGCCAGCCCAGCCGTCCAAAAGATCGCCGGAGATCGTGAACTGCGCCTGGTTGACCCATGAAGACGAACGGTTGCGTCCGTGAGTCATCAGCGATCTCACCTGATCGGGCGACAGCGGATTCCAAAGCCGGTTGCGATCCAAGTGATAAACCGGTTCGCCGTCGGCGTTGCTGCCCACTTGCGATCCGGCGAAGAACTCGAACGCAGCCTGTTCCAATAGCGCCGGATAGGTCTCATCCACCTGGTACTCGGTGCGGCCGAGGCTCAGGTTCCAATCGAAACGTTCGAACATGCGGCCGCGAACGCCGGCGTACGCATCCCAAGACAATTCGTCGCTGCGAGTGAAGATGTTGTCGATACCGCCCATCTCTCGCGGAGTGATGCGCTTGAGGACATTGACCGGACCGCCGACTTCGGAATCGTTGAAATCCAGGAACGCCGTCAGCGGCAGAAACGTGCTGGACTTGCCTTCGGAATCCCACAACCCGACGCTGCCCCACAATTGCATGCCGTTATCCAGATCCCACCGGCCGTGCACATAGCCGGACTTGTCCTCGCTGCCGGTCTTGAGCGTCCAGTATTGGAAAACATTGCTGCCGCATTGCCGGCCAGTGTCGGTCGCCGTCGGCGGGTCGTCGCCGTTCCACACCAATCGCTGCTGAGTGAACATGAAACCGTCGTACTGCTCGCACGCGCCCTGCGGTGGGGCTTGTCGAATGCCGGTGCTGACATCGAGCAAACGAATGCCGGTGCTGACCAGGAAACCGAAGTTGCGCTGTTGCACGCCCCAGCTGTTTGGATCTGCGTCGGTCTCCGAATCCATCCACGGCCGCTGTTTCGCCAGCAACGCGTCGCGCTCGAAGTACTGCAAACCGTAGGTGACATTCCAGTTTTCGCCGCTCTGCCCGCCCACCCAGGAGAGATCCCAGGTATCGCGGCCATCGCGTGTGGAAGTGCCGCCGCGTGCCTTGAGCTCGTTGCCTTCGTAATCCTGCTTCAAGATCACGTTGATGACGCCGGCGACGGCGTCCGAACCGTAGATCGCCGAGGCGCCGCTCGCGAGAACCTCGACGCGCTCGACCATCGCCGCCGGCAGGTTGCTGTAATTGGCGAAGTTGCTTTTGCCGCCATAGGGCAAGGGATAGTCGGCAACACGGCGACCGTTCACCAAGA